>Ga0185299_10000196_pt1 | contig 186702 bp, 145 predicted proteins | sample PaiPotPPA55metaG_FD_128002 | JGI IMG/M metagenome (GOLD analysis project Ga0185299, IMG submission 128002) | Iron sulfur acid spring bacterial and archeal communities from Banff, Canada, to study Microbial Dark Matter (Phase II) - Paint Pots PPA... ...
CTGCAACGCCTTGAAAGAATGGCGGTTAGTCCGAATAGGCGAAAGTTGATTCAGGACGCTTCGGAAGCCCATGATGTCCGGAGTATCGCACGCGTAGCGTCCGCCGCGCCAGCGGCTTAGTTCAAACGTCGTTAGCGCCAACGATGCATTACTTCCTCTAACCGACTTGTGAGGATCGCAATGTAGCGGGACTTATTGCTGCTCGGCGAGGGAAAAGCGGGCGAACTGGAGGCCCTACGCTGGCGACCTGCGTTCCATATAAAATTGGTGGGCTTCTCTCCGGCTCTTAAACTGCACAGCAAGTTGCGCTCTATACTCGCTAAATCTCTTCTGAGAGAGACGCTGGCAACTGCCTGCATTTGTAAGCCGTTCGTTGAACTATCGTAAGGAGCCTTACTATGTGGGCGGACAATGAGACCTCAGATGACCTGATTGGATTTCAGGTCCACGCAGACCTTATTCGCAACGTCGTTACAGACGACAGGATGTTGCCCGTCACCATCGGGGTGTTCGGCGACTGGGGCGGTGGCAAGACGAGCATCATGAAGATGCTCCAACGCGATCTTGCGCCAGAACGGTGGGGCGACGAAGATGTGGAACAGAGTCTCTACAAAGATATTGCTGTTGTCTACTTCAACGGCTGGCTCTTCGAAGGCTACGATGACGCCAAGTCAGCGATCCTCTCATCGATCCTTCTCTCTTTGGGTGATCATAAGAGGTTTGGGCCAAAGATTCGCGACAACGCTGTTTCGCTACTGAAGTCGATTGAATGGATGCGGATCGCGAAATTCGGATTTAGGCATCAGGTAGTACCAGCGGCTGCAGCGGCCGCAACCGGTGGGGTGGCCGCGATTCCGGCAGTACTCGCCGCTTCGGCAGGACTGGGCCATACCAACAAGGAAAGGCCTGAGGCAGATGGCTCGAACGAGAAGACGTCAAGCGAAGGGTCCTGGTTCAAGGCCAAGGAAGAGGAACATGCGTCCAACGTACGTACATTTCGCGAGCGTTTCAGCAAGCTTCTCGAGGACAGCGACATCAAAACTCTCGTTGTCTTGATCGATGACCTTGATCGATGCAGTCCGGAACGCGTGATCGAAAATCTGGAAGCGATCAAGTTGTTCTTAAGCGTTCCTTCTACCGCTTTTGTTATCGGCGCTGATCCTCGCATTGTTGAGCATGCAATCCGCATCCGCTACGCGGAGCGAGCGGGAGATGAAGAGACAGAGGAGAACAAGCGTTTAGTCAAAGACTACTTGGAAAAGGTCATCCAGATTCCTTACCGCCTACCTCGGCTTTCCAGCTCGGAAATAGAGACCTACATGTCTCTGCTTTTCTGCGGACTCTACCTCGGGAAAGAAGATGCTGATCGCTGTATCGCTCAAAGCCACAAAGAACGGACGGCCAATCGCTACAGCGCGTTCGGGTTCGCTAAGGTGAAAGAGACATTGAGCAGAGAGCCTAACGGGTCGCTCAGCGAGTCCCTCATATTCTCTGCCACTGCAGCACCATTGATTGCTAAGGGACTCGAAGGCAATCCTCGGCAAGTGAAGCGCTTTTTGAATGCCTTCATTCTGCGTAAGAAACTTGCGAAAGTCGCAAAGCTCAGTCACATCAAGGATGATGTGCTCGTTAAGCTCATGATCTTGGAATACACCGACGATGGACTGTTCAAGGACTTGTTTGCGAAGCAGGCCAGTCAAGCTGGCCAGCCACTTGAACTCGCTGCTCTTGAGAAAGCCTGTTCAGACGAAAGCGCATATAACGAAGCTGCCAAAGATCTCAACAAGGGGTGGCGGGACGACGCTAGCCGTCAGTGGATCGCTCTTGAACCAGCTTTGGCGACCGTCGACTTGAGGGATTACTTCTGGATTGCACGGGATAAGCTGGATTCGTCCTTTGCCGGCTTGTCGATGGTGAGTCCGCTCACAAGGGCAGTATTGGCCGACCTACTCTCGGGCGTGACGGTACAGAGGAATGCTGGCCTCGAAACGGCGAAGCAGCTTGGCGGCGACGAACTTAAGATGCTCTACGAACTCCTTGACCATGCGATCATGCGTCAGCCGGACGATAAGAAAGGGTTTGACGCGATGCGTTCACTAATGGAGAAAGGTGTCGCAGGTGCCGGAGAACAGTACAACGGAATTCTCCTCAAAGTCCCATTTTCCAAGGCGAACACCGCTGCAGGCACAGATGTAGGAAATCTTGTCAATGTTCATACGCACTTTCGATCGGTGCTCCAGCCTGCTCTCGAAAGGCTTAACGAGTCGAAAGAAAAAATCGGAGCCGCATACAGGACAACGATTAAAGGGGGCAAGAAATAATGGGTACATCCGCTCCTTACGATGCGCCACCGAGTTGGGAACATGTGAAGGCCGATGTCACGCGGCTCGCGAAAGACGGCAACATTCCGGCTGCCAAGCTTCGGCGACTCGTCCAGAAGGTAGTCCATGCTAACGGCGGCAAGACGGAGATGTCCAGGGGCGACCGGCGAGGTGCTTCGGGCGGGGCTGGATCTGCCGCGCCAGCCCGCGCCGCAGCGGGTCGCTTAGCAAACTTCATCTCGGATGTTCAGCAGTTTGGCCTTTCCGAAGCCGCCAAACGCGCGGGACTAGGAGATCTCGGTGGCATGTCCGTCAGCGACTTGCTGAACACGCTCCTTGATCGACTGGGTGGCGAATCAAGCACGATTGACGACGCCGATGCACGCCAAGCGCTCTCCGATCTTCAAGAAGAACTACTAGCCGAAGCCAAGACCGTAGAAGAGGTGGAAGCGATTCTCTCAAACCCGGAACTCAATATCGAGGGACTGTTGGAACGCTATTTCGGTCACTACATCTTCGAGCAATTCAGTCGCGTCTTTTACGAACGTTTGGTGCAACGAGTAGGAGCGCAGCAAGCCGTGTCTTTTCTCGGTCAGATCAGGGAGTTCATTCAGTCCTCCTTGGCGGGCCGAGCCTTGGAACGCGACTTGTCGAAGGTTGATTGGGGAGGAACCGATGGCGCGAATATCGTCAATGAGATTTGCGCCCAGACGCTGGAGGTCTTTGGAGCCTAATGCCTTACACAGTTGTGATCGACAAACTAGCTTCTACATCAGAGAAATTCCCGGTTGTCAGGATCAACGATCATGACGGAAGATCGGTCGGCACACTCGATGTGCAAGCGACGGCCTTTGGGCTGAAACGCTTGCCAAACCGGATCGCAGTTGACTTTCTACTGATTGCGGCTACGGTTTATAGCCTCGATAAGATGGTTCTGAGAGCCGATGCATCGAATGCCTGGACCCGCGTTTTTGATGTGACCGTTCCGGTTAGTGATACCGGCCTATGGACCAACGCGTCCAGCAGTTTGAATGCCTGTGTCTCTTTCTTGACTGGAGACACTTGGACCTTCAACTTCGTCGAGGCCAAACGTCAACTGCTCGGCACTTCCGCAGTTGGCCGTGTGATTCCAAAAATTGCGGAGATCGGTGCTGTCTCGTTGTTTTCCGGGGGGATGGATTCACTCGCAGGCGTGATCGACTGGCTGGAAGCCAATCCCAACAAAGGTCTTCTTCTCGCCGGACATCACGACGGTCAGATGACCGGGCCCTTCGGGGATCAAAAGAACATTCTGCCGACACTTCGCAAAACGTACCCCGGCCGTATCGCTCAATCTCTAGTACGTGTCGGCAATACGGGCCAATCTCCCGAGATTACGTTACGGGGTCGTTCACTTTTGTTCATCGCGGTCGCGGTATGTGTGGCGTCCGGATACGGATTCGAGGGCCCGCTTATCTTGCCAGAGAACGGTACAATCGCGCTAAACGTTCCGCTGAGTCCTTCACGTCGAGGATCTTGTAGTACGCGCACCGCACACCCGTTCTATATTGATCTGCTTGCTCAAGTCTTCGCAAGAGTAGGACTGAGCTATTCCATCGAGAATCCACTCATGGTGAAGACAAAAGGCGAGGTAGCCCGCACATGCGCCAACAAAGCGCTTTTCCAACAACTCGTTGCGTCTTCGGTCTCGTGCGCGAAGCGCGGACACAAAAGGACATGGAGGAATAAGCATGTGAAGTCATGCGGTCGCTGCATGCCCTGCATCTACCGCCGCGCTGCTCTCCAATCAGCAGGCCTCGACAACGAACTATATGGAAGCGACATCTGCGCCGGTGAAGTCGACTTCAACGACACTAAGACCGAAGGGCCTGCGGATCTCCGCGCGTGTCTTTCTTTCGTGCGAAGAAACCCATCTCGGCGGGAGATTGCCACACTTCTTTTGGCAAATGGTTCTTTGGACGTTAGCCAATTGGACAGCTATGCTGATCTCGTTGTTCGAGCCTTCGAAGAGATCCGCCAGCTATTCCGTGCTAAGGGCACAAAGGAGCTCAAGCGAATGGCGGGGATTAAGAATTGATCCTCGATATGCATTGCCATCTGGATCGCTATCCAAATCCACGTGAGATTGCGGAAGAGGCGGAAAAAGCTGGTGTGGCTATTGTTGCAATAACGAACCTTCCGAGTCATTTCGTGGCCGGTAAGGAACCTGCCTCACGCTTGAAGAATGTTCGGCTTTCCTTGGGATTACATCCAATGTTGGCCCCGCATTCGCAACGCGAATTAGATCTCTTTGCACAGCTTGTACCTACGACCTCATACATCGGAGAGGTCGGCCTCGACTTTTCCAAAGATGGCATTGGCTCGAAAGAAAGGCAGATTGATACGTTCCGATTCGTGTTGGAACGTATCGCGGGGAAAGGTAAGATTCTCTCGATCCATTCGCGGAAGGCTGAATCCGAAGTTCTCTCTTGTCTTCGTGATCGTTCAGTCACTGGCGCGACATTTCACTGGTACACCGGAACGAAGGAGATGTTGTCAAAGATTCTCGACGCCGGCCACTTCCTTTCAGTGAACAGCGCAATGCTGAAGAGCAACAGTGGGAAAGATCTACTAGCCATCGTTCCGCCCTCTCGTTGTCTTCTTGAGACAGATGGACCCTACACCAGAGTTGGGCGGGTGCCATCTCGTCCGATTCATCTCCATCAAGTTGTTGAGCAGCTCAGTGATTTGTGGTCGCTCTCGATCGGTGCTACTCAAGAGAAGATCGCAAATAATTTCCGGACGATGCTTCAGAGAAGCAGTGACGGGTCAAAGAACTAGTTGCTTCTGGTGAAACTTGTTGCATGCCCCTTTGTCCCGCAGCACTCTGATGAGTAACGAGAAACGTTAGGACCCTATCAGGGCTGCCCCGTGCCCAGAGCTGGGAGTAGCTGGGGTGCCTGGTCGGGGCACTTTTGATAGGGTCGTTTGAAGGAAGCCGTTGGCGCGGCGGATGCGTTGAGGGTCTATGGGATTTGAATGGGCGATTCCGTTTCGGACAGCCTGTTTTCGTGGCCCTGGCATGGTCTCGAACACGGTGGATGTTGAGACGTGATGGCAGGAAGCTTCGGTTCGTCGGCTGGAGCGGGGTAGTTATGAAGCTGTTGCGGGGCGGGCGAGCGTGACGATGCGTTGCGTGCGTGAGCACGGCTGAGGGCGGCCGGGTTGAGAGTGGGCTCAGTCATGGCAGGTCAAGAGCTATCGCAGCAGGTCTTCGGCGATGGGATCGCCGCAACAGTCGGCAACAGATGACTGGTGAAACGTTCGACAACGAGCATAGGCTTCGAGCAGATCGGGCACTTGATCTGAGCTGTAGGGGGAGCCTGTGGTGGCGTCGCAGCGACCTTCAGCAGGAGGCGGCAACGCAGCAACGATGCGGACCGTTTACGGTTGGCGAAGAGGCCGAAGTGGCGGATGCGAACCAGTCCTTTGGGCAGGACGTGGATGAGGAAGCGTCGCAGGAACTCGTCGGCTGAAACGGTCATGATCTTCTGCTGGCTGCCAGCTGCATAATCCTTCCAGCGGAAGGAGACACGGTCATCCTTGAAGCTGACCAGGCGATGGTTGGAGATAGCGACGCGGTGGGTGTAGCGTGCGAGATAGTTGAGGACGTGATCGGCGCCACCGAACGGCGGCTTGGCATAGACGATCCAGTCCTTCGAGAAGAGCTGCTTGAGGAAACGCTGGAAGCGTTCCGGTACTGCCAGTTTCTGAAGCGAGCCATGGAACTGCAGCTTGTCTTGAAGCAGAAGCTGCTTGAGTTCCGTGGTGAACTTGCCACGGAAGACGCGGCTCAGAACGCGAACGGGCAGGAAGAAGCGCGAGGAGGTAGGAACGGGATCGCATCGGGCAGATAGGGTCGACGCAGTGTCTTTACGAACAGGAATCGCAACGCTGCTGTCCGTCCTTCGATGGTCCGCGCGGACAGCTTGCGATCGCGAAACAGATGGATCTGGTAGTCGCGTACGTGGTCTGGTCCGAGTTGCTCCGGCGGACGGCGGAAATACCGGGCGAAGTCCTCAACCGCGTGGACTTACGACCGCACGGTGTTCGGAGAGTAGTTACGACGCTGAAGTTCGTCAAGCATCAACTGGCGAAGATGGGTCACAGAGGAATCCTCCTTGTGACCCACACGCTACGCCCAGCCGCCGCCCACACCGCCACCACTGCAGCATCCGCCGCGCCAGCGGCTTAGTTCAAACGTCCTTCTCGGCAGTTACTCCTAATACCCGGCCTAAGTGGGCCACTGGGAACGAACGTTCGCCGTGCTCATCGGTGGGCAGATTCATGATCGGATGACAACTTTCTCAGAGCCACACGACTATGACGAATTTCTCGCACCAGCCGAGAGACCGCCCGTTCACCTCCTGCGCAGCCTCCCGGCTGACAGGATGAAGGCCAATCTCGTAGAACTATACCGATTAGAGATAAACGGCGAGAGATACAGATTAATAACGCCTGCTTCCGCGCTTACAAGCCATGCAAATTCGACCATATCCTCCTTGACCGCCAGCGAGGGTCTTGTCAAAGAAGGCACTGTGTTCTTTCACTCTCAGGCATTTACTGCATTCTTTGGCTGTCTTGTTCTGGAGCGCCTCAACCGTAGAATTAATCGCGTCAAGAGCAATGGCCCGCACCTGGACATCGGCCAAATTGACCAGCTTATCCAGCTTCTGCGAGATGGTCACTACTGGCTCCTCTCCTAGATTGAACCGGTTAAGACGCAAGAACTTGTAGCCGTAGCTTTCCAGGGTCTTTTGTCGTTCAACATCCGATTCCGTCATGTACTGATCGAAATTGCCAGCATTAACTTTGTCATGATCGTTGAAGTGGTACTCGAATCCGTCGTATTCGATGATGATCTGGACGGCACGGCCAGACTTTGTTGGAACGCGAAGCAAGAAATCAGTCTTCCACGCCGGGTGCGTATACGTTGGGTCGAGCTGTCGAAGGTATTCGCCGATGGGGAATTGCGCCACTAACTCAAGCGAGTCCCCATGATTCTGGAAAAGACGAGTGGACTTCAACCATTCCAATACCTGCCGTTCCATCGGCGAAGCCGTATCTGTCTCCGATGCGTCCGCAATGCTCTTGTTGGTCAGAATAGAGTGGTAATGATGAAGAACTCGTCCAATGCTTCCCTTATATTGATCTAGCGGCTTTGAAAGCACAAAACAGATTTTCTCCTGAGCGCGACTGAAGCCCACGTTGAGTCGCTGCATGCGAAGCTTCTCCTCGACATGCGCGTCAGCTTGATCCAGTGATGGGGGAAAGATCCAACTAAGGCGGTCGCTATGTTCGGAAGCGACCAGGCTGTAAAAAATGATGCCACGTTCCTCTCCCTGGCAGGAATCAAACGTCATTACTTTCAGCCTCAGTTTCGATTCGAAGTCAGCGCCCTGCTTGTCTGAAGAAAACAGCTTCTGAAGCTCAATCTGCTGTTGACGAAACGGCGTGATAACACCCACTGTTAGCGGCTTCTCTTCGGCGATCAGGAGACGCAGACGTTCAAGGATGTACTGGCCTTCGGCGGAGTTGGTGTTTTCATCCTCGGGCTTTGCCTTCACTTCAGCGAACTCGATAACCTCTTCAATCGAGCATCCCCGGATCTTTACCGCTTGGAGCGTGCCTGCGTAAAAATACTTAGATGAGAACGAGATCAGTTCCAGGTAGCCGCGAAAATGCTTGCGAAGCATCGTCTTGTAGTTCGCACAAGACTCGACGAACTCAAGGACGGATCGCTTCACGTCGAACATGGCAAGACGTTGAAGTTTGCTTGCGTCGTTGGATACCTTCTGTCGGAATAGCCGTTCGAGGTCGCTTCGGCATTGCTGGTTCAATTCATTGCTGGCTTGGGACGATTTAACGTTCGAGAACTGTTTGGCATCGCCTAACACGACCACTTTCTTCGCGCGCAAAATGGCCGGAAACGCTTGCGCGATGGATACCTGCGATGCCTCGTCGATCACGACCACATCGAACAAAGCCGGCATCAGTGGCATATACTCCGCAAATTCTCGGATTGACGCGATAATGACCGGGAAGGCGGAACGTAATAGATCAAAACGGTCTTCCGGGAACTTTTGGCGAGCTTTGATAACCGCTCCAAGCGCCTTTGCTTCGGCACGGTGCTCCTGCACGAAACTAAGAAAGTGTCCATCGATCTCGTTCGCCATGCGCGTCGAATAGAGTTGTTCGATCTTGGTCCGGCTTCCTACAAAATCCATCTCCGGCACGCAACCGAATTCGATCGTTAGTCCTTGGTAGGCGGAGGCGTACCGAATCGATTTGATCAAGAAAGCGGCATAGATATCGGCGGATCGGAAACGAGTTCGCTCAAAACGCAGTCCGGGCGGCGTGCCATCCGTGAAGAGTGCGATCAACTCACGTAAAGGCCGGGCAACGGCGCCGATGCCCGTTCCTCCATCCTCACTATGCACGATGGCGAGCACCTTATCGGGCGTCTGGCCGGTCGCTCTACATCTGGTTGTGAGCTGGTTGAGTGTTAGTTCCACCTGAAGCAGGAGAGGCAGATCCGCCGGGACGCTGAGCGGTTGCTTCGGAAGGAATTCGGAGTTGATCCGTTGTCCGAGAAGAGCCAATTCCTTGCTACGGAACAAGTATCCAATGATCGGACGTCTTAGTGCCTCAACTTCAGTCGCTCTCGCTTTGAATCGAACAGCATCTTCAATGGATACGTATTGAAAGCGCCGGATCGAGGCACAATCAATCTCACCGCATATCTTCGTCGCATATTCGTACGGTTCGGCGGCACGAAGGAGTTGCCTCAGATCGGCGCTTTCTTGCTCGACAAGCAGTTTGCTAATTTGCTGCTCGCCATCGAGAGGAATATGGCTCAGACATTCGGCGAGTGTGCTGCGGTTCGTTCCAGGAAGCGCCGACCGTATCTGCGCTGTTACCCCGGGTGACAGACCGTCCAGCTCACGCTCCTGCCTTTGCAGGTCTTCAATGGTCTTCACCTGAATCTTAGATAAGGTTGCTGCCGTTTGCTTGAGCTCGCCTTTCAACTCGGAAACGGTCGTATCCAGCTCACTCTTGATGGAACCTTCGCGCGTCCGGGCTGCACGATTGAAATCCATGATCTGCTGTACTGCGGCGCCCTGAAGCAACGTGCGGAAGTTATTGCCTTCTTTTCCTAATCGGAGAATGGGGTTGGGGAAGTCCAGACCGGACGGCCGTACTCCAGCGAGGGTCTGTTCAAGCTTGCTTTCAACAACGTCCAGTGCCTCCCGCTTATCGGAAAGAACCAGCACGCTTTTCTTCGACAGGATCGCATCGAACGCAATGGCCGAAATTGTGTGCGACTTGCCCGTTCCGGGCGGCCCCTCCACCAGCACAAATCGGCACTCAGGCTGTTTGAGCGCTGCGATGATCTTCGACTGCTCTTCATTGATGGGGATGGGAGAGGATTGGACCATCCGATCTGCGATACCCATCTGATCCCAAGCATCAGCAATTTTGCGATCTACTGACTGTGGATCTTCGAGGATGACCGAGCGGACCATTCCCTCAAACAAATCAAGGATTGGACCTCCTTGGCCTCGTGCTGCAGTGAGGATTTCTTCGTAGTCGTTCAGCAATGACTCGTCACTCTTGTCATAGACCGCGAGATGAAGCGAGCTCTCCAAGGAATAGAGCGGGGTTTCTGCCGTTGTGTCCTGCTCTGAGCTGATTTTGAACTCTGGCGGTAGCTTCAGTGCCGAAAGCACTTGGGTCGTGGGGATCCGGAGAAGATTCTCCAGAGTCTGTTCTCCAATGGCGTGCAAAATCCGCTCGCTAATGGGCGAGGAGGCTTCGCTTCGGTTGCTAGTCTCCTGAAGAATGAAATCAACAGCTCGTTTGTAGACAAGTACCTGCGGTTTCAGAGAAATCCGGTACTTTGTCGTTTCCTCTTCCATCTCGATGTTTAGCGGAATATAGAACAGCGGAAACGTGTTCTTTTGAAAACTCAACACACCCAGGTACAGATAGAGATCGAGGTTTTCCCGTGACTTGGACGCGGCGACAAGCTGCTTCACGTCGATATAAGCATCGGCGGCTGCAAAAGTTTCGAAGTAGTCGATCAAGACCGTAGCCGAGTGATCCCGCGTGAAGAGCCTCGTCAGTACCTCCCACAAATCCTCGGTCTTGCCCGTCGACGCCATCGTATAGAGCGACGTGGATAGATCGTCATTCAACGGTTGCAGCAAGATGTTCGTCAGCTCTCCTTCAAGATCGTAGGTCGTCTCCAAGAGAGATTGAGCATCCCGACGCAGAACCGGATCGAGAACGCTGAGCAGGGGATGAATAATGCGCTCGCATATCTCCTGAGCTGAGGCTCGGAAGATCTCCATCACCCACCCATCAGCGTATTCCGATTCGGCAATGGTTGATTCTGCATAGCCGACAATTTGCTGACGCACGGAGATATAGGACTCTGAGGCGATCGATTGGACCGCCTTCGTTACAGCGTCCCGAAATCGGTCTGAAAGCGTCGTGGTGAATGCTCGACGGCTTACGACCACTGGTTCCAGCTCCGAAGCTGGACTTGCCAGTGCCTTCCAAAACGCAGCATTTAGCGGAGCATAGCGGGCCAGGCTCAGGCCCACTCGCAATCCACCTTCGCGTTGAAGTTGGAGCCGGCGTCCGGGCGTCTGTTGTTTCTTAAAGTCGGTTTCGAGGTAGTTCAGGAAGTAGCTGGAAACACTCTTCGCTAACTCCCGGATGGCAGCAGATTCCATTGGATAACCGTTTACTCAGTAGGAAAATGGATCTTCTGACTGTAGCACCTCGCCCTGGAGAATGGTCGAACCCTCCATCTTTCCTTCCTGTAGACGGATGTGGGATGGCTATCGCTCACTTGCCTTAGTGTGCGCCACCGAGCTTAATTCCAATTACGTACTCCAAGGCCTCGACATAGGTAGAGCCGTTAGCCTTGGCCATGTTCATCCACTGCTCGTACTCCCGAGTCTCCTGGGCCGTCTGAGGGAGGGCCAAGGCTTCCAGGCGGCGCACTCGAGCCATGAATTCTGAAGGTGTTTGGTCCATGAACTTCCTGAGCATGTGCAAGCAGTTCGGTCTGTCGATATTCTTGGATCCGATGACATGATTGTAGAGGTGATCCTTCATTCCTTGGGTGTCGATAGAGGCGATTCGTTACAGGGTAATGTTTTACGGAAGGTACTCTGAGTCCTCTGTCTGGATTGCATCATCAACTGGAGCAGCCTCAAAGAGCGGTGATGGTTCTTCTTCATCGTTTTGAAAATTACTCAGGCCCACGCCCACTAAGCGAAAAAGCTGCGAGGGGCCTAGCTCGATACGCTCACGGAGAGAGAGCGCAATGCCAGCAAGCTCTTCATACGAGGACAGCGGTGTCACCGGGGTCAGGCTACGCGTGAGCGAAAAGAACTCCTTCGTCTTGAGCTTCAGAACGACGGTTCTCGCCCCGCGAGCGTTATTCCGAGATGCATTCCACACCTTCTCTGCGAGCCGTCGAATTTGTGGCTCGGTCTCTGCAAGAGGAATGTCTTCTGGAAAGGTATCTTCTGCCGAGATTTGTTTGCGCACGCGGTTGGAGACGACGGGGTTGTGGTCGATCCCTCGCGCCAGCCCGTAGAGACGCGTTCCATAGCGTCCAAAGTGTTCTTCGAGAGTGGATATCTCCATCGCATAGATATCGCCGACCGTCTTGATCCCGACCTGAGACATGCGAGCCTCGGTGACCTTACCGACACCGGGAATGCGGCCCACCGGAAGAGGAAGCAAGAAGGACTGTACTTCGTGCGGCTGAATCACGAATTGTCCATCCGGCTTCTTCCAGTCGGAGGCGATCTTCGCCAGGAACTTGTTGGGCGCGATGCCTGCTGATGCCGTGAGATTGAGTTCCTCCCGAATCTGTTGACGGATCGTCTTCGCGACCAATGTCGCTGTTGGCAAGCCCATCTTGTTTTCCGTGACATCGAGATATGCCTCATCGAGCGACAAGGGTTCGATCGCGTCGGTGTGCCGTTGAAAGATCTCGCGCACAGCTTTCGAGGCAGCTTTGTAGCGGGTGAAGTCGGGAGGAATAAATATAGCTTCCGGACAGAGGCGCTCCGCGGTGACCGCCGGCATGGCAGAACGCACTCCATACCGCCGCGCTTCATAGGACGCAGCACAAACGACTGATCGCTTGCCCTTCCAGGCGACGACGACAGGCTTGCCGCGTAAAGACGGGTCGTCGCGTTGCTCGACGGACGCATAAAACGCGTCCATATCGACGTGGACGATCTTGCGAAGAGGAGTAGAGATCATGTTTGTAACTACGGGTTGGGCGTCGGATGTTGTCATCGTTCCGCTCATGCTGAACGCCGTTCCTTGCAGTCTTCACAAGTCGCGCAATGCCCTGTGAAAGCGTCCCACTCCAGGATGCCGTCGAAGGCGGAGGCACCCAGATCAGCAAAGTCCTGCACTTTTAGAAAAGCGTAGTCGTTTGGGCGTACCGCTTGAAATCGCCGCAGCAGATCCATTCCAACGGTACAAGCCGGAAGGCCATCGGTTGTCCATCCCGGCCCGGTCGAAATTTGAGGTTCCTCGGACATAGGCATCGTCTCGCCTTTCATTCAACCATATTCGCCTGCTGTTCGCCTAGCTATCCAATCGAAATTTAGTCGACGGCTCCTGTGGGAGTAGCGCTTCTCCTTGCCCTAGCCGCACTGCGGCCTGAGCTATCTAGCGAGACCTTCCTTCCCACGACGCCCTCCGCCCAGAATTCATGCGCTGCACGCTGATGGGGAAGACAGACCTCCTCCGCGCTTCGCCCTTTCCAATCTCGCTATAGCTCCGTTCCGAGGGATCCGGCATGGAAATGCCGTGTTTCAACGCGGATGTGCAAGAGCAAAAGCCGGAGTCTCGATGAGACCAATACAAACCAATCCACCAGAGACCCCGAACCCTTTCACGTGGCGGCGTTTCGCCAACGTGTACATGGGAAACCACCTCCTCGGGGAGGACACCATAGACCTCTCCGAATTGGGCTTTTGCGGCGAGACGGTCACCGTCTCTTGCTCCACCTGCGGAGAGATCCTGGGGCATATCCCCGTGGAACTTCTCAGCGATGGACTGGAAGACATCACCACAACCCATATCTCGCCTGTACTCGATTGGCACGACGCAATCCAACATCGGCATACAGCCAAGGTCATAGACGCCAAGCAATAAGCCACCGACCCTTCGATCTCACGCTAGCGCTTTTTCGCTCATTCGCTCATTCTCATCCATTTGCGATGTCCATCTTGCGCGAGTTGTAGCGATGACAGGAGGAGTTTTGACTTCCCAAAGACCTCTAAAGTTCGAAAAGAAATCCCGTGATCATGAGGCGATCTTCCTCGATCACTATGACTGGTTGTTGGACTGGGCTCGTCAACACACCCTGGGCGCTGCTCAAGAAGCTGAAGATCTAGTACAGGACCTCTATGTCCGCTTCGTGCAAATGAAATCGAGTCCCGTATTTACCGATGACGACGAGATTCGCGCTTACCTCTATACCTCCCTCAAAAACCTCTTTATCTCCAGGAAGCTGCGCAACGGCAGGGAAGCCGTGTCGGGATTACTCGCCGTCGACTTCGAATCCGCAGCCTTTTCACTGTCTGCCGTCGACCGCAGTCAACTCCTGCATGTCCGCAGCGACCTGGCCGGCATCTGTGAGTACGCCTGCATCCGAAGAAAAACCAATCGCGCTGCGGCAGCGCTCATCTTGCGTTTCTTCCTGGGCTATCTCCCGACGGAGGTCATGGCTCTGCTTCGAGCGAAGAGATCTTACGTCGATACGCTCATCGAAACTGCCCGGCTGGAAGCGAAAGCTTATCTAAATCGCCCAGGGGTCCTTCGCTTCCTAAGCCGCGGAGAACGAAAGGCAACCTCCTTTCCTCGTTATCTGCCGGAGCGTCCGGATGATCTGTTTGCAGAACTGCAGCGGCGAATCTTTTCCGAGACCGAAGGTACTTGTCTGCCGGCGGAGGAACTACGTAGCCGATACCTCGATCCGGACGCACCTGCCTTCACCACACGGGAAGTCGCCCACCTTGTCAGTTGCAGTGCGTGCCTGACCCACGCCAGCCGGGCATTGGGACTTCCAGATTTAATGCTTCGTTCTTTTACTGGCGGAGTGCCGCCTGAAGGAAAGAATCCCCCGTCGGCGAGAACCGGAGAGGCCGGCCTCAAAAAACTCCGTCGCAAACTGCGAGAGACGTACGAACACAGACCGAAAAAACTCCAGATCGCGGTTGATGGAGAGGTTCGAGGAGTGCAGACGATCACCAGCGCATTCAGCAGACTACAGATACAGTTGCCACCTCTATCGCGGCCCGGGTTTGTTGAAGTCCTCAGCGAGCAGGGCCTCGGTCTCCTCTATCTCGACTTGCAATGGGAAACACTCGACGTGCCTGCTCCGAGGATGGCGGAGGTCGACCTCAGCGACGGCCGCCAACTCTCGGTATCGTGGGCATTGCTTGGTGGCGCGCCAGTCATCGATGTGACCTACAACGACCCTTTGCTCGAGATGGAAACCGAAGTTCTCCCATCCGCTGAGACAGCGATATCGGATCCAATCGAGCCCGCTGTCGGAGGAATCTGGCTGTCCGGCGCTAGATCATCCAAGAAGGGCAACGGCTGGCCCTCGCGATTTCTGTCTATCTTCGGAGGTCGAAGCCATTGGATCGTGGCTCTGACGGTCAGCCTTTGCATTGTTGTCCTCCTGGGCCTCGACAATCTCCGAACACCCGTTCGAAGGAAGCAGCAACCCGACGTCGGGACGCTCCTCGCTCAGTCGTTGAACAGAACGAATAGTGTCATTCCTTCTCATGGAGCGGTGCATTCGGTTTTCTCGCTTGACGTCCACTCGAGTCAGGGCCAGGTTGTCAGCGCTGCCGAGGTCGACGTCCTCCGCAGCGCCGATCGTCCTCGACAGGCTCTTCGCCTACGCGCAGTGGGCGGCAGCGTTCTCGCAAGTCATTGGGTTGATGTCAAAGGGAAGACCCGGGATCTCTCGAACCAGGAGCAACCCAAGTCAGGAACTCCTGTTGCCGAGATCGGAACGCTGGGCGATACATGGCAGCATACGCCGGACGTAGCCGACTTCGAGCAACTCGCGGGAGGCGGTCAGAACTTGCGCCTGCATGAAGTGCAGGGCCTCTACGAGGTGAGCTTCAGTCGAGCGATCGCCTCTGAGAAGAGCCAAGTGATTGAAGGCCGACTAGTGATCGCTGTCGCTACGATGCGGCCGATTGCCGAGACACTCCGCGTACAAGAGGGAAGTAACACTCGCGAATATCAGTTTCGCGAGTTGAGTTACGAGGTTCTTCGGCCCGATCAGTTACGGAGGAACGACTTTGAGCCTGATTCCGATGCCTATAGCGTAAGCCGCACCACATTTACGGGAGAAACCGTACATCTCATGCTGGAAACCCTAAAGCTCCTCAGCAGCCAGCCGCAAAGCATACGGGCGGCGGTAGATCTCGAAAGAGACCCGAACGGTGGCATTAAGGTCTCGGGGGTTCTTCAGACCAGCCAAGAAGCGCAGACTCTGACCCGCTCGCTGCGGTCACTTCCAGGTGGTTCTTTGTTAGGAATAGAACTCCATTCGTCGGACCAGCTGGTAACTCATCGACGTCTTTCGACGGTAGCGGTGAGTCCCACCATCTCGATCGCCTCTGATCGAGTCCCTCTGGACGGCATGCTCAGGGATCTTTTGACGTCTCGTTCCGGGGCCTCCGGCGATGAACTCAACGAGAACGTCCGACAGTCAGCGCGCGAGATTCTGGCGCGCGGCGCTCGCATGCGTCGCGCTGCATGGGTGACCAGCCAGATTGGATCGCGATACTTTCGCGCGGGCGAGCTTTCTGCGATGCATGCCCAAGATAGACAGGTGTGGTTTGCCTTGCTTGCGCGTCATCTCGCTGACTGCGAAGCCGAGCTAACTGCAATCGAGACAATCCTCACCGGAGAGAGAGTCGATGCTGCTCCCCCATGGGGAGACCTGGAATCGATCACGAACGTCCGATCGTTGGCAGTGGCTGCTGACTCGCTCAGTCAAAACGCTGATCACCTTGACCGACTTCTGGCAGCGGGCTTCGCCTTGTCGGCTGATGCCTCATCCGCACCCGTTCGCCAAACTGATTTGCTCAGTCAGCTAAAGCAGGTACACCGCGAGGAGAGCAGGTTGGCTAGTACTATCCAGCGCCTCCAGCAGGAAGACCCAAACCCCCACAACGAGAAGCGAACGAACTGACAACCAAATGGCTTCAAGGAGCCAAACCCAGGAGACCTATGTCAAAAACTGAATTATTTTTCCGCAGATTCATTGTTTGGGTGATTCTTGTCACCCTCTTAGCGTACGGGCCGAAGCGCGCTCACGCAGATTCAAATACAGCCAATCTTTCCGTTTTAGTTTCGGATTCTTCCGGTGCAGTTATCGCTGGCGCGCATCTTGTACTTCGCAACTCTGATACCAATCAAGAGCAACAGCTCGACAGCGGAAAGACGGGTTCAGCAATATTCTCATTTCTGAAACCCGGACACTACGCACTGACCGTATCGGCGGATGCTTTCGCCGACGTGATTGTCGATCGCATCCTCCTGAATGTCGGAGATGATAAGCTCCTTCGGTTATCACTAAAAGTGGGGACAGCCGCTCAGACCGTCAATGTTGATGGCGGAGGGCTCACGATCAACACGACGGACGCCTCTGTCAGCACAGTCATCGACAGAAAGTTTGTTGAGAATATCCCTCTTAATGGGAGGAGTTTCCAAGATCTCATTTCGATGACCCCGGGCGTTGTCACGCAAAGTCCTCAATCCGGGGGGACCATTGGGACGAATGGCGACTTCTCCATCAATGGACAACGGACAGAATCGAACTACTACACTGTCGACGGCGTCAGCGGGAACCTACGAGGCGGTAACGGTTCTGGAGGTGCGAATGGGGCGGGAGCCTCAGGTTCATTGGCAGCCTCGACTGCGGTAGGTACCACGCAAAGCCTTATCTCCGTAGATGCATTGCAGGAGTTTCGCATCCAGAGTTCTACGTACTCTGCCGAGTTCGGTAGAACTCCGGGTGGACAGCTCTCCTTCGTGACTCGTTCTGGAAGCAATCGTGTCCACGGGAGCGCATTCGACTACCTGCGCAACAATTTCTTCGACGCCAACGACTGGTTCAACGACCACACTGGGAAGCCCATTCCGGCGCTGCGTCAAAATGACTTTGGAGGTACGTTGGGAGGACCGATTCTTATCCCAAAACTCTATGACGGCACAAATAGATCGTTCTTTTTCTTCTCCTATGAAGGACTCCGGCTCACCCAGCCACAGGCGGCGACCACGCTATATGTTCCCGACCTCTTCCTGCGCGAACAAGCTCCGACTGCGCTACAGACGATCCTCAATGCCTATCCACTCCCCAACGGAATCGACTATGGCACCGCGGCGGCGCCGAATCTCGCTCAGTTCATCGAACCATACGCCCTACCGAGCAAGATCGATTCGACGAGCATTCGGTTGGACCGCACGCTAAGTCCAAAGCTCGCATTCTTCTTTCGGTTCGGGGATACCCCGAGTTCAGCGGAGACCAGGGTCTTGTCGTCGCTCACCACAACTTCCAGCGACTCCCGCACGTATACGGTGGGCGCGACGAGTCAATTGACCAGCGCGATGAATAACGACTTTCATCTCGGCTATGCCAGTACCTATGCAGCAAACTCGAGTGTCATCGATGCATTCGGCGGTGCTTCGCCGCTCAATATCGCGACCCAGGCAGGACTCGAGTCGCCAGCCACTTCGCAGCTCAACTTCGTATTGCTGATCTCTGGCGTTGGAAGTGCAGTGCTCTCCCCGGACAACGCGAGCAATGCGGGGCATCAATGGAATGTCGTCGATACGTTCAGCATTTCGCGGAGTCACCATCAATTGAAGTTGGGCTTTGATTACGCTCGAATCTACTCGTTGGCAAGCCCTTCGACACCCTACGTCACTGCGGCCTTTCTAAGCGCAAATGCCGTATTGAAAGATGCCACAAGTATTCTCACCGTCTACCGACGCCTCAGTTCCCAGCCGGTCTTCCAGGAGACTTCCGCCTTCTTCCAAGACGAATGGCGAATCGCTCCTCAGGTAAGCCTTTCGCTGGGATTGCGCTGGGAGGTTGATCCTCCTCCAACCGGTTCCGATGGAAAGGACGCCCTTACCCTGCAGGGAAGTGTGAGCGACCCCAGCACCTTGACCTTGGCTCCAGCGGGAACGCCACTCTGGAAGACAACCTGGTATAACTTCGCCCCACGGCTAGGAGTTGCCTGGACATCCCATTCCTCGCAGGAGTGGCCGACCGTGGTTCGAACTGGTGGAGGAGTTTTCTTTGACACAGATAATGAACTTGCGGGCACCGGCTTTTCGGGTCTCGGGTTCACGGCCCAGAAATCCTATACGGGTTCTCCTCTTCCGATTACCGCCGACCAGCAAAATCTTGAGCCCTCAATCCTTCCTCCCTATGGCGCCGGTTCAGTCTACGCCTTCCCACAACATCTGCAGCTCCCCTACACATTCCAATGGAATGCCAGTCTGCAGCAGGGGTTGGGAGCCCACCAGACGCTAACGATCTCGTACGTGGGAGCGAATGGCAGGCGTCAGGTTCAGGACAAAGAGCTATCACTTGCTGGCGCGAACCCCGACTTTTCGACGATCGTCTATTTCACGAATGGCGTAAGTTCCAATTACCAAGCTCTACAGGTTCAGTTCCAGCGGTCGATCTCGAGGGGTGTTCAAGCCCTGGCTTCCTATACCTGGTCACACTCCATCGACTTTGGCTCAAATGATGCTGCAGCTCCTCAGACTCGTGGAAACTCAGACTTCGATGTCCGCCACAACTTTCAAGGTGGATTGAGTTGGGATCTGCCGCAGACTCAATCCAACAAGATCCTCGAATCGTTGCTCGATCGCTGGAGCCTCGACGGGCGACTCGTCACGCGGACCGCTTTCCCCATAACACTGAACGGGGCCTATCTTACGGATCCTGTCACGGGTTCTCAGTACTACGGCAACCTCAATCTCGTACCGAACCAGCCAACGTATCTTTATGGTTCTCGGTATCCGGGCGGCAAGGCAATCAACAGCGCGGCGTTTACGCTGCCGGCCGGCAGCGCAATCGGAGATGCGCCGCGCAATTTCGTTCGTGGGTTCGGACTGGCCCAGATCAATCTGGCTGCTCGCCGCGAATTCACACTGCACAATCACATCGCCCTGCAGTTTCGCGCTGAGGCATTCAACCTCTCGAATCGCCCCAACTTCGGCTATGTCGATCCGTTATTCACGGACGCGACGTTCGGACAGGCGACGAAGATGCTGAACACGAGCCTGACGACCGTGGCTTCGCAGTATCAACAAGGCGGTGCCCGGTCCATGCAATTCGCGTTGAAGCTTCTGTTTTAGTGGCTTCTCGTTTCCATCCGTTAAAGGACTCCTAATTATGAGAAAAATTGTCAGTTGGACCTGTTTGTTTGTGGCGATGTTCGCCTCACGCTGCATGATGGCAGAGGATTCTATGTTCTCTGTTCGGGATTCTATTCAAATGACGCGGTTCAACGATCAGCCGCAGACAACGGACGGACAGGGCCGGCGCCCGATCGTCAAACTATCGCCAGATCGCAAATACGGGGTGCTTCTCACCTCTCGCGGAATTCTGGAATCGAATCAAGTGGAATCAACGCTGTGGTTGGTCGATCTTAGCGCCGTGCAGGTATCCTTGCGGAAATCCGGCGACGAACCCATTGCTCCCCCGCGAGCCCTGGCCGTCATCGCAGCACCACCCGCAATCGATGCGCGAGGAACCGGCAACTATGGCTCCGTGATCTCCAACGTGCAGTGGTCCGAGGACTCGCAAACCATTTATTTTCTCGGCGAGAACACACATGCTGAAAGACAGCTCTATTCGGTAAAAAGGATCGGTACTACGCCTCGTTCGCTTACCCCTGCTGGCCAGGATGTGGAGAGCTTTGACTTCAGGGATGGAACGGTGGCGTATCTAGCGGCATCGTCGGTAGCTGGAGCCCCAGTTTCACGGCCAGGTATCTCCATAAACGCTTTGGCTTCGGTCCTCACGGATATTCCCATCGGTGTCATCTTCAACGCACCGGCCCTTCAGCTGCGAGCCTACGACCTGTGGTCCATCCACGACGGCCAGAGACGTCTCGTTGCGAGGGGCGCCCGTGTAGTGCAGTTGGCAAGTTACATCCTTGCCAAGCCACTCGTCGTGTCTCCAGATGGACGATTCGTTGTGATGCTGATGGAGGCCAAAGATATTCCGGAATCCTGGGAGCAATACCAGGCACCAGCTGCATTCCCTATTCTCCAGCTCAACCACAAGGATCTGCGACCGATCTCTCCTTATAACTACACCCCGCTTCGCGAGTACGTTGTCGTCGATCTACGCAAGGGGACGTCCATTCGGGTTTGCGCGGTCGATGCTCGATATTTCGACTATCCGGGTGCGGGAACTGTCGTGTGGTCGCAGAAAGGAGATCGAGTGCTGCTGACGAACGTGTTTCTGCCGGCCGAGCACATCGATGCCGCGGAGGTCGCAAAGAGGAGTCATCCTTGTGAAGCTGCCATATTTGGGACCGGGACGGGCAAGATAAATTGCCTAGTCTATTCGTCAACGGGCCTCACTGCCGATGGCTCCCATTTGCAGAGCGCTTCGTTCGGGTCCACAAGCGACCAGGCTGTTCTTCAGTACGGTCTATACGGCCATCCGCCGCGGAGCAGTGAAACCTATTGGTACACGGACGATCGCTGGACCCTCGTTAATCGGTCCCAGAGGGCTTTAGTATCTACCGGCGAAATGCAAGATCCAAAGGAGCAATTCTCCATTCGGGAGGGCCTCAACGAACGGCCAACCCTCTGGGTAGAGGATGAAGGTGCCAAGATCACCAGAAAGATGTGGGACCCCAACCCGCGGTTCGCGAGCGTTCGGATCGGACAAGGCTCTGTCTATCGCTGGAAAGACTCGCGGGGTAACGAATGGACCGGTGGCCTGTTCAAGCCCGTAGGCTATAAAAGCAATCTGCGATATCCGTTGGTGATCCAAACACACGGATTCGACCCTGACAAGTTCATGACGGACGGGGCCTATCCCACAGCGATGGCTGCTCGTGCCCTGACCAGCAGCGGGATCATGGTGTTGCAAGTCGGCGGAGATGGCAACGCTAGCCATATAGATTCGCCTCAAGAATCAGAGGACAACGTTCAGGCTTTTGAGTCCGCGATTGACAACTTGACCGCAGATGGGCTGATCGACCCGAAGAAGGTCGGGATCGTTGGTTTCAGCCGTACCTGCTGGTATGTGGAGAACGCCCTCGAGAAGGACCCGGCAAGGTTTGCAGCCGCAATCCTGGCCGATGGCGTTAGCTACAGCTACTTGCAGTACGTACTGTACGCGCCAACGAGCGTTCAATTTCAGCGCGAGTATGAGAAGGTGATGGGCGGTTCGCCAGTGGGAAAGGGGTGGGAGACCTGGATGAGGTCAGCGCCGGATTTTCACGTGGATAAGATCGAAGCACCGCTCAGAATCGAGGCCATCGAACCGGTGTCGGTGCTCCAGGAGTGGGAACTTTATTCCTCCTTGAAGATGGAAGGGAAGCCTGTCGATCTGATTTATTTCCCGTCGGGACAGCACGTCCTTCAAGCGCCGCTCGAACGCTTTGCCTCGGAACAAGGAGCCGTCGATTGGTTCCGTTTTTGGTTGCAAAGGGAGGAAGACCAGGATCCTAAAAAGAAATCCCAGTACGAGAGATGGCGAACGATCCGGGAATCCATGCGCGCCCCCCTTTCTCCGGTTGCTGCGGGTCCATGACTGGTGAAGCACTTAGATGATCGGATCGCAGGCGTCGCAGTTCCGAGTGTCGATCCTCGACCGTGCCGATAAAATGATGCTGCCGAACTGCGTCGCTCGAACGGAGATCCGCATTCCGGCAGCATCAAGAGTTCAGGACCTACTCATCGCCTTCGTACGCAGGGTTGTTGGTGAAGTTAATGCCAGCGTCGACCTGGCCTCCCAGCTTATCGCCGGATTGCATTTGGATGGTTGAAGTGGCTGTGGATGTCGTCAGAACAGCGGGTGAAGTGTAAGTCATTTGGTTCTCCTTCTATTGCAAATTTCCCTTCGTTTCAGATCAAGCTACGGTCTGTCGCTCAGGGATCTCGTTGGCTCCTAATGCTTGGAGCAAGGACGGTTGAGCGATGTCGCTCGGGGAATCTCCAAATGCGAAACTTCCGTGCTGAGAGCGCAGCCAAAGCTCAAAGGCGGCGGTTCTCAACAAAGGCATAGTCCACAATTCGTGACCGCCGCCGACGACGGATTGAAGCGCCGACCGCAACACCTTCCCGTCGATCCATCCATAGCCTTCCATGTGCGGGGACGCGAAGAGGTTCTCGAGGTTAGCTCGCTCTCGTTGGATCAGAGCCAGAGGGCCGCGCACTACGAAGGCTTTTCTGCGTCTCTCCACAACCTCGACCGGCATAATTTCTTTCAGCGCGCGACGCATCATGGCGCGTCGCCGTCCGGGCTGAACTAACTGCTCCCTGGGTAGACGCAACAGAAAGGAGACCAGGTCCCGGTCCAGGTACGGATAGCGATACTCTCTCCTCGCAGCGTTCTTCGGACGCAGGTGAGGCAGCGTCTCAAGAATCGAGAACCAGTTACGCGCATGAGCAACGGAACTGGGAGGGAGTCCGGAGCGAGAGCCTTGCAATGGGTCCTCCTCTGCAGCCTGGATGCATGCTTCTTGGAGGCGTGGCGTGAGCCATGGTATGAGTTCTTTCGACCAGGTACCGGGATGCCCATAGATGTTGACAGCAAACTTTACGGTGTTCAGGAAGGTGTGCGGGAATGGGGTTCTGCTGCTAAGGCACCATGCGGTAGTGCGTCGGAAAAGCTTTCCTAATTCAATGGAGTAGAGGTGGTCTGCCAATTCGGGATAAGGCGTGGGAACGCCTCCCAGCAACTCATCGCCGCCGATTCCCGATAGGATGACTCTGTACCTCTTTCCGGCGATCGACTCTTCAAACTGATCTTCGAACTTATGTGCATTCGCGTCCGGACCCGGGAACGGGAACGGTCTGTGGTAGGCACTTCCGCCATGAAAACTGCGATCGAGAAAGGAACTGGCAATATGGATTCCCGCCTTTCCTCGATAGGCTTCAGTCATCGAGAAGAAGGGTTTCTCATTCCAGTCCGGTTCGGAGTCGTCGTAGTATGAGACGGTTTCGATCAAATCGGTAGCCGGATTCTCCAGCCTCCGCAGATAATCCGACATGCAGACGATCGCAGTTGAGTCCATCCCACCGCTTAATTCGGCACACATTAGACCCCCAGGCCCGGTGCGGCGGCGAATGGATTGCTGAAAGAGAGCAACAAATCGCTCGTCGTACTCTGCATCCGATTTGCAGATAATCTTTCTTTTCGCAATCGGGCTCCAGTGGGCCTTGACGCTCATCTGGTGTTTGGCAAAGACCATGAAGTGGGCGGCCGGCACACAGAGAATGCCTGCATACGGCGTCGACACCTGATTCGGGAGTCCACCAAGATAACGAGCCGCGAACCCATCATCCAGTCTCTTGTCTGTCCCTTCTTCGAGAAGAGTCTCAAGGTAGGTCGACCACTGCAGCTGCCCGTTGAACTCTCGATAATAGAGCGTGCGGGAACCTGCGTGATCACGAGCAAGATAGAGTTTATGTTCCTGTTCTGACCAGAGCGCAAGGGCCCAGTCCCCTATGAAATGGAGGAAACAAGCCTCATGCCACCTCGAGAACGCAGCAAGCACCAGGGATGAATCCGTTGCGTTAGCGCTGTCGATATCCAGGTCGCGCTGCAGTTCCTGATAGTTGTCTAGCCGACCGTCGAAGACAACCAAATTCCCGTGGACGTCTGGTAAAGGCCAGGATTCCAGCATGGATCGATCGGTGGTGTGATATGGCTGGAAACCTACAGCAATGGGTCCGATTGCCTGGGTATAGGTGCCATCAGGTGCATAACGACTAGTTCGTTCACCGAGTACCGCTAGCGTTTCGATGCGAACGGGCTGGTCACTGTAATCTAAGATGCCAAAGATAATGCCCATCGTTCCTCCTCTCACTGCCCCCCTAGCACCGATGTAGTTCCTGATAAATCTCCGTCACATAGGGCTTATCGTTTGCCACATCTCCTCCGACTTCCACCCACGCGTGCGATCGAAACGGCATTTGTTTCGCGCCAATCACCATCTCTGCCGGAAAGCCATGCCGTCGAAGCAAGATGGTTGTTGCGGAAGATCGCTGGAGGCAGAGAACTCGCCGCGGATAGAAGACGGAAGCAAGATCCATCGCATGACAGAGCGTCCGAGCGTGCAATACCGAAGTCCTTCTTGACTCAACCATTGCCTGATTCCGAACGAGAGTTTCAATGGACGTCAGGCCGCGACCTGTTCGCATCAGGATTTCAACCCTGATCAGGTGCCAATAACTTTCAAAGAGAAATCGCCACATCTTCGAAGCTCCTTGGAATATCGATTCCGAGTTCACGGCAGAGGAACGCGATCCTGAACGTCAAAGCGTCGATCCGGACACTCAAAGGCAGTCCAGGGGCGTGTCCGCGTTCAGAGGTGTAATCCATCAGGATCGGGTTGCGTTGGATCGGCCGCCCTTGCAGCAAAGCCGCCATCTTCCTCGAATGAGACGGATCACACCGATCATCCTGATCGCCAGAAACCAGAAGCGTAGAAGGATAGTCCACGGTCTCCTTCACATGGTGATACGGCGAGTAGGAATGAAGAGCGAAGAAGTCTTCGGGATTGTCTGTAGCTCCGTATTCTTTCTGCCATTTGCGCGCGCGGCCGAAGTGATCGTACCGAGCCATGTCCAGGAGAGCGGCAATGCAGAGCACAGCGCGGAACAGATCGGGCCGCTGCGTCATCGCGACCGCTACCAAGAGGCCGGAGTTCGAACCGCCAAAGATCGCGAGCTTCTTCGGGTCGGTGATGCCTTCGCCGCAGAGCCACTCTGCCGCCGAGATGAAGTCGTCAAAGGAAACTTGGCGGTTCTTGCCCCTCGCAGCTTCATGCCACCTCGTCCCGTTTTCGGCCCCACCCCGGATATGCGATAGTACGAACACCGCTCCAAGTTCCAATAGGATCGTGACGAGTACCGAAAATCGTGGCGTCGCAGCCACGCCAAATCCGCCGTAGCTTGTCATGATGACGAAACGGTCTCGCAGCGCCGGGAAATGGCTTTTTGTTACTAGCGTGATGGGGATCCTGGTTCCATCCTTTGCGACATAGGTACTGCGGAGAGAGGTAGAGGAACCCGATTTCGTCGGGCACTCTCTTGCAGACCACTGGATGGTCATTGTGGTCTCTGGATCGTAACGAAAGATCGTGGAGGGAGAGTCGAAGGACTCGTGGCTGTAAAAGAGCGTATCGTCTGCGGAGCCGTATGGCAGGCATGGACGGATCGTGCCGCCGGATGGAGTGCGAATGGCCCGAAGATATTCGCCAGCCATGTTCCAGACGTGGAGCGAACCCTCATAGCCGTCAAAATGATGGGAATAGAGGTATTTGTCTCGAATCGACACACTCTGGACCGTTACACCGTTCTTCGGGATCAATGTTTTCTGCGGCAGACCGGGGCACAGCTCCACGAGAGTTTCGTTCGAAGCATCTCCGTGGCTGTACAGAAAGATTCTTCCGTGCCGAAGTATCGGGACCGAAGCGGCCGGTAGGCTCGCAGCCACTAATTTCCACGCGGTATCAACGGTCCGCGAAGCGAGATAGAAGTCGCTCATGATTTCGCCGTCGTGCTCATGGAGGTACAGCGCACCGAGATGGACGCTGTCGGCCATGACGATTAGCTTGCTGATTCCTACCCGAGGCATCGACAAAATCACCCAATCCTCCTCTTGGCCTTCACCAAATCTGTGAGCGCGAATGGAATGGGCTGATGTGTCGTTGACCTCGTCGTGCCCGTAGTAGAAGCCTGTGTTATCGGAGAAGAAGACGATGCCGCGAGGGCGCCCACTGGCGAGGTATTCGGGGAATACAACTCCTTTGTCGGTGTCCAGAAAGTGAATCTCCTTCGCGTCCGAGCCGCCATCGGCAACTTCAAAGGCCAAGAGTGATCCGTCCGGTTTCACCTGATGTATCTGGACAGACGCGAAGATGCCGCGAATTGCAGGATCGAAGAGCATACGCTCCCCACCAGTGTTGAGATCCATCCGGCATATTCGCGCCTGTTCGCCATCCCTCTTCCTGTGCAGGTAGAAGAGCCGATCGCCCGTTTTCACGGGTTGTTGGAACTCTTCCATGCTGAGAAACTGATGCACCCGAGTCCGCAAAGCATCGGTCCGATCGCAGCCAGCCAGATAGTGCCCGTAGGTCTCGCGCTGATGTTCGATCCAGGCTTGTGTCGCGGAAGAGTTGCGATCCTCGAGCCAGCGATAGGGATCAGAGACGGTTAACCCATGAATGACGTCGCTCGTGGTCTGTGGAGGGAAGACAGTCATTTGCATAGGACCCCCAGAAACTGTGTGTCGTTTGCGACACGCCACATGTGGAGCATCAATCTGCGGCAGAATCTTTGGAAGTTGGGCTCCTCTACTCGCCGCGCTATGCGTTCAATCCCTTGCCCATGGAGGTAGGCGTACGGAGCGAGCAATGGCGACAGGCTAAACGCGTCGTCGACCTGGGCAACAGAGAGCTGAGTTCTCCAGGTTGCGGAGTAACTATGTTGAAAAGGAATTGCAAGGTCCGGAAGCCTCCTCAGTAGATAGGTATGCACATGCTGGAAAGCCAGGAACGGGTTTCCCACGTATGCGTGACACCAGTCAGTAAAGACACATCGATGTCCATCCGAAAGAATGTTGGCCAGCTTCATATCATTGTTGGTTACGGTGTCCGGGATATCGAGTGCGCTCATCCGGGCGATCGCCTCACGCAGAATGTCTTCAAGCTTTGAATGGCAGATGCCTTCGATCTCCGGAAGTTCTCCCGCGCCTTCTCTCGGCATCATCTTTCGTAGGTAATGGAAGACCTCGCTCAGGTCATTGCTTAAGAGATCCAAGCGCTGGTCGAGACAACCGCTTCGGAACAGTTCGTCGGCTTGACCGACTGTCTGTTTCTGTAATGCCGCGAGGCCACTGCCGGCGAGTTTGATCGTAATGAGGGAGACGGAGTGTGCGAGCGAACGGCCTACCTCTTCCATCGCCCAGGCATTCCAATCCTCGCGAGTCGCCACAAGCGGCGGTATCAATTCTGGCGAAATCTTAGCGAGGTGCGCGGTGACAGATAGCTCATGTCGATTTGGCTCTCCCGTGGCCTTTACCCAGTACGCTGGATCTTTCAGGGTCCCAAACCGAATGAGCGCGAAACTGCCGCCAGCATTGAGCTGCCGAGTGTCCTCACTGAATTGGAAGGCGTTATCGGATACGTTCTCTCGAACCCAGTCCCTTGCTTCGTCGACCCAGCCCAGCCGAGAGAACGGCCCCCGGTCTTGTGCATCTCCTGCCAGAATGCTTTGCACCGTCACACACTCGGCGGTGGTCATCTCTTGTTCATCGAGATCATCGATTGAGGCCTCATAGAATCCGTCTGCGGCGAACTCCCAGTCAGGAGAGCGGATTTCAATTACAGCGCACCGGGGAATTTCCAGCGCTCCTGGCAAAACATCGATTAGGACCGATCTCACGTTCCACGCTTTTAGGAACTCGTTCGTGAGTTGTTCTGCGATTCGAGTCCACTGTGGAATGCGGATGCGGGGCAGACGAAGGATCTCGTTATGACGTTCCGCCAACACCATCTTTGAACGTGGCAGGACTAGCACAACGCGATACAGATCTCCTTCAACAAGTTCTTCAGTCAATGCCATCACCACCCCGATGTTCCGTATAAGGCCCTGTTCCGTTATGCAGCAGATGTTTCGCCATTAGCTGTTCGACGAACGCGCGGACATCTCGCTCGACATCCATGGGATCAGTGTTGCTTTCGATGGATAGCTCTCGAACGACTTCATCGACGCTCTTGCCTTGTTGAATTTTGGCCCATACATAACCACCTGTTGAGTTCAACGTAACCATTCGATTTCCGGGAATATCAAGAATCACGGCTCCGTCTTCATTGACAACGGAACGAAGGTGAGAGCAAGGCGAAAACATAGGAGTATCTCCAGGCAAGTCAACTGTCTTGTCGGATGGACAGGGTTGCTGGTCCAACCGTGAGGACGAGTCTGTCACTGGTCATCAGAGGACGCAACTGAAACTAGGTAGCAGCATGCGACAAAGTGAGGCATGAATAATCGTTGACCCATAACAACAGATAGCTCGAAACGCATCTCGAGTCCTTGCTTACGACTTCTTCTCATCGCCGAGGTCTCCGCCCTCACCTCGACCCCACACGGCGGGTGTGCTCCTTGTGTGCCTCCGGAAGAAGCGAATGAAATCGCGAACCTCGTGATAGCCGAGTAGGTTTGCGATGACAGAGAGCTTCGTGGGCGGAATCATGCGGAGCAGCGTCTGCGAAAACTCAAGACGCGCTTCCCGCTGGCATTGAAGCATCGTATTTCCAAACTCACGATCAAATACCCGTTCAAGCGTTCTCATCTCCACGCCGAGTTCCTTCGCGAGTGGCCAGAAGCGGAGCTTCACGTGCCCGTGGTAAGTAAGAATGAGCTGATGCATGAGTTGGGCTTGCTTCTCCGGAAGGGCGAGTGTGGGGGCGGTATCAGCGGAGCTCTTCAGCGCTCGAATCATTCCTATAGCTTCCTTCTCGACAGGAGAGAGCCGCTCTGGAATGCGGGTCGTCACATGAGGCTCCTTTGGCAGCTTCTCAGCCGGCGCGCGCATCTCTGCGACCCAGGACGCAAGACTCAGAAGCGAATGTGAGTGTTGATCATTTGCCCCCACCATCGGTCAATGGGTCGGAGTCCTTCCGTCTTCAATCCGGCTAGATCGAGTCGCAGATCGGGTCGATAAAATCGGCCCGATTGTGACGATCTCTATAGCCAGGTCCCTGAGCGGCGAAAGTGTCCGATTCTTTTCTGTCGTAGATCAGGAATCGGATTGAGCGCTGGCTGTGGCTTATGGCTGGCTCGAATGCAGGGTCGATCTCGGAGATTGGCCCATCAGTGATGTAGAGTCTTGCATCAGGCATTCGTTCCCGCAAGCGGAACCGTATTGCAGGACGCGACAATCTTCAATCACGACGCTGCGTGCTCGGCGACTCATCGTTAGGCTGTATGTCAAAAGTTAACTATTCGAGTCAAGATCGCCGCTGTTTTCCGCGAGGCGCCGTGTGCGCTCAGCTTCACTCCACGCATAGGGGCTATTGCCAGCGTGTTCGTGAAAGAAGCGCTCAAAGACGTTCGGATCGTTGTAGCCAAGTTCCTTCGCGATAACGCTCATCTTAAGGTCAGGGTTGCTGGAGAGCAGATATTGGGCAAACTTGAGGCGAGTCTCGATCTGAAAGGCCTTCATGCTGGTATGGAAGGTTTTGAGAAAGGAGCGTTGTAAGGTCCTCACGGTCACGCCGAGTTCCTTAGCAAGCTTTGTTGTTCGGAGTTGGACATGTCCGTGATACCGGGCAATTACATAATGCGCGAGATGTTCTGGTCTCTCGAATGCCTTCGGCAGCTTTCCTGTTCGAGTCTGATGGCGAAGCTCGCGAATCAACGTGACAGCATGCCGTTCCACACCTGTTAGCTGATTCGGACTATGGGTTGACATAAAAGCCCCCCATAGCAGTCAAGGATGGTGAAACGATAGGGACTTCATAGCGCGCATGGCAAGGCTCTCCAACCGCCCCTCCGGCGTATCTTTGACCCGCATGTTGTACTGGTAACCTTGCACCGTCGTCGCGGACCGGGAGCCCATTTCTGTTTTGTCGGTGATTCGCCCATTGGGCAGCCCGGTTTCTCATAGCCTCGACGCCTTTGGGTCTGTCGAGCGTTCGTCTCGGTCAACGACTTGATCGAACTAGATGATTCGGCTAGCGATCAGACCCACAGGCCAAGGGAACAACGGCACTTAGGAAAGGAACAATTTATCGTTTGCGCGTGTGTCACGGATGACACATCTGGTCGAAATTCGACTATAGCTCGCGAATGGCCCTCTCGCATTCCACTTTCGGGTGAATCTGGATGATCGTCCAGCCAGGCGTGAATAATTCCGCACGTGTGATCGTCGAAACGCTGTCTTCGTGAGACTTATCGAACGGATTGCTGGGGTCGCAAATGACAGATATAGAGCGCGGCCGTGATTGCCGGTGGCTTCGTTTCGTGCATCGATCTCGGAGCGGTGTCATCAATAGGGTGCTTCGTTACCGGTATTCATCCGTCGCGCTATCGACACAACGCTACGGATGATAATTTCAGCATCGATCGTCGCCCTTGGAGGCTTGTCAACCTGCCCTGTCTTCAGGGCATTTTGTCGCATTCTGCAATACATTTTTTATTGTGTGAGTGCGCGATATAAGACACAGTGAAACTAGCCTTGGGGAGCAAGTCTCGACCAAAGCAAGAATGATGTAGGGAACTGAGGAAGCGGACCTGCGGCAGGAGAGGCATGCCGGAGGACATTGATACATCGGCGCTACTTTCTCGCCGAAGTAGTTCAATCTGGGTGGTGGGCTCTGGTCGATTGCTTCAATCCGCAAAGGGAATGCTATCGTCTCATCCTTGTGAATGCCTGGGACGGACTAGTGCTTTCCGACATCATTGAAGGTTCTCCACAATTGCCTCGACTCTCGATCTCTCGATGGTCACGGCTGGCGAAACAACTTCAGGAGGAGATCGAATGGCGCTGGCATATCAGAGCCTTCATTCTGGATATCGTTCAGACTGCTCCGGAAGATACAGACATTGTGCTCGCGGAGCTGCTGTTTCGACCCGATCCTAACCACTCACTTGAGGATGCCGAATGGGCGCGCCCCGAAGCGCTCTTTAGAGGGTGTCTCACAGAAGAAGAGCACTTGCTCCTTGATCACTCTTACTATTGGACCGACAGGGGAGTGACCTGTGGGGCTCCCGGATGGATCCACGAAGTTCTCGATTGGGTCGGACAACAGGCACCATTTGAGTCAACTGATGGAATCCGTCAGGTACAGCAGTGGAATGCGAGCCCTGCGTCGTATCTGCTTCAGCTCTCTGCGGAAAATAAAGCCTCTTGGTGGTTGAAGATCGTGAATCCGGCGCACAGTGCGGAATACCGTGTCACGGTGGCGCTCACCTCCCTCTTTCCGGAATACCTTCCACCAATCGCTTCATCTCACGACCTATGGGGAGCCTGGCTTATGGAAGATGGAGGGCCGAGTATGGAGAGTACGGAACTCTCCGAGCCAAAGACGGTTTGGAATTTGTCACGTCGTTTAGCGGAACTCCAGGAAGCCAGCGTGTCACATATCCCGAGCCTAAGCGAGTCTGGCTGTCCCAATTGGAATCTCGAACGCATTTGCAACGGAGTAGCCGCAGCTCTGCCCCTTATAGAGGCGGCGATGGACGCACAGGATATTCCTGGAGTATCTAGACTAGGAAAGGACAGCCTTGATGAATTATGCGAGGTCACCGAGGAAGCATGCTGTCGTCTCGGTTCTGCTGGTATACCCGACTCCCTAATTCATAATGACCTGCAACTCGAAAATATCATCGGCTGGCCGGCTCGCTGTCGATTTATCGATTGGGATCAGGCAGGAACTGGCAATCCATTTCTCACCTTCGAGCAGTTGCGGGTTCAGGTTCCTCAGAGCGGAGCGGCCTCCCTTGCTTCGGGCTATCGCTCCTGGTGGTCGCGGAGTCTTTCTCCAGAGGCCATTAACATCGGCTTCGCGATGGCTCCTTCAATCGCCATCGGAGTTCAGCTTTCGAGCTTCGCGGCGTCTATCTCTGCAGGACATGTGCCTCGCAGACTTGAACTGAGGAATCTGAGAATTCTTACAAGGCAATTGGATACAGCCCTTCAGCCTATTAGGAGATCGATACGACGGTGCGCATAACCAGTCGTTCGGCATTGAACTAACTACACCTTCACTCGATCCCTATTTTGGCGCGAAGACTCATCAATTCCCGGGTGCATTCCGCACATTTGAGAATATGAAGGTCATTCAATTCCGCGAGGCTGACAGATGCGGGATCGTCGACAAAAGCTTTCAGGATGGAAGGCGAAGGACAACCAATGCGTTCAGGATTCGGACAATTCTGCAGAACCATCTGCTGGAGTCGTTCGAAGAGCGCAGTGTCATTGTCATCGTCTTCGAGGAAATTGCGGTGAATGTTCACTTCGCTCCTTCTGTAGGATCCCGTTAATCCGAGTCTTTCTTTTTGCGGCGTTGCTGAACTCCCAACCTGTTGCGCAGTCGCTCCAGCTCTCTCCTGCTGGCCATGCGGATGGCATCCTTGGACGTATTGAGATTCTTCGCCAGTTCATCCCACCCAGTTCGAGCTCCATATCTTGCCAGAAGTACACGGCGCATTTCGGTAGAAGTATCGCGCAGAATTGAATCTACGTCGAGGCGTGCGTCAACGCCGTTGGTCACGGGCTGTACGGATGGAGCTAGAAGTTCAAGGTCTGCACCGCTGCCACGAAGAACCAGTCTGGAATTTGTGCGCTGCTGCCGTCGGACCGCATTTCTGTAATACGTATTGAGAATCTTGCGAACTCCTTCAACGGCCATGGGAGATTGACTGGCTAGATACTCATGAGCCTGCTCGATTGCGGTTTCCATAAGTTCGCGCGCAAAGATCTCGTCGCCAAGTTGCACCCGTGCGATAGTCCGCGCAAGCGGCCACTCAGCCCGCACGGCCTCACGCACAACCGGGACGATCCAGCGTCCCTGTGGCTTGAACCCGATGACCCAGAGAAGATCGGAAGGAGAAGGAGATGTCATACGTTCGCCCAAAGAGGAGATATTCATGGCTCTATTGCGATCAAGCTACAACGCGCCAACCCGTATCGACAAAATAGCGTAATCCCCAAGTGTTTTCCACACAAAGAAGGAATTTTCCTCGTTTACCTGTTCGTTTTTTTCGTTTTCAGCGGCTTATAGGTGTAGGGCATTTCATATCTACAGGTGCGACATGCAGAGCCATCCTCAATCGTCCGATTCTCCCACTGGCGGGGTCACAGAAGCGCACACGCTCATGGGGAGATTCATGAGAGTGTGCTTGGCAGCCGTGTGGCAGGGGGCAGGGCATTCGGGGTCAACATGACCGTTCGGCCACTTTGCTGGCACTCGCCGGAGAACCATCATGTCTTAGCACTGCAGGTCTATGTGCCAGACCCTTCTCAATTCAGCAACCATCGCAAAGGTTATCAACCGTACCCATGCCCAGGTCGCCCTTTTGCTGGTGGTGTGGACGATGTAGAGCGAATCTATGGCAACTCTTCCGAATTCCCCTGTAAGTTTCCCCGACTGGAGCCCGAAGGCCAAGGAGATGGCTGCCGAAGCCAAGGTCCTCTCCGGCAACAAGCTTGAGCAACTCGTCATTCGCATTCAACGGCACACCGGGCGCCCGAAAGACACCTGTTGGCGGTTCGTCATTCAGTACGGCATCAAGAACAAGCCGGAATATCGACGCTGGACCGATCCCGAGTTCGAGCTTGTCCGGGAAGAGTTGGTCAAAGGGACCGTCGAGCAGGTCGCAAAGAAGCTCAACCGAAGCCCCAAGGCGATTCGCAACATGCTACGGAGGAACCAGCTAAGCCTGCGGGACATCCGGTGCGATCTCTTTTCCGTTGAGAGTCTGGCTACTGTCCTTCGCATTCGCAAAAGTGAGGTTGTCCATTGGATCGAACAAGGCTGGCTCGAAGCAACCGTCGGTAGTCGTGGAAAGCGTCATTTCTACATCATTACTCCCGAGGCGCTGACGAAGCTCTACAAACAGCATCAACAAGACCTTTTGAAGCGCGGGATTCGCAATCAGGCGCTCTTCGAAGCCTACCTCCAGTATTGTTTCTCTCCCAAGCACACGATCGGAGAACAACTGCTGGATGTTCGTCGCGATAAGCGGGAGCGGACTGCCTTTGCTGCCGCGAACGCGGTAGGCGGAGATCCGGACGAAGAAGAGGAGGACGACGAAGATCATCCGGATGAAGAGGAGCTTGGTCCGAGTCTTATCGATTTGGAAGGTTTGGACGAATCCACCGAAGACTGAAGCGTCCGCCGTCGCGCTGTCGAAGCGCTGAGGTCGGCGCTCGAACCCAGCAAGCTGTTGATCGTCACCTCCGGGGTTAGCGACATCAAGCGCGCCGCATGGCCAGAGGAGGTCAGCACCGGTGCCCGTTCCATCCGCTTAGCTGTGCGCGACCTTTCCAGCTGGCAGATGGGAAGTCTGGAAATTTCGCTCCCGCTCGACGCCGAACCCAACGCCACCATCCTGCCACCGGCAACGACTACCTCGCCCAGTTCTGTCACAGTACTTAACGCGAAGCCAACTGTAGCACCACAATCCCGCGAGCGGTACGAGGGCGGAAAAGTTATGGTGAACGATTCCCACCCATCTGAGTGCTCCGCCGGAATCTCTTTCTCAGACTCGGCATCTCTTCCAAAGGGAAGCAAAGATCAAGTCTGTTCTGATAAGTCGACATCAGTAGTCTCTCCCTGCTGCCGAAGTCCCGGTTTATCGTCAATGCTGAATGTGCCAACAACGAATCTGCGTCCGACTAAAGAGTTACATTCCGAGACTGTTTGACCGACCAGATGATTGTTTTCAGCGGGAAACCGAGCGGCATGAGGGCCGCCGAACCTTCCCAAGCTGGCAACTGGCGAGACGAGGAGTCTTCCAGATGAATATCCTTAGCTAGCTCGGTTATGTAGTCTGGCAGACACTCCTAACGGCTCTGAGGGTTCGATGGAAAATAATATTGATGTCGTCGAAATTCCGATCAAAACTCGTCGTGAGACTCGAAACAACCGTCTGGTGAGCCGCAGCATCAACTTTCCTAGTTATCTGGGCCTGGAACGGAGATGCACCGTCCAACGACGCACTTTGGACAGACAATTCAGTCAATTCCGATTACTATCCCAGCGAGCGCAAAGTACAAGGCTTAAGAATTTCGAAACCAACTCAACCGGGTGCCACTTGAATATCGAAGAGACGCTGCAACTGGCTGCGGAGACGGCCGGGGTCGGCACATGGCATCTGTCCGTTCTGGAAAACGAACTTCACAGTTCTGCCAGATGTAAAGAGATTTTCGGTCTCCATGCCGAAGCTCAATTCCGATACGAAGATTTTCTCTTAGCCGTGCATCCTGACGACCGTTCGCTGGTCGAAGCAACTGTAGCGCACGCCCTTGATCCCGCGGGGACGGGGTTGTTCGAACTCGACTACCGCATCATTCATCCGGATGGAACAGTTCGCTGGCTCGGTGGTAAAGGTAGAGCGCTTTATGAAGAACGCGAGGGAGAGCTTATAGCCACTCGCGTCATTGGCACTGTGCTCGACCGAACCGAACGCAGGAATATCCAGGATGCCCTCATCGAAGCAGAGAAACTGGCAATGACGGGACGCCTAGCGGCATCGATTGCTCATGAGATTCGGAACCCCGTAGACACCGTTATCAATCTTCTCTACTTGCTTCGTGCCGAATCCTCAGAAGTAAAGCGCTTTGAGTACATCCAGCAAGCCGAAGGGGAGTTGAAGCGGGTATCGGAGATTGCTGCCAATACTCTCCTCTTCTATCGAGATCCGGCCGGTACCACATCGTTCGATTTGGGCGAACTCACCGAGACCGTATTGAGCCTTTTCCGAGGACGCATCACCACATTAAATGTGACCGTGGAGGCAAGCCTGCCTCGCGGCGTCCTCGTCGTTGCGCCCCAAGGGGAGTTGCGGCAGGTCATCGCGAATCTGGTTGCCAATGCCTTGGATGCTATGCCAAACGGTGGCCGCCTCATCATTCGCATTCGGCAGTTTGTGAACCATCACACAGGTAAACTTTGCGTGCGTTTGACGGTTGCTGACACGGGCGTTGGAATGAGCTCCGAAGTTCGAGATCGAGTCTTCGAGGCTTTCTACACAACGAAGGGTCCCGCTGGAAATGGTCTTGGGCTTTGGCTCAGCCTTGAGATCATGAAAAAGTGCGGCTCCTCAATTAGCGTCAGAAGCTCCATCGGACGAGGTACTGTTTTTCACCTCTCCCTTGAGGGAGTGGAACCTAACGCTTAATCACAGCATCCCAAACTGGCTCAGCTTTTCGTAGAGCAGGCGACGATGAATTCCGAGCCTGCGAGCGGCATGCGACTTGTTTCCCCGCGATGCCTGAAGAGCCTGCTCGATGAGGTAGCGCTCCCAACTCGTGACAGCATGTGGAATGGAAGTCCCTTTGCTGCCTGGACATCGAAGATGCCCGATGCCGCATACGGCTATCGCGATCTCCGGGAAGCAGCAGATTCAGACTCTTGGAACTCCGGTCCATATTGTGGAGCCATATGTTCCTTCCGGCCCACAATCCGTCACACTTGATGACGCCTCGTCATTCGCTCCGGGAGACAGCATCCGGATCACGCGCTATACAACGCCGCAATGGCTGCACTTCATGGGTATGGATAGGATGGTTCGGGGCGGCAAGCAGGAGTCCTGGGTCGGAAACTTAATCTTCACCGTTCGCATGGTTACCGGCCGGGAGGGCAACGCGCTTACTCTCGATGTTCCGCTCACCGACTCCTATGATCGGACGTTCCTGCCGCCTGAAGAGGCCGAAGTCGCCAAAATCGCCATAAGCGGGAGGATTGAGCAGGACGGCATCGAGTCGCTGCATATTCTCGCGCTGGCACGTCAAGTCGCATTCGACGATCCGCTCTTCCGCGCTATCGACCTGAGGGGCCTTCGTGACGCTTGGCTCCGCGACATCCTGGTCGATGACGCTACCGAAGGAATCGAAGCGGCCTCGGACACCTCGCGGATCACCATTGAGTAGTTTTCCAATATCGATGGGTCGATGTCGACACCTACTGCCGCTTCAGCGTCGCAATCTGTGCATGATGGTTCTCACTCATTCCGAGGGATTTGGAGTGTCACACCATGTCGAATCTCGGAAGGGCCTTGCGCTTGCGCGAGATAATTGGGCATGTCCCTTTTGCCGCTCAATCTCGAAGAACGCTCCTTCGCGACGCTCCCCGGAGAGCGCTCGTGACGCCCGGCGGAGGGGTGCAGTCTGTTGAGACAGTAGTTCTTCTACTCCTAGTCTTTGTCGCTATGTTTGCCGCTCTGGCGCGCAAACTAAAGATTCCGTATCCAAATCCTGTTGGTTACTGACGGCTTGCTGCTCGGGTTTGTGCCAGGAATGCCACGAATTGATCTAGATCCGGGCATTGTGTTCCTGGTTTTTCTTCCGGCATATAGACCGATCAAAGCAATGACAACGCCATTGAAGATTGCGAGATTCCGCACAATTCGTAACACTGCTTTTTGTTGCGAACTCACGACATGCGCGGTGCGGACCAGTTCAGCTGTGCGACCAAACTTTGTACGAACGCCGGTAGCTGTCACCTCTGCGGTAGCTTCGCCTCGCCGCACCAGTGCGCCCGCGTAGGTGTCGGACCCTGCACCAGCCTCAACCGGTAGAGACTCACCGGTAAGCATGGACTGGTCAAGCTGGACGGAACGATCGATCAAATGCACATCCGCCGCGACCACCCCGCCTAGAGACAATTTCACCACATCCCCAAAGACCAACTCCGCTGCTGGAACAGTCTTCCACGCGCCGTCCCGTCTTACGGAAGAGTTCAAAGCGAGGCGCGACTTCAAAGCCGTCAAGGTCGCCTGGGCGCGACCTTCCTGAAAGTAGGCCAGAGCTGCATTGAAGACCAACAGGCCCGCAATTACCGCAGCCTCGACATACTTGTGAACGACTACCTGGAGCACAACTGACGCCTCAAGCATCCAAGGAACCGGTGCCCAGAACTTTGTCAACGCATCCCGAACGGGATGGGCAGATGTATCCGGCATCGAATTTGGACCGTCCCTGGTGAGACGCTCTGATGCCTCCTTGCTGCTGAGTCCATTTGCTGTGGCATCTTGAGCTGGCACTGTATACCTCGTTCCATCTCACTTATGTATGCTCTGAATGCCGTTCCGACCATCCGCGACATCTATTTAATCAGGGTTCGTGAAAGCCATATATTGCAACTTTCCATCACGTTCAATTTGCAACGCAACTGGAGCGTTCTCGGGGAGCTGCGCAAGCATATCTCGCAGTCTCTGGACCGAGTCGATCACTTTGCGGTTCAAGGTGTACAGGACATCCCCAACCTGCAGATCCATTGAAGTGGCTTTGCCTTCTGCGGTTAGCGCAACGATGACCAGACCCTGCTCTCCCCGCGTGGGTGGAATAAGTTTCTCCACCTCCGGCGAAAGCGGGACAGCGATGATTCCGAGGCGAGGAACGATGTTTTCACTCAAACGTGCTGGGTCAAGAATGCTTTCCGGGTCCCTTGGACGTCTTGTGACGGCGACATCGACGGAGTAAACGGTGGCGTCTGACCGCTTCAGTGTGAACTTGACCAAATCACCGATCTGCTTGCTGAACAGGATGACGGCTACCTGCTGTGGCTGCTGAACCTTTTTCCCGTCCATCTCGATGACAATGTCACCGGGCTTGAGTCCCGCACTGTCTGCGGAAGAACCGGGGACAACATCCTCCAGAATGACGCCCGGCGAATCGGACAAGCCAAGGCCGGCAGCCAATTCGGGTGTGATGGAGGCGACACTGATTCCAAGAGCACCACGCCGAACATGGCCAATCGTTCTGAGTTGGTTATAGACAAATGCTAGGGTCTTAGCCGGGATCGAAAAGCCAACTCCCTCGTTCCCTCCAGATTCGGAAGCGATCATTGTGTTCATCCCGATGACCTCCCCGTGAATGTCAATCAAGGGGCCACCGGAATTGCCAGGGTTGATCGACGCATCGGTTTGAAGGTAGATGACTGGACTGCTGACATTGAGTTGGCGCTGGGTGGCGCTGATGACACCAAGCGTGAACGTATTCTCCAAACCAAGGGGGCTGCCAAAAGCCATAGCAAGTTGTCCAACCCGAACGAGATCGGAGTCCGCCAGCTTTAGATCTCGAAGTCCTTTTGCATCGACCTTAACGAGTGCAATGTCGGTGAGAGCATCCAATCCCAGAACTTGAGCCTTGAGACGATGCACGTCTTCAGGATGCGATCCGGATTCGTTTGGATGATCGTAGATTGTGACGAGCACTGAAGTTGAATGCGCCACGACATGAGCATTAGTCAGGATCAGGCCGGACGGATCGACGATGATGCCTGAGCCGACAGAACTTTCCTTCGTGATGAATGACGCATTAGGGGTCGCCGGGTCGCTGACAGCAGTCAGTCCGCTCACCTCGATCTTCACCACAGATGGTGCGATGCGCGCAGCCAGACTCTGAAGCTCCTCATTCAGCCCTGTCAGTTGCCGGAGGGTGTTTGTGGAGGTAGGTGAGGGAGGAGTGTTTTCTTGGGCGCGAACTGCAGGGACAAGCAGCAGGACGAACAGAATCGAGGATCCAGCGGGCCATCTGAACAAGAACTCACCTCTGCAGATCTGGGTCGGTGTTTTCACGCCCCGCACCCGAGTGGCAAAACTCCCACTCCATCACCTTCATCGTTTCCTATGAAGCGGAGAGCAGGCCTGTATCGGTGAGTGGGAATGGGAAATTGAAGCCGCAGCGTAAGTTTCTTTCTTCGGATCGCTTTCCTGAGGCTTCCACCGTTCATTCGATTGAGTCCAATTTGCGAACGCATCCCCATTTAGATGCCACTCGGGAGATAAAGTTTGGCGGGCCCATGCCTCTTAGTTGAGCGCTTCAAGCAGTTTCTTTGGATCGAAACGTGGGTCAACGCTTTCGTCGTACAGATGGTCGTCGCGATCTGGCTGAAACTCAAACCAGCTAAATACTACCCTGCAACTGGGGGCAGCTTATCGGGCCCTTGAAAGGGGAGAGATCCCAATTGGGAAGAGCTTCAACTCTCTAGGCCGGGTTGCCTTCGGGTAGCGATTGCTGATCCTCTCTTTCAGCGTTGTTATCCCGGCGACCGTATACGAGCATGTACACGGCGGGCACCAGGAACACTGTCACTACGACCGAAACTGAAAGTCCGCCTATGATTGCGCGGGCAAGCGGGGCGTATTGTTCGCTTCCGGCTTCGAGTCCGAGTGCCAACGGGATCATGCCCAGGAGGGTTGCGAGAGAAGTCATCAGAATCGGACGTAGACGAATCTTGCACGACTGGACTACCGATTCTCGGTAGCTTGTTCCACGGCTGTGCAAGATGCCAGCAAACTCCACAATCAAGATGCTGTTCGAGACCACGATTCCGACCATCATAATCACGCCCATCAGCGACATGACATTCAATGTGGAGCCGGTGATCACCAACAATACGATAACCCCGGCAAGTCCCGGCGGGACCGCCATCAGGATGATGAATGGATCGATGAACGACGTGAACTGCGCCATAAGGATCAGGTAAACAAGGACTATGGCCAGAAGAATGCCCAGTCCAAACCGAAGAAAGGATGTATCCATGCTCTGCACGGCACCGTGCATCAGAACGCGCATTCCATTCGCCGTAGGGACGCCTTTGATCAGTTGATCCACCTGTTTGCTGACAGAGTTCAAAGCTTCCGTTTTCGGCAGCACATAGACATCGATCACACGCCGCAATTGATAGTGGTCTACCTCCGTCGGCGTGTTGATCGCTTTGGTGAATACTACGGACCGCAACGGAGTGTAGCTCTGGCTATCCTTACCGCGCAGCGGTATGTTCCCCAATTCCTCCATATTCATGTGGCCGATCTGCGGGTTGGAGTACTGCACCGTCAGCATGTAATTATTTCCGGTTGCGGGATCGATCCAATAGCTTGGAGCGATGACCCCGTTGGACGTAAGGGCTGTAATTACGTTGTCCACGACGTTTTTGGGCGTAAGCCCAATCAGACTAGCGCGCTCACGGTCGATGTCCATTTCGAGTCCTGGATACTTCAAATCCTGCGGGATGAAAACGCCAGATACACTGCTCAATCCACGCAGCTTGGTTGCCAGGCTTTGCGCTTGTTGCATCGCTGCGTTCTGATCGTTTGAGGCAATCTGAATGTCGATCGGTGCTGGAAGGCCCTGGTTGACTACCGAGTCGACCAGACCGCCAACCTGGAAGTAGGTGTCCAATTGAGGGAGTTGCGAGGCAATTGCATTTTGGACCTTCGAGATGTAGGCGTAGCTCCCGGTCTTGTGACCTTCCTTAAGGCTTACTTGAATGAATGCGGTATCCATCGCGGAGTTCGGTGTGTAAATCGCCGATAAATCGGGAGTAATGCCGATGTTTGAGACGATCATGCCAAGGTCTGCAGGAGCGACGACTTGCCGTATGACAGCCTCAACCTTGCCGACATCTTCATTACTGATCTCGATGCGCGTGCCGCTGGGCATTTTGACGTTTACGATGAATTGGCCCGGGTCGGTGCGAGGAAAGTATGCGCGCCCCAGAAAAGGAACGAACAAGAGAATTACCAGCGCCGTCCCGCCAAGCATGACAGCAGCAGACAATCCAGGCCGTTTCAGCATGCGGTACGCAAGGCGTTCGTATCGCTCCAACATCCCTGCAAACCCAAGATTGAAATATTCAAGTCCACGCTTGAAGATCGAAGGTTTCTTCGCGACTTGCTTTGGTCTTATTGCGCTGACTTCTGTCGGTGAAACTTCGCTATTCTCTTCGTGCTCCACTCCGGCATCCTGCTTCGACTTGGGATGAATGAACTTTGCGCAGAAGAGTGGAACCAGCGTCATGGAGAAGATGTATGACGCAAAGATCGAGAAGACTACGCCGTATGCCAGATCTGTGAAGATGTATTTGCTTACGCCACTCAGGAGAAACACCGGAAAGAACACAACCGAAGTCGTGACCGTCGCCGCGAATACCGGAAGGGCCACTTCGGTGCCGCCGTCGCCGGCGGCCGTTTCTGGCGAAGCACCCTCCTCCATGAAACGGAAGATGTTTTCGAGCACGATTACAGAGTTATCAATCAAGCGGGACAGAACAAGGGCCAGACCGCCCAGAAGCATCGTATTGATCGATCCGCCCATTCCGCTGACAACCAAAAGACAGGTAAGTACTGCGAGGGGAATGGCGATCAGCGCTGCTATTGTCGCCTTAGGGCTTCCCAGGAAAACCAGAATCATGATGCCAGTGAGAAGAAGACCGATTCCGGCTTCCTTCAGCAAGTTACGGATGGCACCCTTCACGAAGACCGATTGATCGAAAACGACTGCCGTCTTGAGCGTCGAGGGAATCTCGACCAGTTTCGATACCGCGTCTCGCATTCCGTCTACGATGGTGATCGTATTGCTTTTGCCTGCCTGCTTGAGCACCGGGATATATACGGAACGCTGTCCGTCGATACGAACGATGTTTGTCTGGATCGCTCCAGAGTCCTCGGCGTGTCCGATATCGCCCACCAGGACCGAAGCGTTGCCACTGGAGCGTAGGGGGATGGAATTGATATCGCCGGGCGTTGATATCTGACTGTTCGCATAGATGTTCAAGTCTTTGGTGCCAATGCGAACATCGCCAGCGGGAAGGATCAGGTTCGAGTCGTTCACGCTACCAACAACATCCATCACGCTCATGTTGTGTGCTTCGAGCTTAAGCGGGTCCACGAAGACTTGAATCTGTCGATACCTTCCACCGAACGGCTGCGGCACGGACGCACCTGGCACATTGGCGATCTGGTTTCTTACGGCGAACTGTGCCAGATCCTTGAGTTGAGTTTCGTTCAAGCCTTGTCCCTTGAGCGTCACGAGGCAGATCGGCTGGCTTGATGCCGTCATGCCGAGCACGACCGGAGGTAATGTCCCCGGCGGAAGGCGACGCAAGTCAGCCATTGCCAGATTGGAGATATTGCTCAATGCCGCGTTGCCGTCAGTCCCGGGCCGAAAGTATATCTTGACAAGGCTCACTCCAGTCAGGGAGCGCGACTCAATGTGGTCGATGTTGGCCCCGAGCGTGAAGAAGCGCTCGAAGGTATCAGTGATGTCTGCTTCGATCTGCTCTGGCGGCATTCCTGAATAAAAGGTCGCCACAACGACGACAGGTATATCGATGTCAGGAAACAGGTCCACGGGCATCGTCGTCACGTTGGCGATGCCCACGACCAGAATCATCAGGCACACCATCAGAATCGTGTACGGATAGCGCAATGCGAACTTTGGCATTACTTGCTACCTCCCGTATTCTCCTGCGTGTCCGTTACACCGCCCTCTTCGTGCATGATGTCGTTCGCGGGTTCCTGCTGGACTTGCGGACTGACTTGTTCCGAGGCGTGAAAGCGGGTTGCATCTCCGAGCACCAGACGATCGCCGACCTGTAGTCCGCTTGTGACTTCAACCAAGGTAGAGCCACGAAGCCCGAGTTGGATCGGTCGCTGTTCTATCTGGTTATTCGCGTTCAGTACGAAGACAGTTCCCGAGCTTCCCGTTCCCTGTACGGCGACTACGGGGACGGTCAAGACATTTTCCCGGTGCGCCAATTGCAGATAGGTATTCGCATACATTCCGGGAGTGATGGCCAGAGTTGGGTTGGGAACGTCGACTTCCGTCTCCATGGTCCGTGTATTGAGGTCGAGGTTTCGGGTGAAACGAATTACCTTTCCGCTGAAGTTCTGGTCAAGGGCATCGACACGAATCTGCATCACGTCGCCTTCGTGGACGTACCTCACCGCGTCTTCCGGTACCGGAACGCGGAGTCGCAGCACATTGCTCTGAGCCAGCTTGATGAGGGGCATGCTTTGCGTTTCGGAGTTTGTGCCCTCCTGGATCAGCACTCCCGTATCGGCATAGCGCCACGCCACGACTCCGTCCAGCGGCGCGATCACTTTGGTATAGGACTGGAGAACTCCTACGCGCTGCTGGTCCGCCGTCGCCGCGTTTGCTCCCTGCTTTGCGGCCGAAAGTTCCGCATTTGCGGCGTCCATTTGCTCTTGTGAGGCCTCCGCCTGCGACCGCGCATTGTCGATTTCTTGGGCAGCAATGAGGCCTGGTCTTTGCTTCGATGCTTCGTCCAGGCGGTCGTAGTTGGCCTGAAGCGCCGCATGGAGCGCTTTCGCACGGCTTAGTTGATGTTGTGCCGCAGAGATGGCGTCTCCTGAACGCAGCGATTCCGATTGTGTGCTGCGATACTGGGCGTTCAACTCCGGTACTTCCAACGTCGCCAGAGTCTCCCCCGCATGCACACGGTCGCCAATATCGACATAGATGTGCCGCACATAGCCTGAGACCTTCGCATGCACGTCCACCACCTGGTAGGGCTGAAACTGTCCAGCCAGGCTTAGCAAATGCGATATATTTCCACGCTGCACAACTGCGACAGCTACGGAAGGGGGTGGTGGAGGCTGCTTCTTGGCGTCTTCTCCTTTGCATCCGGAGAGATAGAGGGCAAGTCCCCATATGGGAAGTAGGTATCGCGTTTGCATGCTGGTGGTCACTCCACTCGCAGGGCTTACAAGCGCCTGCGGCGCCCCTTCTCTCCTCGGGAGAATGAAGGAAGTTGGTAACTCAGATGGGCTGTGCCGAGGCCCAGAACACGATACAGAGATTTGACGCTAGGATTCTGGGACGAGTTGTGCTCCTATTTTTCCCTTATGCCCTATGAGCTATCGTTTTGCCCTCCCCTGACCGACAGTACTGGGCAGACCGCTCTGGTGAGCAATTGATACGCAAAGCTGGTGTGAAGGTGTCGGCCAAGTTGTGACTCGGCGTGGACTCCAAGAACAATGAGGCCGGCGGTCTCATTTTCCGCGCGCCTTAGTATCTGTTCGGGTTCCAGTCCGTTTCCCTCATGGAAGGCTGGCGTACACCAGAGGTCAGCCGCTTCTGGCATCGCTCGCCGTAGAGCTTCGCAGTAAGGGTCACCCCTCAATAGAGCGATCTCTTGATCTTTATCGAAGGGAGTCGGGGTCAAGTGGCAAACCTCCACCGGAACGCCAAAGGCCTTTCCGAGCTGTAAAGCGTATGGACCGGCTGCTGCCGACTCCGGAGTGAAGTCGGAGCAATAGAGGATTTCCTTCAATTTGAGACTCAAATCGACACCTCCAAGCACATGCGCGCCAACGGAAAGTGTGGGGCAAGATACTGTCAAGAGGATCTTTTCCGTATTTGAGCCGATGAGAAGATGTCCTACCCCTCGGTGAACGCCGTGGATGCCGAGAACAAGTAGATCTGGTGCGAGAAGTTTGACTGCATCGAGTATGACTTGGCACGGGGTGCCGTCCTCTACAAGCGTTTCAACCTCAAGGCCAGTACGGCGAAGCCCAGACGCGAAGGCCTCTAGACGTTCTTCCGCTGCCGCTCGCGAAATACTTGGGCGACCGGTGAGGAGTTCCGCCTCCTCTGCTGGCGATGATAATTCCACGGCATGGAGCAAGATCACAGTGGCTTTGAAGTGGTGTGCAAACACCACCGCATAGTCCAGCGCGAGCCGGGAGCTTTCGAGGAAGTCTGTGGCAAAGAGTAGTCTCTTGATCTTTAGTTCATTCATAATGACACCCGCGCGAGACTGTAGAACAGAATGACCAACACAAAGCTGCTTATTGCAACGTAAAGAATGTCTCGCTGGCGGGCGAACCCAATGACGCAGAAGACGACGCGCGCAATCGGTGTTGCAATCAGTAGCAGGAGCCCGAGTTGAATCACTCCATCCGCATTCAGATGAAAAGCACTATGCATGACACCTGCGATCGAACGGAGCGAAACGGCTGTAGCGTGAAAATGGGAATAGTCGGGAGTCGCGAGCGACCTGTTCCGCAGTTCGAGACTCGCACCGATCAGCACCACAATCGCGGACACGATGATTCCAAAGAGCAGCATCTTCGCGATGGAGATGTCCAGTTCCTGATCGGTTGGCGTTTTCATTTATATCCTTCCTGCGCATCCGCTATAGATCATCTCGACCCCGAGAGCGACGATGACGAGTGTGAAGAGAATCTTGAGGGTCCTCACACGAGCCTTTACCAGGATGCGTGAGCCAACGATGGAGCCTCCTAAAACGCCGAGCATCACCGGCATAGCGAGTTCCGGCTCGATATATCCCCGCGATAGGTAGACTCCGGCACTTGCAGCGGCAGTTACACCGATCATGAAGTTGCTTGTCGTTGTCGAAACTTTGAAGGGCAGTCTCATGGCATGATCCATGGCCAAGACTTTCACCGCCCCTGAGCCGATGCCAAGGAGACCCGAGAGTGTTCCGGCGCCCAGCATGATGCCGAACCCGAGAGGAACGCGCTGTGCGCTGTACGATTCCTGGCCCGTTTCAGCTAAATAGCTTCCATTCAAGTGCAGTTTGGTCGCGAGAGGATCTGCAGCAGAAGGAGCTGCATCTTGAGGGATTTTACGGAGGGATGAATAGGCGGAGTAGAGTAAAACAACTCCGAAGATAATGGCGATGTAGCGAGTGGAGACCTTGGTCGTTAAGTACGCGCCGAAAAGTGCGCCGAGCGTCGTAGCGATCTCCAGAAACATGCCTATGCGAATGTTCGAAAGTCCTTCACGAACGTACGCTACGGCAGCACCAGAGGAAGTCGCGATTACGGATACAAGGGACGCCCCAATGGCATAGCGAATGTCTACTTTGAAAAGCAGGGCGAGAACCGGAACAATGACAACCCCTCCCCCCAACCCTGTTAACGCGCCAAGCAGCCCCGCAAACAGCGAGGTTGCGAAAACCAAGGCGGTAAATTCGACAACACCCATCGGGCCTCTCCGGTCTATAAATTACTTGCAAATCTGAATCGAACGATCGTTGTGTAGCATTGCTTCATAGCGGATACTATGCGGCCTCAACGGTTTGAGGTCGAGTTACCAGAGGCTGGATGTCGAATGGAAAGCACGGGACAAGATGCTTTCGCAAGAAGTTGATAAGCAAAGCTGGTATGAAAGTGCCGTCCGAGTTGAGATTCAGTGTGGACGCCGAGAACAATCAGGCCGGCGCTTTGGCTTTGAGCTCGGTCGATGATTTCGCCGAACTCCATGCCGCGGTCAAGCTGAAACGAAGGCTTGGTCCAATCGGTCTCCGAGTCGGGAAATACCTGCCGAATCGCTTCGCAATATTCCTCAGCCAAATCCTGACGGAGTAGGGGACTGTTCTCGGCGGCTACCGGCATTAGCTGACAGACATCGACGGGCGCGTGAAATTCGTTCCCGAGGAAGACGGCAAAGGGTGCCGCCGCCGTGGCCTCCGGAGTGAAGTCCGAGAAGTACAGGATCTCCTTGAAGTGCAGCTCTGGATCGACACCGGTCAGTACATGGGCGCCGACAGTCATCGTCGGGCAGGTTGCGGAGAGAAGAATCTTCTCTGTATTCGATCCAATCAAGAGATGCGCAATTCCTCGATGGACTCCATGAATGCCGAGGACAAGGATGTCCGCGTGATGGGAGTCAACCGCTCTGAGAATCCCCTCACACGGAATTCCATCCTCTACATACGCTTCAACCTGTAGGCCACTACAGCGCACCCCGATTGCAAGTGTGGTCAGCCTCTCCTGGGCCACCTTTCGCATCAGGCTTCCCTCTGGTATCTCCACCTCGACCTCTCTCGCGGCTTGCGAGAGCTCCAGGACATGGAGCATGACAAGAGTTGCCTTGAAATGGTGTGCAAAGGCTACGGCGTAATCCAATGCGAGACGAGAACTCCCGAGGAAGTCGGTTGCGTACAATATCCGTTTCACTGTCGGCTTTGCGTGCATGATGAATTGCCTTTCTCTTGGTCCTACGGCTGTGATCCACTCTGGAAACGCAGTGCGGCAAGATCTTCTTCGTAGTCAAATCGGGCATTGGCTTCGTCGATCTGCGCCTGTGTTTGCTGTAATTGGGCCTGACTTAGTTCAACGATGGAACTTAGACCCAAGCGATACCTCGTATCCGCCAGATCGAGAGCAGTGTTGGCTTCTTTTAGTAACTCAGCTGTAACGCTCATCCTTTGTCGGGCCGTATTTGCTCTTAGCCATGCCGTGCGAACGTCACGAACGATATGATCGATCAGCCCGCGGCTCTGTTCGTTGGAGGCTTTAGCGTGCAGGTCGGCTTCCGCGGCTTCAGCGTGAAATTTGAAGCCATTGAATATCGGTATCCCGATATTCACACCCGCCGCCCCATACCAGTTCGTTGTGAAGTATTGGTTTGATCCCACCGGCGTGACGCCTACTTCGCCCAGTGCGGATACGGTTGGACGAAGCTGGTCGCGTTGCGCTCGGGCAAAGCGCACATCCGATTCATGCGTCAGCTTGAGCGCAAGAAGATCGGGCCGCTGTTGCAGCGCGAGAGCAATGATACCCTCGGCCGAATCTGCAATCGGCTGAGGGGGTGTTGGGTCATCTATGAGCTGATATTGATCGTCGTTGGTTGTTCCGAGTACCTCATTGAGATTCGCCATCGCGGCGTCGTATTGATTTTGTGAATCGAGATCCAAAAGCTTCGCTTGCGACAGATTCACCTGCGCAAAACTCTGATCGAGCGTGGATTTGAGCTTGCTCGCCGTGAGCGCGTCGACTTGGTCGCCTACGTCCTGGCGGGCCTTCACGGTGCTCTTGGCTACCTGCAACGTGGCTTGTGCTTCGAGGGCACTGTAAAAAGCAATGTCGGCTGCGAGGACGATATCTTCGCGCGTGGCCTCGGATTGTTGATCGGAAGCTTTAGCCTGGAGCGAGGATGAAGCCACCAGATTGCGTGTGCGCCCGAAGTCAGTAATCAACTGGTCGAGTTCCACCCCGGCGCCGACATGGTACAGAAGTCGGGAAGCGGACAACGAGCCGGTGGAGATGCGGCTCGCTTCTTCGGCGTCCACTCCTGTCAGCTCGCCATTGAGCGTGGGAAACTCCCTGGATCGTGTTACCCGCACGGCTTGTTTCTGCGCAAGTGCGAGCAGCGCGGCCACACTGATTCGTGGGTTGTTTGTCAAAGCAAGCTGTTCCGCTTGTTGGCGGGTAAGAGTGGGCCCTGCCGCAGCCGCCGGTGGACTGGCGGCAGGAGGATTGGCGGCAGGGAACTTGGGGGCAGTTTGTTGGAAAAGTGCCTCGAGATGCGGTGCGTCGGGAAGATTTGGGGCGCTCTCCTGTGCCCTGACTGCGAGAGGACTGAAAAGAAGCCATAGCGTCAATAACTTGATGCGGTTATGCATGGATCACCTCGCCCGGTCCGGGCTCGACTCTGTCATCATGAGATGCTTTGCGATGAATCAGCAGGTAAGCTGTCGGCACTAGGAACACAGTCACGATGCCGGAGACAGTCAAACCGCCGAGGATGGCACGTGCTAACGGTGCATACTGCTCGCTACCAGGCTCAAGTGCAAGAGCCATTGGAATGAGTCCCAAAATGGTAGCCAGCGTAGTCATTAAGATAGGGCGCAGGCGCACCTTACAGGCTTCTGCAAGAGCTTGCTTGATCGGATGCCCGTGTGATCGCAGAGTGCCTACGAATTCTACGATGAGAATGCTGTCGGAGACGGCGATTCCGGTCATCATAATGACTCCCATGAGTGACATGACGTTGAGCGTAGTGCCTGTGATCAGCAAGAACAGAACTACGCCGGAAAGCCCAGGGGGGATAGCTAGCAGGATAATGAAAGGATCGGAGAACGAAGCGAACTGTGCCATCAGAATGAGGTAAACCAGAACGATGGCGAGAATAAGACCTATGCCAAAGCTCGTAAATGAACTGTGCATATCTGCAATTGCTCCACCCACACCAACAGTGATTTGAGAAGAGTGATGCATTCCGGCCAGAACACGATTTACCTCCTCGCTCACGTGTCCGAGGTCTTCCTTCTTCGGCATCACGTAGATATCGAAACTCCGGCGCAGCTGATAGTGATCGACCTCAGTAGGGGTATTGATCTGTTTGATGGAGGCGAGTGATTCGAGTGGCGTCGTGTTCGCAGCGCCTGGAGCCCGCAATGGGATTTGCTTGAAATCCGTCAACGTCTTGATTTGGTTGTCGGGATATTGCACGCTAAGAAAATAATTGTTGCCTGTCTTGGGATCGACCCAAAAGCTGGGAGCAATCATAGTGTCCGAGGTGAGCGCGGTAATAACGTCGTTAATGGCGGACTGAGGCGAAATGCCCAGCAGCGCCGCGTGTTCGCGGTTGATGTTCAACTCAAGACCGGGATAGTTGAGGTCCTGTGGTATTAGAACGTCATTGACCGAACTCAAAGTCCTTACCTTGGCCGCGACAGTTTGGGCGAAGGCGAACGTCTCATCGAGATCGCTGCCACCGATACGGATGTCGATCGGGGCTGGTTGACCTTGATTGACTACAGAATCGACAAGCCCGCCTGTCTGAAAGTAGGTATTCACTTCTGGGAAGTCGCTCGCGAACTTCTCGCGCAGGCGCTGCATGTAAACGAAGCTGCTGGTCTTGTGTTCCTCCTTGAGGCTGACTTGGATAAAGGCTGTGTGCATGCCGGAGTTGCTGGTATAAATGGCGGAAAGATCGGGTGTGATACCGATATTAGACACGATCATATTCATGTCATGCGGTGAAACGACGTTGCGTATGTCCTGCTCCATCTTGGCGATATATTCATCGGTGACCTCCAAGCGAGTGCCAGGCGGAACCTTCACATTTACGACGAATTGCCCTGGATCCGTGCGAGGGAAAAAGGCTACTCCCAGCAATGGGAACAGGGCGAAGCTGAGAGTGACGAACGCAGCAAAGCAACAGACAACCAGCACGGGCCGGTCCAGGCATACGGCGATAGCTTTTTCATAAGCAACTTGCAATCGTTCGAATTGGCGATTGAAACCGACGACGACGCGTTTGAATAGATTGGGAGGAGGCACTAGTTGTTCCGCAATGACCTCATCCACCGCTCTTTCGGCGCCAGCGTCAGTGTTATGGCTGCCATGACCGTGACCCGGTTCCAAGCGGATGAACTTTGCGCAGAACAGCGGCACAACCGTCATGGCGACCACGTACGAAGCAAAGAGCGCCAGCACCACAGCGAGCGCGAGAGCTGTAAAGAGATATTTGCTCACACCGGCTAGCATGATGACAGGGAAGAAGACAATGCTAGTGCTGCAAGTGGCGGCTAGCACCGCTAACTGAACTTCTTTGCCTCCGTTAACAGCTGCTTCGACGGGTGATTCGCCCAATTCCATGTGTCGGAAGATGTTCTCCAGAACGACAACAGAGTTGTCTATAAGGCGCGAAAGTGCCAGCGCGATACCACCTAGCACCATCGTATTGATGGTGCTCGCGCCCAGGTTCAACGCGATAAATGCCGCAAGGCAAGAGATGGGTATGGAAAGCAAGACCGATATCGTTGCGCGTACATTGCCAAGGAAGAGAAGGATCATCAATGCGGTAAGGCAGAGACCGATCGTTCCCTCGTTGATTACATTTTTTACCGCAATCTTTACGAATACGGATTGATCGAACACCACATCGGTCTTTAGTACTTTCGGGACGTCAAGCAGATGCTTCACTGCATCTCGAATTCCGTTTACGATCGAAATCGTATTGGACCCACCACCCTGCTTGAGAACGGGAATGTACACGGAATGTTGCCCGTCTACCCGGACGATGTTGTATTGAAGTTGGCCCGAGTCTACGGCCTTCCCAACATCGCCTACGAAGACGTTCTCCCCAATATGGTCCTGTTTGTCCGTCTTAATCGGCATAGCGTTGATTTGATCAACGACTGGGATCTGGCTGTTCGCATAAATGTTGTAGTCCTTTGGTCCAATGCGTACATCCCCTGCTGGCAGAATGAGATTGGATTGATTCACAGAGCGCACAACGTCCATTACCGAGAGTTGGTGTGCCTCCAGTTTGATCGGATCAACATATACCTGAATCTGCCGGTACTTGCCTCCATAAGGCTGGGGGACTGAAGCGCCGGGAACGTTGGCGATCTGGTTGCGTACGGAAAACTGCGCGAGATCCTTGAGTTGGGTCTGGTTCAGACCTTGGCCTTCGAGAGTGACGAGACAAACGGGAAGATTCGAGGCGTCGAACTTCAGCACGACAGGAGGCAAAGTCCCAGGTGGAAGTCGTCTCAGATTTGCCATCGCAAGATTGGAGATATTACTAACCGCGGCGTTTGCGTCGGTGCCCGGCTGAAAATAAATCTTGATGAGGCTGACACCAGGAAGCGACCGCGACTCAATGTGATTGATTCCGCTTCCTAAGGTAAAGAACCTCTCATAGCTATCGGTAATGTCTGCCTCGATCTGTTGGGGAGGCATGCCCGAGTAAAACGTCGCAACTACGACGACGGGGATATTGATTTCTGGAAAGAGATCTACGGGCATTCGTGAGACGGTGGATGTTCCGACGACGATCACCATCAGACAGAACATCAGAATGAAGAAAGGGTATTTGATTGCGAAAGAAGACATTACTCGCTCACCTCCTGTGCAGCGGTTGGGATGAATGCTGCGTGTGGCGAGACAACATCTCCAGGCTGATAGCTGGTTTGACCGGAAGCAATTACGTTTTCACCAGCTTTCAGCCCCGTGGTGATTTCTGCTCGATTCGATGTCTGGATGCCCAAAGTGACGTTGCGTCTCTCAACGTGGTTGCTTGAATCCACCACAAGCACGTAGGCTTGGTCCCCGTCTTGCACGACCGCTTGTGTCGGCAAAATCAAAGTGTCATTCTTCTGCTGTAGTTGGATAGTCGTCTCTGCGTACATTCCCGGATTCAGAGTCAAATCTGGATTGGGAACATCAACTTCGGTCAGCATGGTGCGGGTATTTGTATCGAGCGCGCGAGTGAAGCGAATAATCTTTCCCGTAAAGATGCGACCGGTGGCATTCACTTTAACCTGAACTTCGCCGCCGATCTGGATGTAAGGCACGTCACTCTCGGGCACGGGCATGCGAAGGCGAAGTAGATCGCTTTGAGCCACTTGCACCACTGGGAGAGTTTGTGTGTTGGAGTCTTGCCCCGCTTGGATGAGCGAGCCCGTATCGGCGTAGCGCATCGTCACTACACCTGTAAAAGGTGCAACGATTTCCTCATAATTGGTGAGCGTCTGGAACCGATGGCTTGTGGCCTTAGATACCCCGAGTTGCTGCTGCATGGCGTCGAGCGATGCCTTTGCGACACCAATCTGCGCTGCGGCCTGTTGGTCTTTAGCTCGAGCGTCGTCAAGTTCCTGTTCGGCAATGAGTCCCGGCTTTTGCTTGGAAGCTTCCGCTAGTCGGGTGTACTCAGCATGAAGCGCGGAGTACGTTGATTGTGTGCTGACTACCTCGTTTTGTGCACGAGCGATCTCCGACTGACTATGCCTAACGTCAGCCTCCGCGCCTTGAAATTGGTCCTGCAGTTCAGGCACTTCGAGCTTTGCGAGAACTTGGCCCTGATGGACCTTGTCTCCGATATCGACGCCTATCCAGCGAATGTAGCCGGAGACCTTGGCGTGAAGATCGACCTGTTGATAAGGCTGAAATTGACCGGCGATTACAAGAGAACTTGCGAGATTGCCGCGGACTACCGCGACGACCGCAGCGGTCCGTGGCTGCTCGGCTGGAGCCTTAGCTTTACGGAAGAATACGAGCAGCGCAATGGCTGCGACTATAAGGAGGGAAACCACGGCGATCCCAAGGATTCGCTTATGACGCATTGAACCACCTATCGAACGTGTTGGAGCATGAGTCGATCCAGGAAGGAACTGCGCAAGCGGGCGGCCCGTGCAGTTTTCAAGGACAGTCGGTGTTGTTAGACAGCAATGGGTGGTGCTCTAGGATTCGATTGGATCGAGTGCAGATAACATGTCGCAGCGTGATAAAGCTGCTGCCGGCTCCCTAGAGATGGGTCCGGAATCGGTAAACGGACCGCTTCCATTGCACCTATGGATGTTTCATGGGTTGCATTGCGAGTGGCAAAAGAAAGGGGACGGTTTGCAGCTAAAAGCTTTTCGATCTGCGTGATGGAGATCGGACGCTTACTTTCTGAGAGAAGTTTGGCTGCCGGAATGCTGCGTTGTGTGGTCTCAGAGCAATAGAGGGAGAGCTTATACTGAACGCCCCAAAGAAACACCGCAAAGCCCACAATGAAAGCGATCAGCGATCTCGGAAAACTACGTTGGGAGGGCGCGTCGAATATGAGCAACGTATTGCGTCGCGATGGCCCTATCAGGCGATCGGTGATTCTTCGGCCTCCCAGCCTGAAGTTCTTAATAGTCATGGCGCACCGTTCGGTCGAACCCTAAAGCTGTGAGAAGGCGCTCACTTGTCTCGACGAATGCGGACGGGTTAAATCTAGCGTCAACAATTTCGTCATACAACGGGTCGTCGAAATCGGTACACAGGATGCCAAGCAAGAGTATCTTGGCTGACGGCCAGTGCCTGCGAACATATTCGGCGATCTTAGCTGCCTCGTCCTGACTGGGCATGAGATTGATGGCGACTAAGCTAAAGGAACTGCACTCGGATAGACCACTCAAGTCGGTATACCCAGTTATCTGTTGCACGGGCATACAAAATCCCGAAAGCAACGCGGCTCTGGACGATCGTAGCGACGAGTCTGCGTCTACTAGAAGGATTGGACCCACTTCGTGGGTTCTTGTCCTTCGTGGCAAACTGAATTGGGACAGGTATGACTTCAGCATCGGGCACCCGCCTTCATGGCACCGATTGGAATGATTCTGCTCGAACGTTCGTGCGAGGGACTTCCAATACTCTCTGGTCTTGAATTAAATCGGCTAGCTCGCACTAGTTCGAGTAGATGTCCGACTGGTCCTCTTGGCTCCGGTCCGTGGAGCAGCGCAATGCTGAGGTCTCGTCGGATCGGACCGTTGTCGAGTGGAATCACCCGCACGCAGCCTATTTTGAGTGCTTTCTCAAGAGCCAGGCGAGGAACAAATCCAACACCCAAACCTGCTTCGACTGCGGCAATGATTCCTTCCGTGGAGTTTATGTCGATCGATGTGCGAAGCTGTTGTCGTAACACTCCATTTCGTTCGAGGTACTCTTCGACAAAACGACGCATCCCTGAGCCCACTTCTCGCAACAAGATAGGCTCCTGGACCAGTTCCGCAGCTTTGAGCACGGATTTCTTTGCCCAGTGATGGTCGGGCCGCACGACCATCACCAACTCGTCTTCGCCAAACGCTTCGATTTTTAGGTCTGGACGAAAGGCGGGCGCTTCGATCAAGCCGACCTGGATTTGCCGGAGGCTGAGGGCAAGCAGGATGTCATTCGTGCTGCCGCCCGTGACGTGCAGTCGTAGCTTCGGCCACTCCGATTGCAAGCTGGAGAGGAGTTGAGGAAGAAAATAGACTGCGATGGTGTGAGAAGCGCCGATGCACAACTCGATTCCACCCTGCCCACCGAATGGGGCCAGCGCGGCCACCGCCTCGTTGGTCATGCCTTCGATTTGCCGAACGTATTGCAGCAGCGTCGTTCCAGCGGGAGTCAAGCTAACGTCGCGCCCTATACGATCCAGTAGAGCGATACCAAGACTTGCTTCCAATGACTTGATCTGCGCTGTCACGGCGGGTTGGGTTAGATGAAGTTCGTCAGCCGCCCTGCGATAATTCTTGGTATCGGCAACCACGCGAAACACTTTCAGCTTAAAGTTTTCGATCACGTCGGTGCTCCAATGTGAGCAGTCCTTGAAGGGAGATTTGACATCTCCGCCTCCACGAACGTCTTCGCGTGGAGGGGCTATTCTTCCGAGCGGTGCGCCATATCCGAGGACGTAAATTCCGGTCGGGTGTTTCAGCAGCCGCTATGGGGGGAGACTAGACCTGGATGGGGGGAGGACGGAAAGAGAAACGGTTCAGATATGGGAGATAACGGAGATGCCACGATCTGATAGGGTCAAGCTCCCATGGGCAGAGCGCCAGCATCTTCGGGAGAAAAGCCGCGAACGGAAGCATAAGCCACCAGAGAAGAATTCCCTGGGCTACGGGAGAAAACACCACTGAATCATCAATTAGTGGGCTTTTCTCTCTAACGATCCGCTCATTCTTCGAAAGGAGCTTCGCTGGGGGCAGCAAATGCGAGCTGGATTGAGGTGGATCGTAAAGAGAGAGTTTGTACCCAAGGCCCCAGCTGAATACTGATAGCGCCAACGTAACGAAGGCGATCGAGAACCAGAGTCGTGCATGCCGTGTTGAGTTTACAAAGCTCACTCTGATCAAATCCTGTGGGAGAATCTCGGATAACGAAGGGTTATTGGATTAATGCTCCAACTATACTTTATCCTTCCTTCGGTTAGATAGCATATGCGGGCAGAAGGATAGCCAAAAGAGTTTTGATGACCCATTATATTTTCTGTCTTATGTTCCAGCCTCTGGACACCTGTTTTCGAGAGGTTGATACACCACCCCTCAAACAATAGCATTACGACACGAACCGCAACCTAGCGTGCCATTCGACGCTTCATTCCTCGACGCTTCATTCCTCGACGCGGGTTTGTGTCGTCGTCCCGAGGCCTCCTCATACTGAATGGGAGATTGTGAGCTTCTGAAAGCCTGCCCTCCGAACTCTTAGAACCCAAAATGCCGCCTCTGAAGATAATTGGCAGCCCTTCAGCTATACCTGGCCGCCTCCGGGAGTTCTTTCATAAGGTCACCCAGATTGAGCGTGTCATCCAATCTCTCGCCTGAATCTGGAGAGCCCGGACTTTATCGCACATAAAAATTATTGAGGATCAGCTTCGCATCTGACACCCATCTATGCGTCCGGAAGGTGAGAGGATGAGGTTTTGCGAAAGGTCACGTGAGGAGGTCGGTTGAAGGATGCGCCCGAATGATCGGCCTTATAACGTACACGGTAGTGCCAAGCCTGTTCCGAAATGGCTTAAGACGACAAAAAAGAAGATGAAACAGCCTGACGTCGATTGGGACAACGATCCGACGCCGAGGGCGCTCGTCGTCGCATGCCTTGGAGGAGCCTGTGGGCTGTGCACTGCAGCCCTGCTGCATGACGCCCTCACATACTCGGGGGCTGTCACAATTTCATGGTTGCCCCTATGGAGAGCCCACATGGCAATCGCATGCGTGGGAATCATTTCATCCATCTTGAGCTTATATTTTCTCGAGGTTTTGGCGCGACGCTCAAAGCACAAAGCCTGGAAGTCGAGTTCATCATGGCTGCTGTTGGTAGCTCTGACCGGTTCCGCGACTGTGATCCATATTCCGACATATGTTGTGATTCTTGTCGGGGCCCTATGCACTGGATGGGCATATCACCGAATGCGCAGGATTCCCTGATTTCGTCGGACCGTACGAGATCGTTGAAGGCCGCGCTTATATCTCACGGCTATCGCGGGTAGATTTCTTGATGCTTGCTATCGCCGGTTCCACCCACAAATGCTTATTGTCTTATGACCAATAAGGTCGGCTGATATTTGACGAGCATAGACATCCTTTGCCCTCATCGATTCATTTTCCAGATAGAAGAGGCTACTTCAGGTACGTTTATAACGTCTACTTGCAATAGTTTCGGGTCGTTGGGGTGAAAGATGAGCAATCAATCATTATTGAAAAGTATGTGCATCATCCTTAATTTGTGGCTGCCATTAACACTCGCTGCTCAAACCGTTGCACCGACTGAGACTGAGGCTAAGGTGTCGATTCCGGTACTCGTTGAGTCGACCTCGGGCGAAACAGCCTTGGGTCTATCAGCAGCAGACTTTTCAGTTAGAGATAACGGTATTGAGCAGCGAATTAGCCTGGAAAAACATGCTGGCGCGAAACCCATCGCGCTCGTAGTTGTCATTCAAACGGGGCATGATGCAACGAGAGCGTTAGAGCAGGTTGCGCGGCTTCCCGACCTGCTTGGAGACCTGCTTCACAACCCTCAGGATCAGATCGCAATTATTACCTTCGATGGTGGTCCGCAGGTTATTCAAGGGTTCACCTCGGATCGAGAGAGTGTGGTGACCGCCCTCAACTCGATTTCCAAGGGAAATTCGCACGCAGCATTGTTTGATGCCATTCATATGGCAATCAGCTATTTCCAGAGAGCACCAGTTGATGATCAGAGAATGATTTTCCTAATTTCGGGCGAACATGATCACGGCAGTGTTGGTTCCGATATGAGCGGTGTGATCCGTGATGCTTCCTCCAGCGACGCCTCGGTGTACAGCTTCTCATTCAGACCAGGTGGTGGGCAGCTGTTCGGTAAGCTCCGATCTCTTAATCCGCTTGATATGACCACAAGTGCCATGCGGAAAAACGCGAGCGCGGCTCTAGCAGAACTAACAGGCGGCGAATTTTTCCGGTTTAGCGGTGAAAGAGACTTTGAAGATCGCGTAGAGAAGGTCGCGAATCACATCCAGAACCGGTACACCTTGAGCTACGAACCGACCAGTCCTCAACCGGGATTTCACACTATTCAAGTTGCATTGCGGGATCCCGCAATGAGTGTTATCTCTGCGCGAGATGGTTATTGGAAATCGGACGAGAGGACACCTTGAACGGGATGGGGTACTCACAGTTCAATGAGGTTAACGGGCAAACATTTGGACACGGCCTATTTCATCCGGTCGGTTCTACGCAAGGGAAGAGCATTGCTCTTGTGAGAGGTACCTATGTATCTTCTTTGGGCAATATTAGCGATCCCCGCTCTGGCCCTCCTTTACATCGCTTGCGTTATTGTGCGAGATGACCAAACGGGGCCACACGGGTGTGCTTCCGAACTACGGCTCTCTGGCATCAGTTCGGTGGTCCGTTGTGAGATCGACGCCCAAAACAGTCGCGCAGTCAAACAAATTACAGCAGAAGAGCTCGAGGATCTGGCTCACCAATCAAACGACGTGATTCTTATTGATCTCAGGTCACGTTGGGAAAGAACTCCAGTTTCAATTCCAGTGACACACACATTGTTTATTGCGCCAAGCCAATTACTCGACATATTGCGCTGGTTGCCTCCTGCAAGTAGTGTCGTTCTTTATGGGGCGTCGGGTCTTTACGGTTTCGTGACTTCCGCTGCGCGTCATTTGAACGGATCTGCTCCCGTCTACGTGGTGAGAGACGGGTTCCCGACATATGCGACGTATGGATGAACTCTCCAGATGCCCTCGAAAGGTATTCTGCGGGCCTGCTTGGGCGGTGTTTTCATGCTGTATGGAGAATCCTTCGAGCGGAGTCTGAGGCTGACGACCTCCGCCTGGAGGGCTCTTTCTATCCTTTCGAGTGATCGCGACTCTTCGACACTTGGAAGAGATTCGCGCCTTCCATCGATGCTCGATTCGGTATCGCCTTCTTAGGCTTGGAGGCGCTTGTTCAAAAAACAAGAAGATAGGAACTATCGAACAATGCGTCCAGTTCGCGTCCACTCTAAAAGGTTTTGCACCGAATGGATAAATCCCGCCGGATTGCAATATGGATTGACGATATCGTCATATAGCGGATCTGCGAGGCCTCCACAAGTGTCTCCAAGAAGCAATACCTTTGCCTGTGGCCAACGTCTTCGGACATACTCTGCAACGTTACATGCTTGTCGCTCATTTGGATGTATGTTCAATACCACTAGGTTGAAGTGGCTCGGCTCAGGGAGTTGGAACACCTCCGCATAGCTCCCGACGGTGTGTACGGGAAGGTGGAGAGAAGAGAGTAGAAGGCGCCTCGAATCACGGAGTTCAGGATCAGAATCGACGAAGAGCACTGATTCTCTGAATACTGACGTGAATCCGTTTGACGCATTGATACTAGGTTTCAGCATTGGACACCACCCTTGTTGGCGTCTTTGCTGGGGGGAGCAAAGACGCCAACACGAAGATCACCTGGGCTTGCGATGCGGCTGCGTGTCCTCAGATCGACGTCTGTACAGACGTCGATCTGCGTTGCAGACCTGTAGCCGCAGAGGGGGCTAAGTGAGTGCTGGAGGGGGGCGACGCATGAGATCCGGGCCTTGCAAGTCGCATCTGCAAGGTCTGCAGAGACTCAGCTCAACTTGGTGAAACCTGATAGAAGGGATGGAAATCGCATGGAGCGAAGCTGTCAAAGAAGACAGGCTCACCTTCTCCCATGTGCCAGGCAACTCCGCGATACGTTCAATCGACGCCATCGCTTGGGCGGTACGCTTTTCGGTCGATAATTTGGCGACCGAAGCGGCAGAGGGCGATTGAGAGGTTTTGTACAGCGAGAGCTTCGCCTGTAGTCCCCAACTAAAGACGGCGACTGCCAAAAAGAGGAGAGCACATTTCAGCGCAATTGGGGCGGGGGATCGAGATCGCTTGACCATCAGTCTCCTCCTTCCAACGTTAGATCTTCTCATAATTTAGTGAACCTGCGGAAGCGGAGAAATAAGTTCGTTGGGGAGTCTCACTTCCGATCCTTCACCATCTACGATATTTGACGAACTGTCTGGTCAATTGTGACCAGCAATCGACTCGTCGTCGCTGGTCTCAGTAGAACGCTCCTAAGCTATGGAGGGCGAGGGTGATACAGCTTGACTGCGATGACGGAAACAACCGATCATACAAACCAAAGTCCTATAGTAGCCGTCTGACTTGATGGGAAGGTAGTTCAGATGACAGCTAATCAAAAATCGACTGATCCTGAAGGATCAAACTCTCCTTGGCTTGGATTCGTGAAGTTTCTCTTAGTTGTCGTCTTGACGTTGGTGCTTTTTCTGCTTGGCAGGAGCATGCAGCGTCACCACTTCTTTGATGGTGGTCAGATGAACCGGCATGACGGCGCCAGACCATAGCTGTATTTGAGACCAACGACGTAGAGGCGAATCGGGCTATTTTCGACGAGGCGGAAACATGTAGTTCATTCATTCTGCCTATTCTTGTCGACTAGCATCCCGGAGCAGCACGATGAATATCTGCCCTGACGCCCTTCATGTTCGTGACATCATCTATCAGGTGAATGGAAAAGATGTGAATGACATAGCATGAGCGCGATGATCAGCAATTGCCAAAAGAGAGGGGAGCATTTCATGCCATGGGCGCATGCTTTTCCCGTTTAGTTCTCACAGGATTTATGGGTGCCGGCAAATCGACAGTGGGTCAGCTGCTCTCTCGAAAAATGGAATGGGCTTTCCTGGACATCGATCAGTACATCGAGAGTTCTGCAGGAGTAACTGCAAAAGATATTTTTGCCAGTCGAGGTGAATCCGCATTCCGCAGATTAGAATCTGACGCGCTGGCTTTCGCCCTGAAGGAATCGGAGACGATCATTGCGCTTGGTGGGGCGGCAATCGACTCGACGGAGAATCAGCTTCTTCTGTTAAACGCTAATCGAACTTTAGTCGTGTTCCTCGATGCGCCATTCGTTACCCTAGTTGAGCGATGTTTAGTTCAAGAACGGAGCGGGCGGGCGCCCTATCGTCCACTTCTTCATCAAACCGAGGTCGCACAAGCCCGCTTCTTCATTCGGCGATCGCTTTACCAAGGCCACGCTTCTTTCGCTGTGGATGTCGCTGACCGATCGGCTGAAGAAGTCGCATTTCTCATTTGGAACATTGCATGCAGGCAATGGAGTTAATGGCGGGCTTGCGATTGCATTTGGACGTTCGGTGGTCCACGGAGCGTTGTGAGTGAATGACTGGCTACTCTTCAGTTACCAGTTGAGCTGCCTTTTCTAGCGTTGCTGCTTTGTTTCGGGACAGGGCAATGCGCTCATCGAGTTGAGCTTTCGAATTGCCGATTGAGTTGCCTCATGGACCAGCCGCGCCGGAGCGCTTCGATTTCGTAGAACGCTCGGGCTTGGGCACGATTGGAGGAGCGGCTGGGATCCGAGCACTCAAGGCAATCGAACCGGAGTCGGCGCCTGAGTGCCTGCATATTGGCTCAATCGTGTCCGTCTCAGGAAGTCCCAGGCTAGCAATTGTTCGTCAGGCCAATATGCGTAAAAGTGCATTTTGTCGTGAACGGGAATGACGTGGAACTCTACCGGGAACCCATGCGTCTCGAACTCTTTTCTGGTAGCAGTTGCGAAGTTTTCAGGAGAGGACTTGTAGCTAGTGCCAACCCAAATGCCGATGGGCATCTTTCTCTTCGCGAGAGCAAACAAGCCGTCGTAGTCTTGGGGTCCTAAGGCATCGGCGTTACCGACCGAGGCAGCGAAATACTCTGAGTCGAGCAGGGCCAAGGCCAGCGCGTATGCCGCTCCGTCGCGGTACCCGTATAGGTAGATCCGATCTTTGTCGACGGGATGCGTCGCTGCAACCTGCTCGACGACCGCATGGAAGAAGGCAGGAGGGTCGGAAGTGGTGTTCCATGCTGAAGGATCGAGTGCATCCGGCGCAACGATGATGAAATCGTTATTCGCCGCAATCCCTTTCCAGGCATGGGCAATATCGTCGCCATTCCCCTTAGGGCCATGTAAAAGCACTACGAGGGGCAGAGGTCCTTTGCGATCTGGAGCGAAAGCGCAGTAGGACCTCGATTTGCCGTTGAACTTGAGGGTGAACCTCGTCACCTCCTGTTTCGCCTGTGCTGGAATCGCGAGCAAAGACAAGCAAACGAGGAAGACAATACCAGAGACGCGTCTCAACAGGGAACCTCCGTGCAACTACTGGACCTTTGGATGCCTGTCTCCCCTCCAAACTTTGTCCAGTAGACACAGCGACCGGGACGTTTTTCTTGGTCGCTTTGTCTTCTTTGCAGAGAGTTGCGGCAATTTCGTTTAACGGCGCATTAGGTTAACTGGACAAAGAGTCACCCAATTCGGAATCATACTTTAGGTCAACAATTGACGTGAACCTGGACATCGACGGACCAACATGGGTGAAAGTGCCAACATTCTGACATTCGATAATCTACCAATTAGCCTGACAGGCAGGGTGGTACCTTCCGCGATCAATGTGAGGAATGGGAGCGACCAACAGAAGCCGGCTTGTAAAGCCTAGCCAAGCAGTAACGTGCTTTCCGCAAAATCTCTCAGCAGGCTCGCTCGGCCTCGCGCTCGGCTTGCTCACTGACTCTATTTGGCAGCCGCCAGCTGCCAGTGGAAAGCCAGATGTTTCGACGTCAACTGCATCGCCGTTGAGCCTTTCATCTTTCAAGGCGCCCGGCTCCTGGCGAGGGAGGCGGCTTCCGCGGGTCTGAAGGTCTAAAATCTATTGGTCAGTCACGATCCACCTCTATGCGTATAAAGCTGTTGATCAAGCTCTTGATTCCCGCACTCATTATTTCCGGTAATCCGGCGCGATCTAAATCACATTGGGTTTCTCTCGACACCTCGGGTCGGCTGGTCTACCGCACGCTCCCGCACGGTGACCACATCGTGGATTTCTCCTATGCCGGCTATATGGGTGGTGGCGTCAGTTGGCCGCACGTTCCAATGACGCGCACTCTTTCCCCCTCAGGAACCGATGACACTGCGGCAATTCAGCGCGCCATCGATGAAGTATCGGCGTTGCCCCTCAGAAATGGAGTTCGCGGTGCCGTCGTTCTCACGCCGGGAACCTTCCTATGCAACGAAACACTTAACATCACTGCATCCGGGGTCGTACTGCGCGGCGGCGGTAGTCTCGCAGGAGGCACCACACTCAAACTGACTGGCCAGCCGCATACGGCCATCGCAATCTCCGGGAAGCAGGAGATTCAGACTCTTGGAACTCCTGCCCATATTGCCGAGCCATATGTTCCTTCCGGCTCACAATCCGTCACCCTTGATGACGCCTCGTCATTCGCTCCGGGAGACAACATTCGGATTACCCGCTACACAACGCCACAATGGCTGCACTTCATGGGTATGGACAGGATGGTTCGGGACGGCAAGCAGGAGTCCTGGGTCGGAAACTTCATCTCCACCGTTCGCACGGTTACCGGCCGGGAGGGCAACAAGCTTACTCTCGATGTTCCGCTCACCGACTCCTACGATCGGACGTTCCTGCCGCCTGAGGGGGCTGAAGTCGCCAAAATCGCCATCAGCGGGAGAATTGAGCAGGACGGCATCGAGTCGCTGCACATTCTCGCGCCTGCACGTCAAGCCGCATTCGACGATCCGCTCTTCCGCGCTATCGAGCTGAGGGGTCTTCGTGACGCGTGGCTCCGCGACATCCTGGTCGATGACACTACCGAAGGAATCGATACGGCCTCAGATACCTCGCGGATCACCATTGAGTACGTTGCACTTCGACATTCCACCACGATCACCAGTTCAGCAAAGCCGGCTGATTTTGTCCTTCGCGGAACACAACTCCTGATATTTCGCTGCGCCGTGAGTGGGAATGATCTCTGGTATGTGATTACCGGCGCGCGCAACCAAGGCCCCAATGTCGTGCTTGATTCCGTCTTTCGCGGTGACGGACATATCCAGCCGCATCAGCGTTGGGCGACAGGTTTCCTTGTAGACAACACCCGTGTACCGGAGGGCGGCATCGACCTGATGAATCGCGGAGAGCTGGGCAGCGGACACGGCTGGACTATGGGTTGGGGTGTAGTCTGGAACAGCTCTGCCGCTAGCCTCATCATCCAAAATCCCCCTGGAGCTGCGAACTGGTCCATCGGCAACTCCGGTTCGGAACAGACTGCGCCCATGAAAGTCATCGGTCAGCGCGGCCGCAACGCAGGTCCCGACCTTCCACGGGGCTACATCGAATCACCCGATCATACGGTTCTGCCGCAGAGTCTCTATCGCGCTCAACTGGCGGAGCGACTCGGCGCCGGTGCACTCAATGCGCTCGACCCGTAGCTCACGCTGGCATACAAGTTGACCAGGATGCAGGGTAGTCGGATGGTCGGCCAGGAAGAGTCACCACCGCTTGATGAGTAAGCGAGTTTTGAAGAAAACGGCGGCATTCAAACATACGCACACAGCCTTTAATAACCCGAGAAAGCCTCTGAGTGAATGTCTTCTCTATCGACCTTGGCAGCTAACAACATCCTGCGCCTGGCAGTCACCATCGGGGGTGGGCCTACGATGGCTGGTTCGCCGAGGACAATCCTGACGCTGTGCGAGATAAAACCCTACGAGTGAGCTATATGCAGGACTTGCTAGGCGCAAATTTGACCGAGTTTTGGACTCGTTTTACAACCCAAGAACTCGCAGGGGTAAGGCATGCAGACAGGCCCCTCAGCTTATGGCGGTTGGAAGATGGGCTCAATCACGACACAACTCGGGAAGCCCCCAGCGTATAGGGAAATAGGAACTGGCCGGCCTCAACTGCTTACGGTGTCGCAGCTGTGCGATGTCCTGCGGGTGAGCCCCGGCTGGGTTTACCAACGGACGATGAAGTCCTGCCTAGAGCCCTTACCAGTTGTCCGCTTCGGCTCAAGATCCATCCGGTTCGAACTGGAGCAGGTTTTCCACTACATCCATAAGCACGAGCGGCATTGGGCCGGTGCTAGGCTGGAATCATCCGACGGAAGTGCCCCAATCAACGGAAAGGGGCATTTCAAATTGGCTCAAAAGCGATTCCAGGCCGGCAGCGTCCGGCTTCGTAAGGATGTACAGCCACCCTACTGGGAAGGTTTCTATCGAGACGACATCATCACCGAGGAGGGGAAGAGGGTGCGCAAACGGCGTTCCGTCTACCTTGGCACGGAGAAGGAGCTCTCGGAGAAAGCTGCTCGGCAGAAGTTGGCCGTCATCCTTGAACCCATCAACAGCGGCTCGTCCCGCCCGAGAAAGATGATGACATTTCGCGGTTTTATCCAAAAATACCGCACGCTGAAGCTGGTCAACAAGAAGGGAACCACGGTGCATGGATACGAAACCAATATCCGTGCTCACTACCTCCCTGAATTTGGCCCGATGCAGCTGTCTGCAATCACCCCGGAAGCGGTACAGCAGTTCATCAACCAGAAGGCAAACGAAGGCAAGGCAGTTCAGACCCTCAGAAACCTGAAGTGGGGCTTGAGCTCCATCTTCGTTGCCGCTATGAAGTACGGATACATCTCGTCCAATCCAGCCTGCAACGCGGATCTGCCGCCAGAGGGAATCAAGGAAGAGCAGGAACTCCCGACAGGGAATCAGCTTTCATTGCTGATCGACCGTCTGGAGGAGCCGATCGCCACCGCGACCTGGCTCATCGCTGTGACCTCGATTCGTCCGGAGGAGATCGCCTTCAAGTGGAAGGATCTCAATGCGGAGAAACGCGAACTCAAGATCGTTCGCGCGGTCAGTCAGGGTGAGTTACACACACCCAAGTACCACCGCATGAATCGTCCGATCCGTCTGACGGAGGCCGACGTCCAACGTCTGCTTATGTTGAAGGAAAGCGTCAACGCGCAGGAAGAAGACTGGATGTTTCCGAATCGTATTAAGAATGGTTCGATCATGAAGTCTGGCCCCATCTGGCACGAGACTCTTCTGGCACGGCGCATTCAGCCGTTGGCCAGAGAACTCGGCCTGCCGCACATCACGTGGCGACTTCTCAGACATTGGGGAGCGACACAGATGGTGGAGGCCAACACTCCGATCAAGGCGGTGCAACAGCGCCTTGGTCACTCGCGGCCCAACACCGTTCTCATCTACTATGCGCGAGTCCTCGACAAGTCGGCGGACTCTGCGGCATCGTTGGTGAGCGGACAGCTAAGCGGAGCACTTGTGACCGCAGAGGCTGGAACTTCCATCATTTCCAGCGACTTGCCTGCAATTGGCAGCGCTGAGGCAGCGTCGCTGCTTCAGCAGTCGCTCTAAGTTATTGAGAAGATTTGGAGGCGCGGGTCGGGATCGAACCGACGCATAAAGGTTTTGCAGACCTCTCCCTTACCACTTGGGTACCGCGCCTCACCTACACCATTCACTCCAGGGCGCAGGACACACAGACTTGTCTTGTGGGAGTGTACCGCAAATCGGAGGGTGTTTGGAGCGGGAGACCGGGGTCGAACCGGCGACATCTTCCTTGGCAAGGAAGCACTCTACCACTGAGCTACTCCCGCCCTGCCTTAGTGAGTATATCCGAGGAAGCTATGAGAATGCAAAGTCTATTGCGCCGCCGAGGGCATGTGCTCAACCGCAAGGCGCCGGCTGGCAACCCGCATACTGCCAGCGCGAACGATATGCGGTGTGATGGTGATGAGCAGTTCATCGCTTGCGATGTCGGCCTCCTTGTCGGTGCCCTGAAATCCAGGCAACTCACTTAGTCCGGGGAGGCCGTCAATGGAGCCAGCTTCGTCGCGCGTGAGTTCACTGGCAAGAAGCGCGCTCTGACCGGCGGGCACAGTGATCGTCGAAGTAATCGACCGGTTGTTCAGGATCGGGATGCCGTCGTTGGACCCGCCGCTAAGAGCTTCGATCTTCATGTCCAGCTCCAGATGGACGTCGCCGGTACGCAGAATTCTCGGCTTTGCCTTCACCGTGATGCCAAGGTCTTCATACTGGATCTGCGGGATCGTCACCGATGACGTGCCGAGATATTGATTGAGCAGGTTGCTAAGGCTGGTCCCGCCGACACTGAGCCCCGCCACCGAAGAGGAAAGGCTGCTGCTGACCCCCGTACTGTAGGTCGATGTCGTGATCGGATAGCGCGTGCCGGAGCGGAAGTTCACAGACTGGTTGTCGCCTGCACGAACCTGTATGTCATCGAGCGTGCGCGCGTCGCTCGCAGTCAGCGCCAGGTTGAACGTGGAACCTCCGGAGAGGAAGAGCCCTGCGAGTGGAAAACCAGCGTACTGTCCAAAGAGGCCCAAAAGGCCTGTGAGCTGACTAATACTACTCAGTTGTCCGGCAGCGTAAAGGACCCCCAGCTCTGCCGGGATATCGACGGAGGGATTACCTGTCAGCTTGATGATGCCGCTTGCAACCGCTTGATTGATGAGGGATTGGTTCGAGTTGAGGACACTTTGCAGTTCGGTGGCGGCCGCAAAAACGCCTGCAGAACTTGGCAGCTGCGCGCCGATGTTCACAATGTGGGTCTTATCGATCTCGTACAGGTGTATATCGAGCAGCACATCGGAGCCGCCATCGACCATATCCGCATAGGTCGCGTTCAGCAGGCGAATCGTGCTCTCGTCGCCACGGACGAGGATGGTGCCCCCGGTAGGGCTGGCTGTGACTTGCTTGAGGTCGAAGATGTTGCGGGCAACGTCGGCGAGTTCTTTCATCTCATCGCTGCTCACGCCGGGCAGGTAAATAGTCTCCTCTATCTGTGGTGTGAGGCGTTCGCGATTTTCAGCCGTGTCTTTCGCGACGAGCGCAGCTTTCGGCTGCACGACAACGGCAAAGACATGCGCCACATCCCTGAGCACGCGTGTTGCGGTAGCGAAGTCCACGTCGTCGAGGTCGAACTTCACCTGGGTGGCTCCAGTGACGGAGTCGTCGAAGGTGGTAGTGATGCCGAAGGTGCTGTAAATCGAACGAATCACATCCTGCGCGTTGCCACGCAGATGAAAGCTCTTGGTTCCGGGGGTGGGTTCAAGCTCGATAGGACCGCCGAAGGAGTCGCTAGGTTTTCTGCCGGCAAGGCTCTCCATCTCGACGATCTTGGGTCGGGGCGAGGCGTCGACCCCGAGATGCTGGGTGACGATGCTGTTCTCCGGATCGATGGCCTTTGCCTGGGCCAGCAGGTCGTCGGCGCGCTTCTCGTCGCCCATGAGCCGCGCCTTGGCGGCTGACTGCACGAGTTCTGTCAGCCGGTGCTCGCGGGTGACGGCGAGCGAGAGTACGTACTCCTGTTTGCCGGGGTTTAACTCGACTGCCTTCGCAAAGCTGCGTTCGGCTGCGACCAGGTCGTTGTGCTCTATCTGTTTTGCGCCTTCGAGGTAAGCGTCGTCAGCCTGGCGTGCCTGCCTTTCGGAGACGGGGAGATGTTTGGAGGAGGCTGGAGAGGCCCCAGCAGGTCGTGCCGCCAGGGTGCCGGCTGGCGTGCTGACTGGTGTGCTCGCTGCACTCGGGTCAGCGGGCTGGTTAGCGTTTTGGGCATAGGCCGAGGCGCATACCAGCAGGGAGAGGCTGAACCCCGCCGTGCGTACCGCGTTCGAAGCCGCTTGCGAGAGTCGGCGCGAACGGCTGTGATAACGGTGGCCTGGCATGATGGGGATTAGACGAACGAAAAACGTTATCGTCCCCCGGAGATACGGCCACCGGAGACGATTTGCAGTGGGGAACGCTCAGGCCGTACCGGCCGTGGTGGGCGGCGCAGGCCCTTCTTGATCTGCGTGGAGTCCATGTCGAGCTCGACAAGCGTGCGGCTGAGCGTATTGCGGTGCATGCCCAGCTCTTCGGCGGCCTTGCACTGATTGCCTCGATGGCGCGCAAGTACTTCCAGAATGTAGCGCTTCTTAAACTCGCGGACAGCGTCAGCATAGGTAATGCCGGCGTCGTGCATCTGGAGGACGAGGTTGTCGAGATCGCGTTTCACTCGCGGTATTCCTTGTGAGGCGTGGACTAGGGAAGCAGAAGCTCTTAATCAGTGTGAGGCAGGGAAGCGGATTTGATCCAATCGGGCGCCGTGTGCTTGAGGTGCTCGATGCCATCGTGAAGCCGGGACTTCAGGTCTGATGGCATGACGAAGGATACAGCATGAGCCGCGCGAAGAAAATATGGTGCGAGCAATGAATTTGAAATCCAGGGAGCCGTGGGCAAAAATGCGGTAAAAGCCATCAAGAGCGCTGTGCCGAGTATACAGCCACGCAGCAGGCCGAAGAGCGCTCCCAGCAGGCGATCGAAAAATCCAAGCCCGACGGCTGAAGCCGTGCTGCGCAGCAGTCTGCCGAGCAGGCTGGCTACGACCATCGTCGCAACCAGGATCAGCAGAAACGCCGCGAACTCCGCGAGCGGCAGGGTGTTGATAAGGCCCTTGAGATGGGTTGCAGCCGAGCGGTAGTACCAGCAGGCGAACAGGAAGCCAAGTACCAGGCCTCCCAGTGCGAAAGCCTCGCGAAAGAAACCCTGCATCGCGGCCCGGGTGACCGAGTAGACGAGCAGGATGCCGAGCAGCCAGTCGAGAGGACTCATCCGAAAATGATAGAGCAGATTAGCCGTTGCTGTTGTTTTCACAGATCCAGGTGCCCCATCTAAAGTGCGGCTTTATCGCGCCTAATAAGATGGGGCATTCGCGCAGCGAACCGCTCCTGCCCATCTAAAAGCCACACCTACGCTGCCTGACGGGCCTCGCGCCCCTTCGACCGACCGCCTAGCGTAACGCTGACAATCTTCGAGACGCCGGGCTCCTGCATCGTCACGCCGTACATCACATCCGCCTGCTCCATCGTGCGCTTGGAGTGCGTGATGACGACGAACTGCGTCGTCTCGGACATCTCCGCGATGAGCCGCGCAAAACGTCCGACGTTGGTCTCATCCAGTGGCGCATCGACTTCGTCGAGCACGCAGAACGGCGCGGGCTGGAACTGGAAGATGCCGACCAGGAGAGACAGAGCCGTGAGAGCTTTTTCTCCACCCGAGAGGAGAAGTATGTTCTGCAGCTTCTTGCCCGGGGGGGAGGCGATGATGTCGATGCCGCTCTCGGAGGAGTTCGCCTCGTCGGTCAGCCTCATCATGGCCTGACCGCCGCCAAAGAGCTTGGTGAAGGTCGTCGAGAAGTTTTCATTGACGATCTTGAACGCTTCGTCGAACTTCAGGTGGGAGACGTCGTCGATCTCCTTGATGGAGGCCTGAGTGTTCTCGATAGAGTCGAGCAGATCTTTGCGCTGCGTCTCCAGGAAGCCGTGGCGCTCGGCGGTCTCGGTGTACTCCTCGAGAGCCATCATGTTCACCGGCCCCATCGCTTCCAATCTCTGCTTGAGTCCGCGTGCGGCCTCGTCTTCCGTGTGCAGGGCTTCGGCTTCGATGCGCTCGATCGTTGCATCCTCACGCAGAGCTGAGGGCTCAACCGAGAGATCGTTGATGCAGGTGGCCTCCAGGTGTTCGAGGTCGGAGGAGAGTTTGGCGGCGCGCGCCGAAAGCTGAGCACGCTGTTCGCGCAGGGCTTCGGTCTCATGACGCAAAGTACGCAGGCGCGAGTCGAGTTCGGTCATCGCAGCCCGCAGCCCTGTAGCCTCTGCGGTAAGCGCCTGGCTCTCCGCAAGCGCCTGGGCGCGCGTCTCGGTAAGCTCTTCATGCTGCGTTGCCAGGGCAGACGTCTCTTCTTCGCGGCGCTGCTTTTCTGTGGCAGCACTGCTGAGCTGCTGCTCTATCTGCGCGATACGCTGCGACTGCCCTTCGTAGAGACGGTTGGTCTGCTCGAAGTTGGCATTGGCATTGCGGCGGCGCTCTTCGAGACCGGCCAGAGAGGCGGCAGCGGCGCTGGCGGCTTCCTGCAGCTCTTCGCGGTTGGCCCGCAACGAGGCGATCTTTTCGGTAAGCTCCGCGATCTGCTGCTCGATCTTGGCGCGATCGGCCTCGAAGTTCGAGGTCTCTTCTTGCTTGCGGGTGATCAGGTCCTGCTTCTGCTGGCGGGTGTCCTTGTTGCGTTCCGCGGCAAGTTGCCACTCCTGCAGCCGGCGCTCGATGCGAGCCGTTTCGGCCTCCATCTGCCGCAGGGCAGCGCCGGAGTTCGCGCTCTCGCGCTCAGCATCGCGACGCTCGTGGTTCTTGGAGTCGAGCACACTGGTCGACTCGGCGATCTCGCGCGTCAGCGCAAGCGTGGCGAGTTCATTGGCGGAGAGCTCGGCCTCTACGGCCTCAAGCTTAGTCTGCACTTCAGCAAGCTCGCGCTTGAGCGCCAGCGGGCCTTGCGTCCGTGGCCGCCCGCCGGTAACGGTGACGTTGTGGAACGTCTCCCCCGTAGGCGAGAGGAAGAAAGCCTGCGGATTGGAGAGCGCCAGCGTGCGTGCGGTAGCGCTATCCGGGGCGACGAAGCCCTCGCGCAGCTTGGGCAGAATGACCTCAAGAGAACGCCCGAATCCGTCCAGCACCCGTATGCAGTCACGTAGCGGAACGACGCCCGAGCTCTCCGTCATCGCCTTGCTGATCATGCCCTCGGCGAAGGGGAAGTTGGCCTGCGCATCATTCGGATGAACCAGGAAGGTCGCGCGGCCGGCTACGTCGGACTGCAGCATGCGCACGCCTTCGTTGGCCGCATCCCAGCTCTTGACGACGATGTAGTTCAGCTCGTCGCGCAGGAACTCGTCGACCACGTTCTCATACTGGCCATCGACCTCCATGAAGTCCGCCAGCGTGCCGACCGGCGAGAGGTTTCCGCCCTGCTGGTCGCGCTTGGCATTTGCACGGAAGATATTCCGCACCGTGTCGGTCGAATAGCTGTGTTCGCGGATCAGTGCTTCCAATGATCCGCGACGGCCCATGAGCGTCGCCATCTCAGCGCGCAGTTCGTCGCCACGGCGGCGTGATTGCGTCTCTTCCATGCGGCGAGCTTCCAGCGTGTGGCGAAGCTCCACGATATCGGCTTCGAGCCGCTTCAGCCGCTCCGTAACGCCTTCAAACGACATCTTCAGCTGGCCACGCTGTACCCCAAGCGCTTCAAGCTCTCCACGAGCGCCCTCAGACTCCGCCGTGAGCCGTTCGCTCTCGCGCTCCAGACCTGCCAGGGCAGCCTCCGCCTGGGCCTGCTCGTTGCGCGACTGATTGGCCCGCTGCATCACCTGCATGGCGTTGCGGCGCTGGTTTTCGGTCAGGGCTTCGGCGGCCAGCACGTTGCGCGTGGCCTCGTGGGCCTGCGCCTGTTGCACATTCGCTTCGTCGCGCGAGGCGGTGGACTCAGAGGTCGCATTCTCCAGGAAGCTGCGCTGTTGCTCGCGTTCGCCGGAGAGTGTCTCGAGCTGCGCCCGCGCCTGTGCCAGGTCTTCATCGCCTGCAGTCATCCGCTGCGTCAGGTCGGCGATGCGGTCGGCGTTGGAGTTGGTGCGGGCAGTGATGCGTTCGAGCTCAACCGCACTCTGGTTCGCCCGCGAGCCAGCCTCGCGAATCCTGTCGTCCACCTCATAGCCGCGAGCGACGCCAACGGAGTGCTCGGCATCCATCGTTTCGAGTTCAGCGGCCTGGGTGTCGATCAGTCCGGCGAGGCGCGCGATCTCCGTTCCGGTCGCAGACTGCTCGGAGTCCATCTGCGTGAGGCGGCTGGCCAGCACGACGCGCAGCTTGCCACGCAGTTCATCGCGCAGAGCGCCGTAGCGCTCAGCTTTGGCAGCCTGGCGCTTCAGCACAGCCATCTGCCGCGTGACCTCTTCAAAGATGTCGTTTACGCGGGAGAGGTTCTGCTTGGCGCTCTCCAGCCGCAACTCGGCGAGGCGCTTCTTGGTCTTGAATCGGGTAATGCCGGCAGCCTCTTCGATGATGCCGCGGCGATCCAGCGGCTTCGACGACAGGATCTGGCCGATGCGCTCCTGGCCGATCATGGCGTAGCTTTCGCCACCAAGCCCTGTGCCCATGAAGATGTCTTTGATGTCGCTCAGGCGGCAGATCTTGCCGTTGAGCAGATACTCGGAGTCGCCAGTGCGAAACAGTCGGCGCGTCACGGTGATCTCACCCGCGCGGATGGGAGCTCGTCCGAACTTGCGGCGGCGGATCTTGAGCACAACGCTGTTCGAAGCCTCACCCTGCGACGCCTCTGCGGTGTTCGCGCCTTCAGCCTTCTTGGCGGCTGGAGCCTCGGCCTCGTAGGTCGTGCCGGGCTGAGCTTCGGCAACGGCATCCTCGGTCTCCTGCGCGCTTTGAGCGCGCAGATCAGACTCGTCCCAGTCGCCGGCGGGTATCGCAGTCACGGCATTTCCCGTGGGTCCATCGCTGAAGATCTCAGCCTCACCCTCGGCCAGAGTGGCTCCGTCATAGACCTCGGGATCGACCAGCGTGAGCGAAACCTCGGCCATGCCCGTGGGCTTGCGGTCGCGCGTCCCCGCGAAGATGACGTCTTCCATTTTGATACCGCGCAGCGACTTCGCAGACTGCTCACCGAGTACCCAGGTGATAGCGTCCGAGATATTGGATTTGCCGCAGCCATTGGGGCCCACGATAGCGGCGATGCCCTGACCGGAGAGCTGCACCTCCGTGCGATCACAGAAAGACTTGAAACCGAGGATCTGGACTTTTTTCAGCTTAAGCACGGGCGGTAACCTCTACGGAAGACATCGAAATATTTAAAAACCAGGACATCAGGACATCGCAGCCGTTTGAACTGCTTGTCGAATCGTAAGCGGCCAAACCCGTCGAATCAACATGAATGGGGCGAGATGTTGTGGATAAGACGTACGCTATCCCGTTATGTTGTGCCCATGGTGCAAAAATAGGCTGACGGACAATCCCAAAGACTCGTATTACAGGAGCTGGTTCTATAGAGTGAAGGAGTGCCCGTAAATAGGGTGATTGGATACTGCTTGCGTCAAGGCACTTGCATTTCTATAATCCGCTTCATCCACCGTAAGCTCCGGACTTTCCTGGGGACGCGGTTCAACGGCGCAACCTGCGTCTTATCAAACGAATCCTAGAAATGGACTTACCGAGGAGTTTTTCTATGAAGAAGGTCGTACTTGCTTCACTGCTGGCAGTAGCCGGCGCTGCAACCGTTGCGCAACCCTGCTTTGCGCAGGATGCCTCAGCCCCTGCTGCTCCTGCTGCTGGTCAGGCTGGCGGACAGGTTCAAATGTCGCCGGAAGAATACAAGGCATACAACGATGCCGACACCGCTGCCACGCCCGCTGCACAGGCAGCTGGGTTTGAAGCCTATTTGAAGGCGTATCCGAACTCTGCGGTAAAGAAAGATGCTCTGCAGAAGTTGATGTTTGCGTATAGCAAGACCAACGATCAGGTCAAGACGCTGGATGCCGCAGACCGTCTTCTCCAAGTCGATCCGAAAAATCTCACAGCTCTGACCTTCGAAACCTATCTGCGCAAGTCTGCGGGAGATGCTCTGACCGATCCCGCAGCTAAGACTGCCGCCCTCGACAAGGCCGCCGGCTTCGCCCAGACGGGCTTGAGCGCAGGCAAGCCAACAGGCATGGATGATGCCACCTTCAAGACGGCTACATCCACCTTCGAGAGCGCCATTGCCGACGACGATATTTCCAAGAAGGACTATACGGACGCGATCACTGCGATCAAGGCCGAACTCGATGGCGTAACCCCGGATTCAACACAGGCACCTGGCCCCGTGCTGCAGGATGTGTTTTTGCTGTCGACCTCCTACATGAACTCGACGCCGCCCGATTACCTGAACTGCGCCTGGTACGCGACTCGTGCTGCCGCGTTTGCGGGCCAGTACGCGTCGGCGATCCAGCCGACGGCCACCTACTGCTACAAGAAGTACCATGGCAACGCCGATGGCTATGACAAGCTGCAGGCCTTGGTGAAGACAAGCCTGACACCTCCCACCGATCTGGGCACCACCATTAAGGCTGCACCCAAGCCAGCCGACATTGTGGCGAACCTGATTGCAACCACGCCCGACCTCGCAACGCTGGCAATCGGCGACAAAGAGTATGTGTTGCAGAATGGTAAGCCGGAAGATGCAGACAAGGTCTTCGGTACCATCAAGGGCAAGACAGCACAGTTTCCGGATACCGTCGTAGTTGCGGCGACTGCCGACCAGTTACAGGTATCTGTATCGGACGACGCGGTGCAGGGCAAGACCGCCGACTTCGCGTTCAACTTTGCAACGCCTCTCAAGACGGTGCCTGCGGTTGGCGACAAGGTCACGCTGACTGGAACCTATGCCTCCTACACGCAATCGCCGCTGCTGATCACCATGTCAGACTCAGCGATTGTTCCGAAGAAGGCACCCGCTTCGAAGGCTCCTGTCCACCATCGCGCAACTCACTAGACTGCGGTCAACACAGCAAAGCGGCCTCCCGAAAGGGAGGCCGCTTTTGTTGGTTGTCTTTGCCTTTGTTTTTCTTGTTTGTCATTCCGAGTGCAACGAGCGAACCTGCTTTCTCCTGTTTTTTACTTATGCAGGCTAGAAAGCCTAAAGGAAAGAACGTGAATTGTGCTGGAGCGTAACGTTTGTGGATGCATTGGCGAAAAACGGGAGAAAGCAGGTTCGCTCACTACGCTCGGAATGACAAGCAAGAAAAACAAACAACTACCGATCCGCAAGCCCAATCAAATTAACGAACAGGCGATAACTTCCAGGGATAGCCTCAGGTAGTTGACGGTAGAGTGCGAACGCGCAGTAGGTCCAGTGGCCCCGCCCAAGCTGCGTTGTGATCAGGCCGCCGCGTTGCGGCTCTTGTCCGGGGTCATGGGTCTCGGTCGGTGCCGTGTAGTGCGCATCCCACTCGCCCAGAAAACCGTGGCCGCGCTCCTCGACCCAGTTATTGAAGTCGGCAGGGTCGATGCGATTGGGTGTTGTGAGTACCGGCGCTTTCGCATCGAGAAGCTTGACGGCCGCTGTCTCATCGACCACCTTCTCGGCCGAACCACTCAGCGTAAGCGGATAGGGTGCGTCAGCCTGGGTAAACTCGGCAGTCTGGTATTGCACGACGACATTGCCGCCACTGCGTGCGAAGTCGAGCAAGGCTTCCGTAGGCGCGCCGTGCAGATCAGAATGCGCAGAGTACGTGCGGACGCCGAGGATGACGGTATCGAAGGCCTTGAGCTTGTCGGCAGTGAGATCCGCGACTCTCAGGATCGTCGGTTTCAGATCGATAGAGGCGAGTGACTCGGGCACAGCATCGCCGGTGCCGGGCAGATAGCCGATGCGGCGATGCGTAGGGAGCTTGAGATCGACGGGGACGATACGGTCGGTTGCCGTCGTGAAGTAGTTGGTGTGAGGCAGCTCTCCATAGCCCACGGGCCGGTAGCCTTCGGTGTAGGTTATTCCGTTCGGCAAGGTAGCGGAAGCATGAAGCGTCGCAGTGTGGCGATCGGCGGTGGGAACGTGTACGTGATAGTCCGTATGTCCTGCGGGAACTGCGCCGGAGATATGTGGCTCAACGAGCCAACCTGACGGCGCAGCGATGCCCCCCTTCGTTAGTTTCGCGGAAGACGGCGTCACCTCCATCGCCAGGGAGACGGCGTCCTGGGTGTTGGGGAGAACCTGCGCATGGTTGGAGAGTGCAACGTTGAGGGCAGGAATGAAACTAACCGGCTGAGAAGCTGTATGGACAATGCGGCCAATACGGATAGTCGCGACTCCCTGCGTCAACTCCGCCCAGGCCACAACAGCGGGTGGACCCTGCGGGGCAAGGCGCAGTTGCGGATCGGAAACCTGGTAGACCGGATGCTCGATCGACTCCCGAAAAAAGTAGGGCTTTGTAACCTGGCTGGTAAAAGCGTCACTGGCATGGAGGGTCCGTGTGAGCGGCTGTGCGGAGGTAACGAGACTTTCCTGGTCGGAATGGTCGGTCTCTTTAATGTTTTGTGGCGTAGAGTTCCTTATCCACTGACGAGCCACGAGTTGATTGCCGGTCTGCTGGGTGAGGCTTGTCGTCACCTCTATCTCGGACCCGGCAGCCACATTGGGGCTCGCCGCGGTCGCATCCATCTTCAAACCGTAGGCGAGCACAAGAGCGTCGTTTGCCTGGACTGCTTTGATCCTCAGCTCATGCAGCACGTTGGCCTTTTCGGTGGAATCGAGCTTAAGCGAACCCGAATCAATGTCCCCAATCGTTGAACCGATTTTCAATAGTAAGTGGGTTAAGTCATCTACGGAGTTGGCGGGCTGACTTGGGTCGAAGCGTTGTGTGACCCGCTGAAGCAATGCCTGTATATCGTGAAGGTTGCTGCTCAGGCCAGGCGCATCCGGCGCAAGGGCGGCGATGCCTTCGATACTGGTGTCGATGCCGTCAAAGAAGCTGTCTTCGTGTGTCTTCTGGTGGGCGGTATCAAGCCTCGAGCCATAACGGTGGTAGCTGGTGTCGAACGTACCTGCCGGAGGCACACGCATGCCGTTGCCGATCTGCGACTTCTGCAGTCCCAGCCCCATGCGCCCGAACTGCACATAGCTTTTGCCGTCGAGCAGGGAATCCGGCATCCCCTCATGCACGACCACATCGGTGGAAGGAGCGGTGGTTGTGACCTCTCCCGTGACGTAGTTGGTAAAGCGTGCTGGAGCGTATTCGCCTGTCGCGTAGTCATACAGGCCCTTCTCGGTGATGGCCTGCATGGGAACGCGGGCATACACTTTGAGCGGAGCCCACGGCAGCAGTCCTTCGGCGATCTGGTCGGGGAAGACTTTGGGGTCGGCAGCGGCCTTGAAGACCTCCTGTGCAATCTCGCCCGAGACCTGGTGCTGGCCGTGTCCGTCGGTGACATTCCCGATCCATACGCTCGCGATGACCAGCGGGCGATATAGTCGCACGGCGCGCACAGCGTCATACAACACACGCTCATGCGTCCACTTGGCGAAGGCCTCTTCTTTGGTCTTGGAGAAACCGAAGTCAACTTCGGTGCCGAACATCTGGTCGACGCCGAGATAGCGATCGGCCGCGAGCAGCTCCTGCGTGCGCAGCAACCCAAGCGCATCCTCGAAGTCGCCGGTCATGGCGTTCTGTCCGCCCTCCCCGCGATTCAGGGTAAGCATGGCCACACGTGCGCCCTGGCCGCGCGAATAGAACGTAAGCATGCCGCCATCTTCGTCGTCGGGATGCGCGATGATCAGCATGAGAGAGGCACGGGTATTCAGCCTGCGCAGCATCTGCTGCAGCCCCCGCGCACCCTGATCGACGGGCAGTTCACGGCCGTCGTGCGGCGAGACGCGCTCACCACGAAGATTGGCGGGATCGTTGAACACTGGTGTCTGCGCGACCGCAGTGGCGCAGCATGCGGCTACTAGAAGAGCGGCTAGCTTCATAAGATTAGCGTCTCATGAAGAGAGGGCTTGGCAAAGATCTGGACCTGACGACAATCCGGGTGCCCCATCTTCGACGCGCGTTTTTTGCGCGGCTAAGGTGGGTATCGCCCGAAGGTCGACCGCTCCCGCCCATGTCTATTTCACTTAGGACTTTCACACTAACAAGTCGGATTTGACCCGATAAAGGATTGCGGCGGCGACGAGATAATTTATCCTTCGGCTATGCAATACGCATGCTGTGGGCAACATCAACTGTGGGTTTCTATTTAAATCCCCCAAAAAAATTCCTATACAGACAAACGGAGCCGCCTCTTTGTATGGCTACAAATAATATCGTCATGCTGCTCGTCGGCATTGCTTTGATCGCCCTTGGTTTTCTGATGACTACAAAAGAAAAGGTCGCAGAGTGGGGGCTCAGCTATGGAAGCGCCCGTATATGGGTAAAGATGCTGGGCATGGAACGGGCCAAAAAGCTCACAAAGTATTTCTTTGGCCCCCTTGTGATGCTATTCGGCATCGTCTCTGCCGTCGTCGCCGTCGTCGCCCGCCACTTATAACTGTGAGCATCACGAAGCGATGTGAAACCGGATGGATAGCTCCCACGATACACTCGGCCCAGTGGACACCTCCGCGCCAAAGCTCGAAAGAACGCTCACACTCAGTGGTGCGGTAAGGCTCAACCTGCTCGACATGATCGGCGTTGGGCCGTTCATTACGCTACCGCTACTGCTTGGAGCGATGGGCGGCCCGCAGGCGATGCTGGGTTGGATTCTCGGCGCGCTGCTCGCCGTGTGCGATGGGCTCGTATGGGCCGAACTGGGCGCCGCCATGCCCGAGGCCGGAGGAACCTACCACTATCTCGGCGAGATGTTTCGCGGGCGGCTGGGGCGTCTGCTGAGCTTCCTGTTTCTCTTCCAGCTTTGCTTCTCCGCGCCACTTTCGGTGGCCAGCGGCTGCATCGGTCTCAGCCAGTATGCGACGTATCTCGTGCCGCGTCTGGCTGTGCCTCCGATGACGCACTCCCTGAGACTGGCCGGATACAGTGCCGCGTTCAGCGTCGGCCCTACCACCTTCGTTGCGATCGCCGTGGTGCTGCTCGCAGTGCTGCTGCTCTACCGCAATCTGGCGAAGGTACGTGTGTTGTCGATTGTGCTGCTGTCGGTTGTGCTCGCGACGATTGCATGGACCGTGGTCGTCGGGCTGATGCACGGTCATATCACTCAGGTATTCGCCTTCCCCCCGCATGCGTTCGTCCTGAACCGTGCCTTCTTTGTGGGACTCGGCTCGGCGATGCTGATCGCAACCTACGACTACTGGGGCTACTACAACGTGACCTTCCTCGGCGGAGAAACGCGCGACCCGGGACGAACGATCCCCCGCGCCGTGCTGCTGTCGATCGGCATCGTCGCTCTGCTGTATCTCGCGCTGAATGCGAGCGTGTTGTCGGTGATCGGCGCTCCACAGCTGCTTGCGGCCCAGAACCTGGAAGCGCGGCGAGCCCTGCTGTCGCAGTTCATGCAGGTGGCGTATGCGCCATCGCTGGGAGTGCATGCAGCAACCTTGCTGGGAAAGCTCGCGGCTCTGTTGGTGATGGTGACAGCCTTCGCCAGCGTGTTCTCGCTGCTGCTGGGCTACTCGCGGATCCCCTATGCGGCAGCACGCGATGGCAACTTCCTCCCCGTCTTTGGGAAGCTGCATCTGATCCGAAAGTTTCCTCATGTATCACTTCTTGTTTTGGGAGCAATCGCTTGTATCTGTTGCTTTTTCTCGCTTAGTGATGTCATCGCGGCGCTGGTGGTTCTGCGCATTCTGTTGCAGTTCGGATTGCAGCATATCGGGGTGATGCTGCTGCGTATGCGCCGGCCTGATATGCTGCGACCCTTCCGTCTCTGGCTCTATCCGCTGCCACCCCTCCTCGCTCTTGCAGGCTTCGGATACATTGTGGTGTCACGTCCAAACTTTCACCGCGAGGTTCTGCTCGCGGTTGTAGTGGCGATTGTCGGCTGCGTAGTGTTCGCCGCCCGTGCTTCAATATCCGGAAGTCGCAACAATCGGGGTGCTCCATCCTAGGCCGGGTGCCCCATCCTCGACGCGCGTTTTTTGCGCGGCAGGGTGGGGTATCGTTTGCGGTAGCAAACGACCGCTCCTGCTTATCTCTGTCCATGTCACAGGTGTGCGCGCAGGGATCTTTCGTGTTTGGCACGAACGTCATGGGGAGAACCAAATGGACGGGAGCGGTCGCGCTTTCGCAGTGGGATAATCATCTCCTCCCAAAACACAACTTCCGCCACATCCCACGGGTCTAAGCAGGTGTTGAGGTATGAACAATGACGGCACGAATGATGCTTCTCGGTCTTGTCCTTGGAAGCTTCACGGCAGTTGTGAGCTCACAAACGACGTCCCCCTCCCCAAAGACGGACGCGCAGAGCCCCAACGACGCGCAGCCGATGGATGCAGCCCAGCAAAAGGCCGCCAGGACCTTCGCGCAGAAGTCCCGGGTGCCAGTCGCCCATCCCCCTGCGAAACCCGCTGTCCTGACGCCGCTTTCGCAGCGGGAACGCGTGCAGCAACTGCTCGACCGGTTTACGTTCGGCCCACGGCCTGGCGAAGTGGATCAAGTGCTGGCGATGGGGGCCGATAAATGGCTCTCACAGCAGATGAGTCCCGAGGCCATTCCGGACCCTGTGCTGGGCAGAAGGCTTGCCGACTATCCAACGTTGACCATGCCGACCCAGCAGCTCATCGAAGTCTTTCCAGACCGTGGACAGATTGGCCCGGTTGCCGATGGCAAGGTACCGTATCCCGCTGACCCATTGCTGAATGCGGTGTATGAGGTGCAGGTCTACAAGTTGACCCAGGAGCGCGACCAGAAGAACCCCGATGGCAGCGTCAAACCAAAGGTCGAACTGACAGACGCCGAGAAGGCCAATCGGAAGAAGCAGGATCAGGCTATAGCGATGCGCATCGCTGGAGAGCTGCTTGTCCTGCCCAAGCAGCAGCGCATGGCCACTCTGGTCAAGATGCCGGTCGAGGACCGCATCGCCTTTACCGGCAATGGCAATCTGAACGGCAGTATGCACGATCTGCTCTTTGCGGACTTCACGCCACGAGAGCGTGAGACGTTCAATGCGATGGCGGGGCAGGTAAGCTCCACCTACAACATCGGCAATGAACTGGCGCAGGCACGCATCCTGCGCGACGTAATGACCGAGCGGCAACTGCAGGAGGTGATGACCGACTTCTGGTTCAACCACTTCAATATCTTCATCGGCAAGGACTCCGACAGCTGGTACACGACTAGCTACGAGCGCGATGTGATCCGCAAGAACGCGCTGGGCAGCTTCCACGATCTGCTGATGGCCACCGCGAAATCACCGGCGATGATGGTGTACCTGGATAACTGGCTGTCGATCGGCCCGGACTCTCTGGCCAACGGTGTGAACCCGCAGAATCCGAACTCGAAGAAGGGCAACAAGGGTTTGAACGAGAACTACGGCCGCGAGGTAATGGAGCTGCACACGGTAGGTGTCAACGGCGGCTACACACAGGCCGATGTGACGGCACTCTCCGCCATTCTCACCGGATGGGGCGTCGATCGGGTCAACCAGGGTGGCGGATTCCTCTTCGACCCCAAACGCCACGAGCCCGGTCCGAAGACCTGGTTTGGCTATGTGATCGACGACAACGGCACTGTGACGAAGCTCCCAGCTGGGGCGAAGGCCAGCATGAACCCGGCTGCGACCTTCGGCCCGAGCAAGGTCGCAGCCAATGAAGACAGTGTCAAGCAGGGCATTGCGGCGCTCAGTATTCTCGCCTCCAGCCCCCAGACGGCGCACTTCATCAGCTCGCTATTGGCTCAGCACTTTGTAGCGGACAATCCGCCGCCTGCGCTGGTCGATCGTCTCGCCAAGGTGTATCTCTCCAGCAACGGCGACATCAAGACCCTGTTGCGTGCCTTGATTGCCTCGCCCGAGTTCAACTCGCGCCAGTACTTCCACAACAAGGTGAAGACTCCGGTTGAGTTTGTAGCCTCGGCGTTTCGTTGCACCGCAACTGAGCCGCAGAACCCAGGCGCGCTGGTGAACACGATCAAGACGATGGGCATGCCGATGTACTACGCGCTGCCCCCGACGGGCTACTACCTGACTGCCGACCAGTGGATGAACTCCTCGGCACTGGTGGACCGATTGAACTTCGCCTATCAGTTGACCAACGGCAAGTTCGCCAACCAGAAGTTCGACGCTCCGAAGCTGTTGGCGATGGGCCTGCTGACTCCCTCGGGCATGGGAGGCATCACCAGCGCCCGCCCCAAAAACACTAGTGTTCCGGCCGCACATACCGACGCCAAGCTTGTGGGAATATCGGCGCCCATGCAGCTTGCCGATTCACATCTGCCCGTTCCGTCGGGCTCGGATGTCGCATTGCATGTGCTGGAGGGGACGATGATTGGAGCACCGGTATCGGCGCAGACCAATCAGCTGATCGGCAAGCAACTGGAACAGCAGCCGGCAAACGCGACCTCGACCGACACTCTGAACCTGCTGACGGCTCTGGTAATGGGCGCACCGGAGTTCCAACTACGCTAAGCGTTTACGACGCTTTTGCTCTTGCTTTTCTTTTTGTCATTCCTGCAGGGAATCTGCTTCTGTTATTGTCGTTGCTTTTGCTTTTCTGGTTGTCATTCCGAGGCGCAGCCGAGGAACTTGCTGTCTCCCGCTTTTCGCCCGTGTCTCCACCAACAAAACAACTACTCCGCGACACCCTCAAACATATCCGTCGACTGCCGCGCCGGCTGCGGCACCGGCGATGCAACCAGCGTGTACCGCTCCTCATGTCCGTGCTCGTCAAAGACGGGTTTGGTGCGCTCCATCAGCGGAGCCTGCGAGGCGTGGGCACGGAAGGCCTCTCGCTTGCGGTCGAAGACGGAGCTGATGTCCAGCGTGAGTGTCCACGGTGCAGGTAAGGGTGGCTGGCGGTCGGGCAGAAAATAACTCGTCGTCAGGTGATAGAGCCGCTGCGGCTGATAGATTTCGCCGAGATCGAGGTAGCGTTTGGGAGAGCCTGCCCAGTGGAAGGCAGCGGTCGTTGCGGCGGAGACTACCGTGTGGTCGGGATGCGTGTTCAGACCGCCGTCGCTGCCGAAGGTAAGGACCACCTGAGGCCGAAAGCCGCGGATGCGAGTGACGAGCTTTCCGGCAAGCTCCGAGAGGTTTGCGAACTCGAGCTGCGCATCCTGATAGTCCAGCAACTCATAGTGCGCGACCCCAAGCACCTTGCAGGAAGCTGCAAACTCCGCACGCCGCATCTCGCCGAGTTCTTTGCCGCTGGCGGCAGAACCACGGTAGGTCGCAGCTTGCCCATCCGTAAGGCAGATGACACTTGTTTCGACACCGCGTTCGGCCGCGAGGGTAAGCGCTCCGCCGAAGGCAAAGCACTCATCGTCAGGATGTGCGACTACGCAGAGAAGCCTTAGGCTCACGCTGTCTCCTGGTAAAGAACGCTGTCATCGAAGCCGTCGTTGTCGGGAAATAACGTTGCGGACTCGATAGTGGTTTTGGGCGCACAGACCGCTGCAACCGGGGCGAAGCTCTGGCGGTGTAGGGCGCAGGGTCCGTGCTCCACAAGCGCTCTTCGATGCACTGGAGTCCCGTACCCTTTGTGCGAAGCCAGGCCGTACTGCGGATACACCGTATCGAGCTCGCGCAGCAGGGCATCGCGGTACACCTTGGCCACGACCGAAGCTGCGGCGATGGAGAGGCACAGCGCATCGCCGTAGTACAGCTTGGTCTGCGCGCAGGGATGGTCGATCCGCATGGCGTCGATGATGAGGTGGTCGGGTGCCATTCCCAGTTGCTGCACGGCGAACAGCATGGCCATACGGGAGGCCTGGTAGATGTTGACGCGGTCGATGGTAGCGGCGTCGACTTCGGCGACGGCGACGGCCAGTGCCATGGAACGGATCTTCAGGTCGAGCCGCTCACGGTCTTCGCGTGTCAGCTGCTTGGAATCCTTGAGGCCCATCTTCGCGAGCACGCCGGTCTTTTCGGGCAGGATCACCGCCGCCGCGACGACCGGACCGAACAGTGCGCCACGGCCCACCTCGTCAACGCCTGCAATCGAGCGGAAGCCTTGATAGCGCAGGGCCTGTTCCGGAGCGTCGCTGCACACTAACTGTTTCAGCATCTGCTGTTTCGCGGTGGCTTTGGTGACGCCGGGTTGAGCAGGAATATGAAAAGAAGCCGCCATCGTTGTTTTCGAGTTTAGCGGAAATTGCGGTGTATTCAGCCTGCAAATGAAAAGCGGCGACCCGAAGGCCGCCGCTTTTGCTGGAAGTGTAGAGAAAAATCTTACTTAGCGCGCTCAACCTCGCGCAGACGAGCAGCCTTGCCGCGCAGACCGCGCAGGTAGAACAGCTTCGAGCGGCGAACTTGGTAGGAGCGAATCTTTTCGACCTTGTCGACAACCTTCGAGTTGTACGGGAAGATGCGCTCGACACCCTGGCCGAAGCTCATCTTGCGAACGGTAAAGGAGCCCTGCGGGCCCTTCTTGATGGCGATGACCATGCCCTCGAACGCCTGAAGACGCTCTTTGTCGCCTTCCTTGATCTTGACCTGCACGCGAACGGTGTCGCCGGCAGCAAATTCGGGGAGGTCGGTGCGCTGGAGCTTATCAGCCAGCTTCTGCATAATCGGATGGATAGACATGATGTGATTCCTTCGTAAAGTCGCAGGATTCAGTTTACACGAAACGTTCGCTTTTGCAGAAGGAAATCCACAGGCAAATGCCATCAGGAAGTGTGGCAAAGCGTGGCACGAAACGATGGTTATAAGTTTGTGCGAATATCGCTCATGCTTGCTCCGGACGATTCGAGGGTTTTACGTCAGTCTCCAACACCAAAATGGGATGACCCCAGTGGCGTGGCGAAACAGCTACTTCACGGTCACATTTTCTGCGTCTTTGCGCCGGACGCTGGAAGTAGGTGCGCAGGTGGAGTAGCTTGACGGTTTTGGATCGCTGGATTTGAGATCGTCCGCACTGAACCCGTAGCTGCGCATCGCATAACAGGGCCGATCGTTCTGAGCCAGCATAAGTTGCTTCTGCAGTTCGTTCTGGGCGGCCTGCGTAAGCTGCTTCTGCAGTAGCGATGACAGGTAGAGCTGCGTTGACTGTGCCGTCCCGGAGGCACTCTCTACAAGTGCGGGAATGTGGGTGAGTGCCGGAACGTGCAGAGGCGCGGTGATGTGTGGCTGTGAAGGACTCAGGTTGACCGTAGGAGACTGGGCTGCAGCGCTCGCCGCACACGTCAAGCCGAAAAGGCAGAGAAGCAAGAGACGGGGCAGTGGCATAACGATGTCCTCTGGCGGAATTTTAGGTCTGGTGGCTGGTACCTGTCCAGAAGGAAGTTCTAAGGCATTTTCACGAGTCGTGTGATGGGCCTCTTTTCGATCCCACCCATACCGTGTCATCTCGACCGGAGGCGGCGCTTTTTGCCGCCGTAGTGGAGAGACCTGCAGGTTGCAGAGCGCGATGCAAATGTTTGTGGCGCGCTTTGCGTCAAGACCTGCAGTTTGTTCGCACCAGCACTATCGCCTACGCGAGCAACCTGCAGGTCTCTCCACTATGCATGACGATAAAACTATCATGCTTCGGTCGAGATGACAGTTTTGTGGTGGTTCGTTCATGCCCATACTATTTGTGATTGTGAAAATCCTCACAAGGCTATCCGTGGTCAATCAATTGGCGGTGTAGCCGAGACCGGCGAGGAACTCGCGGTCGTCGTCGGAGAGATCCGCATCTGCGAAGAGATCCGGGCGGTTTGCGAATGTTTTGGCGAGCTGGGCTTGCCTGCGCCACTTGCGGATGACACTGTGGTCGCCATTGCCCAGTACGTCTGGGATCGCTACTCCGCGAAACTCCGCAGGACGTGTGTAGTGCGGGTAGTCGAGCAGGCCTCCGGCACCGTGTGTGGAGCGGGGAACTCCGTCTTCGGTCATGGTGTCGGCAGGCTCATCGCCTTCGCCAAAGCTCTCGTACTTGGAGGAGTCCGCGTGGCCCAGTACGCCGGGCAGCAGGCGCACGACAGCGTCGACGATGACCGCCGCGCCGAGCTCTCCGCCTGAGAGCACGTAGTCTCCGATGGAGAGTTCGTTGTCGCAGAGCAACTGGCTGACGCGCTCGTCCACGCCCTCGTAGCGGCCGCAGATCAGCACGACGCGATCCAGCGTCGCGAGGCGGCGGGCGGTGGCCTGGGTAAAGCGTTTCCCCTGTGCGGAGAGCAGAATGACGGACTCGCGAGCCGTATCTCGCTCCGGCTTTGCTGCAATGCCTAGCGACTCGACGCACTCGAAGATGGGCTGCGCTTTGAGCACCATGCCCTCACCTCCGCCAAAGGGACGGTCATCGACGGTGCGATGGCGGTCATAGGTAAAGCTGCGGAGGTCGTGGGTATGGGCTTCGGCCTGTCCGGAGCGCAGGGCACGCTCCAAAATGCCATGGCCGAGGATGCCGTGGCCGGGGATGCCATTGTTCGGCGGCCCGCCAAAGAACTCCGGAAAGATGGTGACGATATCGAAGCGCATAAGAGTCAGAGTGTAGAGGATAGAGAGGGCCTGGGCCTACTCGTCTTCTTCCTCTTCCTCGATGAAGAGGCCTTCCGGAAGGTGCATCACGATACGCTTCGCGGCGACATCGACGGATTCCAGATGGGCGCGAACGAAGGGAATCAACACGGGGTCTGCATCCTCCTCGGTGTTGCCGGAGAGATCGACGCAGAGCAGGGGAGCGGCGTCCGGCAGGCGCGTCTTGCCGTCGGGAGTCGTCGCAAACTGCACGTCCACGATGGTGCCGACTGCGTGTTCGCCGTCGAAGAGCGTACAGCCGAGCAGGTCGGCGACGTAGAAGGTGTCGGGGTCCAGGTCCGGCAGCTCGGCGGCGGGGACCATCACCTGCTGTCCCGCGAGAAGCTCGGCCTGAGAGATGCTGTCGCAGCCGGCCAGCTTCAGCACGATGCGTCCGGCGTTTTTGCCCACCGGAAGCCAGTGGCCTTCGATCGCGATGGGAACGGCGCCGGGTGGCGGAGACTGTGCATCCTTTTTGGCCAGGGTAACGAGTCGGCCCTCTTCAAACTGATCTGTGAGATCGGTCAGGAGATCGGACAGCAGCTCACCTTTGCGCCCTTGCGGGCGCAGAAGGGTGGCGATTGCGACCCAGTCAGATTTGGAGGGATTCGGTTGTGAGGGGTTCAGCTGCGAGTGATCCGTCATCGTCCTTATAGAAATAGAACCTGAGGATTACTCTTCATCGGAGTCCTCAGCACCTTCCGCTTCAACGATATCGAGCGAAAAGCGATGCCGATGCTTCATGCTGGCGGCGCCAAGGATCGTACGCAGACATCGTGCGGTGCGGCCTTGCTTCCCGATTACCTTGCCGATGTCGCTGGGGGCCACGCGGAGACGAAGCACCGTTGCGCCCTCAGCTTCGGACGCTTCGACCTGAACCGCTGTGGGTTCATCTACCAAAGCGCGCGCAATCTCCAACACCAGGGTTTGCATGTCGGAGACGGCGGTATGGTTCGAGTTGGGCTCTGATTTTTCGGTCACTCAGTCACCTCTGGGAAGTCGACGTGTGCGACAAAATAGTCCATCGAAAGGGCCCTAAGCAGCGGTGACCGGCTCAACAACTTCGGCGACCGGAGCAACAGCAGGAGTGAGAGGCTTGGTGGCGTCGGTGACAGGCTCTGCAGCGGGCTTGTACTTCGCCACCAGCTTGCCGACGGTCTCGGAGAACTGTGCTCCCTTGCCGGTCCAGTAAGCGATGCGGTCTGTCTTGAGAGAGACGCTTGCCGGATTGGTGCGGGGATTGTAGGTGCCGACCACCTCGACCGAACGGCCGTTGCGGGCGCGGTCCTTTTCGATAACGACGACGCGATAGTGGGGCTGCTTGCGGGCGCCAACGCGCGCCAAACGGATCATCAACACAGGGGTAAATCCTCTCAAAAAACTCGAATGTCGTTCAGGGTTAGCCGCTGAAGCCGTGGATTTCAATCGACACAGCCGGCGGACGTGTAAGTCCGAACATCTAAGTATCTCGGATTTCAGGTAATTCCGCAATGGAAAAGCGAAAGAGCAGGGATTAGGGAACAGGGATTAGGGATTAGGGATTAGGGGTGCCGGCTTGTTGCTGGCCAAAGAGCATCCTGACTCCGACCGGCTGCCTTCCGGATTGCCCATCAAAAAAGGCTAATTTTTGCCGAAACGCCGTCGAGAACCCGAAATGCGAAGATTCACAGGGGAGATACGATGGCGACGACGATGAAAGAAAGATTAGCCTGTACCGCAGCCATTGCTGCTTTGGCGATCGGTTGTGTCACGTTTTTTTACCTGGGCCTTGGCTTGGTGCCTGTGTACATCGTTGGTGGCCCCGGACTTCTCGCAGTCTTCTTTTGGTGTCGAACCTATCTGAAGCACCCGACCGATCCGGCAATCATCGTGCCGCTGTTTCTGATGACCGCCGCCGGATTCGAAATTCACCTGGTGGAAGAGTATCTCGGGCACTATGGGCCTGCGATCAGCCGCCTTTTCAATATTGGGTGGACAGATCGAGTGTTTGTCGTGATTTGTTTTCTGCTCGCAGCCGCCTTGTGTCTTGTCTCTGTAGGTCTTTACTACCGCAAGCCGGTGGCTGGTTTTGTGGCGTCCTTATTCCTCTTCACCCGCGTGGCTGAGCTGGGTTTGTTTGTCTTTCCTCTGCTCCGTCCCACACTTCAGCCAGAGGCCGTTCATCCGATTTCACAGTCGGTTGCGTCGGGAACTTTTGTGGCCGACATGCCAAACCACTACTGGCGAGTAACCGGAAGCTATTACTTTCCCGGCATGTATACCGTCGCTTTGGCCATATTGCCCGCACTCTATACGCTCTACCGCGTATGGCAAGCGCGACCCGCCGGTAGTGTCGCAAGCGTTAGCCCGTAGACCTATGGTGTGTCTACAAATTGCCTGCACCGTTCGGCCTTCATCCTGAATAACAACTTGATGGCTGGCCCTAGGATGGTTGGTTTCGTAACGATCAAGGTCCCCCTGCAAGCAAACAACGCTCGCAGGGGGACCTTGGGCACGGTTCAGGATGATGACGAACAACAAACAACAGCAGCCGCGAAGATTCTTAGAAGAGAATCTTCAGGGCAAGCTGTGTGTTGTACGGTTCGCCGGAGCCGATGCCGGGCGAGCCAGTGTAGACGCCGATGGTTGAGGTGCTCTGGCCGAAGCTGCCCGAGGCGAGGTTGTTGACCGGCGGGGCCAGATTGATGTGGTTGAGGACGTTGAACATCTCTACGCGAAACTGCGCGCGGATGCGGTCCTTGTAGAGGGGGATGTTCTTAACCAGTGACAGGTCCACGTCTTCGAAGCCAGGCCCGGAGACCTGATTGCGGCGCAGATTGCCGTAGGTGCCATCCCCCGGCAACGTGAAGCTGTTCGGGTTGAGGTACTGCACGTCGGAGTACTGCTGCACTGAGCGGTCCTTATTGAGCGCAGGTCCCATGATATTGGCACGGTCCTCGCCCTCTTGGGTGCCGCTGTTGTCCTGGCCTGAGAGAATGTTGACCGGCTCACCGTCCTGGAACTTGAGAATGCCGTTAACCTCCCACCCATGCGTCAAAGCTGCCGGTCCGTGCGCAAGGCCAGGAATGGCGTAGTTGAGATAGGCGGTGAAGTGGTTTCGGATGTCATAGTTCGAGTTGCCCCAGTCACCGGCCAGATTGGCCGAGTTCTGCGGGATTGTGTTGAAGACGGTGGAGTCATCCAGATTGTGGCTCCAGGCATAGGAGAACTGGCTGGTAAGCCCATGCCACGCACTGCTGCGCAGCGTTACCTGCAGGGAGTTGTAGCTGGACGAGGCGGCGGAGTTGATCTGGTTGATGATGCCGAAGTTGGGGAACTGGTTGAAGTAGGGACGTGAAGCCTGCTGCGCCGTGAAGGTGTTGCCTGCCACAGTCACTGTCGCCGTGCTTTGGTCGAGTTTTTGTCCCGGAACCACAGCCGACTGGTTGATGTCCTGCAGGACGAGGTTGTGGCGGCTGGCCGAGCCCACATAAGCGATATTCAACTGCCATGCCTTGCCCAGACTCTGTTCGACGTTCAGGCCGAAGAGCTCGAGATAGGGTGTTTTGAAGTTGCGGTCGACCGAGTAGATGGAGACCACATTGCTGCCTGTGGGTTGACCCTCGGCGGCTGTGAAGATAGGCGTCGTCTGGTTGTAGGTCCAGATGGGAGCCAGAGGATTGGGCACGCCGAGAACGATGGAATAGTTGGGCTCGGTGCCTCCTGGGTTGTTGTTGACGCCGCCAGCGCCTTGGTTGGGGATACCGATATTGCCAAAGAAGGCTTGGCCTGCGGGCTGGTCGAAGTAGATGCCGAAGTTGGCGCGGATGACCGTGCCGGGCTGCGCCTGGTAGGCGAGTCCGATGCGCGGCGAGAAGTCGAGCTTGTTGCTGTTGTAGATGTACTGTGGCGCCCCTGAGCCCGAGCCGGCTACCTGCAGGCCGCCGTGGTTGGGGTCGAAGATGGAGAGGTTCGGATCGTTGGTGTAGAAGGGCTGCTGATAGTCATAACGCAGACCGACGTTGATGTTCAGTTTCGACGTTGCCTGCCAGGAATCCTCAGCGAACGCGGTTCCGGTGTGTGTGTAGATGAAGCGTTCCTGGGTGCCGAGAGTCATGGTGGACTGAGCAGAGTAGCCAGCAAGGTAGTCGGCCAGGTTCAGGAGGTTGGTATCGACTTTTGGATCAGAGGTAGCAACCGTTGACCAGGGCCCGAGTATGCCGTCGGTGCCGAAGTTGAAGTCGCCGCGGCCGTTCCAGTTGTAGTAGAGGTCGATGAAGGCGCGGCGATATTCAACACCGAAGCGTATCTGGTGCTTGCCGACGATCCATGAGAGCGTATCGGAGATGTGGCCGGTGATGTCGTTGCGGCCCGAGGTTGGCGTGACGCCGATCGAGTCGAAGCCGTTGATGGCGATTTGCGGAGCGCCGGACAGGGTAGTGCCTATGTTGAGGCCAGCCAGTGCCAGGGGATCCTGGGTGTGCACAGCATCGGCAAAGCCCTGCGTGAAGTAGCTGACGCCGGCGGCCAACTGGTTGCTCAGATTGGGGCGGAGGCTGTAATTCCAGACCACATCGTAGTTCTGGATGTGCGAGGGAACGGTTTGGAAATACTCCGGCAGATAGGAGCAGACAAAGATGCAGCTTGGAGCATCGGCATAGCCCTGGCCGAAGTACCAGCGTGCCGACAGGTGGCTCTTCTCGCTGAAGTTATGGTCGAGTTTCGCGACGATGTTGTGGCTGTACCCGCTTTGCGGTGCGCTGCTGGGGTAGTTGCCTGTTCTGGCGGGAAGATTGGCAATCACGCTCGGATCCCACAGCGTGTTGAGGACCGCCTGCGAGACCTGACTGGGCGCGACCGCAGCATAGGTGCCGTAGGGTTTTTGGGTGTCCGGGTTGGTGCCGTTAGCCAGCAGTGCGAGTGCCTCGTTCACATAGGCTGGTGAGGGTTCGGTGACTTTATTGGTTGCGCCGATGACGAACTTCTGCTCCTCGTAGGCAAGGAAGAAGAAGGTGTGGTCGTGCCATATAGGACCGCCGAGCGAACCGCCCCAGTTCTGGTTACGCAGTGGGTTCGGCGCCGAGCCGGGAGCTACAAAGGGTGAGGTTACGGCCAGCGCCTCATTGCGGTTGTAGTAATAGGCGGAGCCGTGGAAGTTATTGGTGCCGGACTTAGTGGTGACGTTCAGGTTGCCGCCAGGGCTGCGGCCGGATTCGGCGTTGCCGGTAGTCTGCAGCGAGTATTCCTCGAGCGCGTCGATGGGATAGATGACGCCGGCGATGCCGCTGATGCCGCCCTGGTTGACGGCGTCCGCGTTCAGGTAAAGATCGTTGTTATCCGTACCGTCGATGGTGTAGTTGATCTGGTTGTTGCGCGCGCCGTTGACGGAGCCGGTGTTGTTGTAGCCGGCAAAGGACGCCGAGCTGCCGAGAAGTTGCGTGAAGTCGCGGCCGTTCAGCGGCACGTCCTGCAGCGACTTCGCCGATAGGGTCGTGGTCTGGGTGACGGTGGTTGTGTCGAGTGAAAGAGAATCGGCGGAGACTTCGATCGTGGTGGACTGATTTGCGACGGCCAGTTTCACTGGAAGCGTATAGATCTTGCCGGCCAGCACCTGTACGTTTGCGATCTGCGTGAGCTGGAAACCGGAGACGACGACTTTGATGGTGTAGTTGCTGAGCGGCAGATCGCTGAATGAAAATTCGCCCGCGGCTGTGGAAACGGTATCGCGAACAGCCCCGGTGGCCACGTCAAGGGCGGTTACCTTTGCGCCAGAGACGATCGCGCCCGTGGGATCCGTGACGGTGCCGTTGATGCTGCCGCGAAAGGTTTGGGCCAGCGACGGCAAGGAATGAAGTAGCAACAGCGAGAACATGGCGAAGACTATTCGTCGCCAGAATACGTTTGCTTGCATAAATACCCCCTATTGAAAAGTGAAGCAGATGGTGTGAGCTATAGCGGGAACCGGCCGTAGCTGGAGCAACCGCGGTTGAGTGTGTATGGACAGAAGCGACCCGGAGGCTATCCTGGAGACGCTTTTGGGAGACGCTGTTTGCGGGTACAGCTTTGTTGAAAGTTGCAACTACAACCGAAAGGCTTCTTCCCAAGGGAACGGCGGCTGGAATACCGCTGTTATGTCAACACTTGAAAGGAAACCGAGAAGAAGCCAGGTTCGTTCAGAACTTCGGGAATTGAAGATGGCCACCGGAGGGCTGACGGCAAAGGCTTAGGAGTGCAGCAGCTAACGTTAACAGAAGTAACAACAGCGCGAAATTGTGGCCTTATTTAACACAAATTTGAATTGATGGTAACACGCAAAATGCGGAGTAAAAGCAGGGATTAGGGACTAGGGATTAGGGATTAGGTCCGCTTGATTCTCTTTCGGCTTCTTCGGTAGTACGAACAACCGCGAAATTCAGGGGTTTCTCCGCTCGAAATGACAGGCTTTTTTGGGGGGGGGAGGCAGACCTAATCCCTAGTCCCTAATCCCTGCTTTTTAATCTCTGGTCTTCGGAAACAGGAACCGTAGCACCTGGTCGAAGCGTGCGGCCCAGGACTCCTCGTCGTGCTGGCCGCCGGGAACGCGGAGGTAACTGAGATCGATACCATCGCGCCAGCCGCGCTGGACCAGCCGCCGGTGCAGGAGATCGGTGTCGCGCAGGTGCCGCAAACCTTCGGCCATGCCCATGTCGAGCCAGATGCGCAGGTCCGGTTTGGGTTTGGCTTCGCCCACCAGAGCCAGGATGCTCCGCTGGTTCCACCAGACGCTCGGGGAGAGAACGGCGATCTTCCCAAAGACCTGTGGATATTTCAGGCCGAGTGCCAGTGAGATGAGGCCTCCCAGAGAGGAGCCGCCGAGTGCCGTATGGGCAGGATCGGGAAGTGTGCGGAAGCGGCGGTCGATCAGGGGCTTCAGCTCTTCGACCAGTAGGCGTCCATAGAGAGCGCCCTCGCCGCCGCCGAGACGCGCATCCCGCGTTGGGGTGTACTCGGCCATGCGCCGGGCACCGGTGTTGGCAATGCCTACGAGGATGACGGGTTCGATCAGTCCCTCGCGGGTGAGCCAGTCGGCGGTGGTGTGGGCGCGCCAGGTGCGGTTGGCGGCGAAGGAGGTGCGGCCATCGAAGAGGTTCTGGCCATCGTGCAAATAAAAGACGGGAAAGCGCTTTCGGGGCTCGGTGCGGTAGGCCTCGGGGAGGTAAATTGAGATATCTCTGTTGTCAGGCAGCAATTGCGAGTGAAAGCCGCGGAGCACGCGATACCGTGGATTGCTGTCGAGGTCGTAGGGCGGGGTATCGGCGTCCGGCTCTGTCGAGGCACCGTGAAAACGCAAGCCAAAGTCGTCTGCAGCAAGAGGCATAAAATCGGGGGAAACGGTAATGAGTGAATCGTTCAAATCTAAAACACAACCCTGGTGTAGAAGTAAGGCCTCAGAGTATCAGAGGGCCGGGGCATGAAACGGGAATATCACAAGAGGTATTCGAGCGAACTCGGCCGCGAGATGGAGATGCTCGTGTTCGGGCACGACGGCCTCCCGGCGATTGTGTTTCCTACCTCGTGCGGGCGTTTTTATGAGTTTGAAGACCGTGCGATGGTCTCGGCGGTGTGGGAAAAGATCGAAAGCGGCCGGCTGCATCTCTTCTGCGTGGACTCGGTTGACGCGGAGAGCTGGTACAACCGCAACGTGCCACCACGGTGGAGGATTGCGCGGCATGTGCAGTATGAGAATTACATCCTGCGGGAGGTGTTGCCGTTTGTGCGCCAGCAAAACCGCCAGCCGCACCTGGTGTCGCTGGGCTGCAGCCTGGGCGGCTACCATGCGGCCAATATTGCATTTCGACACCCCCATCTTTTTACAGGAATGCTTTCGATGAGCGGAGCGTTCGACATGAAGAGCTTTCTGCGCGGCTACTACGACGAAGACTGCTACTTCAACCTGCCGCTGGATTATCTGCCCAACCTGCACGATGCAGGCATTCTGGATCGCATGCGGCATAACACCTACGTTCTAGCTACCGGCGTTCACGACCATTGCTGGAACGATAACGAACGTCTAGCTACAGAACTGCGGGCGAAGAATATTCCCGTGCGGCTGGATGTTTGGGGCGACAATGCCGAGCACGACTGGCCCTGGTGGCAACGTATGGTGCAGGTTTATTTATAAAGAAAATAGGCACGTTGTTTCTGGATGGGAAATGAAATCAAGCGGTTCACCCTGGAGATAGGAACATGGCAGTGAAGAAGATTGGCGTGTTGTTTGGGATGGAGAACACCTTTCCCGGAGCTCTGGTCGAGCGCATCAACTCGTTGGATATCGAGGGGATTCGTGCTGAATTTGTCGAGGTCGGCGGGGTGGAGATGGCCAAGCCGAGTCCCTATGCGGTGATCATCGACCGCATCTCGCATGACATCCCCTTTTATCGCGCGTACCTGAAGAATGCCGCGCTGACGGGAACGCAGGTCATCAATAATCCGTTCTGGTGGTCGGCCGACGACAAGTTCTTCAACTATGCGCTGGCGGAAAAGCTCGGCGTCGCCGTGCCGCGTACCGTGTTGCTGCCGCATAAACACTATCCGCCGGATACCAATCAGCGCTCTATGCGCAACCTGCAGTATCCGCTGGATTGGGATGCGGTCTTTGAGTATGTGAAGTTCCCGGCGTTCCTCAAGCCGCACGACGGCGGCGGCTGGCGCGATGTCTTCCACGTCCACAACCGCGACGAGTTCTTCCACGCCTACGACCAGACGGGAGAACTCTGCATGACGCTGCAGGCGGCGGTGAAGTTCAACGAATACTTCCGCTGCTACGTCGTCGGGCAGGAGGAGGTGCGGATCATGCCGTACGATCCGCGCAGAGAGCACGCGCATCGTTATGTGCTCGACCCGCCGGAGTACCCGAAGGCGCTGCTGGCGCGTGTGAAGAAAGACGCGTTGACGCTCTGCCGCGCGCTGGGCTACGACCTGAACACAGTGGAGTTTGCGGTCGAAGACGGCGTTCCTTATGCGATCGACTTCATGAACCCCGCGCCCGATGCGGATCGGCACTCGGTTGGGGAAGAGAGCTTTGAGTGGATCGTGGACCGCGTCGCAAAACTTGCGATCAAGAAGGCGAAGCTGGCCGGTGAACCGATGCAGGAGCTGCGCTGGTCGAGCTTCCTGGGGGCTGAGCCGGCGAAGAAGGCTGCACCGAAAAAGAGTGCTGCGAAGAAAGCGGTTGTGAAAAAGGCTGTAACGAAAGGGACGTAAATGAAGATACGCACGATGTGGATGCCGGGAGTATGGGCCGCTTGTTTGCTCGCGATGAGCGCTTCCGGCTTCGGCCAGGCAAGCTCAACCACTAACTCGCAGCAGCGGGCTGAGAATCTGAGTGGGGCTGTTTACTCCGAGGATGCAGACGGAACCAAGCATGTAATGAGTGATGTAATCGTGGCGGAGTGCCTGTCCGGTTTCAGGAACTGTGTGATGGAGACGAAGACGGATGCAGAGGGACAGTTTGCGGTCACTTCGAAGCAGAACACGAAAGTTCACTACCTGCAGTTTTTGTCGCCGGGATGGAGTGAGTCCCAGGTGACAGTGAGGCTGGCCAAGGATGCCGGCAGGCTCAGTGTCCGGCTTGTAGCGCGTTATTAGTTTCACCTAGAGGCATGAAACATGCGACCGACGTTCACGCTTGGAATCGAAGAGGAGTACCAGACGATTGATCCGGTGACACGCGATCTCCGCTCGCATATTGCGACGGAGATGCTGGCCAAGGGCAAGCTGCGGCTGGAAGAGCGTGTGAAGGCTGAGATGCATCAGTCGGTCATCGAGGTAGGCACGCGCATCTGCCACAACATCGGCGAGGCGCGTGAGGATATCTACGACCTGCGCCGGAACATGATTCGTCTTGCCGAGGAGCATGGACTGGTGCTGGTCGCGGGTGCGACACATCCCTTCGCCGACTGGCGCTCGCAGGAGATCTATCCTGATCCGCGTTATGCGAAGGTGGTGGAAGATTTGCAGCTAGTCGCGCGGTCGAACCTTATCTTCGGTCTGCATGTGCATGTGGGAATCGAGGACCGCGAGGCGGCGATTCGCATCATGAACTCGCTGCGTTATTTTTTGCCGCATATTCTTGCGCTCTCGACGAACTCTCCGTTCTGGTTGGGCATGGAGACTGGCTACAAGAGCTATCGCGCCAAGGTCTTCGAGAACTTTCCGCGCACCAACCTGCCGGACACGTTCAATAGCTACTCGGAGTTTGAGAGCTATGTGAACCTGCTGATCAAGACCAACTCCATCGACAACGCGAAGAAGATCTGGTGGGACGTGCGCCCGCATCCGTTCTTCAACACTGTTGAAGTGCGGGTGTGCGATATTCCTTTGCGTGCGGAGGAGACGGTCGCGATTGCGGCACTGATTCAGGCGACTGCGGCGAAGCTGTGGCAGCTTCATGAGCGCAACCTGGACTTTCGGCAGTACTCCCGCGCGCTGCTGATGGAGAACAAGTTTCGTGCCGTGCGCTATGGCCTGGAGGGCAAGCTCATCGACTTCGGCAAACAGCAGGAGGTGCCGGAGAAGGAGCTGATTCTCGAGTACCTCGCATTCATCGACGATGTGCTGGATGAGCTCCAGTGCAGGGATGCGATTGGGTACATTCACACGATGCTGAAACAGGGGTCGGGGGCGGATCGTCAGTTGAAGGTTTTTCGCGAGACGGGAGATTTGAAAGCGGTGGTGGACTATATGGCGGCTGAAACGAAGGTGGGACTCTAGGGACGTTGGGGTGGGCGTCATGGAGCCAACTTGGAGAAATACAAGGGGTAAATCTGTTGCAGCTTCAGGCAAAGATTTCTTCTGGCTGCCGCGAACCTTCTCTTGCTCAGATTAATCATGCTTAACCGGTCATAGACACGTTATTCTAGTGTTAATGGTGGGTGAAGAGATGAAGACACTGGATCAACTGCAATCAGCCGGGATCGTAGCTGTGCCTGAAACTGCGCCCGTAGCCAAACCCAAAAACGGAACCGACTTGCGCACCGTGGCCTTTCCGGCGGAGTTCGCCGCCGGGGCACGCAATGCGGCCGTTACGTGCCTTAAGATCCAGCCGAATGAGAAGGTAACGCTCATCACGGACGAGTGTTGTCTGGAGATCGCGGCTTCGCTGGCCAGTGAACTCGACCGCACAGGCTGTGCGTGGAACGCCTTCGTGCTGGACCAGATTGCGACACGACCGCTTGTAGGTATGCCTGAGGCGGTTCTTGCCGACATGGAGAGCTCGCAGGTCAGCATCTTCGCCGTGCAGGTGCAGCCGAATGAGCTGCGCAGCCGCATGGAGATGACCGACGTCGTAAACCGCCGCCACATGCGCCACGCGCACATGGTGAACATCACGCCTGAGGTCATGGTGGAAGGCATGCGTGCGGACTTCAACGCGGTCGACCGTCTGAGTCAGGTGGTGCTCGACAAGGTGCGCAAAGCGACCTATGTGCGGGCGACGACAGCTGCCGGCACCGACATTCGCGCGGAGCTCAATCCTGAGTACAAGTGGTTTAAGACCTCCGGCATCATCAGCCCGGAGAAGTGGGGCAACCTGCCCGGTGGTGAGTGCTTTACTGCGCCGGGTGAGGTCAATGGTGTTTTCGTCGTGGATGGCGTTGTCGGTGACTTTCTCTGCGCGCGCTACGGCATTCTGCGCGACACCCCGCTGACGGTGAAGATCAGTGAGAACCGCATCACGTCGGTGTCGTGCGCGAACAAGGATCTGGAACGCGAGTTCTGGAGCTACACGCACACCGACGAGAACTCGGACCGTGTGGGTGAGTTTGCGATCGGCACCAATATTGGCGTCTCGAAGGTGATCGGGAATATTCTGCAGGACGAGAAGTTTCCGGGGATTCATATTGCATTCGGCGACCCCTATGGGGCTCATACCGGAGCGCCGTGGAAGTCGACGACGCACATCGATGTGGTGGGACTCTCGTTCAACATCTGGCTGGGTGGAAGCGACGGCGAAGAGCAGATCATGCGTGAAGGCAAGTTCCTTGTCGCTGCGTAACGAACCGTAAAGCCGCAACGCCTATTCGGAAAGCCCGATGATCGAGCCTCTTCGCAGTGACTTCAATGCGCGCTTTACGCAGGCCAAGTATGCCGAGCTGCTGCAGCATCTCAATCTGCGTACACGCACGCAGATCGAGTTTCGGGTTGCGGAGACGCCGTGTTTTTTCGCGCCGGAGTTGATAGAGCGCATGGTGCGCGCGGGGATTGAGCTTACCTCGCAGTTGTTCGGCAACGTTCACTACATGCAGGAGTCAGCGTCGGCTGTTCCGGAAGCGTATCGTGTGCCCCATGAAGATGCGCACCCGCACTTTATGGCAATAGACTTCGGCCTGGTGCGCGATGAGCGTGGGGAACTGCAGCCGAAGCTGGTGGAGATGCAGGCCTTTCCTTCGATCTTTGGGTATCAGGCGGCGTTGTCGCAGGCGTATATCGATGTCTATGGTCTGGACTCGAACCTGCGCTACTTTTTGAGCGATCTGGATGATGCGGGTTACTGGTCGTTGCTGCGCGAGACGATCGTCGGCAGACACGATCTGAAGAACGTTGTGCTCGCCGAGGTCGCGCCGGAGACCCAGAAGACGCTGCCCGACTTTCGCGTGCATGAGCAGAGGCTGGGCATCCAGACAGTCGATGTCGCAAAGCTGATCAAGCAAGGCAAGAAGCTCTTCTATCGCGACGGACACTCCGGCCAGCTGGTTCCGATCGACCGTATCTACAACCGCATGATCGTGGACGAGATCGAACGAAAGGGAATCACGCTGCCCTTCGACTATCGCGATGAGCTGGAGGTGGAGTGGGCGGGCCATCCGAACTGGTACTTCCGGGTGAGCAAGTTCTCCCTTCCGCATCTGGACCATCCTGCAGTGCCGGCGGCGGTGTTTCTGGACGACTGGTATGCGGGCGTGGGGGGGGACTGTCTGCCGGAGGATCGCAGCCAGTGGGTGTTCAAGCCGCTGTATTCGTTTGCGGGCAAGGGGATTCAGTTTGCGCCGAGCGACGCGGACCTGGGGGCTGTGCCTGCTGAAGAGCGGCACAACTATCTGCTGCAGGAGCGCATGCACTTTGAGTCGGTTATCCAGACTCCGGAAGGCCCGACACAGCCCGAGATCCGCATTCTGTACGTTTGGCCGGACGGAAAGAGCATGGTGCCCATGATCAGCCTTGTGCGGATGGGGCGTGGGCTGATGATGGGTGTCGATCACAACCGCGACCGCACCTGGGTGGGCAGCTCGGCGGGTTTGTTTCTTCCGCAAACCTAGGTAAATCAAAAGCCTTGACGCAACGGGCGCAACGGTTCGCAAAGGAGCGCGACGGCTGTAGTGCTTAGGGAAGATGCTTACCCTAAGCACTACAGCCGTCGCGGATCGTAGCGAACCGTTGCGCCCGTTGCGTCAAGGCTTTTGCAGCTGTTTCTCGTAGCAGAGAAACTTCAGACCGGGACGATGGTCGAGGGTGATCTCGCCGGTGAGGGTGTAGCCGAGTTTAGGGAAGAGGCGCTGTGTGACCTGGTTCTGGGTATTGGTGTCGACGCGCAGCTTTGCGATGCCACGTTCGAGCGCAACGCGTTCGGCCTGCTGCATGAGGGCTGCGGCGATGCCGCGGCCGGAGTACTCCGGGTGGACCGCGATGCGATGCACGACGATGGCGAGCTCCGTGATGTCCCAGCCTACCTGCGCGTAGCCAGAATCCTGATCTGTGGTGATGGCGGCCACGCCGGCTACAGCGCCATCGACTTCAGCCACCCAGAGCTGGCTGAGTTGTACGTCCTGCTGGAAGACCTCGGTGTTGGGGTAGGCGTCATCCCACTGGAGGTTGCCGGCGGCGCGCATAAGGGGAACGACGCCTCGTACAATCTGCATAACGTTCGGGATGTCGTCGTTGGTGGCTAGTCGTATCTTCATCTTCACTAGCTTATATAGGGCGAGCCGATCCTGATTGGGCGGATAGGCGCGTGGTCTGACAGCTCGTGGCCTGTAATCGGAGCGGGTTATAAAAATTTCTCAGGCACCTACAATATTTCGCAGTCCCATTCGTTAACACTGCATGACCTCGAGTGCGCACTCGTTACTTCACTACGAGAGGAGCAGGATGCCCGGCAGAGAGTGGACGGTCGATGAGCAGGACCAGCTCCTTGCAGAGGCATTGAAGCGCGATGAACCACGGCTACGAAGCTTTATTCGCAAGCGTGTACTCGACACGGCTGATGCGGAAGATGTTCTTCAGGATGTCTTCTATGAGCTGATCGAAGCCTACCGGATGATGAAGCCGGTGGAACAGGTAACGGCCTGGCTGTATCGGGTTGCGCGCAATCGCATTACGGATCTGTTCCGCAAGCAGAAGGCCGTGTCGTTGAACGACCCTGTTGCTGACGGCGACGAGTCTTTGGCCTTTGAGGACTTGCTGCCAACACCCGATGCCGGCCCGGATGCGATCTATGCTCGCAACCTGCTGCTGGAGGCTCTCGAAGAGGCAATCGACGAGCTTCCCGCGAATCAGCGTGACGTGTTTGTGGCGCACGAACTGCAGGGACGCGGCTTCAAGGAGTTGTCGGAAGAGACGGGCGTGAGTGTGAACACTCTGCTTTCGCGGAAGCGCTATGCCGTGCTGCATCTGCGGCAGCGACTGCAGGAAGTGGACGAAAGATTTGGAACGAAGTGAGGTGCGAGCTATGAAAGCATGGAAGGTTTTGAAGATTCTGGTGATGGTTGTGCTGATATGCACAGTCGCCGGGTTTGTGGTGATGCACCTGTGGAACTGGCTTATGCCCAGCATCTTTGGGCTGCGGGCGATTACCTTCGCTCAGGCCATTGGACTGTTGATTCTCAGCAAGCTGTTGCTGGGCGGGTTCCATCGGCATTCAGGTGGACGCAACGGATGGAAGCGGCACATGAAGGATCGTTGGGAGAAGATGACGCCCGAGGAGCGCGAGCGGTTCCAGTCTGGAATGCGCGGGCGTCGAGGATGCGGGTTTGGCGGCTCGGATGTGACGGGCGCGGAACAAAGTGCGCGTTAGGCGCGTAAAGGATCGTAATGATTGTGAGCAGCATAAAGCTGGAGTTTTCGGATGCCAGTTGGGCTTTGCCTAGCAGGCCGGGTGAGAGTGTACGACGGATATTCGATCGCGTGGTTGGACGCGATGAGGTAAGGGCTATGGAGAATGTGGTGGAGCGGATGTCGTTAGCGGAGTTGTTGTATTACGTGTTGTTGGGTGAGGGCGCGGGGGCGTAGTTCCTGGGAGTAGCAGCGGCCTTTAGGCCGCGGAAACAGAGCAAATATTTCCTGGGCTTTAGCCCCGGGCTTTTCGCCAGCATAGGCAAGAGGCCCAGGGCTAAAGCCCTTTCTCGTTGCGCCCTGCCTCCGCGGCCTAAAGGCCGCTGCTACTCCGAAGAGCAACAACAAAGGCCAAGATCTCCTACAGATACCACGGAATATTGATGACCATGATGCGCTGATTGCCACGAAGGAGCAGCAGCAGCTTGAGCAGTTGCGAGCGCTGATTGTGGAGGGGTGTCTGCCACCAGTTCTTGACGACCAGCTCAGGAATAAGAACGGCGATCTGGCGTTCGGGATGGTTGCGTTCGAGCTGGAGAATGTGGTCGACCAGCGGAAGCAGAATGAAGCGGTAAGGCGATTCGACGAAGATGAGTTCGGGGATGATGTGGCCGGCGCTGCGAAGCGGAAGAGCGACGTCGCGCTCCCACAGTTCGGCGACCTGTTCGCGGCAGTCTTCGGCGTCGACATGCACCGCTTCGACGTGGTCGCTTAACTTCAAGGCAAAGCGAAGGCCTTTTTCAGAGATGCGGGTCCAGCCGTCGAGAGGAAGAACGACGAACGGGTGGGCGAGGTTATCGATATTGAGTGGCCGATCGATGGCGATCTCGCTGCGGACGCTGCTGTAATGGCGCTTGATGGAGACCATCAGCAGGATGAGCGCGGGGACGAGTAGGGCTGTGATCCACGCGCCGTCCTTGAACTTGGCGACCAGCACCACGAGGAGCGTGATGCCCGTGGCGAAGGCCCCGATGCCGTTTACGATCATGCGGTGGAGATGGTTGCCGGGCTGACGCTTCCAGTGGACGACCATGCCGGCCTGCGAGAGCGTGAAGGCCAGGAACGCACCGATGGCGAAGAGCGGAATGAGGCGGTCGGTTACTCCGCCAAAGACGATCAACAGGGCGGCGGTAAAGCCTACCAGAGCGACGATGCCGTGGGAGTAGAGAAGGCGGCGACCTCGAATCTGGAAGACATGCGGAAGGTAGTCGCGCTGGGCGATGGCGCGGGTGAGGCGAGGGAAGTCGGCGAAGGAGGTGTTGGCGGAGAGCGCCAGCACGGCGAGAATGGAGCCGATGCTGACGTAGTAGAACCAGCCTCGTCCCATGACCGCCGAGATGAGCTGCGAAAGAATGCTCTGGTAGCCTGCGCCGGTAGGATCGGTAGCGCCGATGTTGTAAGCGCGGCAGAGAAGGGCGATGCCGGCGAGGAAGATCATCAGCAGGACGATGATGATGGTTAGAGTGCGCTTGGCGTTTCTCTGGATGGGCTCGCGGAAGGCGACGACGCCATTGGAGACCGCCTCGACGCCGGTCATGGCGGTGCAGCCGCTGGCGAAGACCTTGAGGATGAGCCAGAGCGAGATCATCGAGGTAGCTGCGGGAAGGTGTGGCGGCGCGATGACGGGCACCGGGTGGCCGTGGGCTGTGATCGCATGGAATGCGCCCACGCCGATGACCAGCAGCAGCGTTCCCAGGAAGAGATAGGTGGGGATGAGGAAGGCTGCTCCGGCGTCTTTGGTGCCGCGCATGTTGATGAGCGTGAGCAGGGCAAGAATGGCGAGGCAGAGAGCGAGACAGTGCGGTTGGAGTTTGGGGAAGGCCGAGACCAGCGCGCCGACTCCGGCAGAGATGCCGACCGCCGCGTTAAGGATGTAGTCGATCATCAGCGCCGCAGCGGCGAACAGGCCGGCCGTTTCGCCGAGGTTTTCGGAGGCAACGGTGTAACTGCCGCCTCCGTGCGGATAGGCATCGATGGTCTGGCAGTAGGAGAAGAAGACGATGGCCAGCAACGCGATGATCGCGAGGCTGATCGGAACGATGTGGGCGATGCCCGCCATGCCGAGCGGGATAAGCAGTGTGAGCGCGGCTTCGGGGCCGTAGGCGGCGGAGCTAAGGGCGTCCAGGCCGAAGACAGGGATGCCGGCGATAGGGCCGATACACTCAGCGCGCTCCTCGGAGGAGGCCAGAGGTTTGCCCATCAGGAAACCTAAAAACGACATCAACCGACTCCGTCGGACCAGGATGCGGCTACGTTCGATCCGCACCCAAGGATAGTGGAGCGGGGGTCAAGAAGCTATAAAGATTGGGGTGGCAATCCTAGAAAAGATCGCTATCCAGGCTGGCGATAAAGGAGATTCCGGGGACAACGGCCTTGTGTAGACGACGGTCGTTCGTGAGAAAAAGGTCCACGCCGGCCGATGCCGCTGTCGCCAGATGAAGAGCATCCAGCGATTTGATCCCTTGTTGCGCTCGCAACTCGGCGAAGATTCGGACGGCTCTCGAAGGGTACGGTAATAAGGTAATGGCGCTGGAGTGGAAGTACTTCACAATGAGATCTGCGGCGGCGGTATCCTTTGTGCGTAATGGGCCAACCAGAAGCTCGTTGAGAACGAAAAGACTGCTGCAGAGTGTGTCTCCCCGCCGCTGCATACTTTCGTGAATCTGCTCGACACGATCACTCAGTTTCTTGTGGTCCTCAAACCAATAGGCATGGACCATCGTGTCCCAGAAGATGCGTCTCACCTATCCCAACTCTCTCGTTCCGCGGTGTGGAATGCGTTTGCTCCGCCAAGTTGCTTGTAGGTTTTCTTCAGTATTCCGCGGAGACCGGCAAAGGTGGCTGCGTCATCGGGCGTTTGGATTTGCTCTGCTTTATCCACGGGCTCCAATTTGTAGACGAACCAGACCGTGGAGCTTTGACCGGATGCCGCCGGCGTTTTGATCTCCTGAAGAGTGACGTGATTTTCCCTCGCAAACCGCTTTGACCGCAGAGCGTTGCAGACGATCGGAAAACGGTTTGGCTGGAGCAGGCGTTGTTCGACCAGGAGCTTTTCGAAGGTGCCTGAATGAATCGCGACGATCTTCTCCCCACGTTGCCGCGCGGGAAGGATGTACTTTTCAGCGGCAGAACGCCGTACTCTATCCGTTGAACCGTGGTCCGCCATAGCAAGACTCCTTTGACAAGATATTACTTTATATATTTGACATGTCAAAACTTGTCATGGAGCTAGTGGCGCTGCCGGGATAAAAGGTGATCACGTTTTTCTGGTTGTCATTCCCGCAGGGAATCTGCTTTCAGATGGCCCGACATTGCATTTGGGGCCGCGAGCAAACAGCAGATTCCCTTCGGGAATGACAACTAGAAAAGCAACGACAAAAGCAAAAAGCGTCGCCACTTTTCACCTGGTGCGGCACCAGTATAGGTTATGTAAACAAAAACTCTTTCGTGCGCAGCTCCTTGACCGTATCGCGCAGTTTGGCCGCTTTCTCGAACTCGAACTTCTTTGCAGCTTCGCGCATCTCGGTTTCGAGTTTGGCGATGTAGGTGTCGAGTTCCGCCTGGTTGGCGATGTCAGGCATGCCGGTCTGGTCTTCTTCGGTGAGGTCGGCATAGTCGGCCTTGAGTACGGTTGCCAGGGAGTCATTGATGGAACGGATGACCGTCTGCGGCGTGATGCCATGCTCCTCGTTGTAGGCTTCCTGCTTTTCACGGCGGCGGTCGGTCTCGTCGATGGCGCGGCGCATGGAGTCGGTCATCTTGTCGGCGTAGAGAATCGCTCGGCCTTCGAGATGCCGCGCGGCGCGGCCGATGGTTTGGATCAGCGAGCCTTGCGAGCGGAGGAAGCCTTCCTTGTCGGCATCCAATATGGCAACCAGCGACACTTCGGGTAGATCCAGGCCTTCGCGCAGCAGGTTGATGCCGATGAGCACGTCGTACTCACCTTTGCGCAGATCTCGGAGTAACTTGATGCGTTCGAGCGTCTCTATCTCGGAGTGCATGTAGCGGCAGCGCACGCCGACCTCGGTGTAGTAGTTGGCGAGGTCTTCGGCCATGCGTTTGGTGAGCGTGGTAACCAGCACGCGCTGGTTGTTCGCTGCGCGGTCACGAATCTCTGCCAGCAGATCGTCGATCTGTCCCTTGACGGGGCGGATCTCAATCTGCGGGTCTACAAGTCCCGTAGGACGAATGATCTGCTCGACGACAACACCGGCGGACTTAGTCAATTCATATGGACCCGGTGTGGCGGAGACGTAGACGATCTGGCCGGTGCGCGTCTCGAACTCCTCAAAGCGCAGAGGACGGTTATCCATGGCGGAGGGCAGACGGAATCCGTAGTCGACGAGGTTCTGCTTGCGCGAGCGGTCGCCATGCCACATGCCGTGAAGCTGTGGCACCGTGACGTGCGACTCGTCGATGAAGATCAGGAAGTCGCGAGGGAAGTAGTCGAGCAGCGTCGGCGGCGGCTCGCCCGGAAGCCGTCCGGAGAAGTGTCGCGAGTAGTTCTCAATGCCGTGGCAGAAGCCGACCGATTTGATCATCTCCAGATCGAAGCGTGTGCGCTGGTGGATGCGCTGCGACTCGACCAAGCGGCCCTCTTTTTCGAGTTGGGCTTCCCAGTCCGCAAGCTCCGCGAGGATGTTGGTGACGGCTGTGTTCTTGCGCTCCGGCGCGACGACATAGTGCGACTTAGGATAGATGGGCAGGCGCGAGTACTTCTGCCGGACTGTGCCGAAGAGCGGGTCGATCTGCGAGAGGCTGTCGATCTCATCCCCGAAGAGCTCGATGCGGAAGGCGTTCTCGTCGTAGGTCGGATAGACCTCGATCACGTCTCCGCGAACCCTGAAGGTTCCGCGGCGGAAGTCAACGTCGTTGCGCTCGTAGAGGATCTCGACCAGGCGGCGTGTGATGTCCTGACGCTTGATCTTCTGGCCTTTTTCCAACAGCAGCAGCATGCCGTAGTAGGCCTCTGGCGAACCGAGGCCGTAGATGCACGAGACCGAACTGACGATGATGGCGTCGCGGCGTTCGAAGAGGCTACGCGTGGCGGAGAGCCGCAGCTTGTCGAGTTCGTCGTTGATCGTCGACTCCTTCTCGATGTACAGGTCGCCGGCGGGGATGTAGGCCTCGGGCTGGTAGTAGTCGTAGTAGGAGACGAAGTACTCGACGGCGTTGTTGGGGAAGAACTGTTTGAACTCGTGATAGAGCTGCGCGGCAAGCGTCTTATTGTGCGCGAGGATGAGCGCCGGACGGTTCAATTCCTGGATGACCTTGGCCATGGTGAAGGTCTTGCCCGAGCCGGTGACTCCGAGGAGCACCTGGTCTTTTTCTCCGGCGTTGAGGCCGCTCACGAGCTCGGAGATGGCTCTGGGTTGGTCGCCCTGCGGCTTGTAGTCGGTTACGAGCTGGAAGTCCATCCCTGTAGGATAAGGCAAGGGGGTGACGAAAGATGTCAGTAGAGAAAACCGAACTTTGGCTCGTGCGGCACGGCGAAACCGAGTGGAGTCTGGATGGCAGGCATACCAGCTGGACGGATATTCCCTTGACCGATCACGGACGCCAGCGCGCCGTTGAGCTGAAAGAGTTTCTGGAGGGTAAGAAGTTTGCGGCGGTGTTTGTCAGCCCGCGGCAGCGGGCGCGCGAGACCTGCGAGATTGCCGGCTACGGCGATGTGGCCGTGATCGAAGACGGCTTGCAGGAGTGGAACTACGGCGAGAGCGAAGGTAAGACCACGGCTCAGATGCGCGCCCTCCATGGGCCGACCTGGAGCGTGTGGACTGACCCGATCATTGGTGGAGAATCGGTCGAAGCGGTTGGTGATCGAGCCGATGGCGTGATTGCGAAGTCCCTGGCGGCAGCGCCGGAGGGAGGCGCCGTGGCACTGTTTGCCCACGCCCATATCCTGCGGATTCTGGCCGCGCGATGGATTGGCCTGCCTGCTGTCGGCGGCAAGCTCTTTGCGTTGGGAACGGGAAGCGTCAGCGTACTGGGACACGAGCGCGAGACGCGCGTGATCTCGAAGTGGAACCGTGGATTTGAGAACGAGTAAATGTCAGCTACGAACGATCCGATCATCCAGTTAGAGCATGTCAATGTGGCTCGGGGCAACAACATTGTGCTGCACGATCTCAGCCTCACGGTGCGTGCAGGAGAGCATCTCGCCATTCTGGGGCCGAATGGCTGTGGCAAGTCGACGCTGCTGAAGACCGTGACCTGCGAGCTTTATCCCATCGTTAGGCCGGAGACGCATGTACACATCATGGGCCGCCTGCGCTGGGACCTCACGGAGCTGAAGCGGCGCATGGGCGTCGTTGCAGCCGAGCTTCCGGGAAGGCAGACGCTCACGACCACTGGCTTCGATGCCATTCTTACGGGCTTTTTCTCCAGCTCAACCTTATGGCCCAACCTCCAGGTGACGGACGCCATGCGGGAACGCGCGGAGGTGATTCTGCAGCAGGTAGGAGCGGAGAATCTGCGCGAGAAGCCTGTTGGGGAGATGTCGGCAGGGCAGCAACGGCGCATCATGATCGGCAGGGCGATGGCTGGCACCCGTGGCGAGGTTCAGATGCTGCTGCTGGATGAGCCTTCGAACGCACTGGACCTCGCGGCCCAGCGCGATCTGCGCGAGATGCTGCGCAGGCTGGCCCAGCAGGGTGTTGCGATTCTACTGATCACACATCACATCGCGGACATTCTGCCGGAGATCGACCGCATCGTGATGATGCGCGATGGGCGCATTGTTGCCGATGGGACGAAGAGTGAGTTGCTTACTCCAGGACGGCTCAGTGAGCTGTTCGGTGGCGACATTCACATGACCGAGCGCGATGGGTATTGGAATGCCTGGTGATGAGGTGTTGCCGTTGTTTGTTTTTCGCCGTCATCCTGAGCCAAAGGCGAAGGACCCCCGCATTGGTGCTAGTACGAATGCGGGGGTCCTTCAGCTACGCTTCAGGATGACGGCGAAAAACAAACAACGGCAAAGACTAAGGCCTTTACCGTCCCGTGCCTGTCGCGGTCAGTTGTAGCGTCAACAACTCAGGCCGCATTAGCTCGCAACAGTGCTCGCGCAGACTGCTATGAATGTCCCATACTCCGCATCTGTTCGTAGCTATGAAGCAGTTTGAGCGGAGGAAAGTCCGAGTCCGCATCCTTCCAAATGCCTTCCAGTTGCTTGTAGGTTCGATCGGCTTCGGATTGGTTCCCAGATAGCTGTTCGGCACGCCCTAAGCCAAGCATTGAAAGTACAACATAGGGGGAGACCGGAGCGAGAGCACGGTGGTTCAGTACCCTTTGAAACTCGTGAACTGCTAGGTCTGGTTGTTGGTTCTGAAGATAGGCCAGGCCCCGATAATAGGCGGGTGCAAGCGCTGTGGCGGCGCAGGAATCAAAGGGCCGCGCAGGCTCCAGGGATTGGATAGCCGCTTGAGGATCGTGCTTTTGTAGTTCAACCATGGCGTGGGCAGAGGCAAGAACGGCATCATTCATGATGGTGTCGAGCGGAGCCTGCGACGCCACTCTGCGTATATCGCCCTCTACCTGCGAGGTGTTGCCGGTCTTTGCCATGGCCAGCGCTGCGAAGGCATGAATGTTCGGACTATCTGAAGCCAGTGCCAGAGCTTGTGCTGAACTCTTTTCGGCGTCACGAGTAAGACCCATATCGGACTGCAGGCTAGCCTGATCCAGGTAGAGGGATGCCGCAAGGTCTTTGTTGCCGCTCGATAAAGTAGTTTGCTCTGCCTTGGAAAAGTAGAGTGTGCTTTCACTCAGTCGCCCATGGTAGGCGGCGCGCAGGCCATACTGCTCCAGAAGCCAGTAATCAGCCGGTTCTTGCCGTGGGGTTGGGGCTGCGTATGGTGCAGGCGAACTGTCAGTGGCGATGAGTTCCTCCATAGCGCACGCTCTATAGAAACCTTCTGGATCCTTTGTTGAATTTGGAAGATGGCAAAGCTCCCGAACCTTTGCGTACTCTCCAAGCCACAGATAAGACATGGCAAGGGTGCCGTAAAACGAGGAGGAATCCGGTGCCCATTGCACAGCCGTCTGCGCCAACGGAAGAGCCTTTTGCGGTTCTCCCAGATCGAGATACAGCACAGCGAGATTATTCATGGGGACTGGGTCGCGCGGATAGATAGACTGCCACACCTCATAGGTGCGGATAGCATTCTGAACTTCACCGGTCACATAGGTGTAGTTGTGCGCCGCGATATAAAGGCGTTCCCGATCGGTGGTGCGCGTGCGCAGGCTGAAGGCCTTCTGGTAATACTCTGAGCTCAGAGCACGATCTCCCAGCGCGATAGAGACAGAGCCAAGCCGGGCATAGGCGATTGCAAACTGGGGGTCAAGATTGATCGCCAGCTTGTAATAGGGAAGCGAGGCCTCGTCCTTGCCCTGGCGATGGCTCTCCTCGCCCATGGTGAAGGCCTTCAGCGCGGCCATCGAACTTGTCGTCGCCTGGGAGAGCGGAACGCTGAACTTCTTCAGAGAAGCTTCCGATTCCCCGAGTCGTCGCCGCAGTTGTTCGGTCGCCGTGTTCAGAGCTGGGATGACAGCCTGTTGATCTTCGGCGTAGGTGGACTGGGTGGTCAGTAAGCTGCCGTTTTTGCACTTCCAGGCCTTGAGCAATACCTGATAGCCAGAGGATTGCGGAACCACCTGGCCTCGCAGAAGCACCTGGCCCTTGAGTGCGACGCAGGCGTTCAGTTCCTCCTGCAGGCTCGCTGATGCGGGGTCCGATACAAGCTCACGGAATTTTCGGTCGTTGAGCAGTCTCAGATAGGGAGACTCTTCGAGTTTCACTCGAAATGCGGGGGACAGTACGCTGCTGAAGTCTGCATCTCCGGCACTGTTGGTAAATCCACCTACGACGACCGTGTCGTGATCGCTAAGGAGCGGATGGTGTATCCAGTAGAGGACAACTCCTGCGATGGCGAGAACGAGTAAGCCCACGAGCAGAGATGCCAGCTTTACGAAACCCCGATGCTGGGTATGCTCAACCTCAGCAGGGGATGCGCTGACGAAGGTTGCTGGGGGCAGGGAGGGCTCCGGCGCCTCTGCTACCGCAACCACTTTGGCGATGAACTGGTATCCCTGTCCTGACAGCGTCCGGATAAAGCGCGGCTCAGTGGCTTTGTCTCCCAGGGCATCGCGAAGCTTCCGCATGGCAACCCGGAGGCGGCTATCAAAGTGTGCGAAAGTCTCATCGCTCCACAGGCGGGCCTGAAGGACATCCTGGGAGACGATCTGCCCCGGAGTCTCCAGCAGAACAAGAAGGACTCGAAAGGGCAGTTCCTGAATCTTGATCCGTTCTCCTTCATGCAGGAGAACGCCGGTCCGAACTCTTACTTCAAAGTCTTCAAACCGATAGATGTCGACTTCGCTGGCGCCGCTGTCAGCGCTTTGCATGGCATTTTTACCGTCACTGCTGGATGATGCTTGCGTGGAAGCTCCCGGTGGAATAAAGCGAGGGTGTCTTTGTAAGTGATTATATTTATTTGATATACGTGCAGTTAACAAATGTTCACATGAGTTTTCTTGACAAGTCGCAGGACTGAAATTCTAGTGGCACAAAGAGGACGAGCCTTGCAGCTCGTTTGAATTCCACAAATCTGTCGCCCGATGCCCGGCTCATTCCTGCCTTTGACAGGAAGAGACCGGAACGAACTCGTCTGCTCGCCCAGCGTCAACTTAATCAGGAGCCAATAGATACATGCCCGAAATCACCAGAAGAGTGACCCTCCGCGTGCAGCCGATTCTCGCGCTGCTACTTGCAGTCAGTATCTCGGCAGTCTTTCTCAACTCGGCAGGGGCGCAGGCTGTGCCACAGGTTACGGCCCAGGTAAGCGACACGAAGCTGGCCACGATGATGGGGAACGTCCATCCCCTGGCGCAGCCGAAGTATGACCAGGGAGTGGTTCCCGATTCTACGCCGACCGGCCATGTGATCCTGACGTTGAAGCGTTCCGACGCGCAAGAGGGTGCTCTCCACTCATTTCTGGCCGAGGCAACTACGAAAGACTCTCCGAATTATCACAAGTGGCTGACGCCCGCTCAGTTCGGCAAGCAGTTTGGGCCGGCAGATTCCGATGTGGCTGCTGTCCAGACCTGGCTCCAGTCGCATGGGTTCAATATCGAGAAGGTTGGGGCGGGAAGGTCGGCCATCGAGTTCTCCGGCACGGCTGGACAGGTGAGGGAGGCGTTCCACACGGAGTTGCACACCTATAAGGTGCAGGGCGAAGTTCACCACGCGAACGCCAGCAACCCGCAGATACCCGCAGCGTTGACCCCAGTGATCGCCGGCGTCGGGCCTCTCAATGATTTCCGTCCAAAGTCGCAGATGTCCTTACTAGGCAGGGCAACTTATGACAGCAACACGCACAAGGTGACTCCGCAATGGACATTCTCGAACGGCAGTGGTGAGACCTATGCCGTGAGCCCCAAGGACTTCGCGACGCAATACAACCTGACACCGCTGTATACCGCAGGTATCAATGGCTCGGGGCAGACCATCGGAATTATCAACGATTCCAATATCGACCTGGATCTTGTGAGCGCGTATCGCAAGTTCTATGGCGTCGATGGAACTTCGACCGTTCCCAATCTTCCGCAGGTCATCATCGACGGTGAAGATCCCGGGGTGAATGGCGATGCGGGAGAGGCGTATCTGGACGTGGAGTTGGCGGGCGCAGTGGCCCCCAAGGCCACGGTGAACCTGTATATCGCCGCAAACACCGACTATGCCGGTGGCCTGAATCTCGCCATCGTACGCGCCATCGAAGATGACACGGCTCCTGTACTGAGCTTGAGCTTTGGAGGATGTGAAGCCGCTCAAGGCGCATCCGGTATGGCTTTCTACAACTCCGTCTGGGAGCAGGCCGCGGCCCAGGGACAGACTGTGTTGGTCTCCACGGGAGACTCCGGCTCGGCAGGCTGTGACGACGCCAACAGTTATGAGGCCGCCTATGGATTGCAGGTGAATGGCCTGGCCTCCACGCCGTGGAATATTGCTGTTGGCGGTACCGATTTCTACTACAGCGACTACGCCACAGGGGGCGCCAGCGCGACCAGCTATTGGAATACGAAGAACGATGCCAATCTCGGCTCGTTGATCAGCCCTATTCCGGAGCAGCCCTGGAACGATAGCTCGTATGGTCTCAATACGCTTCCAATCGGCTATCCGGATGTAGCTGGAGGAGGCGGCGGACAAAGTACCTGCGCCATTGCAGGTGGACCGCTGCAGGGCACGAACCCCATCACAGCGCTTGGTTACTGCACGGGCCTGGGTGGCTTTCCGAAACCTGCATGGCAGGCGGGCCCGGGTGTGCCCAAGGATCAGGTACGTGACATTCCCGATGTCTCACTCTTCGCGGCCAATGGCTACAACTTCAGCTTCTATACCATCTGCGCCAGTATTGGAGATTGCGTCCCTACCAGTGCCGGTGTGGTTTACTACAGCGGAGTCGGCGGCACCTCTGCCTCTACACCGGCGTTTGCCGGCATCATGGCGCTGGTGAACGAGAAGTATGGTCCTCAGGGACAGGCGAACTATGTCCTTTACCCGCTTGCAGCGCAGGTGCCTTCCGTCTTTCACGATGTTACGGTTGGATCGAATAATCAGCCCTGCGATATTACCTTGACGTTCGAGCCGTACGATCTGAATTGCAGCAAGGACGCTTCAGGCAGTGGAGCCTCTTTGCAGGCATGGGCGGCTACTGCAGGCTACGATCTTGCGACGGGGCTTGGAAGCGTCGATGCGAATGCACTGGTTACGAATTGGAATAAAGTAAGCTTCACTTCCACTACGACAACCCTCAACGCCACTCCGGCCTCGGTGACTCATGGCCAAAAGGTTACGTTGACTGCCTACGTAGCAGCCTCTTCAGGGACAGGCACCCCCAGCGGATCCGTCGCGGTAATCTCTGACACCACCTTGCCTGCCAACAAGTCACAGCTACTCCTGTCCCTGGACGGTACGGGAACCGGGGCCACGACGGTGGACTACCTGCCTGGAGGGACGTACAAGCTGTACGGACAATATGGCGGGGACGGTACCTTCGGCAGCAGTCAGTCTTCTCCTGTTTCTCTCACGGTAACTCCGGAGAACAGCACGCTATTGACGACCGTCAATAATGACAGTGCGAGTCCTGCAGTCGCTGTGACGAACGGAGCGGCTATTCCTTTTGGCAGCCTGATCCGGGTGAGCCTGGAGCCTGTCGGCGTCAGTGCTCCGAAGGGACAGACCGATGGCATAGCCACTGGTAGCACCACGATTACGGACAACGGCTCTACGCTTTCGATCAATCCGCTGGATAGTACCGGGACCTCGTCCTTTTCCTCAACTCTTTTGCCGATAGGCAATCACAGCCTTACGTTCAGCTATTCAGGAGACGCCAGCTTCAATGCCACCAGCGTCTCAACCCCCGTCACTTTTACGATCGCGAAAGGGGCGACGTCGACATCGCTGGGAATGTCCACCAGCTACTTCCTGTATGCAGGCGGCAACTTTGTCGCCCAGACCATTGTGCAGGGCTCCTATCCCTCCGGTGCGGCGGGCGGTGGTGGCGTTCCGCCAACAGGAAACGTCGTAGTGACATTGAGTAATGCGACGAACACGTTCACCTTGACGTCGCCTCTGGTCGCAATAGGCTATGGTCAGCAGACGACCGTCTCAGGGAATGGTGTTGCAGGCGGGACCTCTTCCTTCGATAACCTTCCAGTCGGGACCTATAACCTTACGGCAAGCTATGCGGGCGACTCCAATTGGAGCAGTTCGAGTTACACCCTGAAGAACTGGGTTGAGGTCTATAGCACAACGACGCAGCCCTCGACCACCACGCTGGCGCTTACTTCGCCGTCGAGTCCTTCGAATATTCCGCCGGGCACGTCGATCACGCTGGTCGCCACAGTAAGTGGCGGACCCAACGCCACGGTGGCACCCACCGGATATCTTGGATTCCTGCAGAGCGGCAGCGGCTATTTCACCTGCATCCGCACTCTGACTCCTACCGGCAAGGGAGCGACCTCGACTGCATCCTGCACGTTTAGTTCAGGCAATTCGACTCCGGATCTGAGTACGGTCTATGCCAACTACATAGGAGACAGCGTCTATAACGGTTCCACCAGCGCCGTGCTTCAGTACAGCTATACGACGGGTGATTTCTCCATTCTTGCCACCAATCCGACTGTTACTGTGGCATCCGGTTCTCCAGGAAGCGCGACGCTTACCCTGGCGTCTGCCACCTATAATCCATTCACCGGAAACGTTAGCTTATCGTGCGCCGTTACCGGCGGACCGACTGGAGCCACGGTTCTGCCAACTTGTGCCGCACCGGCTACCGTTGCTGTCAGCCCTTCGGCCCAGTCGACGGCTACACTGCAGATCACTACCTCATTTCCTCCCAGCACGACACAGACCGCTATGCATTCGCACAGAGGACTGTTCGCCATGGGAGGCGGATCAACTCTCGCCTTTGTACTGCTGTTGGGGGTTCCATCCCGCAAACGCAGGTGGAAGGGGTTGATCGCGCTGATGTTGTTAGTGACTGCCTCGGGAATGGTGATCGGTTGCAGTGGTTCTGGAACCCAACCCCCTTCAACCCCGCCGGCCAGCCCGACGCTTGTTCCGGCAGGGACTTATACGGCGGTGGTCACAGCAAATAATGGGCTCACGACGCACAACGTCAAATTTAATATCGTCGTTCAATAATCAATCTGCTTGATGGCTACAAAGAACAGCCGCACACCATAGTGTGCGGCTGTTCTTTTTTTGGATGGCGAGGCGAAAGATCTCGATGTGACCGAGGTTCGAACTGGCTTTGATTTTGAGGAGGAGGGTGAGAGGGGCTTGTTCGTCCACAGCAGACAAGCAAAAAGGAGATTATTTCCTCCCCCACTATTAAGGTATAGCGCACCGGGGGGCTTGCGGCAAGCCCCGGATCGTGACGTAGAGTCGGACCTTCAGGAATGGGAGGAACAACATGAGTGTGTTGTTGACGAAGCAGGAACATGAGGTAGTGATCGCCGGGGGCGGTCCGACGGGGCTGATGTTGGCGGGCGAGCTTGCGTTGGCGGGAATCGACGTCGCCATCGTCGAGCGGCGCCCCAACCAGGAGCTGGCCGGATCACGGGCAGGCGGTCTGAGCTCACGCACTCTTGAGGTATTCGATCAGCGCGGAATCGTGGACCGGTTCCTCGCGGAAGGACAAATAGCCCAGGTCACGGGATTCGCGGTCAGGCGTTTAGATATCAGCGATTTTCCGGCCCGGCACAACTACGGACTGGCGCTGCGGCAGAAGCATATTGAGCGCATTCTCGCTGGGTGGGTCAGCGAACTGGCCGTGCCGATCTATCGCAGCCGTGAGGTAACCTCTTTCGCGCAGGACGACACTGGCGTCACCGTGGAACTGTCCGATGGCGCGTCGCTACGGGCGAGCTATCTCGTCGGGTGCGATGGAGGCCGCAGTCTGGTCCGCAAAGCTGCCGGCATTGAGTTTCCAGGATGGGATGCGACGACCAGCAACATTCTCGCCGAGGCCGAGATGACGGAGGAGCCGCCATTAGGCATTCATCGCACAGCACTTGGTACCCATGCCTTTGGCAGGGAGAAGTACGAGATTCGCGACGGCAAGATCATCTTTGCCAAGGAAGGTCCCATAGGCATCATGGTGACTGAAAAGAGTGTCGGCGCTACGACCGAGCCCACACTTCACGATCTTAAGGAAGCACTCGTCGCCGCATGCGGAACAGATTACGGAATCCACAATTTAACTTGGATTTCAAGGTTCACCGACATGTCGCGGCAGGCGGCGGCTTACCGCACGGGCCGGGTTCTCCTGGCTGGCGATGCCGCACATGTGCATTCTCCGGTGGGCGGGCAAGGCCTCAATACGGGTGTGCAGGATGCCGTGAATCTGGGTTGGAAGTTGGCCCAGGTGGTGAGGGGGACATCTCCTGAAGGCTTGCTCGACAGTTATCACGTCGAGCGGCATCCGGTTGCGGCCCGCGTGTTGCGCACGACAATGGCACAGGTCGCCTTGCAACGTACGGATGATCGAACTGAAGCCTTGCGTGAAATCGTAGTGGAGTTCCTTGGCATGGAGGAGCCTCGCAAACGGATCGCTGCCGAGATGTCCGGACTGGGCATTCATTACGATCTCGGCGAGGGACATCCGCTGCTCGGCCGCCGCATGCCCGATCTCGACCTCATCACCACGGATGGCCCGCTGCGCCTCTTCACCCTGTTGCACGGTGCGCGGCCGGTGCTGCTCAATCTCGGCGAGCCCGACGGCTTGGACATCGCTGCGTGGGGAGATCGTGTTCCGTTAGTCCACGCCCGGTATGAGGGTGCGTGGGAGCTTCCGGCACTCGGGTCGGTTGCTGCTCCTACGGCGGTGCTGATTCGTCCTGACGGTTATGTCGCCTGGGTTGGAGAGGGAACTCAGCAGGGGCTTGCCGAGGCGCTGACCACCTGGTTCGGACCATCTGCTGCGGCGTAGCGAGTTCAAGTCGCAAAGGACGCGCGTCGAAGATGGGGCACCCGAATCGTCGCCGAATGGTTGCTTGATTATCGTCCAGTTCCTGTCGATGTCAGTTGCAGCGTGACTAATTCAGGCCGCTGCAGTTTGCTCGGGCCGAGCACGGCAACCTTCGGCAAGGGGCCACGCACCATCGCGACTTCGTCGCAGGCGTAGAGCCGTGGGCAGGTCTGGCAGTCCTTGTAGATTTTGTCCGGCATCGCCGTACGGTCGGCCACGCGGAAGCCGTAGTGATCGAAGAACTCCGGAATACGCGTGAACAGGCAGACCGACATTACTTCGTGATCTGCAGCCTCTTCGATCAGGGCCTTTAAAAGCTTGCCGCCTGCTCCGAGGCCTTTGGCCTCAGGCTTCACAACGATGGAGCGAACTTCGGCGAGATGCGGCCCGTAGAGATGCAGCGCACCGCAGCCTAGGAACTCGGTGCCTTCTTCGCCATCGCGCTCGGCGATGGTGAAGTCACGGATGTTCTCGCAGATCTCCGCGTAGCTGCGGCGCAGGAGCGTGCCGTCGCCTGAGAGCGAGTTCACGAGGTCGAAGACATTACGAGCATCCTGCACATGCGCCTTGTGGACGCGAATGTCGCTAGGCATCGGCGCCCTCCGGGTTTGCGCTATGAGTCAAGAGTTGCGAGTGACGAGCAGCGAGTCGTTCACGTGTTTCCTGAAGAACAATATCGACGCGATCTCGTGCGGTGCCTCCGGGGTTATCGTGGCAGTCGACCGTGCGAGCGAGTGAGATGGCTGTGAAGAAGTCTTCGGTAAAGAGTTCGGACAGCTTCTGCAGGTCGCTCAAAGGGAGGTCATTGAGTTCCGCTCCTTTATCCAGACCAAGCCGGACGGCGTTGCCGATGACCTCGTGGGCCTTACGGAAGGGAAGGCCTTTGTTGGAAAGATACGTGGCGGCAGCCATGGCATTGAGATAGCCCGACTGCGAAGCCGTCTGCATCTTGTCATAGCGGAACTTCAGCGCGCGAGTAAAACCGGGAAGGACACTGAGAAGTCCAGCGAGCGTGTCAGCGACATCGAAGATTTGTTCCTGCCCTTCCTGGAGGTCTTTGTTGTACGCGAGCGGGAGACCTTTGATGAGCGTGGAGAGAGCGGTGGCTGCGCCGAGCAGTCGAGCGGATTTGCCGCGGGCCAACTCGGTGAGGTCGGGGTTCTTCTTCTGCGGCATCGCCGAAGAGCCGGTGGAGTAGGCCTCAGGGAGATCGACGAAGCCGAACTCAGCGGTGGCATAGAGGGTAAGCTCTTCCGCAAAACGGGAGATGTGGATGCCGAGCGTCGACGCAGCCTGTGCGAAGTCGAGCATAAAATCGCGGTCGCTGGTAGCGTCCATGCTGTTGGCGGTGGGAGCGGTGAAGCCGAGGGCCTTGGCGGCGATGGTGCGGTTCAGGCCGAGCGTTGCGCCTGCGATGGCTCCCGAGCCGAGCGGGCAGAAGTTCATGCGTTTGCGCGCATCAACAAAGCGCGAATCATCGCGCTCTAACATCGCGACGTATGCGAGTAGCCAGTGCGCAATGAGCACTGGTTCTGCACGCTGAAGATGTGTGTATCCGGGCATGACCGCTTCGCCAGCGGTTTCAGCGAGTGAAACCAGGGCCGTGAGCCACGCCTGTAGGCCGGCGAGCGTCGCGTCGATGGCATCGCGCACGAAGAGGCGCATGTCGGTGGCGATCTGCTCGTTGCGGCTGCGGCCGGTGTGGAGCTTGAGCGCTAGACCGCCGACCTCGCGGGTGAGTTCGAGTTCCACATAGTGGTGGATGTCCTCAGCCTGCGGGGCGCTGGCGACGATGGCTGCACCAACCTGCTGGGTCGAGGTCTCGTAGTCGGGCTCGCCGGAGGTGGCGGAGATGCGGTGGGCCCAGTTGGACGTGCGCTGGCCTACGGCTTCCAGGCCGCGCAACATCTTCTCAAGCTCTTCCGGCGTGAGGATGCCGGCGGCTGCGATGGTGTGGGCATGCGCCTGGCTTGCGGCTACTTCCTGCGGAAGCAGGCGCCAGTCGAACGGGAAGCTGCGCTGCCACTGTTCGAAGGTGCGGTCGAGTGGTTCGCGGAAGCGGCCGGACCACATCTTGGTTGCGTTTTGTTGTTGCTCGGACATCGTTTGTTACGGCCTCAATTGTTAGTGCGTGTTCGGATATTTCTTCAGCGTACCTGCAGGGCCAAAGGCCCGACTCATACCAGTACTACTACCGCATATTTGGTGCTTTTGTTTTTCTGGTTGTCATTCCCGCAGGGAATCTGCTGTTGGCCTGTCCCGCCACAAAATGCTATGCCCGTTCAGACAAGAAGCAGATTCCCTACGGGAATGACAACCAGAAAAACGCCAAATTATGCGATCGTGGTAATCCTTACTCCTTGTCGCTCCCGCTGTTCAGCTGTGGCATCTCCGAACCCTTGCTCAGCGTGAGTAGCCCGGTCTGAGCATAGGTCAGCAGCTTGGCACGAGTGTCGGTGATGTCGAGGTTGCGCATGGTGAGTTGACCAATACGGTCGCGCGGACTGAAGGTAGATTCACCTTTCTCCATAGTGAGGCGTTCTGGCTTGAATGTAAGATTCGGCGAATCTGTGTTGAGGATCGAATAGTCGTTGCCGCGGCGCAACTCCAGCGTGACTTCGCCCGTGACCGGCTTGGCGACCCAGCGCTGTGCGGCTTCGCGCAGCATGATGGCCTGGGGATCGAACCAGCGGCCCTGATAGAGAAGACGGCCCAGCTTGCGGCCGCTGTCGCGGTACTGCTCAATGGTGTCCTCATTGTGGATGCCGGTGATCAAACGCTCGTAGGCGATGAACAACAGAGCCAGACCAGGCGACTCGTAGATGCCGCGGCTCTTGGCCTCGATGATGCGGTTTTCGATCTGGTCGCTCATGCCGAGGCCGTGGCGGCCGCCAATGCTGTTGGCTTCGAGCAACAGGGCTACAGGGTTTGCATAGTCCTTGCCGTTGAGGGCGACAGGGAAGCCTTCTTCGAAGCGCACGGTGATCTCTTCACGCTTGATCTCAACGTCGTCGCTCCAGAAGGCGCTGCCCATAATGGGAACGACGATCTTCATGCTGCTGGTAAGCAGCTCGAGGTCTTTGGCTTCGTGGGTTGCGCCCAGGATGTTGGAGTCGGTCGAGTAGGCCTTCTCGGAGGACATCTTGTAACTGAAGCCGGACTTCTGCATGAACTCAGACATCTCGGCGCGGCCGCCGAGCTCGTCGATGAAGGCGGCGTCGAGCCACGGCTTGTAGACCTTGAGGTCGGGGTTGACGAGCAGTCCGTAGCGATAGAAGCGCTCAATGTCGTTGCCCTTGAAGGTCGAGCCGTCGCCCCAGATGTTGACGTCGTCTTCCTTCATGGCCGTCACCAGCATCGTGCCGGTAACTGCGCGGCCTATGGGTGTCGTGTTGAAGTAGGTGACCCCTGCCGTGGTGATGTGGAACGCGCCGGACTGGAGCGCAGCGATGCCTTCGCGAACCAACGGACCGCGGCAATCGATGAGACGAGCCTTTTCAGCGCCATACTCCAGCGCCTTGCGCGGGATCTCGTCATAGTCGGCCTCGTCAGGCTGGCCGAGGTTGGCGGTGTAGGCGTAGGGCAGAGCCCCCTTCTGCTTCATCCAGTGCAACGCGGCGCTGGTGTCCAGCCCACCGGAGAAGGCGATGCCAACCTTCTGGCCGACAGGTACTGTTTCGAGAATTACGGACATAATGATCTTTCCTGGCAGGCTGCGTTTAGCGTTTGCTGCGGGCCTGCAGGCCGCCGCGATTGCGATGAGAGGGAATGCGCTTGGCGCCGCCGAGCAGCATAAGGATGATGGCCTTCTGCGCGTGCAGGCGGTTCTCCGCCTGGTCGAAGACGATCGACTGCGGACCGTCGAGCACCACATCCGTGACTTCAGCTCCGCGGTGCGCGGGCAGGCAGTGCATGAAGACCGCCGATGGCTGCGCGAGCGCCATCAGCGCCTCGTTGACCTGGAAGGGCTTGAAGATCGGAGCACGCTTGGTGGCTTCATGTTCCTGCCCCATGCTGGTGCAGACATCGGTGTAGATAGCATCAGCGCCGGTTGCGGCTTTGACAGGATCGTGGGTGAGCGTCAGCGAGCCGCCGGTGTGCTCGGCGATTTCGATGGTCTTGTGGATGATCTCCAGCTTGGGGCCAAAGTTCTTCGGCGTCGCAATGGTGCAGTGCGCTCCGAGCAATGCCGCCGTCAGCATCAGCGAGTGGCAGACGTTGTTGCCGTCGCCGACGTAGGTGAACTTGAGCCCTACGACCGAACCGAAGCGCTCTTCGAGAGTCATGAAGTCCGCGATGGCCTGACAGGGATGCTCGAGATCCGAAAGGGCGTTGATCACGGGGACCTTGGCGTTCGCCGCCATCTCGGTGACCGTATCGTGCGAGTACGTGCGCAGCACAATGACGTTCATCCAGCGCTCGAGATTGCGTGCCACGTCCGGAATGGACTCGCGCTCACCCAGCGGCGAGCTTACCTGATCGACGAACACTGCATTGCCGCCGAGAGTGTTTATCGCGGCTTCAAAGGTCAGCCGCGTACGCAGCGAGGCCTTCTCGAAGAGCAGCACCATCTGTTTGGCGTCGAGTGCATGGCGGAAGTCTTCCGGCTGAGTCTTCACGGCATGTGCCAGCTCCATGATGGCTGCCATCTCCTGCACGGAGAGGTCAGCGATGGAGCAGAGATCGCGGCCCGAGAGTCCCTTCGCGGTTTCGGTGAAGGCGCTGTCGGACTGAATGCCGAGAGTGGGGGTTGGCTTGGGAACGTCGGTGATGTTCTTCGAATTCATGGCGATAGTCTGGCCTTCTGTTGTTTCCACTGTTTGGGTATCTGCTTTTTCAAGTAATTGGTTATCTTGTTTTTCCAACAATTGGTTATCCATTTATGACCTCCCCAGCCAACGCGGCACTCGGCTTGCTTTGCAGCGTGAGCAGTTCGTCCAGCGCTACGATGGCCTGGTCGACGTGCGCGCGCTGAAGGATAAAGGGTGGTAGAAAACGCAGTACGGTCTCATGGGTGCGGTTGAGGACGATGCGGCGGGCAAACATCCCGCTCAGGATCTCTTTCGCAAGATCGGCTGACTCCAGTTCGACACCAATCATCAGGCCACGTCCGCGAACTTCCTTAATAGCGCTGTGCTTCTGTTGCAGCTCCTGCAGGCGCGAAAGGAAGTAGCCGCCAACCTCTTCTACGTGGCTGAGCAGCTTCTGCTGTTTCATCGCGTCGATCACGGCAATGGCAACAGCGATAGCCAGTGGATTGCCGCCGAAGGTGGTGCCGTGCATCCCCGGAGTGATGGCGCGGGCTGCCTCTTCGGTGCAAAGCATCGCACCGACGGGCACGCCGCCGCCGAGAGGTTTGGCCAGCGTTGTGACATCGGGCTGAACGCCGTAGTGCTGGTACGCGCACCACTTTCCGGTGCGGCCCATACCGCTCTGAATCTCGTCGAGCAGCAGCAGAGCGCCGGTGGAGTCGCAAAGCTCACGCGCCGCAGCCAGGAACTCCGGAGAGACGGGATTGATGCCGCCCTCACCTTGAATGACTTCAATCGCGATCGCGCAGACATCGCTGGAGAACGCAGCGCGCAGAGCGGCGACGTCGTCGAAGGGAACGAACTCGACATCGGGCATGACCGGAGCGAACGGCGAACGGTACTTCTCTTTGTGCGTCGTGGCGACCGAGCCCATGGTGCGGCCGTGGAAGCTGTGCTCGAGGGCGAGAAACTTTGTGCCAATCTTCTTGCCTTCGGAACGAAGCAGTCCTGCATGAGCGCGGGCGAGCTTCAGCGCCGCCTCCCAGGCTTCGGTGCCGCTGTTGCAGAAGAACACGCGGTCCATTCCGGTGATCTCGGTCAGGCGCAGTGCAAGCTCGGTGGTGCCGCGATGGAAGAAGAGATTCGACGTATGCAGAATCTGCCGGCTCTGCGTGGCGATGGCCTGCGTGATGGCTGGATGATCGTAGCCCAGGGCGCAGACGCCGATGCCGCTCAGCAGGTCAAGATAATCGTTACCCTGCTCGTCGCGCAGATAGACACCCTCACCGCTGATGAAGAGCAGTGGGTTGCGTTCGTACGTCTGCAGCAAAAGCTTCGATTCCGCTGCCTGTAGGTCTTTGAGCGAACTGCCTGTTGCGATGTTCATGCGACCATCACCTCCGTTCCGTGGTTCACGCGCGAGTTTAAAAGATCGGGAAGAACTTCAGCGCACTCTGCGGGAAGAATACGCACCCGTTTGACACCATGCGTTAACGCTTCCTTACAAGCGTTAAGTTTAGGCAGCATGCCGCCGGAGACGACCGACTGCTTTTCGAGCGCTGGAATCTCTTTGAGCGAAAGCCAGCGCAGAACGTTGCCATCTGCTCCTTTGACGCCTGGTACGTCGGTAAGGAAGACGAGCGCGTCAGCCTTTGTGGCGATGGCACATGCTGCTGCCATCTCGTCGGCGTTGATGTTGTAGTACTCGCCGTCGAAACCAAGCGCTATAGATGAGATGACTGGAACGGCACCCATGGTCCAGATGGCGTCGAGCCATTTGGGGTCGGTAGAGGCAATCTCACCCACAAAGCCGAGGTCCGGCTTGGTCTTCTTCTTGCGCGCGCGAAAGACATGGCCATCGCCGCCGGTCAGGCCAACGGCCGACTGGCCGCACTGATCCAGCGCCGCCACCAGCGACTTGTTCACGCGGCCGCCGAGCACCATCAGCGCGGCGTCGCGGGTCTCTGCATCCGTGATGCGCAGGCCGGCGACGAACTCGCTCTTCTTGCCCATCTGTGCGAGCAGCTTGGTGAGCTGCACACCGCCTCCGTGGACGAGCGCGACCTGGTGGCCGTCCGCCGCGAGGTTCGCAACGGCCTTAGCGCAGCTTTGCAGCAGCTCAGGTTTCTCAAGCGCTGCGCCGCCGAGCTTGACGACGAATTTCATAGAAGCCCCTTCATCCAATTCTTCATAAAAGACCTTCAGACTCATGCCATCCGGCCATAAGGTTCATGTTCTGCACGGCTTGTGAGGCCGCGCCCTTCAATAGGTTATCCAGACAGGAGATGACGATGAGACGCCGTCCGTCGGGTGCAAGTTGAAATCCAAGATCGCAGAAGTTATTGCGAACCACGTGTTGGATCTGCGGCAGCATCGGGGAGCGGCGAACGCGGACCATCGGGCTGCTGATGTAGAACTCGTCGAAGCAGTCCTGAATGCGTTTGATGCTGCCCATTTCATTCAGGCGCACATAGATTGTGGACAGGATGCCGCGCGGGATCGGGAGCAGATGCGGCGTGAACTGAATCTGATCGTTCGTCAGGTCGAGCTGCTCCAGCATCTCTCCCATGTGGCGATGCCCGAAGACGGCATACGCCGAGAGGTTGTCCGCGGCGTACATGAAGTGGTTTGTAGCCGTGAGTGCTTTGCCCGCGCCGCTGACACCGGACTTCGAGTCGCACACGATGCCGTAGTCCAGATCGACGAGGTTCGCGCGCAGCAGCGGAGCCAGCGCGAGGATGATCGAGGTCGCATAGCAGCCGGGGTTCGCGACCAGGCGGGCGTCGGCGATGGCGGGGCCGTGGAGTTCCGGTGAGCCGTAGACAGCCTCAGCCTGCAGTTTGGCGGCGGCCGCCGGATCGGCATCTTCGAGCTTGTAGATGGCGCGGTTGCTCGCCTCCTGCAAACGCCATGCGGCGCTGAGGTCGACGACCTTGATGCCGTGCGCCAGCGCGATAGGCGCCCACTCCCGCGCCTGTTCGTGCGGCGTGGCGAGGAAGAGCAGCTCGATACCCTCGCGCTGCAACTGGTCCCAGTCGAACGAAGAGACGCTGAGGTTATCCGCGTTCAGCAGACCGGAGAGTTGTGGCTGCAGGCTGGTTAATGAAACAGCCCCGCCGTCGGAGCTGCCTGCGCGTCCCAGGAAGAGGGGAGGGGTAACGAGGAGACGAGGGTGGGTGAGCAGCAGACGCGCGAGTTCGCCGCCGGCGTATCCGCTGACGCCGGCCACTGCCGTGCGCAGCGTGTTGGCAACTTGCTTAGGCAATGTACGCCTCGATTCGGGTTTTCAAGATCTCTGCCTTACGAGCATCGGCGCAGATGATCAATACAGTGTTATCGCCGGCAATCGTTCCCACAACTTCGTCCCATTCTTCATAGTCCATGCCGGCAGCGACAGGCTGCGCGCCGCCGGTGGTCGTAAGGACGACCAGCAGGTTTTGCGCCTGGCGTACTTCGAGGCCGAAGTTCTGCAGAACGTCTCCCAGCATGGGGAGATCGTCATCCTCGTCCCCTCCGTTATTGGGCAGAGCGTAGCCGCTGGGCCCCTTCATCAACTTCATCTCGCGGATGTCGCGGGACAGCGTCGCCTGCGTTACATGAATGCCTTTGCCGGCCAGTTTGCGCCGCAGCTCATCCTGGTTGGTGACAGAGGTCTTCACCAGGAGGTCTTTGATCGCGCTGTGGCGTTGGTTTTTCATGCAATATGCCTTCATTTCCGCTGAATTTTTAAGCAGAGAAATGCGTGACCGGAAATCCGCCACGCACACTGCATAAAAATCCAAACACTATGTATAAATATACATAGGTCTCGCGTCAAGGCGCTACCCCTCGACGCACAAAATTACTTGTGGAGAAACTTCCAAACTTTCCTCTGGTGAGTTTACGGACGTATATTGAACTATGGCCTTAGTCTTTTCAGAACGACAAGGGCGTGCTCCCAGCGAGCGCGTCCAAGAAGAGCAGTCTCCGCAGAGCTCCACCGGCATGGTGGCAAGCTCGCTGATTGACGCTCGTTTCGACCACGACTCCTGCGGTGTTGGGTTTGTTGCCTCTGCTCTTGGCAAGGCGGACCACAAGATTTTGCAGGACGCCCTGACCGCCCTGGCGCGCCTGGCGCACCGCGGCGCCGTGGCTGCCGATGGCGCAAGCAGTGATGGTATTGGACTTATGTCCGGCGTGCCGCGCGAGCTTCTACTGAGCGCAACCGGCGTTGAGCTGGACGCAGCCGCTTTGCTGGGTGTCGGGATGCTGTTTCTCCCGCCGGAAGAGACACGGGCTGAGTCTGTGATGGAGAGCTGCCTGGCCTCGCAGGGTCTCGGCATATTGGCCTGGCGCGATGTTCCGACGCGGCCTGAAGTGCTGGGCGCGATCGCCCTGAGCACCATGCCGAAGATCCGTCAGGTGCTGGTTGCCGACGTTACCAGAGATGCGGACGCCGATCCCATGGAGCGCAGGCTCTATCTGGCACGCAAGCAGTTCGAGCGTGCCGTGGAGCTGAACGAAGTGACAGGCTACGTCTGTTCGCTCTCCTCGACGACGCTGGTCTATAAGGCCATGTGCATGGGCCTTCTGCTGCCCGAGTTCTATCCCGATCTCTCCTCGCCAAAGTACATTACGAATTTTGCTGTCTTTCATCAGCGTTATGCGACCAACACGCTGCCCACATGGCACCGTGCGCAGCCCGGCCGCAAGCTGGGGCACAACGGCGAGATCAATACCGTATGGGGTAACCGCGCCCGCATGGATGCTCGCGACTCTACACTGCCGGTAGAGTGCAAGCCGGTACTGACCAAGGACGGCACGGATTCCACGTCATTGGACGAGACGATTGAACTGCTCTCGCAGAATGGCCGCACCATCGCCGAGAGCGTGCGCATGCTGCTGCCGCCCGCGATTGTGAAGCGCGTGCATCCGTTCCTGAAGTACCACAACGACTGCGCCGAGCCGTGGGATGGACCGGCTGCAATCTCCTTCAGCGACGGCGTCGTCGTAGGCGCTGCGCTGGATCGTAATGGCCTGCGGCCTTGTCGATACGCCATTACGAGCGATGGGCTGTTGGTAGCGGGAAGCGAGGCCGGGCTGGTCGATCTCGATCCGGGGACGATCATTGAGAGCGGACGCCTGGGACCGGGCGAGATGATTGCCGTCGATATGGCGGAGCACAAGATCTACCACAACGAAGAGATGCTGGATGCGTTCGACGCCAAGGCAACCTACGCTCTGTTGGTAGAGGACACGCCGCTCGAGCCGATCGAAGCGCCTGCGATCAGTACTGATCTGGCTGGATTGCAGCGCGGATTCGGATACACCAAAGAAGACGTCAACATGATCCTGAAGCCCATGGCTGGAACGGGCAAGGATGCCGTGTGGTCCATGGGCGATGACACGCCTCTGGCCTTCCTGGCGCGCTCGCCACGGCCGCTGTACGCGTTCTTCCGGCAGCGGTTTGCGCAGGTCACCAACCCGGCGATTGACCCCTTGCGCGAGGCCATCGTCGTCTCGCTGCACACGCGTCTCGGCCCCTGGCCGCACATGCTGGACAAGAACGCGCCGCTCCCGGGTATCTCGCTCAGTACGCCCTTTCTGTCGTTAGGCCAGGTTGCGGCCCTGCGTGCTGGCCAGTATCCCCATCCTGAAGCTCTGCGGCTCAAAGAGCTGGCATGCCTGTACTCTCCGGAGATCACTCTGGAAGAGGCGATCACTGACCTCACCGGTCAGGCTGTGGACCTGGTCCGTTCCGGGGCGAAGCTCCTTCTCTTGACCGACCGCGGCGCCAGCCCTAGCGCACTTCCCATTCCAATGGCGATGGCGACCGGCGCAGTGAACGAGGCGCTCGTCGTCGCCGGCCTGCGCACGCTGTGCGGTCTCGCAGTGGAGGCAGGGGACTGTCGCGACATTCATCACGTTGCCGTGCTGATCGGCTATGGCGCAGGCGTAGTCTGTCCCTGGCTGGCGCTGGAGACGGCGAAGAGCCTGCAGCCCGAAGGCGTCGACGGCGAAAAAATGATGCTGAAGGCGCTCGATGCGGGCCTCGCAAAGGTGATGTCGAAGATGGGCATCTCGGTGGTGGACAGCTACCGCAGCGCCCATCTGTTCGACATCCTCGGATTGCACTTAAGCGTCGTCAATAGCTGCTTCCCTGGAACCCCTGCGCCGCTTTCGGGCATCGGCTTCGCGGAGCTGGACCGCCGCCTGCGCCTGACATGGCTGCCTGCTGCCGAAGCGGCACCGGTCACTGACCTACCGGACTTTGGCTGGGTGCGTTTCCGCAAGGCCGAGCTGGCCGAGCCGCATATGTGGCAGCCGCCCAACGTCAAGGCCTTGCAGACCGTCGTGGGCAGCGCTCGCGGCGTTGCGGCCAGCACCGATCCGGCTGGCGCGTTCGCGATCTTCAGCCGCAACGTGGACTCCGCCGAGGCGGCTACGCTGCGCGACCTGCTGGAGATTCGTCCGGCTGGCGCGGAGCTTACGCTCGACGAAGTTGAAGCCCCTGAGAGCCTCTGCAAGCGCTTCATCGCAAGCGCCATGTCGCTCGGCTCGCTGAGCCCGGAAGCTCACCAGACCATCACCCAGGCGATGAACTCGCTGGGCGCGCGCTCCAACACAGGCGAGGGCGGAGAAGATCCGGCGGTCTATCGGCCAGCAGGAGCCGCTTCGCTCGGTGGCCCCGATGGCGGCGGCGCCATGCTGGCTGCCTCTTCCAATCACGGCGGTGGCGCAGCGGTCGCGGAGCTGGTAGCTGCTCCCGCGGTCCATGGCTCGCTCAATAACAAGATTAAGCAGATCGCCTCCGGGCGCTTTGGCGTGACGGCGGAGTATCTCGCGCACGCCGAAGAGATCGAGATCAAGGTGGCACAGGGAGCCAAGCCCGGCGAGGGCGGACAGCTTCCGGGCCACAAGGTCTCCGGGCTGATCGCACGGCTGCGCCACGCGCAGCCGGGAGTTTCGCTCATCTCGCCGCCGCCGCATCACGACATCTACTCCATCGAAGACCTCGCGCAGCTTATCTATGATCTGAAGCGCGTCAGTCCGAAGGCTGCGGTCGGCGTAAAGCTGGTCTCGAGCTGTGGTGTGGGCACGGTGGCTGCAGGTGTTGCGAAGGCCTATGCGGACTACATCGTCATCGCCGGAAACACCGGCGGCACAGGTGCTGCGGCGCTGTCGAGCATCAAGTACGCGGGCAATCCGTGGGAGCTTGGACTCGCCGAGGCACAGCAGATGCTGCGCGCCAATGGCATGCGCGACCGCGTTCGCCTGCGCACCGATGGAGGCATCACCACGGCGCGCGATGTGCTGGTTGCGGCGTTGCTGGGTGCGGATGAGTACGCGTTCGGTACAGCGGTGCTGGTCGCGCTGGGTTGCGATATGGCGCGGCAGTGCCACCTGAACACCTGTCCTACAGGCATCGCGACACAGAAGCCCGAGTTGCGGGCGAAGTTCCGCGGCAAGCCGGAGCACGTCGTTCAGTTCTTCCGCCAGCTCTCCGCGGACCTGCAGCGCCTGCTCGCGAAGTTCGGTCTGCCCAGCCTCGAAGCCGCCATTGGCCGCGTCGATCTGCTGGAGCAGGTACGGTTCGACGGCAACCTCGACCTCACGCCGATGCTCTCGACCGTGGGCGAAGGCCCCACGCGCTGGACCGGCGTACGCAATGTGCGGCCCGGCGAGGACCATCCTCTGGATGAGCCCTGGACGGCTCCCGCGATTGCAGCTGCAAGGGAGGGCAAGCCCTATTCGGTGAGCGCGACCATCTGCAACGAGCATCGGGCGGTTGGCGCTCGGCTTGCGGGCGAGCTGGCAGTCCTGCGGGCTAAAGGCGAACTCCATGCCGCGGACGTGACCTTTGAACTCGAAGGCACGGCAGGGCAGTCGTTCGGAGCGTTTGCGGCGACCGGCATGAAACTCGTGCTCACGGGGCAGGCAAACGACTTCGTCGGCAAGGGCCTCTCCGGCGGAGAGCTTGTCATGCGCGCCGTTGGCCGCGCTGCCGAACGCAGTGACGAGCACGTGTTGCTGGGCAACGTCGCACTCTACGGCGCAACAGCGGGCAAGCTCCTGGCTGCGGGCCGTGCGGGTGAGCGTTTTGCGGTGCGCAACTCCGGTGTGACAGCGGTGATCGAAGGCGTTGGCGACCATGCCTGCGAGTACATGACCGGTGGGCAGGTAGTGGTCCTCGGCGGAGTTGGTATCAACTTCGGCGCGGGCATGACCGGCGGCACGGCATGGGTGCTGGACGACGCGCAGACGATGATTAGTGACGTTCGCTATCACACGGAGTTCCTCGAAGCGCAGGAGTTCGGCCAGACCGAACCCGAGCATCAGGCCGCTTTGCAGACGCTGATCGAAGAGCATGTACAGCGTACAAAGAGCGTTCTGGGAGCGCGGTTGCTGCAGGATTGGGCAACAGCCTCCGCAAACTTCGTACTCTTTACCCCCAAGCCTCAGGCTTAAAGCAACAACTTTTAACGCAGAGGGCGCGGAGGTTTCGCAGAGGTCGCAACGGTATCCGTGGCGGCCTCCGCGAAACCTCCGCGCCCTCTGCGTTAAAGCTTTTCAGGGTGTCGATGGAACGGTTCGATACCATGGTGACGTGCGCGCCTGATGGCCCGCCGAGAAAGAAGACCCATGTCCGAACCAAAACACGGCTTTGCCACACGCGCCATCCACGATGGACAGCATCCCGATCCGCTGACCGGCGCGGTCAACGTACCGATATACCTGACCTCGACCTATCAGCAGGAGGCGATCGGCAAGAACAAGGGTCACGAATACGCGCGGCTAACCAATCCCACGCGTGATGCCCTGGAAGAGAGCTTGTGCTCGCTCGAAGGCGGCACCTCGGCTCACTGTTTTGCCTCGGGCATGGCGGCGATCACGGCTCTCTGCACCATGATGAAGGCCGGCGACCACGTTGTCTGCTCGGATAACATGTATGGCGGCACCTCGAGACTCTTCGACAAGATCCTCGTGCATTATGGGTTGACGTTCACGTACGTCGACACCAGCAACGCCGAGAATGTGAGCGCCGCGATCCGTCCTGAGACAAAGCTCGTCCACATCGAAACGCCGACCAACCCGATGATGTCCGTTACCGACATTCGCGCGGTGGCTGACGTCTGCCACGCAAAGGGCGTTGAGTTGAGCGTCGACAACACATTCCTGTCGCCATTCCTGCAGAGGCCTATCGAGCTCGGCGCGGATATCGTGATGCACTCGACGACAAAGTTCCTCAACGGTCACTCGGACGGCCTCGGCGGTGTATTGGTCTGCACCAAGCCGGAACATGCGGAGCGCTTCCGCTTTGTGCAGAAGTGTACCGGCGGAATCCTCTCGCCGTTCGACAGCTATCTGCTGTTGCGCGGAGTCAAGACGCTGGCCGTGCGCATGAGGCAGCATGAAGAGAACGGCCTCGCCGTTGCGGAGTTCCTGGTCAAGAAGCTCGGCGCAGACAAGGTCTTCTATCCCGGCCTCGCGACGCATCCGCAACATGAGCTGGCGAAGCGGCAGCAACGCGGTTTTGGCTCGATGCTGTCGTTCGAGCTCGGTTCGCTGGAGAACGCCAATGCCTTCGCGACACGCCTGAAGCTGTGCTATCTCGCCGAGTCGCTCGGCGGCGTCGAGACGCTGATATGCCATCCGGCGACGATGACGCATGCGGCGGTCGGCGCGGAGGGACGTGCAAAGCTCGGCATCACCGACGGGCTGATGCGGATCTCGGTGGGCATTGAAGAGGTCGAGGACATCATCGCGGACTTGGAACAAGCGCTGGCGTAATCGAACCGGATCATCCCGTTTTTGCTTTTCTTGTTGTCATTCCCGGAGGGAATCTGCTGTTGTTTTGGATTACACATGATGTTTGTGTCTGCACAAGCCGGAAGCAAATTCCCTGCGGGAATGACAACCAGAAAAGCAAAGGCAAAGGCCTGGTTGGAACCAGGCCTTTGCTGATTGTGGAGGTTACAGCGTCTCCTGAATCTGCAACGCCTCAATGCGGTTGGCAAGATCAGCCTTAGCCCCATCCAGCGCAGCCGTACGCATCTGCAACTCCTTCTGTCCTGAGGCAATAGCATCCTCGGTCTTGTTCAAATCCCCAACGAAGCGATCCCGTGAGCCTTTGTCGGCGTTTTGAAGCGCGGTGATGTTCGCCCGCTGGCGTTCTTCATCGCTGCGCAGCGCGGTGAGCTTCGCCTCCGTCTGGTCGACGGCAGTCTGCGCGTCGGCAACCTGGCGGCGAGCCTCGAGGATCGGCTGCAGTGCCTGTTCCAGCGCCGGATTGTGGTCGGTCGAGTTCAGAATCATGGTGAGTTGATTGTCGTCCGAGCGTGTGAGGTGATACGTGGTGGTGCCCTCATGTTTGCCGCCGACATGCAGGCGTACGGTCTCACCTGGTCCCGCTTCTACGCGGAAGCGATAGACGGTCGGCGTTGTCTCCGTGGGCTTGGGGTCGGAGTCCAGGGTGAAGCCTTTTACGACCGGATGCTCCAGCACTACCGTGCGCCGATCGGCAGCCGAGTTGTGGATGACGTAGGTGATCTCGCTAACCTCCGCGTGATGGATGGTCAGGACCCCCTTGGCCGCGCTGATCCGCGTGATGTGGTTGGAGTTCAATTGGCTCTCGGTAGTCACATGCACAGCCTGGTCGGCGGCATAGGAGAGCAGGCGCTTCTCTCCAGCATGGATCGGGTCGAGCAGTCCCTCTCCGCCGAAGTTACCGTTTTCGACGATCGAAAAGCTGCCGCGGTCGAGTGTCAGTCCACTCGTATTGGTGATCCAGAGCGCGCGCAGCGGTTGCGAGAGACTGTTCCCGTTCGAGGACACCAGCGTGACGCGGTCGGCGTCGACCTTGGCTTGCAGGATGGGCACGAGCGCGGACTCGTTCTTGCGAATCGTGATGGGTTCGCTGAGCTTGTACTCGAAGAAGTCGTCAAAAGCGGCGGCTTTGGTTTGGGGCTCGACCGAGGCTTCGGCAGCTTCTTCATACGAGGGTGGTGCGGGCGGAGCAGCCGCTACAGCTCCAGCCATAACGCCGCCCGCTGCCCCACTTGCAAACCCACCAGCTATCCCCGTGGCAACCATGGACTTTGCGACCCTACGACCGTTTAGTGGCAATACCGTCACCTTGTCTTCTTCTAGGCTGCTGTCAAAGGTCTGTGGCGTAAGCTGTGCTTCCTGCGCAATAGGGATCTCCGTCCGTCGCGAGTAGATCGGATCGGACAGCGGTTGGATGAAGCTCTGTGGCGAGCCTGCAATCAACGAGAGCTGCACGTTCACCCAATCGGTCCCGACGGTGTTGTCGACGACTGCCCAGCCTTGCAGCGTCGCGGTTTGCGCCGAGCCCGAGTTCGCGGAGTCCGTAAACAGGATGCGGTACGTCGACTTCCAGACAGGAACCTCCGAGATGTAGCTCACGTGCAGTTCGCGCGTGCCGGCGCCATGGTCGTCGAGCGTGAGGTGGCGAAGGCCCTGCGAGCGGTTGCCGGCGAGAAGCTCGAGATAGCGGCTGACGTCTTGATGCAGAGCTGTGTCGAGCAAATGAACGCTACTCGTGGAGGTTAGTTCGACCGTACGAACCTCGCCGCTGTCAGAGACGACGGTGAGGAAGTAGTGGTCGATGGAGGGGCGCGAGTCATTGTCACCCTTCTCTGGAACGCTGCGAATCTCCATCGAAAGCAGCCGGCCTGTGATCGAAGTGCCGGCGGAACTCACTGCAATGCGAGCGCCACGAATCGCCGAGTAGAAATCGGCGGCGGTTGCGTCGGTGCCGAGCGCGAGCGGCAGGTTCTTGAGCTGTTGTTCCAACGGGGTGGTGGAGTTGTACCCCGCGCCGGAGATGCGCCCGCCATTCAGGTCGATGGCGGTCAGTGATTGCAGAACGTCATTGAGCTGTGTGGTGGTGAAGTTGATGGTGACCTCGGCATTGCCGGTCACGTGGCCTGTGTGCTCGAAGAAACCGACGCCGTTCTTGTACAGCGAGACATGAGTGACGGGCAGGTCAATGTTGTGTTCTGCAACCGCCGAAGCTGCGGGAGGATGTAGGGTTGAGCTCTTTTGGGCGAAGGCAATCGTTGAAAACAGGCCAAGTTGGAGTGCGAGGACGGTGGTACGTGAGGACGCGCGCATGGGTTTCCTTTGCTGAAACATGCTGGAGCTGAAACTCCGCTGCTGATAGAACGAGGCCTCTGGGAGATCTTGCAATAAAAATCTTCAACTCAGGAAATAGACACCGCTGGCCGAAAATCGGACCGGAATCCAGGCAAAAACCTTTGGAGGCACGACTGTGGTAGGGTAGTGAGTTTTCTGAATGGAGGGTTTTTGTGGCGGTATCTGGGCTGGACTTTGGACTGAACGAAGAGCAGGTGCAACTTCGGCGCGAGGTGCGTGCGTTCGCGGAGCGCGAGATCGCGCCGCATGTCTCGGAGTGGGACGAGAAGAGCGAGTTCCCGCACGCGGTGGTGAAAAAGCTCGGCCAGATGGGCCTGATGGGCGTCATCTTTCCGGAGGAGTTTGGCGGTTCGGGCATGGGCTACGTGGAGTATGTGCTGGCGATCGAGGAGCTTTCGCGGGTCGATGGCAGCGTCGGCATCATCGTGGCTTCGCACAACTCGCTATGCACCAATCACATTATGTTGGGGGGCGATGATGCCCAGCGCAAACGTTGGGTCACCAAGCTCGCCAGCGGCGAGTGGCTCGGAGCCTGGGGGCTCACCGAGCCGGGTTCAGGCTCGGATGCCGGTGGCATGCGCACGACGGCCGTCAAGGTCGATGGCGGCTGGCTGCTGAACGGCTCGAAGACGTTTATCACCAATGGCACCTACGCCGACTGCGCGCTGGTGCTCGCGATTACCGACAAAGAGAAGGCCACACATGGCGGCATCTCCGCGTTTCTTGTCGAGAAGGGAACCAAAGGCTTCCGTCCCGGCAAGAAAGAGAACAAGCTCGGCCTGCGCGCCAGCGACACGGCGGAGCTGATCTTCGAGAACTGCCTGATCCCTGAAGAGAACCTGGTTGGAAAGCTGGGCGAAGGTTTCAAGGACGCGATGCGTGTACTCGACGGCGGCCGTATCTCCATCGCCGCGCTTTCGCTGGGCATGGCACGTGGGGCTCTCGACGCCGCGACGAAGTATGCGCAGCAGCGGCGGCAGTTCGGCAAAGCGATCAGCGAGTTCCAGGCGATCCAGTTCAAGCTTGCGGACATGGCCACGCAGCTCGACGCCGCATGGCTGTTGACGATGCGCGCCGCTCGCATCAAGGATGCCGGGCAGAAGGTGACGATGGAAGCTGCCATGGCCAAGCTCTACGCCAGTGAGGCTGCCTGCCGCATCTGCGACGAAGGTGTGCAGATTCACGGCGGCTACGGCTTCATCAAGGACTATCCTGCGGAGAAGTTCTATCGCGACGTGAAGCTCTGCACCATTGGCGAGGGAACCAGCGAGATTCAGCGTATCGTGATCGCCCGTGAGTTATTGAAGGGGCGGTAGACGTATGCACGGGTGCCCCATCCTCGACGCGTGGTTTTATCGCGCGGCAGGGTGGGGTATAGACGCCAAGCGAGCCCCACAGATCTTCGAAGCGCGCTCTGCGTCGGGGGTATCGTTTGCGGTAGCAAACGACCGCTCTCCTTTATCCAGCCACAGTTGCCTCTATAAAGCGAAGACGGTCGTGCTTCGCACGATACCCCACCCTGCCGCGCAAAGAACGCGCGTCGAGGATGGGGCACCCGTATTGTGGCCGCGCCACCCGACAACGCGGTATCCTCACTGTGCGATGAACACGAAAGCAATCTATCCGGGTACCTTCGATCCTCTGACCAACGGCCATCTCGATCTGATCGCGCGCGGCGCCAAGATCGTCGACGAACTGGTTGTAGCGATCCTGCGCAACTCCGAAAAAGGGACGCCGCTCTTCACCGTCCCCGAGCGTGAAGAGATGATTCGCGAATCCACGCTGGGTCTTGGCAACGTGTCCGTGGCCACATTCGACGGCCTGCTGGTGGATTTTGCCCGCTCGCAGGGAGCCAAGGCTGTTCTGCGCGGTATCCGCGCCATCTCCGACTACGAGTATGAGTTCCAGATGGCCATGATGAACCGCAAGCTCGACCCCGAACTGGAAACGCTGTTCATGATGCCTGCCGAGAAGTACACCTATGTCAGTTCGAGGCTCATCAAGGGAGTATTTCACCTCGGCGGTGATGTAACGTCGCTGGTGCCCCCGAACGTGGTCGAACGCCTGAAGAGCAAAGTGCCGGGGAAGATTTAGTGGCAAATCCTCGCGAGAGCGCGCTTAGCATCCAGGAACAGTTCGGGCAGATCGACATCTACGTCTTCGATCAGATCCTGCGCGGCAATATCGGGCCGGGGATGCGCGTTCTGGATGCGGGGTGCGGGTACGGAAGAAACCTGGTGCATCTGCTGCGAGAGGGAACGGAAGTCTTCGCGCTGGATGCAGATCCGGCGGCGGTGCAGCATGTGCGTGCGTTGGCCGCCGAGCTTGCTCCGGGCCTTCCGGCTGAGAACTTCCAGGTGAGCGCGATCGAGAAGATGAACCTCCCCGATGGGTTTGCGGATGTCGTCCTCTGCAACTCGGTGCTGCATTTCGCACGCGATGAGGAGCATTTTCTCGCCATGGTGCAGGAGCTGTGGCGCGTGCTCCGCCCCGGCGGGATGCTCTTCTGCCGCCTGGGGTCCAGGATCGGGATGGACTTCGAGCGCGTGCGGCGGAATATCTACCGGATCGGAGATGGTTCCGAGTGGTTTCTGGTGGACGAGCTGGTCCTGCTGCGAATGACCGAGCAGATGAACGGGCTGCTGGTCGATCCCCTGAAGACCACGATCGTGCAGGATTACCGCTGTATGACGACATGGGTAGTGCGGAAGCGGAGATGATCGCACTAGATCGTTTTACCTGCATGCGATGACCCAAACTAAACTTTATCTCCACCGCTAAATCTGAAAGACTGGAAGCATGAGTTCTGAACCAAGCAGGAAGATCCTGTCTGACCGCATTGGCCGCATTGAAGTATCGGCAACGATGGCCATTACTGCCGAAGCTCTAAAGATGAAGGCTCAAGGAATCGACCTGGCCGACTTTGGCGCAGGGGAACCGCACTTCGCCACTCCGCAGCACATCAAGGATGCCGCGATCGACGCCATCCAGAAGAATTTCACCCGTTACACCGCCGTCGCGGGCGTTCCGGAGGTCCGCAAGGCCATCGTCGATCGCCACGCCGCGGACTTCGGCTCCAATTACACGGTCGAAGAGTGCGTCTTCACCACAGGTGGCAAGCTCGCGCTGTTCAATGCGGTTCAGGTGCTCGTCGACCACGGCGACGAGGTCATCCTGCCTGTTCCGTACTGGGTCAGCTTCAAGGACATCATCCAGTACGCCGGCGGCAAAGTCGTCTACGTGGAAAGCTCGGAGAGCGAGAACTTCCGCATCACCGCGAAGATGATCGAAGCGGCCATTACGCCGAAGACCAAGGCGATCATTCTCAACACACCGTCGAACCCCTCCGGCGCGGTTGTCAGCCCCGAGGACCTCGAAGCGATTGTGCGGCTGGCACACGCGCGCGGCATCTACGTGCTCCTCGACGAGTGCTACGTCTACCTGACGTTCACCGGTAAGGTGGTCAGCGGCGGTTCGTTTACCGATTGCAAGGAGCACATCGTCGTGCTGGGCTCACTTTCGAAGACATACGCGATGACCGGTTGGCGTGCGGGCTTTGCGCTGGGGCCGAAGCCGATCATCGCAGCCATGAGCAAGCTGCAGTCGCAGAGCACATCCAACACGGCAAGCATGGTGCAGCAGGCATCCATCGCCGCTCTCACGGCGTCACAGAAATGCGTCTCCGAAATGCGTGCCGATTACATCAAACTCCGCGACCGTGTGTTGGAAGGCTTCAAGACCATTCCAGGGCTCACCTGTACCGTTCCTGAAGGTGCTTTCTATGTGTATCCGAACATCAAGGCTTTCCTTGGCAAAGGAGAGGTCAAGACCGCGTCGGACCTGGCTGCGAAGCTGCTGAGCGAGGCGCACGTTGTGGTAGTTCCTGGGGAAGCGTTCGGGACGGCGGAGCATATCCGGCTCTCCTATGCTGTCTCGGCTGATGTGATCGACAAAGGTGTTCAGCGGATTTGGGAGTATCTCTCCAAGCTCCAATAAAACAAACGCGCGGCCTGCACTTATAGGCCGCGCGTTCTGCCATGAAAAGGAACACCATGTCTTCTGAGAAGTTAAAGAGCAAACCGGCGTTTGCAGCAGTGATTCTTGCGGGTGGCAGCGGAACCCGTTTCTGGCCGCGCAGCCGGCGCGCGCGGGCCAAGCAGGTGCTTCAGCTCGACGGCGAGCGGACGATGATCCAGCAGACGGTTGCCCGTCTGGAAGATATGATCCCCGATCATGACGTCTGGGTCATCACCAACGATCTGCTCTCCGGCATCATCAGCGATCAACTACCGGATGTTCCTGGGTCTCGGATCTTGCGCGAGCCCGAAGCACGCAACACAGCCCCAGCCTGCGGCCTGGCGGCGTTCCTGCTGGAGCGTGAAGCTCCTGAGACGATTATTGGGATCTTTCCTTCGGACCATACGATTGGCAACGTCGCACGCTTTCATATGATTTTGCGCGCGGGCATCAAACTCGCCGCCCACGGACCGAATATGGTGGTCCTGGGCGTTCCTCCAACTCGTGCGGAGACCGGATACGGCTACATCGAACTGGGTGCGGCTGTTACGCCGACGACGGTTGGCGGTGAGGCCATTCCTGTTCGCCGCGTTCGCCGCTTTACCGAAAAACCCGATGCCACTCATGCCAGGACCTTTCTGCGTTCCGGCAACTACGCCTGGAACAGCGGCATGTTTCTCTGGAGCGCACGCACCCTGGCCGATGCGATCCGCGAGCATGCCCCTGCTATGGCCCCTCTGCTGGAGAAGATCGCGGCCGCCTTTGGAACGCCCGAATTTGAGCCGGTCTTTGCCGAGCTTTATCCGCAGTGCGAGTCCATCTCCATCGACTACGCGGTACTTGAGCCACGCTCGGCGAAGGGCGAGGTAGCGTCCGAGCTTTACTGCCTGCCTGCGGACTTTGCCTGGAACGACCTCGGTTCCTGGGCTGCACTGCATGAGTTCGTTTCTGAGAGTAAAGAGCCCAAGAACTGCAACGTCATCGAAGCCGGCCACGATGTGCAGATCGGCTCTTCCGGCTGCTACGTCTACGCTCCCAGCAAGGCTGTAGCTTTGGTAGGCGTCAAAGACCTGGTGGTCGTGGAGACCGGCGACGCGCTTCTGATCACCACGCGCGACGGATCGCAGGATGTTGGTCGCGTTGTAGCGGAACTGAAAAAAGCTGGACGGCATGACTTGATTTAGCCGGACGGCACGATTTGATTTAGGAAATCTGAAAACGATGAGCGATTTGAAGACAGTTGTGAAGTTCGGGACCGACGGTTGGCGTGGCATCATCGCCGACGATTTTACGTACGAAAATGTTCGCGTAGCTTCGCGCGCGATTGCGCTCTACGTGCTGGAGCACGAAGATGCGAAGGCCGGTGTCTGCGTCGGCTATGACACGCGTTTCGGCTCTCGCTCGTTTGCCCGGGTCGTTGCCGACACCCTTGCCGCCGCCGGCGTGCCCGTGTTCCTGGCGAACAAAGTGACCCCAACACCGGAGCTCTCCTTCGCGGTACGCGAGCGCAAGGCCGCTGGCGGTGTCATGATCACCTCGAGCCACAATCCCGCCGAGTGGAATGGCGTTAAGTACAAAGCCAGCTACGGAGGCTCGGGCAAGCCTTCCATCATCAGCTCGATCGAGAGCTATCTGCTGCAGCCTGTACCCCAGGCCGCGGTCCCGGCCAAGATCGAAGAGGTCGACTTTGCGCCGGACTATATTGCAGCGCTGGAGTCCTTTGTTGATCTCAAGGCCATCAAGGCCTCCGGTTATCGCTTTCTGATCGATACCATGTATGGCGCGGGCCGCGGATACATTGCCGGAATCTTCGAGCGCGCGGGCATTCCCTACGTTGAATTCCGCAACGAGCTGAACCCGGCATTTCCAGGCATCAACCCTGAACCCATCCTGCCGCACATCGCGGCCACACAGAAAGCGGTCGTCGCAGAAAAGTGCGCGGCGGGCCTTATCACCGATGGCGATGCTGACCGCATTGGTGCGGTCGATGAGCATGGCAACGTCGTCGACGCGCACAAAATTTTCGCTGTCATCTTGCAGTGGCTGCTGGAGCGCAAGCAGTGGCCCGGCGATGTAACCCGCGCCTTCAACACGACCAAGATGCTCGACCGCATCGCAGCGAAGTACGGCCGTCCGCTGCATGAGCACGGCATCGGCTTCAAGTACGTAGTCGACCTGATGCTCGAAAAGGACATCCTGATCGGCGGCGAAGAGTCCGGCGGTGTAGGTATCTCGAAGCACCTGCCCGAGCGCGACGGTCTGTTGAACAGCCTGCTGCTGGCCAACGTAATGGCCGACGAGAAGAAGACCCTCGGCGAACTCGTTGCAGCGTTGCAGCAGGAGTACGGCGAGCATCAGTACGGGCGCGTCGATATGCACATCAACGAAGAGTTGAAGCAGTCCGCGATACGCCGGGCTCAAGACGGAGTAACAGATGTTGCGGGCCTGAAGGTGCTGCGCATCGAGACGCTCGACGGCATCAAGTTCTTCCTCGAGAACCCAGCTTGCGCGGGTAAGCCCAACGCAGCAGAGACCTGGTTGCTGCTGCGTGCCAGCGGAACCGAGCCGCTGCTGCGCGTCTACTGCGAAAGCTGCAGCCAGGAGAGCGTCCAGCAGGTGCTAAAGGCTGCGCAGGAGTTTGTGCTGCAGGGAGATGCGAAGTGAGCCGCCAGGTTTCAACCGAGGTCGCAGGCTTGCTCTTCGACAACGACGGTGTTCTCGTCAGCTCCATCGCCAGCGTGAACCGTTGCTGGAAACTCTGGGCGGCGCACTACGGCATTCCAAACGCCGATCAGGTGAAGCTTGCGCATGGCACACGCGCGATCGAGATGATGCTGGCGTTGAAGCCGGACGTCGACACCGTCGAGGGGCTGCGGCTGATCGAAGACATAGAGATCGCGGACGTCGCGGATATCGAGGTTTTGCCTGGGGTTCGGTCGCTGCTGGCCAGCCTGCCCTCCGAGCGTTGGGCGATCGTCTCTTCCGCAACCCGCCGGTTGCTGTTGGCTCGGCTAGAAGCCGCGAAGCTGCCTCTTCCCCATTGGATCGTCAGTGCCGACGATGTTGTAAACGGCAAGCCCCACCCAGAACCCTATCTGCGCGGCGCGGAGCTCATTCACATCGCACCGGCGGATTGCCTGGTCGTGGAAGACGCCCCGAGCGGCGTACATGCCGGCAAAGCCGCGGGCTGCCGCGTTCTAGGCGTAGTTGGAACAGATACCGCAGAAGAGCTCCTTGCAGCAGGAGCGGACTGGGCCGTCGCCTCGCTGGAGCACGTGCGAGTTGAGACTTCTGCGAACGGACTCAAGCTCACCTTCGACACGATCTAGAGCGGTTGACCGATCGTCTGAGATCGCTCCTTGCAGTTACTTTTTTTGAGCCTAACCCATACGGTGTCATCTCGACCGGAGCATGATGGTTTCATCGTCATGCGCAGTGGAGAGACCTGCAGCTTGTTCGCGCACAGGCACTTTGCGGTGTCTGCGCGGTGCCTTCGTCGTTGCTGTTGCTCTTCGGAGTAGGGCCGCGAAGACAGTGCAAACCTCTGGGCTTTAGCCCTTAGCTGCCCGTGTTTCAGCTCCTCGCTCCTCAATGGCAAAAATCGCCGTGCAAACTATTTCGACTGCTCGACTTGTAGAATTATTATTAATTCGTTGTAATTGAAGAAATGAGATTTGCTCGCAAATTACTCCTTTTGGTTGGACCGATGATTCTGGCGTGGCCGCTGTCCTCGGAGGCACAGTGGGACGGGCCACGGTTGATGGGTGCGGACGGCAAGCCACTGGAGTTCGATGTGGTGTCGGTGAGGCCCAACCACTCCGGAGCAGAGTCGATGGGCAATGGTTCCGCGCCGATGGACGATGGGTGGACGATCACGAATATGCCGCCGGAAGAGATGCTTCACTGGGCATTCGGTCTCTTCCTGAGTGACGAGATCGCTGGGCTGCCGGAGTGGGCAAAGCACGAACGTTATGATGTCAAGGCGAAGGTGAGCGATGCGGACGTAGCGGCGTTCCGTAAGGTCGTTGACCCGGTACAGCGCGCGCCCATGTTGCAGAAGATATTAGTAGACCGTTTCCATCGGAAGTATCACTACGAGATGAAAGAACTTCCCGTCTACGCGCTGGTGGTAGGGAAGAACGGCATCCGGATGACAGAGATACAACCTGCCATTGGCCCCAATGGGATGAAGGATGGTGGCGGGAGGCAATTAGGACGAGGCCAGATGAGGAGTATGGGCCAGCCGATGAAGCCTTTGGTGAATCAGCTCACCATGGAACTAAGACGTGTCGTTGTCGATAGAACGGGGCTCAAGGGTTTCTACAATTTCACGCTGCGATGGGCTCCGGACGATGGAGCTCCACCAGAGGGTGATGTTGCAGCTCCCTCGATCTTTACGGCGGTGCAGGAGCAGCTTGGGTTGAAGCTGGAAGCTACGAAGGCTCCCGTGCAGGTTCTTGTGATCGACTACCTTGAGCGGCCTTCGGCAAACTGATTGGGAAGCATCGTCATAGTGTGAACACGCCCAGGTTCGACCGAAGCTGTCTCACATCTCGAATTGCACCTCGCGCAGCGTTGCTCGTCAGCGCGGCATACGCCTGTAACGCGGGAGAGACGGCTCGTTCCCGGTTGACAGGCTTCCATGCGTCGCGCCCGCGAGCTGCCATCGCCGTGCGGCGCTCTTCCATCACCTCATCGCTGAGTTCCAACTGAATGGAGCGAGCAGGAATATCGATCTTGATCGTGTCGCCGGTTTCGATCAGGCCAAGGAGTCCTCCCTCCGCGGCTTCAGGAGAAACATGGCCGATGGAGAGCCCGGAACTGCCGCCGGAGAACCGCCCGTCCGTTACCAGCGCGCAGGACTTAGCCAGGCCCTTCGACTTGAGGTAACTCGTCGGATAAAGCATCTCCTGCATACCAGGCCCGCCCTTAGGACCTTCGTAACGAATCACAACAACATCGCCTGCAGTGACCTGATCGCCAAGAATTCCAGCGATAGAGTCCTCCTGGCTCTCGAAGACGATTGCATGGCCCGTCAGGATAAGCATGGAGGGCTCCACGCCCGCCGTCTTGACGATGCAGCCCTCCGGCGCAAGATTGCCGAACAGAATGGCGAGACCACCGTCCTTGCTGAACGCGTGCTCCACGGATCGTATCGCGCCGGTCTCACGATTCTTATCCAGCTCCTCCCAGCGAGCGGACTGAGAGAAAGCCTTCTGGGTAGGAACATTGCCAGGGGCCGCGCGATAGAAGGTATCGACCGACGCCTCGTCCGTTCGCAGGATGTCCCAATCCTCAAGAGCCTGTCCAAGCGTAGGCGCATGGACAGTGGGCACACTCGCATCGATCAATCCACCCCGATCGAGTTCGCCGAGGATAGCCATCACGCCACCCGCACGATGCACATCCTCAAGATGAACATCGCTCTTGGCCGGTGCCACCTTGCACAGGCAGGGAACTCGGCGCGAGAGGCGATCGATATCCGCCATCGTGAAGTCCACTTCGCCTTCGCTGGCCGCCGCCAGCAGATGCAGCACCGTGTTGGTCGAGCCGCCCATCGCAATGTCCAGGCTCATGGCATTTTCAAAGGCTGTCCGGCTCGCAATACCGCGCGGCCGTGCGCTCTCGTCCTCCTCCTCGTACCAGCGCTTAGCGAGATCGACGATCACTCGTCCGGCGCGTCGAAACAACTGTTCCCGATCGGAGTGTGTCGCCAGGACCGAACCGTTTCCTGGCAACGCAAGCCCCAGGGCTTCCGTGAGACAGTTCATCGAGTTCGCCGTAAACATGCCCGAACAAGAACCGCACGTCGGACAAGCAGATCGCTCGATCACACCTACCTCTGCATCGCTGTAACGGTTATCGGCGGCGATAACGATGGCATCCACCAGGTCGAACGCCTTCTGGCTCCCCTTCAAGGTGGCCTTGCCGGCTTCCATCGGCCCGCCGGAGACAAAGATCGCGGGAATATTCAGCCGCATCGCAGCCATCAGCATGCCAGGTGTGATCTTGTCGCAGTTCGAGATGCAGACGAGGGCATCCGCACAGTGTGCGTTGGCCATGTATTCGACACAATCGGCAATGAGTTCGCGCGAGGGAAGCGAATAGAGCATCCCACCATGTCCCATGGCAATGCCGTCATCTACGGCAATGGTGTTGAACTCCTTGGCAACTCCGCCCGCCGCCTGGATCTCGCTCGCTACTAACTGTCCCAAATCTTTCAGGTGTACGTGGCCGGGGACAAACTGCGTAAAGCTGTTGGCGACGGCGATGATGGGTTTGCCAAAATCTCCATCCGTCATTCCTGTCGCTCGCCAGAGGCTGCGAGCTCCTGCCATGTTGCGGCCGTGGGTGGTAGTCCTGGAACGATAGGGCGGCATACTCTCTCCGTGAAGAACTTGAAGAGAGCCTACCGACCCGAGATATGGTTGTAAAATATATTATTATCGCTTGATTAGGTCGCTATACATATCAATATGGATCAACGTCAGCTCAGGCATTTTATCGCGGTGGCAGAGACGCTGCACTTTGGGAAAGCAGCCGACCGCCTTGGGATGACCCAGCCTCCCTTGAGCCAATCCATCCGAGCGCTCGAAGCCGAGATCGGTGCGCCCTTGTTCCTGCGGACGAATCGCAGTGTGGCGCTGACTCCTCTGGGCGAAGAGTGGCTCAATCCTGTCCGTGCCGCACTCGATGGTATGGGAGCCCTCGCCCCGCTGGCGCAACGCATTTGCAGCGGGGATGCAGGACGCCTCGAAGTATCCTTCGTCAGCACCGCCGACTACAGCATCCTGCCGGCGTTAGTGCAACGCTTTAGGCAGCTCTATCCGTCGGTCGAACTCCTGCTCACGGAGGCGACCAGCGATGTACAGATTGCAACGCTGCTCGAAGGCAAAGGCAATGTAGGGATCATCATCCGGCATGCTTCTGCGGCTATACCTAAAGGGCTTTCGTATCGCAGGCTCGTCTCCGAATCACTCATCGCCGCAGTTCCGGAAAGCTGGATTCAGCAGCGCCGCATCGCTCCCGTGAAAGGTCGACTGACCTCAGCCGCGATGACCTCCTCGCCTCTGGTCGTCTTCCCGCGACGTGTCTCTCCTTCTTTCTACGACCTCGTCATGGACTACTACGCCGCGCACGGAGGCGACGTTCACATCATCCAGCATGCGATCCAGATGCAGACCATCATCAGCCTGGTATCGGCGGGAATGGGAATCGCGCTCGTACCCGCATCCATGCGCCATCTGGCGCGTTCTGGAGTGGTCTATCTGGACTTGGAAGGCAAGGCTCCGCAACTGGAATCGGGGATTATCTGGCGTGATCGAGATTCAACCTCAACCCTCGCCAACTTTGTTCGAATCGCAACCGCATCTCGGGTGAAAACTCACCTGACGGGAAATTGAAGCTACGCGGGCGGCCCTTGGCGAAGCCGCCATTGGCGGATGGATTCCCGAGAGTTTCTCTTCTTGGCAGGGAGGGGCAGATGGAGAGAAGAGCGTTTCTTGTTACCAATCGTCCTTGGTCGCAGAATGTCGTGACATCTAGAAGTGATCAAGACCGAGAACGAGAAGGATCGCCTCAGTAACGAATCCTTTGCGCAGAGGTCCTTGCACGCTTGTCCGTTGTAAAGAAAGACCGGTGGTCAATCCCATAATGATGTCGGCAAGATTTTTCGGAGCAGATGGTGGAGTTCGGTCCAGTTTGGCAAACAGCTTGGTAACCAATCCAGCCATGGTGTCCAGGTGAGCGCGGTGCAGGTTGGCATACGTCTTCGCAAACGTCTTGTCGCGGCAGGCTTGCAGTTGAAACTCTGCGGAAAGTAAACCGAAGTCGAAATCAGAGCCATTCCCGGTTTCAGAGCTGCGGATGAGCGACAGAAGCTCCGACCCAGGAATATCTTGCGCAAGAAGCTGTGCCAAAGCTTCGATCTCGCGCCGCTTATGGAGGTCAAGAAGCTCCAGAAAGATAGCCTCTTTACTTTCGAAATTGGAATAGAACGCTCCCTTGGAGTAGCCTGCGCTCTCCGCAATCAAATCGACAGACGCGCCCTCATAGCCACCCCGGGCAAACAACTGAGCCGCCGATTCCAGAAGCCTTGTCCTGGTCTCGAGCCGGCTCTCCTGCCGGGTCAGTCTCTGCTTGATCGCTTTAGCCACGTTTTCAGAATAACGCACGAAAACTATTTGCAACTCAAATACTAATTGGTATATCTATACCGTATAGGATGTTCGAAGGCCGGGTCGCGCATGCCGCAAGTTCGGTCTGAGCGAATGAGAGGCACAACGAACGCGAGGAGTTTTTATGGCTAAAACAATTTTGATAACGGGTGCCTCCAGCGGTATTGGACGGGCTACCGCGCTTTATTTCGCCGAAAGAGGCTGGAATGTGGCCGCAACCATGCGCGACCCGCTCAAGGCGGACCCCGTGCTTCAGCATCCGCAAATCAGCTTGTTCGCGCTGGATGTGACGAATGCAGATTCCATTGCACAAGCGATAACCGATACGTTGAATCGCTATAAAAAGATTGATGTGCTGCTGAACAACGCAGGCTACGCCCTATTCGGCCCGATTGAAGCAAGCGGCAGTGAGCAAATCCAACAGCAATTCGCTACGAATTTATTCGGCTTAATCGGGGTCACACAACAAATTCTTCCAGGGATGCGGGCCGCGGGCGAAGGTTTGATACTCAATGTCTCTTCCATTATTGGCCGTATGGCTCTTCCTTACGCCTCGTCCTACATCGCGACAAAATTCGCGGTAGAAGGGTTGAGCGAATCTATGCGCTATGAGTTGGAGCCGTTTCATATCCGCGTCAAACTCATCGAACCCGGCAGCATCAGTACCGAATTCGGCAAGGGCAGTCTGCAAACGGCGGTGAGCGACCCCTATCGAGCAAGCCTTACCAAATTTTTGGGCGTCTTCGCGAAGAGTAACGCTGCAGGGGCCAAGCCAGAGGAGGTTGCGAAGGTAATTTACCGTGCTGCGAATGATTCGAGCAATCGGTTACGTTACCTCGCCAAACCTGGCCCATTTTTTTGGATGAATCGAATTTTGCCCGATGCGGCGTGGCGGCGATTGCTGGTGAAAGCGATGGTGAACTAGAGATGAAGATACTGTTATTGGGTGCCTCGGGTTTGGTGGGGAAGAATGTATTGGCGCAGGCTCTCGCGCATCCTGCCATGACAAACGTGGTCGCACCAACGCGCCAACCCCTGGCACCCCATCCAAAGCTTATAAATCCTGTGTCCGATCGCCTGGAGTCGCTGCTATCCGAAGGGGTGGCCTGGGGAGTTGACGGCGTCGTCTGTGCGCTGGGAACAACGATCAGCAAGGCTGGTTCCCAAGAGGCATTTCGTGAGGTGGACTACGTGCTGTCGTTGGCCTTCGCGCGATCTGCACACGAGCATGGAGCGGAGACGTTCGTCCTCGTCTCGGCGAGCGTTGCCTCTGTCAGCTCTGCAATGTTCTATCCAAGAATCAAAGGAGAAATCGAGCGAGACATCGAGCTCTTGGGATTCAAATCACTCACCATCGTTCGACCCAGCCTTATCGGCGGCGAACGGGATGAACCGCGCTTCAGGGAAGGCATCGCTCTACGATTCATGAGCATCTTTGCGCCGATTCTCCCCAAGAAGTTTCATGTCAATCCCGCTCCCGCAATCGCTGCGGCGATCTTGAATGCTGTCACGACAGCCGACCCGGGCCGCCATTTTCGTTATGCCGAAAGCTTGGCCTGAGGAACTGGTGATTCCGCCGAAGATGGAGACTACGCAAAATCGCCTGTTGGGCTTTCACCTCCTCTAACCCGTTGTTTGAGGTTCTCGCTTTCCATAGGAACGAGATAGCCCTCTACGGGAAGCATCGGACGAAATATCTTTAAAAGATTGCATCTGAACCTACTAGTAGGTAGTCTAATCGTGTATGGACAACAATACTGCAGTTCGAATTCGCGAAACGGCACACGACCTGATCGCCGAGAGGGGATACTTCGGCTTCAGTTATGCGGATATTGCCGAGAAGGTCGGTATTCGTAAGGCCAGTATCCATCACCACTTTCCCTCCAAGGTGGATCTCGTCGTCGCGACGCTCAAGGAATATCGTGCCAAACTCGTCGAGGCCGCCGGTCATCTGGATCACAATGTCACCGATCCGTTACAGCGCCTTAAGCTTTATGTGCAACACTGGGCGGAGTGTGTAAAGAGCAATAACCGTCCCATCTGCATCGCGGCTCTGCTCAGTGCGGAACTTCCGGCGCTGCCCGAGGAGATCCAGGTCGAGGTGCAACTGCACTTCAAATATCTCGTCTCCTGGGTGAAAGCCACGCTGAAAGAGGGAGCCAGCCGCGGAAACATCCGTCTTGGAAATACTGCGGAAGTTGAGGCACAAAGCTTTGTAGCGCTGGTCCACGGGGCCATGATCTCCGCGCGAGCCTTAGGCTCTGCGGAAATCTTCAACTCGATCACGAAGGGCGCTCTGGAACGTCTTCGAGCCTCAAAGTGAAGTTGTAGTATCCAAGTCATTCGGATTTGTTATTAGGCTATCGAATCTACCTATTAGTAGGTAGACGGTTCAAGCAGGCCTTTGGCCCATTACCTGGCGATCCTCGAATCGCCATTCTAAGGAGAATCCTATGTCCGTCCTGATCTCTGCTTTCGTGTTGGGTATTGTGTGCGGTCTGCGCGCCATGGTGGGTCTCGCTGCGGTGAGTTGGGCAGCGAGCCGCCAGCAGCTTCCACTTGAGGGAACCTGGCTCTCGTTCCTCGGCTTTCGCTTCACGCCGTACATCACGAGCCTGCTGGCTCTTGGCGAAATCATCAACGACAAGCTGCCCAAAACTCCCAGCCGCCTTGTGCCTCCGCAGTTCGGTGCCCGCGTGGTGATGGGCGCGCTCGCCGGAACGGCCATCGGGCTCTCGCATGGACAGCTCGTGCTCGGTGTCATTGCCGGCATCGTCGGCAGCGTGGCCGGAACACTCGGCGGTTCCAAAGCCAGAGCCTTTGCTGCGCAGCTGTTCGGACGCGACCTGCCCGCCGCCTTGCTGGAGGACGTTCTGGCTGTCGCTCTGGCCTTCGTCGCCATCGTCACGCTTCGCTAATCCTGTCGGCGTGTCCTCGCAAAAGAGGCCACGCCAACGTTCCTTCACCCCTAACCCATCTTCGCTAGAAGATGCCATGAAAGGCTCTTTCCAATGTTCGCTTCCTCTTTGTTCAAAAGCTCAAAGTTCCTCGTCGCCCCGCTGGCTCTAGCTCTCGTTGGCTTTGCTCCAACGGTCCACGCAGTAGGCCCCTCCGGCGTCAAAAACATACTGCTGGTGCATGGAGCATGGGCCGATGGATCGTCCTGGAACAAGGTCATCGCCAAGCTGAATGCCGACGGTTACAACGTGACCGCCGTGCAGCTTCCGCTCACCTCGCTGGCCGATGACGTTGCGGTCGTCCAGCGTGCCCTGGCACGCGAAGACGGCAAAACCCTGCTGGTGGGCCACTCCTATGGAGGCGTCGTCATTACCGAGGCAGGCGTCGATCCCAAGGTTGCAGGCCTGGTCTATGTCGCTGCGTTCGCTCCGGATGCGGGCGAATCCGCATTATCCCTGACCAAAACGGGCCCGGCCACTCCCATCGGTGCTGATTTGGTGCCGGACGCTGCGGGCTTCCTCAAGCTCACGGCTGCTGGAGTCGCCTCTGACTTTGCGCAGGATCTCTCGCCCACCGAGCAGACGGCGATCGCAGCAACACAAGGACCTCTCTCCGCCCCGAACGCCTTCAGTGCGAACGTGACGCATGTGGCCTGGAAGAATCTTCCCAGCTGGTACGTGGTTGCAGCCAACGATAGAGCCATTGGTCCGGTGCTGGAGGCGACCATGGCAAAGCGGATAAACGCAACGACGCTGACCCTGCAATCCAGTCACCTGGTCATGCTGAGCCACTCTACGGAGGTCTCCAACTTCGTCGAGAAGGCTGCCAGCTCTCTGAAATAGTAGAAGACGTAGAGCAAAAGCAAAAGAGATACCTGCCGCGTTTGGCAGGTATCTCTTTTGCGCTCCACGCCTATTTGAGGGGCATGCAGAAGCACAAAGTGTTCCCGTCCGGATCGGTCACGGAAAATTCACGTAGTCCCCACGTCTGATCCACTGGTGCAGTGTGAATAGGAGATTCCGGACGCAATGTCGTGTCGAGCCCCCGCGCGCGAAAGGTCGCATAACGTTCGTCTACATCGTCTACAAACACGCGGTTGACCGAACCGAAGACACCATCTCCCGCATGACGTGAGAGTTGTAGCTCGGCCCCATCTCGAATGAGGTCAACGACTCCGTTAGCCCTCTCGCGATCTTCATATCCCGGCCACTTGCGCTCGAAGTCGAGAATTCGCGTATAAAACTGCACGGATCTTTCTAAATCACCAGACTTGATCACAGGAACAATCTTCATGACACTCTCCCGAATGGTAGGGCAATAGGCTTAGCGTGCCGGCATCGGTGCAGTAGCTTGCTTGCCGGCCTCCATCAGAACTCCTCCGCGATAGATGGAGTCATGATCAGGCTCATTCCACACATACCAAAATATGCCTCCCAGGCGTTTCTGCCGAAAGAGATGAAGGAAGTAAGCGCGCATCTCTGCTGCAGAACGGGCACGCTCCTGGTCTTGGGCTGACGACGTGGCTGTACTCGAAAATCCCCACTCCGTTAGCCAATAGGGCTTGGTATTTCCCGCAGGGAAGATCGATGCATCCAGCATGGCGATCCGCTGGGCGGCTGCAGATTTGTCTCCCGCCTTCACCTCCGGGGGATAGTCGTGGACTCCATAGCCGTCAACGAGTTTGTCGAGTCCGTGGGCGCGGAGAAACGCATAGGTAGCCGGAATAGAGACACCATCCACCTTCAAGTTTTGCTGCCACTGTCCGCCAGTCACTGCGGCCATCCCGGCAGAGATAATGGGCGCATGCTGATTCAGCTTGGAATGATCGCGCACGTCCTTTAGCGTGGCCAGTACCTTCAAATATTGGAGGAAGCCCTGCGCGACTCTCTTTGCCTCCGGATCTCGGGAGAGATCTTCGACGGTAAAGGATTTGCCTTGGCCGGGTACCGGAAAATCCCCGTTGAAGTCGGTCCAGTTGATCTCATTGCCCAGCTCCACACCCGTCAACACAACTCCTTTTGCATCCAGCTTGTCGAAGAGAGTCTGGAAGTAGGCTCGGGAGCGCTCAGGATCCGCAGCGGACAGGGAAGTGGCGCTTCTCATATGCCGCTTCGCGTCGGCGGGGCGCACAGGAGCATTTGCAAAGAATTGAATACTCGCCACCAGAACCAGCCCGATTCCCTCAGACTGAAGCTCCTTCGCCAGATTGATGTTCTTGTCGTCCGGCCTCAGGGAGGTCCGCACGAAGCCGACACCGGAACGCTTCAATTGCCCCACGATCTCCAACTGCTGTGCGGCATCAAAGTTCTGAAAGCTGTTCACGTTGACGCCGACCGGGAACTTCGGCCCCTGCGCAAAGCCCAGTCTCGACGTCATGACCAGGGCCAGAACAAAGGCCGTCCTCCAGAAGGAAGGTTTCAGGAGACGCCGCGGTTTCACAAGGAAGGGAAGCGGAAACGAAAATCGCTGAGACGAGGTCGTGGGCAAGACTCTCTCCTGATTGAAAATTCAAACGCCAGTTTAGACCCCATTCTTTTGCCGGTGTTTCGATCCACGCAAAATACTGTTTGTTGCGCGATTTTGTGTCATGAACTTTGCAGCTTGTTGATGCATGCACTATGCAGTGCTTTATCCGTGGGGCTTTTGTCGCTGCTGTTGTTTTTGGGAGTAGCAGCGGCCTTTAGGCCGCGGAAATAAGCAAACCTCTCATTGGCTTTAGCCCTGGGCTTTTTGTGGGCATCCGCAAATGGCTTGGGTAGGTGTTGCCTGAAGAACTGGTGCTCCCAATCGCTCAGAAGCTTCGCAATAGAAAATCTCTTGTGTTCGCCAGCACCTTCTCTCGCATCGCGCGCTCTGGAAGTATGCGTGCGATTTCAATGGCCCCGATCATCGTTGCAAAGATCGAAAAGAAGGCGCGCTCCTTGTCTACAGCTCCACGGCCCGGCATAAAGGGAAGCATCCGATCCTTGTAGTTCACGAGCTCGGCAAGGATCTGCCCCTTCATGCTTTTGTCGACCCGCGCCAACTCGGGGGCAAGTGCCGTCAGCGGACAGCCGCGCTCGGGGTGATCGCAGTATTCCAGGCTCAGATAGGCCTTCACAATCGCCTTCCACGCTATCTCCGGGCGCGACTTTTCGGCACCCTGAGACAGCGTGTCAACGGTCTCCCGGAAAGCCTCACGCAGTGACTCCAGCAGCAACTCGTCCTTGTTCCCGAAGTGTCTGTAAAAGCCTCCATGCGTCAGGCCATTGTCGCGCATAACCGCTGCAACCCCTGCGCCGTTCAGACCCTCGGCGCGTACGCGTCGCGAGGCGTCTTTCACAATCTTCTCGTGGACCTCTGCTTTGTGTTCTGGCTGGTAACGCATGGCTCATTGTAAGATGCTCGCGATCATCCCACGATGCAAACCAGCTGCAGCTAAAGAAAGCCCGAATCTATGAGATGATTGACATCATCCTATGCGTAGATAGGAGAACTTCCCATGACTCACCCGATTCTGATTACAGGCGCAGCCGGAGGTCAGCAGGGATCAACCGGGCGCCTCGTCGCCGGTCTCCTGCTCCAGCAGGGCATTCCCGTTCGCGCCTTCGTCCACAAAATCGATGCCCGGTCCGACGAACTCCGCCAGCAAGGTGCGGAGATCATCGAGGGCGATCTCCTTCACCCAGCCACAGTCCAGGCGGCAATGAAGGATGTGAAGCGCGCGTACTTCACCTATCCGGTGACCGATGGGCTGCTTGAGGCAGCCACCATCTTCGCCGCAGAGGCTCGCGATGCTGCCCTGGAACTGGTGGTGAACAATTCTCAGTTCCAGTGCACGCCCGATAATCCTGCGTTTCGCGATCTCCAACGCGCTGCCTCGTTCCGGAATCTGCAGCATCGACTGACCGATCGCATCTTCGACTGGGCACAGGTCGGCGCCGCTCACCTTCAGACGCCTCCTTATTACGAAAACGTACGCGCCCTTGTCAGCCGGAGCGTGGCTGAGCAAAATACCGTCTTCCTTCCATGGGGTGATGGCAATGCCGTCATTCCTCTCACCGGTGCGGAAGACGTATCCCGCGTAGCCGCGACTCTTCTCGCTTCCCCTGGCATGCCATCGGGAGATGTGTACCCTCTGGTGAGCGAAACTCCCACCGTGCTGGAGATCGTTATAACTCTGGAGAGGGCAACTGGGCGGCAGATTCGATACGTGCCAATTACTGACGAACAGTGGGCTGACGCAGTTAGGGAGCGGCTCAATCCTCACGCGCTCGACCATCTCTCCCATCTTTGGCAGCACTATCGGAAAGGCGCGGGAAACTACCGCGCTACCGATGTGATTCGTACGGTGACTGGCCGAAACCCTCAAACACTCGAAGAGTTCTTCCTGGAGAACGCCAAATCGATGGGCGCCTCACTTCAATGAAGTGGCCTCAAGGCCGGTTCGACGGTAATCTGAGGCTATAAGATGATGTACATCATCCCATAAAATAGGAGATCCCCATGCCGCCCCAAATCCTCTTCGTAATCCATCTCGTTTTAGGGTATGTCGCCTGGTTGCTGTGCTTCAGCGTCTACATCCTGCCCAGGTTAAGGCTGATGGGCAGGGTTGAAGCGCACCGCGCCATCGCGACTCTGCACAGCTTTCGCTTCTTTGGGCTCGTCTTCCTCCTTCCCGGCGTCGTCGGCCCTCATCTGCCCGTTGGTTTCGCCGCGTTCGCCGCCTATGGAGATCTTGCAACCGGGCTACTCGCCATGTTGGCGCTTCTCACGGTACGGATACGTCCGCTCTTCTGGCTGTTCGTCGTTGCCTTCAATCTCGTGGGAGCCGCCGACCTAATCCTCGACTACTACCACGCCATCCATGCCGGACTTCCTCAGCTGGCGGGGCAGTTGGGTGCCGCATACGCGATCCCGATCATCTACGTGCCTCTGCTGATGATCACGCACTTCGTAGCCTTCTATTGGTTGGTGCGTCCAGCAGGTCTGCAAGCAGCGGAGTAGGAAGACGCCCGAGTGCCTTCCGCTCGATCCAAGAATGGAAGCCCATATTATGGCGGACCGCCGCTCAATCGCTTATCGGCGCGGTCTGCGCGAAATGGGCCTCAGCCAATTTTTTGTCACTTAGATCAATATCAGGCGGGTACCCCCAGCTCTCAGCAGGAACAAAATGGGTGCCCCATATCCATGAGACTGGGAGGCGCTGGCCTCAGATTTGTTCCGGAAAGTGAAAGATATTGCGTCTTTTCACAAGGACCTTGCGTCGCTCGTTGCCTGAGGTCTCCGGGGCAGAGCTTCCAACCTGTTTTCCGCCGCGAGATGGGCGGAATTCGATCCTTGGTATCATTCTTCTGACTCGTGTAGGGTAAAAGTCTCGTAACAGGGCCTGGAGGCTGTTGATGTCACTTCCACAGATTCAGATTGGGGACGGCATGATCGGAGATGCATCTCTGTCATCCGTTGAGGTCGTGCAGGAGTTGAACCAGCACTGGTGGTGCACGGTAATCTGCCGGAACACAGAGGACCAGCGGGTCCCGATCGAGAGTCTGCTGGGTAAGCCGGTTGAGGTCAAGACTACCGACGATCAAGGCGTGGAGCGGGTTCATTTCACTGGTTCCATCCATGACGTGGAGTTGGACTATGAGGTTTGGGGCAGTTACACGGCAACGTTGATCGCCGTAAGCGACAGCTACGGCATGGACGTGACGGCGCACAAGCAGTACTACTCCGCGCAGACGCTTTCCTCGATCGCCGGTACCATGGGATCTCGGCACAACCTCAGCATCGCCGTTCAGGCGTCCGACAGCAAGGCATTGAACTATGTCCAGTACGGCGAGTCTGACTGGAGTTTCCTGAGCCGGATTGTCGACGACCACGACGCCTGGATGCGTCCGAGCAAAGCGGGTGTGGAAGTCTTCGACAGCTTCCAGACAGGAAGCACAGTTCAGTGGCGTGGCGAAAGCGATTTGATTGGCTTCCGTCTGCGTGGCCGAAGAGTCAATCCCAGCTTCTCCGGCTCGCACTACGACCACCATGCCATGGAGTCGGGCACGTTTGAGAAGCTGTCGAAGCCGCCGCAGTTCTATCCGGCAGCCGCGCAGCTTACGAGCGCGGTGCAGGCGGCCTCGGCGCAGTTGCCGCCTGGCTTCGAGCCGCAGCGTGCGCGGGCGATGACCCTCGATAATTACTCAGACCAGTTGCAGTCCGAGAGCGAACGCAGCATGGGCAGTGCGGTCACGGGCACAGGCTCCTCGCGCAACCAGACCCTGATGGCCGGCAATACGGTGACGGTGGAGGGGACACTCGACGCAAAGGGCACCTATGGGCTGGTGCGTGTGGCCCATCACTGGACTCCGCAGGGCTATAGCAATAGTTTCGTCTGTACGCCATGGAAGAACTACCGCAGCCCAAACCCACCAGAGGCGAGGATATGGAGTGGCGTCGTCTCCGCCCGCGTTACCGGGCACGACGACCCAAAGAAGATGGGCAGAATTCAGGTGCAGTTCTTCTGGCAGGAGGATGGTTCGACTCACTGGGCTCGTGCCACCTCGCCCCATGCAGGCCCCGACCGTGGCTTCATGTTCATGCCGGAAGTAGGCGATGAAGTCGCCGTCGTCTTCGAAGACGGCGACCCGGAACGGCCTGTCATTATCGGATCTCTGTGGAATGGCGTTCAGACGCAGCCGCGCGCGGAATTCCGGGGAGATGATGTTGCCGACAATTCCGTCAAGCGCCTGATGACGCGCAGCGGCAACCGTATTCAGATGTCGGACAAAGTTGGGTTCGAAACGGTTTCGCTCGCCACCCCGAACGATAACGTGCTGAAGATGACCGAAAAATCCGACAGCAGCGGCCGCAGCAGCATCTACATTGAGTCGCGCAGCGGCGATATTGTGCTGCATGCGCCCAAGGGCCGTGTGCATATAGAGGCCATGTTCTTTTCAAAGGATGTTGGCCCGGGATAGAGACTTGCAATAGGCCGGCAAAGAACGTGCTCTGTTTCTCCCAGAATTGAATTAATCACCATGGAACCACCTGGAGGCTTTACTTGTTCTTAACTCGCCACCCTATTCTTACGTTGATTGCCGCCATCGTCATTGGCTGGGTGGTGTGGCAACCGGTGCGTGCGCTGCTGTTTGGCGGGAGAGCCTTCAGTAAGGGAGCGGCTGGGGAATGGGTGGGCACGATGGAGGTGGTCTATCCTGTGCAGCCAGCATTGGAGAAGCCACCAGCAAGACGAGCAGTTATTCACTTCAAGCTCGGCGTTACCGACAGTTTCATGGACGAGTATGGTGGACCGGGTGAGTTGACGATTGCCGGGCAACCTAAGGCAATTCAATTTCGTCTTGGGGCATTCAGGCTGCATACGCCAGATTCTAGGGTGAATACTGCGTTCATCGCTCCCGGCTTTCTCGATACAGGACTGAATGAATGCACATTCACGGGCGATAAAATAACGTTGTTTAGTGATGCGTCACAAGGTGCTAATTTCACCGCTAACTTGCACCGCGGCACGGTTGAAGAGTATCAACGGCTTGTCTCCGACTTACACTGATAGTCCGATAGAGGTCAAGCAATATTGCGGGCTGGGCATCGCAGAAGGCTAGCCTTCGTAGGAGGATTATTTATATGGCAGATGGAAAAGAAGGAAGCACAGGTCCGGCACCCGACTACAGCAAACCGTTGCCTACCAACAGTGGCAACATAGTATCGAACACAGTTGGTGCTGCAACGGAAGTTGGTACGAAGGCTTTTACGAAGGGAGGCGTGTTCGCTAAAGCTTTCCAGACAGTTACGGGCCTGAATGCATATGAGACTGAAAAGGTTGAACCCGCCTATAAGCTGCTGAGTCCTGAAGGCATGATCAGTGACTCAGCGCTTTCATCCTTGAAGTCCGGCCAGCATCAAGAGGTGACGCGAGGGGTGGCAGCTGAGGAGGTCACACAGAGTCGATTCACGTTCATCAATGGTGATGAGTGGTTGCGCGTCCTACAGAAACAGACAGAGGAGATTCACGGTGACACCAACTTATCATTTTTGAAGAGCAGATATGTAGCAGTCGGTATGAATGAGGAGCATCTCACGTACGGAGACCTGGACACCTATGTTCGGGGCAGCAGCACGGAGATGTTTGTCGGGACGCATGAGTTGACCGCGCCTGAAGAGTTCGAATGGAAGCAACTGGAGCGCGGCTTCAGCGCGATGGTGCTCGACATGAAGCTCTTCGGTCTGGGCTTCTTTGTAGGCTCGGCGGACATCGGTAAATGGGATCTGGACACCAAAGAGGTAAAGACAAAATTGCATGAGATGCATGAGCATCTGACCGCGCAAAGAGCGGCCATCTCAGCGTTGCTCACCCGGGTGGGCGGTCACCTGGAAGCGACGCTGCATGGCAATCCGTTGATCTCGCTGGGGCTGGATCTGCCCTTCTAAACTCCACGAAACCAGGCTGCGAACATAATCCGATGACGAATCAACCGAAGATGACAGAAGAACCGCTGCGCCGGCGCCTGTATGACGCAGAAGCTTACACACCGTGGGTACGTGCGGAGCAGGGGCTCGATAGTACGTTTCTGTTCTGGATGCCGGTCAGCGGATTTCCGATGACACACACGGAAAAGACCTGGTTGGCAGCGTTTCTGGACAAGTTCCACGCTCGGTTGGAGGCGGACCACGGGCTACGTCAGGAGCTGTTTCTGCAGTTCAAAGGCGTCGATGAGTTTGGCGACGCCTTTCGAAAGTACACGATGCAGTGCCTGATCCGCATGGGGATAGGGCGGGCGGGCCAAGAGCCGTTCTCAGGGATGCCCTCGCCGGAAGAGATTCAGAAAGTCGTTGAAAATCGCACAGCCTTTGACTACAAGGACTGGATGGCAAATTACCTCGTGTGGTTTGTTACGAAAGAGCCGGCAATGCAACGGGAACTGTTTGCCGGTTTCGGGCAAATGATGACGCTATTTCTGCCGCCGGATCCCGGGATCAAGCCGCCGAAATTCAATATCACGCCTTCGATGCGGGCGGCGCTGTCGCCGTTCAAGACGTGGGATGTAGATGGCATGATCGCAGGCACGATTGCGATGGGAGACGCTTTCCAGGCGAAGAGTAAGACGATGTTCGGCCAGGGACTGGAAGAAACGCCGGAGTACCCAGGCCTTGCGTTTGTGCTGCCGCTGTTGAATAGCGCGCAGTTCTTTCTGGCTGATGATGAGAAGCGCGCGCAATGGTTCAGCATGTTTGACGTGTACGTGAATGAAAGCAAGGCTGACAAAGGTGTTCTGCTTGCCTTCGCAAAGCCGGAACTGGAAGACGTATTGCTGGATACTCTGGAAGAATTACGAAGAGACGGTCCTGCGTTTCCGAGGTTTGCGGCGTGACAGTTCAAGGTGAAGAGACGCAAAACACTAACCTGCTTCCGCTTGAACCCGTCCTGTGCCCGCAGGGGTACCGGGCGTGGCTGCTACGCCTTCCCGCGGCGCCGCTGGAGGAGAACCGGCGCGCAGCCGTAGCGGACAGCATGGTCCAGTTGGCCGAAGCCTTGTGCCGCGAAAGCCAACTGGATGGTGGGCTTTTTCTGCAGAACTGGAAGCTCTCGCCGCAGACCGGCAACGATATCGTTAGCCAGAATCTGGCAGCTTGGAAACTGCAGCGCGGCCTGGGCATCTGGCCGGGCAGACCGGGGCCCGGGAGTTGGACCGAGACAAGCCTGATGGATGCGGCGGCGGCGGCGTTCCAAGGTGAGGAACCACGCCTGCCGGTGCATCATCTGTTGCAGTTGCGCATCGGTGGAGATGAGTTTCTTCGTGCTGTCACGATGTTGGGGGGACGCGGTGTCGCGCTTCAGATCTTCACCGCCGTACCGTTGGAGCAAGCGCTGACTGAACAGCAGGCATTCTTCCAAACGCAAGTGCATGAAAGCCGCTTTGCACGTTCGCCCTTCTTTCTGCCGCTGCTCGATCAAGCAAACCTTGGTGCATTTCCCAGCGAGTCCGAGCTCAACCCGTGGATGGGCGCGGTTCGGGTGTACGTGCGTGAAAGCGCAGAGGACAATGGATTGCTGATCGTTTCACATAGCGCTATAGCCATAGAAGATGTACTGATACGCGCCTTTGCTAACCATCCCGAACACATCGCTGGACGCTCACCTAAGTAGCGTTCCAGTTTCTATATGGGGTGGCGGGTGCCCCGCATCTCCATTTTGAGATGTGGGGTGTAGATGGTGGTTGAGCTTTCTTCGTCGCTCAGGGTCTGAACGGGCGATATTAGCGCAGGTATCGCATTAAATGTAGGCAACCCTTTCGGCTGATCCATTGTTTTTTCGCGTTGTCCGTATTGATTCCGCGGATACGTTGGATACGCGCGGCAGATAGCCTCAACGGTAACTGGATGGGCGTCGTTTCCATTGTCCGAATCGTGTCTGACGGCACGTTACACGAAAATGTCGAACAACAAGGAAATGCTGTTATTCAAGTCGGTCTTTCGCCAGTGTGGTTTTCAGTTCTAGATCGCACTGACGCCAAGGCTGTACTGATCGATGCTTCGGGGCAACGGCACACATTCGATATCAAACGATTGAACGATGAGTGGTTGCTTCCGATACGTGGAAACACAAAAGAATTGCTTGCCGCTCCACCGGATGGGACCATATCGGGTAGTTGGAACTACAGCTTTCCTGATTTTGTATTGACATTTGAAAAATCTTTACTTCACGGCAGTTATGAGCTACCCGAGAGAACCAGTTATAAGATCAGCGGCTCGCTGAAGCGTGGTGATGAAGCTACACTGCAGTCTCTCGTTCGAAACCTGAGTAGCGCGCGCTAACAACAAAGGGAGATGACTATGCCAGATGGGTCAAAATCGCCATTCTATAGATCGTATGGAGGATCTCGATGTTTAAATTTTTTAGTATCTCGGTTATCCATTCCGGGCACCAGCTTGTTATAAAAACACCCATCTCGATTTTGGGAGTTGTATTCAACCTGATCATGCTTGCGTTTGCTGTCATGCTCCTGGTTGGCTTATTAACTGAAAATCCTTTCAAATCTGGTCATATACTCCGCGGTACCATCCGTATTTTGTTGATAGGCGGACTTCTTATACTTAGTTTTTTGGGATCAGGAGGGATTATCGAGTGGAACACCCTGACATTGGATTCGCAGACCCATACTGCCACCGAAGAGGATTTTTCTTGGTTTCACACTACCAGGCGGACTTACGACTTTTCCCAGATCGAGCGTGCTGAGGTTTCCGGTAGCCGTAACGGCGGAGCCGATCGATTAGTTCTGGTGCTTGCGGATGGTCACAGGCACTCACTGAGTGCAAATACTTTAAAGTTTGGCAAACAGGCCGCCGCAAACGCAATTAATAATTTTCTTCAGACCTCGCCTGTGGCCGATCAATAATGTTCAACGCTCCACAAACATTTGGCGGGTGGCCCACTCGTACCCTGAAATCGGCACCGCAATAGGCATTGTTGCCGGTCAAGCCAAGGCTACCGTACTCAAACTGCGGGCATCCACGCGAAAGCAATCCCACTCAATGCCAATGTGGGTGTCGCGGTTAACGCTGATAGCCCACTCGGTTAACTAACAGGGCGATTTAGACACGACGTGTAGCAAGCAGGAGGCAACAATCGATGTTTCACTGGAGCATCTTCACAGCGGCGGACACTACACGCTTAGTATTGACCGTGCCTATTCACTACATGCTTTTCTTTTTTACTCTTCCTTTCATTTTCGTCGTTTTTGGCCTCAGCATAAAGATTGGGCACCCAGTAAGAAACTACGGGCTGCTCGCCCTCATACTACTTGCATATGGCTACTTCGGCTATGGATCTGAGCTAACGCTAGACCGCAGTACAGGCAAGGCGGTCCTTCGACAGTTTGAGTTCTATCACTGGACTACTAAAACCTACAATCTCGATCATGTCGCACAGGTTTACGTGACGACCGGGGCGACAACCAGCCAGTTGTGCATGCAATTTAACAGTGGTCAGGCTCTGTCGCTGTCCTTCATGGACCAATATGGGGGCAAAGAAGAAGTCGCGCGCAAAGCAAACGAGTTTCTGGCAGAGTCTCCCGCCCGCAACGGCCAATAGCTATATACCCATCGAATTGAGATGCCCGAAAAGCTGATTTATGAGTGACCTGGCGTGGTGAAAGATGAGGATGGGATGACATACCGGATCAAAATGTGGATGGGCCTGATCATGTTCGCTATTCTGGTATTTCTTTTCATCAGAATTCCTGTCTGGAACTTTTTGACGGGAAGAGTCCCTGCACAGGACGCGATTGCCGGAGAGTGGGTGGGCACGATGCAGATCAGCGGGAACAATGTGAATGCTGTTCTGGGGTCTACGCCGGGGCCGCACCGGAAGGCGGCGGTAAAGTTCAGCCTGCGCCAGTCTGATGGGTTTATGGATCGCTATGCTGGCTCGGGCGAGATGTTCATCCTGGGGGAGGCGCACGCGCGGCCTGTGCAGATAGGCGATTTTAGCCACGACCCGAACGGGTACATCACGATCCGCACTCTGCAGCCACCGGCTTTGCCGGACAAATTCAACGGCACGCTGAACAATGGCGTGATGACGTGGAAGAGCGATTCCGAGGGGTATGGATTTACCGCCGAGCTGCACAAGGGCACGGATGCCGAGTACCAGCGACTTTTGCAGGACAAGCCGTAATCTGTCCCTGTAGAGGCCCCGATAGCCTTATTTACTTCAGCAAAGGATGGAAACGAGGGGCGGGTGGCCCTGTTCTCGGCGGGAACAAGAGAGGTGCCCTGCAAGAGGCTGCCAGCAAACAAAGAACACGCTACTTCTATTGCGATCTCCATAGCCGCCAGCCGGCCTCTTGCATGTATGCTTATTCGAGCACTTTGTATTTAGCCAGGGGATGGATAGACGCACGCGACCAGGTGGCATCCCCCAAATGTTAGCGCTGCGAACCTAACGACGGAGTTCTGCCACTTTGCCAACGCATTTGCGAATGTCCCCTCGGAACCTTGTTTCCCTGCGTAACCTTCTTGTTCTCTTGATGGCCGCTCTGTTCGGCATAGGGGTGTCTTCGGCCAGCGCCCGCAAATCTGCTGCCCACTCGCACACCAGACTCCGGGCCATCGCCCATGCTTTTGTGAACGCCACTCTTCCCGGCGAGGGCCTGCTGCCCATAGACGAAGACGATCACCCGACCGAAGGCCAGAAGTACGAGGTGAAGCTCGCTCACCCCCACACCGACGAAGTGATCGACGTGGTCTACCGCATAGGCGATGTCTACATACCCGAAGCCATCGACAAACTCAGCGACTTCCTGCGAGACAGCCACAACCAGGAAGTAAGTAGATTCGATCCGCGTACGTTCGATGTGCTCCACACCGTGCTTGCGAAGCTTGGTAGACCCGATGGCATCGTCGACATCCTCTCCGGCTACCGGTCGGAGGAGACCAACGACATGCTGCGCGAAAGCAGAACGACGAACGCCGCAAAATACTCCCAACATATCCAGGGAAGGGCGATCGACATCCGTGTGCCCGGTGTCCCCGCTACGCTCGTGAGAGACGCGGCGCTATCGCTCGGAGCGGGTGGCGTCGGCTACTATCCGCAGAGCCAGTTTGTTCACGTGGACGTGGGTCCGGTCCGGCAGTGGACCTTCGCCCGGCATGCTTCCCGGAGACACCTCCGCCGGTCGAGGCGTGCATAGGCTGTAGGGACCTCGGGAGGACGGTCCGGGGATGGGTTCTTCTTGTTACCATCTGGGACCACGAACTGATATCCCTCCTTTACATCGACCTACGCACTCGTCGTGCTGGTTGAGGAGTTAAGTGCGATTGCTCATTCAGGGGCAGCTAGCATTGTGGGGACAACGTCCGAATTAACCTGCCGGCCTGCTGCAAGGTTTGTATGTCTATCGGTCGCAAATGACCGGTACGATCCGGTCCAATATCTAGTGAGAAGATGTTGCCATATTTAACTGCCCCCATATACAGGCCAAGCAACTCCCAGGGGGAGCGAACATTGCTATCCATTTTGGGATCGGTATAAAACCAACGAGCGCCAGTTCCAAGAAGAGGGAGTGCGAATTCAGCCACTAGATACTTGTGATCGGAATGAACGGCATATGGACCGGCGCCGCTCGAGTCTGTAAGCGGCGCAGGGGCGCCCATCTCACCTAATCGCAAATCGCCCGCCGGATTGCCATTGTTAAATCCAACAAAGCATCGTGGTTGGATACTCTGAACAAGGTCGACCGTTTCTTGATGGCTCAAACCTCCATCGCCTTGGGCATGATCCATCCAGAAAAACTCGATGGGGCCGTAATTCGCGCAGAGTTCTTTGAGTTGCGCCTTCTTGATCTCAGGATTCTTCTTATCGGGCCAAGCCCATTCGCCCTCGGAAAAGTAGAGAGCTAGTTTTATCCCGTACTTGTCGCAGCTCTGACGTACTGCCGCAAGAACATCTTTTCCGAGAGGACTCTTCATTACATTAAGACTCGTTGTCTTTGTGTCCCAAAGGCAGAAGCCATCATGATGTTTCGTCAAGAACAGCAGATAACCCATGCCGGCTTCTTTCGCCGTTCTGACCCACTCATCCGTATCTATCCCAGAAGGGTTGAAGAAAGATGCATCTCTAACATCCTGCGTCCACTCTTTGTCCGAAAATGTGCTGAAAGACCAACAGACGAACATTCCCCACTTCAGTTGCTTCAGCCGCGCAACCCTCCCCGGCGAACTCAAGTCATTGTTCTGGGTAACGCTGCTTCGTGCGAACCCCGGGGCCCGCGTAGCAGCCATCAGGGAACTGCCTATAATCAAACTTCTCCTCGAAAGACTCATGCATCAGGCTCCTGTAATGGATTGCTTATCTCTTAGGTTGGAGGAGAGGGACACCCAGCCCGCCAATATTTGGCATTGCGTTTGCCGGGCTGAAGAACTTGATCGAATTGGGACCTGCTCTGAGCGGCACGAAGATCGCCATGATTGCTTGTTGATCCATCGGCGAAAGCAAGGTCTTCTCGTCTTCAGCGGTGAGCTTGGAATGATCAGCAGATGACACCCCACCGGTAGGCGGGAATACACATGTAATGGCGTCTCCGCTATTCACACTGACCTGTCCGTTGGTTGCAACGGAAACTCCGCTTGCATAGTAGACAGGAAGCATGTAGATGCCATCGGTCGGAGCCGAAATTGAAAATGTCAGAGCCCCTTCGCCATGATCGGACTTGCCTAGGTGCCCGACTTCACCTCCGTCGCAGCTCTTGCAGGAGAGTTTGGTTGCAAGACCACTTAGCTGTGCGTCCTGCGCAAGATAGACCGGCCGGACTCTATAGGCAGGCGGAGCTTCGAAGGTCGGCATCCTGCTCGACAGCGGGCTCTTCGAAAACATAGAGACCTCTGCTGAGTCTGGTCCGTATTGCAGCTGCGCAACATTTTTACGGAGTACAGCATAGGGAATGAGGTTGCCCGCTGAATCGAGCCGTTGCCCGCTCCACCATATCTGACCTGCTGCAGGGATGACATCTTTTACGAGATAGTGCATCAATCCTTCATAGGTATAAGGATGGTGGAACTCCATATCGCTCCACACGCTGACCTGACCCCCAATGGGGACATAGTCTTTGTTGCTGGTAGCTCCGGCGGTATTGCCAAACCAATCCCATGTTTCCCCATTACCTGGGTGTGCAATCTTCAAGTCGCTGTCATTCGCGTAGAAGCTGTCTCCGGCGAACCCACGGGATTCCTGGTATGCCCCTGCATTGGGAGTCACGTAAAAGGCATTGCTGGCGTTCACCCATGCAAACTTTGGCGTGGTCCAGGTTATGTTTCCATCCCATCTGTAGATAATCGTGTCTTGGTCAAAGGGGGCTGTGCCGGAGACGATATCGTTCCACATGCGAACACATTTGCCTTTTTCTTGCAGGAACTTCTCAAGATTCAGCACGAATCTCGTCTGAGCTTCCTTGCTGCTAGCCGCCTCGTCCGCGCCAATGTGAACTGTCTTCGAGCGAAACCATGGCAGGAATTCGTTCCAAACAGATTCAACATACGTAAGCGTACGAGGATCGCTCACATCCAACTCGACTCCTTTGGAGTGCGTGTCTGGATAGGCATCTTTGATGGCCGCAACCATGGCGCCGGCATGTCCTGGCGCATCGATCTCGGGAATGATCGTGATGCCATTTGCGGCCGCTACATCTTCCAGCTCATCCCAGTCGCTCCTCGAGTAATACAGGCCATCGTCGGACAGCGGAGGGTTCCTGAAGTCAGGATTCATACTGTGAAGACGGAACCCGCTTCTTCCGATGCTCCCAGGGCCGGGAGTTCGATCCAGCACATCATCGCTCAGATGCAGTTCCAGGGTGTTCAGCTTATACCAGCCCATGAACTTCATGTAGGCTTTCAGGAACTCTTTGTCGGCAAACGCTCTACCGGTATCGAACATGACGGCCCGTTCCCGATAGAGCGGATAATCAACTGCAAACCCTTGTGGGACAGACCTATGGTCCTTAGAGATCGTAAGCATCTGCAACAGTGTGCGGGTGGCGTAGAACAGCCCGTTTGCAGGATCATTAGATTCTTTAGCTGGGTTCGCTCGCAGAACGATACCTTGGTCGGCAAACAGTGTGTAGCCCTCGTCTCCCATTTGCTCACGAGCCGTAGAGTTACAAGGAGACAAGCTGAGAGCAATATCATCTGCTCTTACCTCCGTGCCAGCAACGACCGGAAGCTGTACCCCTGAGACTTCGGCGATGTCTTTTGATAGTGGGACAGCTATCCGATTCAAACGTGCTGCGTTTGCCGGTTCAATGAGTATCCGGCTCCTCGCACTCATGGTCCATAGACCCTTGCCGCCGTTCCATCTTCGTAGAGCGGGTATGATCTCAGGCGCTGGATTGCCACCCTTCCTCTCACCAGCAACCTCTGCCGTCCTGCATACTAGAACGCCCGGACGATCCGAGCTGTTATAGCCGCCGCTTTGGTTTTGCGCCTCCAGCGAGGAAGCAATGGCTGCTTCGGCTGTCCAGGAGTTACCCCGCGCACAGAAAAGACAAAGAAGGATTGCAGCATAGACAAAGGGATCGAGTGGTCGCGGTTTATACATGTGTCTTCCTTACGAGTTGGCTTTGCAAGCAAAATGAATCGTTGCCACTGGCCTGAGTCACCGCTCGGTGGCAAGAATATACGTTGGCTATTCATAAGGCCGGCGCACATCCTTGCTACCGCTTGCGAAACAAACATCTACAATTAGCTATCCGATTGCTGGTTAGCCTTTGAGCTTTAGCGCTGTGTGCGTACGAAGACCCGAGAGCATTCCATGGAACGAAGGGCTTTGGGCCTATTTTGTAAAAGCTGCCTTGACTGGCCGCCCGATCCATACCTGCGGGGTTTTCAATTTGAAGAGATAGGCAATAGTGGGGGCGGTATCGTAGGTCATGATGCTGTCTGGGATCTCGTAACCATGCTTGATTCCTGGCCCTGCGATCACCCAGGGAATCTCCATCTCTTTCAATGTCTTGCCGCCGTGCCCTTTGTTGATCCCGCCGTGGTCGGAGGAGACGATGATCACGGTTGAATCGCTCATTCCCGCGTCATGAATGGCCGCGACGATCTGCGCGATATGGTGATCTACGTTCCTCATGGCTTCGCGATAGGCGTCTGTACCCCAGCCAATACTGTGACCAGCGGCATCCGTAGCATCCATATAGGCAAGAAGCAGGGCCGGTTTGTTCGACTTGATGTAGTTGACCGCCTGCTGGGTATCATCGTCGTCGTCCTTCCCGGCGCCAGCAGTTGTCACTGCTTGTTTGGGAAAGAGGTAGCCGATGCCCGGCCAGTCATAGAAGATGCCGATATCCGACTTTGGCCTTTGCTCGTGAAGCAGGCTGTAGATGGAGGGAAAGAGGCCATATTGGTCGAGCTCGCGGGACGGGATCTCCGGCGTCTTGCTGTCCCACACGGTGTACCCGTGCAGCTCGGGGCTGGCCCCCATGAACATCGACGCCCAGTTGTCCGCGCTGGAAGAGGGTAGTACGGAGCGTGCATGCAGCGAATAGGCTCCCCCGGCCATGAGGTTCGCGAGGGCCGGCATCTCCTCCTTGGAGTAGTAGTTGGCGCCGAAGCCATCAATGCCGATCAGCACGACATGCTTTACCTTCTGAGCGCTCATCTGCCCGCCCAGAAATACTGCAAGTAGTGCGGCTACAAGAATTCGGAACATATCTTTTCTTCTCTCTTCTTCGCGGATAAAGGGGTTCGAATGCCGGGAGAGCCAGACTATGGAACGACAGCTAGGCAGCCCCGAGCCGTGACACCTGAAAAAAGTTGCACTTGGTTACGACACTAGGCTATTTAGCGGGAGGCTGAAACGTTCGGAACGGTTCAACGCAAGGGCAAGAAAGTTTCTGCTGGTGTTTCCATCGGCGTCTTCCATCCCCTCCCTGCGCATCACAGTCGATCTTGCGGTGTCTCGACTACGAAAAAATCGGAACTACCAGGTGAGTCTGCCTGCGATCTGCATTTGACGTGGCAAGTTCGACTGCTTTGTACTCTCTTTATTGATAGTTCCGAACTGTCCATTGTTATAGTTCGTGCTGTAGTTCTCGTTGAATGTTGGATGGTTTAACACGTTATAGGCCTCTAGCCTCAGCTGAAATTGAAGACGTCCCACAAGCGTGAATGTTTTAGAAAGATTGGTGTCAAAGTCGTAGTAATCCGGCTGACGGACCTGATCGGTGATGCCCTGGGACGTATCTGGCTGATAGCCTGTTTGCACCTGCCAGCTTGCCGCAGTGCAGCCCAGCAACTGTGAACCCGGTGTCAAAATCCAACTGCCGGCTCCGGTAACGCTGTTCGAGAATTGCCAGCTCTCCACGCAGGGGTTGAGGTTAGAAGTAATAATCTTTGACCCGGTTTGCTGAAGGCCTTTCGTGCGTACAGGTCCGATGGGGATAAGACCGCCAGTACTCTGCGGAGCTCCTGTAACGAAGGTGTAGATGCTTCCTAGCCGCCAGCCACCGATCGCCAGATCCGTCCAGCGATTCATGTTACCCCAAACCCTTTCACCTCTTCCGATTGGGACTTGGAGAACAGAGTTTACGATGACGTGATGGGCACTATCAGAGCTGTCAATGGAACGTGCCCTGAGTCGGTAAACGCTGTCAGTATAGCCCCCTATGTCTATCAGTTTGGCCCAGGTTTCGGACGCATTGATATCTAGATCCCGGGTATGTGCATGATAGGAGAGTTGCATCGAGTTATACCAGGAATAAGGCCGTGCCCCTGGTTGGAATGTGCCGTAGTTGGTAACACTCGTGTACTGCGGATACGGAACAGAGAGACTATAGGCCGAAACCTGGGGCTGCGAGGACACGGAGGTATTGACATCCGAGAGACCGTAGAAAGGATTGTTCACCAGGTTCTGACAAATACTCTGATTGCCGCCCTTCGTGTAATCACAAGATGCGTACATCGGCAGGTTTTCGTCCTCATCGAGAGATCCTTGCGACACAGAACGACTGGCTACATAGTTCAACGAGACAACGCCTTTGCGCCCAACAGTTTGTTCAAGTCCCACACTGAACGAATCCGAATGGGGCAATTTATAGTTGTTGTCGTAATAATAGATTCCCTGGCCTGCGTTTGTTGTCAGACCCTGGGCATTTCCGGGTACGGGAGAGATGCCATTCGGGAAGGGATTATCGAGAGCGTTGGGTAAGTAGTTCCGGCCTCCATTCAAAGAATTCACTGAATTAGCAGTGTAGCTATACCCAAAATTAGCGGGCAGACTATATATCGTCGAATTCGTATAGTAGCGCCCATAACCACCGCGCAGAACAACGTTGGGATATAACGTATAAGCAAATCCTATGCGCGGCTGTAGGTTCGTTATATCCAGATTGAATGGCCCCCTTCTTTCTCCATCGACCCCGGCGAAGGTCAGCCCTCCATGGATAGGTCCGAATGATGCAGGGATTTGGTTCGTTAGCGGATTTACGACTGTCGCGTCGAATCCACTATTCGCCCTATTATGGCGTTCGGTTGGAGGTGTTTGGAAGTCCCAGCGAAACCCCAGGTCCAAGGTGAGACGGTGAGTGAGCCTCCAGTCATCTTGGACCCAGGGAGCAAAGTAACGATACGAGTAGAACGCAGTATCCGTAACGTACACCGATGCGCCTACGCCACCAAGAAGGAGAGAGGCAACGCTGTTTCCACTATTGTTGGAAGGCGTGCTGGACCCACCAGCATTAAAGTACTCTTGCGATGGCGAAGGAGAAGCGCTTATCGTAAGGCCGCCGTTGTTCGTGAAAGGGGAATACTGCGACAGGATAACGTTCGTACCGAACCGCACTGTATGACGTCCTGGAGTCCAGATGACATCCGGGGTGAAATTGTATGTATTCGATGCATTGAGGTAAACGCCCCCGCCCAGCCCCAGGTAGCTGGACAGGTTGATTACGGGAAACTGCCTGGGGCCAGGCACCTCGGACTGCAAACCGGCGGGGAGACCGAGGGTAGTTAGATCAAAGCCGTTATTTACTGCGACGGTATCGGTAAAGATATAGCGTTGGTAGTTGGCACGAATATCTAAAAGCAGGTTGCTTTTGACCGTATGCGTCCAGTCTCCACCATAATTATAGGAATCACTTACTTCCGGGAGGTCCCCCGTGGCGCCTATACCCGGCACCCCCTCCGATTCGACATATTCGGTCCTTTGATGTTGAAACTCCACAAAAGCGTGGTCTTTGGAGCCTATCTGTTGGTCGATCCTAAACGTATAGTGCGGAGTAAGTTCTGTGGAGGGGGCAAAATGGGCAAAAAACTGTTCATAGGGTTGAGCGCCCGGCACATTAAAGTAATTTGCTTTGGGGTAGTAGCTGAGAATTTTCAGCGCGACCGGATCTAAACGGGACAGTGGAATTTGATTATTCGGAAACTGAGTTCGGGCGTACCCATTGGCTGCGTTCGCGGTGCTCGAATCGAAGATCGGAATCTGCTGGCCGTTCAGGTTGACGAGGTTGCTGAAATCGCCGGTCAGCCATTGCGGATCGACAGTATCTGAATAACCGAAGTTTGGATAGTTTCTATGATAGCGTTCATAACTAAACATGAAAAAAGTCTTATGGGCTCGACTATAAAGCTTGGGTATGTACAACGGCCCGTCAAGCTCTCCGCCAAACATGTTCTGGCTTAGGCTCGGCTGCGGGGTCGGGGGATTCTGCGAATTGTTGAGATAGGTATTCGCATCCAAAAAGGTTTCGCGTATGTACTCCCATGCTGCTCCGTGGAACGTATTGGTGCCTGCTTTCAGGGCAACATCCATGGTTGCGCTCGAGTGACCATAGGAGGCATCGTAGGCGCTCGTTACGAGCTTGAACTCTTGAACAGAATCGACGATCGGGGTAATGCCAACACCGTTGCTGCCAAGCACATTTGCGAGAACCGACATGCCATCGACGTTGACATTCGTAGTATTGCCTCCAGCCCCGTTCACAGAAAAATCGGTGCTGGATTCATACGTGGATGGCGTATAGGATTGTGTCGTATTTCCCATCACCGAATTGTTTACGCCCGCGGCCAAAGGCGCCAAAGCGAAGATACTTCGACTTGGTATAGGCATCTCGCTAATCATCTTGTTGTCGAGCACCGTACCAATATCTGCCTTTTGTGCGTCAAGCAGCGGGTTCGATGACGTGACATTTACTTCTTCTGCCACGGTGCCCAGCTGCATCACAACATTTGCGGTCGCTGTTTGGTCAACGCTTAAAGCAAAAGGCGCCAATATACTGGTTTTGAAACCCTTCGCGGTAACCGTTAGTTGATAATTGTCGCTTGGCGTAAGAGGATTGGTGCGGTAACTACCGACTCCATTGGTAATCACGACGGAATTCTGATTGGTATCCAGGTCGTGTACGGTAATGACCGCTCCTGGAATGACCGCTTTGGACGAATCCGTGATAACGCCGGTGATAACCGCCTTGTACTCCTGTGCATAAAGCGCGCCACTAGCAAGCACTGCGCATAACAAGATCTTCGTAAATCGCATCAAAATCCGGCTCATCCAATCCGACCTTTCTATCGCGCTATCTTCTACAGCGCTTGCTTTCAAAACCAGGTGCATTTGGTGACGACACTAGGCTTTTTCGCTATAGGCGGGAACGTTCGGAACAGTTCAATGAATGTTGGCCGCTGAAAACAAACAACTTACGTGAAACGAAAGAATATGTTCACGTGGCTGTAATGTTTTTCGTTACGACTAACTTCTCTTTATTTCGTCTTGGGGGGCGAGGAAAGGGTGCGAAAGCAGAGTTGGAACTAAGGCTGTGGGCGAGCCAGGAAGCGATCCTGTGAGAATCATTCCAATCGATATCAATCGATCACAGGGAAATCCGAGCCGCACGGTAAGTACTTAACCAGATGGTTTTGCACCGCTCGGATGGTTAGGTGACACTCGAAAATTGGGTTGTCGATTCAGGGGTTGAAACGGTTCTAAACGGTCCGACCCGCGATGAGAATTGCCTCCACCCTCTGCAGGTCGTCTTCGGTGTCGACCCCAACGGTGTCATGCTCGGTTGAGGCAACGTAAAGCGCGAGGCCGTTTTCCAACAGACGCAACTGCTCCAGTCGTTCGGCCTGTTCCAGCTCTCCTTGGGCCAGCGAGGCAAAGCGCTCGAGTGCCGCACGGCGGTACGCATAAAGCCCGAGATGCTTCCAAACCTTTACGCAGCCGGTATTGTCGCGATCGAAGGGAATCGTCGCCCGCGAAAAATAGAGGGCGCGACCGTCGCGCGCGGTCACCACTTTGACCGCATTCGGATTATTGAGATTCTCAGATGTACAAAGCACCTTCAGCGTCGTCACATCGACATGCGGTATCGCAAATGGAGACAGGATGTCCGCAATATGCTCGGGGAGGAGCAGCGGTTCATCACCCTGCACATTGACATAAATATCCGCCTCGACGGTGCGGGAGACGGCAAAGAGTCTGTCCGTCCCGCTAGGCAGCTCCGGAGAGGTCATCACGCAGGGCCAGCCGCGTTCCTGGCAAAGCTCCTGCACCTCCGGCGAATCGGCGGCGATGACCACCTCGGCAAAGTGGGGGCATGCCTTTGCCGCCCGATAGACCCACGCCAGCAGCGGCTCTCCCGCGACCTCGCGCAGCACCTTGTTAGGCAGTCGCGTAGAAGCCAGCCTCGCTGGGATGACGCCAACAACGCGACCATAGGGTATTTCAGACGGGGACGCGGTGGTAGTCAGGGCAGTAACTCCTTTTTCAGATTCTTGCGATAGAGATAGATCGCCACCCCAAGAACAACCACCAGAATCACCCCCAAAATGACTGCGGTGAGGGTCAGATAGTGAAGCAATCCGTCGAGCTTATGTTGGAATTCACTCATAATAGCGGCAGACGCCAGGAGCATCGCGTTTCAATAGTTTATGCGTCCAGGCGAGCAAAGAAAGAAAGCCCTCTTTGTGCGATATTCGCACGATCTTATTTTGGCTAACCCTTAGGGCAAAAGGCTGGTTTTACGTCATACCCCAACAGATGAATCGCTCCCCAAACAGGTCCGTTAATACGACAAAGTTTGACCTGTGAAGTTACGAAATCTATGATGAGAACTGCGGCTGTCGTCGCGGCACCCGCCGCTTGATACAGTCTCCCACCGGCGGTGTAGCTCAGATGGTTAGAGCGACGGACTCATAACCCGTAGGTCGACAGTTCGATTCTGTCCACCGCCACCATTCGCCTTGCCCTCTGAGGGGCAGGCGAGGCAACTTCTTTGGAGTCAAGGTATCATTCAGCTATCGGGGAAAGCCTAACTTAAGCTTCCCCGGAGCGTCTCACTTTTGATAGCTGTGCCTGCCCCCTTGGGAGGGGGATTTCCGAATATGCCCAAGAGCGTCAAGATTTCGCTTCTAGCCGCATCCGTTCTCGTTGTCCTGTGCATCTTTCTCGGTGTCAATGCTCATGGTGTTCGCGCCGCCGCCGACCAGTCCCAGGAAGGCGCTTACCGCCAGATCAATGTCTACGGCGAAGTGCTGCAGCACGTACAGAACGATTACGTAGTCGACCCCAACATTCCTGCGGTCACGAGTGGCGCTCTGCGCGGCTTGCTGGAATCGCTCGATGCGGACTCCAGCTACCTGACGCCGGCGGATTACAAGGCCTACAAGGAAGACAAGGGTGGGAAAGCGCAGGTCGGCCTGAACGTCTCCAAGCGCTTTGGCTATGCAACGATCATCTCGATCGTTCCGGGCAGCCCCGCAGACAAGGCGAATCTGAACGACGGCGACATCATTGAGGCCATCGGCAACCAGGACACACGCGATCTCTCGCTGGCGATGATCCAGCTCCTCCTGGAAGGCGCTCCGGGCAGCGAACTCCAGATTGCGGTCATTCGTCCGCGCAAGGTCGACCCGGAGAAGATCAAGCTCAACCGCGCTGTTGTCTCCGAGCCTCCAGTCGCCGAGACGATGTACGAGAACTCCTCCATCCTCTCGCTCAAGCCAATGGTGATCGACCACGAGCATGTACAGCAGATCGAATCCAAGCTGAAATCCATGAACAAGGCCGGCAACAAGAAGATCCTGCTCGACCTGCGCGACGTCTCTGCCGGCGACATGGCCGAAGCCACGCGGCTGGCCAACTTCTTCCTCAAGTCTGGAACAATTGCCAGCCTTGAAGGACAGAAATTCCCCAAGCAGACCTTTACCGCCGATGCCTCCAAGTCGATCAACACAACAGCTCCGCTTGTAGTGCTGGTAAACCGCGGAACCTCTGGTCCGGCGGAACTGGTAGCCGGAGCGATAGCCGACAACAGCCGCGGCGACCTCGTTGGCGAGAAGACCTTTGGCGAAGGCGCTCAGCAGAAGACCTTTGACCTGCCCGACGGTGCTGCCCTGATCCTTACCGTCGCCAAGTATGCCTCGCCATCCGGCAAAAAGTTTGAGGATGATGCCGTTACTCCGGGCACGCTCGTAGCCTCCAACCTGGATGAGCAGGATGATGCCGCCGACAATACCGCGGCTGCGGTAAAAAATCCTGCCCCGGCGAAGCATTCCACGACTGTCGTCGATGACCAACTCACCAAGGCACTCGACATGTTGAAGGCGAAACCTGCCTAATCAACAAGGAGCTGCATGGTAAGGTGGAACTGCCGTGCCTAGCCTGTTGAGCCACGAAGATAAGGAACCATCGAAGCCGTCAAAGGGCGATCCGCGTAAAAACGACGACCGCTCTGCTCTCTGGCAGGCGATGAGGACTTTTCCGTTCCGCGAGCCGGAGTATCGCAGCCGGAGGATGGCAGGCCGTGCCGCATTTCTCCTCCTGCTGGGCGCCTCTGCGGTCTTCGGGGTGATGGTCGGTCTGCTGCTGGTCTATTCGATCAACCTGCCGCAGATGGCCGATCTGGAGCGCTACCGCCCCAGCACCACGACGGAGCTTTACGACATCCACGGTAAGGTCTTCGGCTCGTTCGCGCTGGAGCGCCGTGTCGTCGTGCCGTACTCGGAGTTTCCTCCCATATTGCGCAACGCCATCCTGTCCATTGAAGACAAAGACTTCGAGAGCAACAGCGGCATCAACCTGATTCGCGTGGTTGGCGCAGCCTGGCGCGATATGCACGCCGGTCGGCGTTCGCAGGGTGCTTCGACGCTGACCATGCAGCTCGCGCGCAATCTGTTTCTCTCCTCCGAAAAGACCTACGGACGCAAGGTTCAGGAGATCTTCCTGACGCTGCAGATCGAGCGCCACTTCACCAAGTCGCAGATCTTCGCGCTCTATGCGAACCAGATTTACCTCGGCCGTGGAACGTACGGATTTGAGGCTGGCTCGGAGTACTACTTCAGCAAACACGTTCGCGATCTCACCCTGCCTGAAGCGGCTCTCTTGGCCGCCTTGCCGAAGGGGCCGGAGTCGTATTCTCCGGTGCGCTTTCCCGAGAGGGCTCTGAAGCGCCGCAATCTTGTGCTGTCCGAGATGTTCAACGATCACAAGATCACTGCAGCCGAGGCCGAAGCTGCCAAAGCCGCGCCGCTCGGACTGCATCTCGAAGCTCCAGCCAACATCGAGGCTCCCTATTTTGTGGAAGAGGTGCGGCGCCAGCTTGAGGCCGAGTATGGCGTAGACGAGGTGCATGGCGCGGGTCTGCGCGTGGATACAACCCTCGATCTGGATCTGCAGCATGTGGCTGAAAAGGCTGTTCTGGATGGTACTGCGGCCTATGAGCGGCGTCATGGTTGGAAGGGACGCCTGCAGAATGTGCTGGACTCCGGCTCGGACCCTGATTCCTACAGGCATCCCGATTGGACACAGCCGCTTGTTGACGGAGCCTACTTCCACGCGCTGGTAACCGACGTTGCCGCGACGAAGATGGTCGTGAAGATCGGCCAGCAGCTGGAGGCGATGACGCCAACGGACTGGGCCTGGACGACGCACTTCAAGGCGACCGACCTCGCCAAAGTCGGCGACATCGTGTACGTGAAGGTCATTGCTCCAAAGGGTGCGGCTCCGCATGTAGTGCTCGAACAGGACAGCGGCGCGCAGGCTTCGATGATGGCGATGGACAACTCGAACGGCGAGGTGCTGGCGATGGTCGGCGGCCGCGATTTCGCCATCTCTCAGTTCAACCGCGCCACCCAGTCGCAACGCCAGGTGGGGTCTTCCTTTAAGCCGTATGTGTATACAGCGGCCTTTGAAGCCGGTGCTAAGCCGTACGACACCATCGTCGATGGGCCGACCAGCTTCTTCACGCCGAACGGGCCCTACACGCCCCACAACTACGAAGCCAACTTCAGGGGAACCATGACCCTGATCGACGCCTTCGCTGAGTCTCGCAATATCCCCGCGTTGAAGCTCGCCGACCGCGTCGGCATTAAGAAGGTCATCGAGGTAACGCATCGTTTCGGCGTTACGAGCAACATCCCGGCGTTCCTGCCGGTGGCAATCGGTTCAGCCGGCATCACCCTGGAGGAGCAGGTTGCCTCGTACAGCGTCTTCCCCAACGATGGCATTCGTATAGCTCCACACTACATTCGCAAGGTGTCGCAGGCGGATGGATTGCCGATTGAGCAGAAGACGCCCCAGGTCAAAGAGGTCATTTCGCTCGACATCGCCCGCGAGATGATGATGCTGCTGCAGGCGGTGGTGCAGCACGGTACAGCTGCAGCCGCTTCTAGTATGAAACACGCCTTTGGGGGCAAGACCGGAACGACCAATAGTTACACCGATGCATGGTTTATCGGATTCTCTCCCTCGGTAACCTGCGGAACGTGGATTGGTTTCGACAATCAGCAGACGCTGGGCGACAAAGAAACCGGCGCAAAAGCCGCCCTGCCGATGTGGATGGACTTCATGAAGGTCGCGGTTGCAGGCAAGCCCAACGAGCAGTTCTCTAAGCTCCACGCCCCCAAGAAGCAGCTCGATGTGCCAGTAGCCCCAGCTAGCGTAGAACAAGCGGCTCCAAAGCCCGTACCTCATGACGATGACACGGATACAGATGACGACAGCGACAAGCCGAAACCCGCTCCTGCTTCGCCGCCCTCGAATGCCACGCCAGACGACGATGCTCCCGCCAAACCAGTGACTCCGCCGACCGCGAAACTATCCTCAAAGTTCCCTTCAGCCGCAAGGCCAAGATCGTAGCAACAGTTCTAGCTGAGAGTGACGTGAAGTGTGTCACTCAGCGAAAAGTAGCGTTGCGCGCGCCGGACATCCAGCCCAATCTGAGCACGAAGCGCCTCGGGCGTGGGGAACCGCTGCTCTCCGCGCAGCCGGCGCAGAAACGTGAGCTCAAGCGGAGTCGTTTCATCCAGGGCTATCGGCTCGAAGTCCAGAAGATGTGTCTCTACGGCAAAGGAGTCGGCGCCAAAGGTTGGGCGATTGCCGGAGTTAGTGACCCCGCGGAAGGTACGCGCATGCTCGCCCGTGCCGACACGCAGCGTGGTGATGTAGACGCCGTGTGCGGGCAGCAGGTCTCCGTAGGGAGCGAGATTGATCGTCGGGACGGTGTAGCGAGTGCCATAGCCGCGACCCGAAGCCGGTGTGCTGCGCACGCTAAAGGAGCGGCCGAGCAGCGCTCGTGCCTGGTTGAGCGTGCCAGCGGCTACCAGTGTACGGATGCGGCTGGAGGACACGGCGGCACCACGCAGGATATAGGGCTCATAGGCGCGAACCTGGAAGCCGAGTTGGCGGCCTATCTGCGAGAGGCCGTCGATGCCTGCTTCTGCGCGATGGCCGAAGCGGAAGGTTTCTCCTTCATGAACCTCCACTGCGTGCAGACCGTCGCGCAGGACGTGTTCGGCGAACTGCAGAGCCGTCCATTGGCGTAGATCGTCGGTGAAGGGAAGCACCAATGCGAGATCGATGCCGGTTTTGGCCAGGAGCTCCAGCTTTTCGGGCAGCGGCGTGATGAGGGGCAACCGTGGGCCGTCGTGCAGTACGTGTGCCGGGTGCGGATCGAAGGTAACGATGGTGGCGCGTGCGCCAATCTCGCGGGCCCGTGCGATGACCGAAGCGATCACCATGCGATGGCCGCAATGGACGCCGTCGAAGTTGCCGATGGTGACAACCGAGGGCGAGGATAACGAGTTGAGTTCAAGGAGCGAACGAACGATCTGCATCAGGCGATCTCGGGTATCTCGAAGTCTAGTTGGAGGCCGTCATGCGCGAGACGAATGTGAGCGGGCAGCGAGGCGTTAGTGGTTTCGTGGTCCAGGTCATGGCTGATGTGCGTGAAAAATGCGCGTCTGGGCGCGATCTTTTCAACCAATTCGATGGACCGTGCAAGATGGGAGTGGCTGGGGTGCGGCTCGCGCCGCAACGCGTCGAGCACAAGGATATCGAGTCCTTCTAGTAGCGGAAGGCTCTCAGGCGGGATGTCGCTCATGTCTGTGAGATATGCGGCGGAGCCAAAGCGGTAGCCAGCGATGGTATTGCGCCCGTGCGTGACGGGTACGCGGACAAACGTCGCGCCGAACAGGTCGACGGCCGTACCGGCAGCGGTATCGAGACGATGAATCTCGACGCGGGCGCTTGTAGGGTAGCGGTCGACTTTGCGAAAGGTGTACTCGAAGACACGTTCGATGACCTGGGCCGTAAAGTCATCCGCATAGAGTGCGATTCCTTCGGGCTTGCCGAAGCTCAAGGGGCGCAGGTCGTCCATACCGAGGATATGGTCGGCGTGGCTATGCGTATAGAGCACAGCATCGACGCTGTGGAGGCCTTCGCGGATGGCCTGCGCGTGGAAGTCCGGGCCGGTGTCGATCAAGACATTGTGGCTGCAGTAACTGACCATGACCGACGGCCGCGTGCGGCGATTGGGCGAGCCCGGAACTACAGCCGAGGTGCATACATCGCAACCGCAGCCGAGCGTGGGCACGCCCATCGACGTGCCACTCCCAAGGAATGTGAGCGTTGCTTCCATGGGCCTAGCGGACGATGCTCGGACCGTTTGCCGGTGCGCCGGTTCCGGGCCCTGTGCCTTGTCTGGCTGCGGCCTGGCGAGAGAGCGCCTGCGTAATCTCGAGGAAGCCCATGCGCATCTCGAAGATCGCCGACTGCACCAACTTGTCTTCGGCCTCGGAGAGATTGCCTTTGGTCTTCTCGGCGATGACGGCGAGCATGTCGACGGACTGGCGCGCGCCGAGCAGGTCGACCTGTGGCGTCTGGCCGGCTTCGGCAGTGCCGCCGAGTTGAATGATCGCCTGCATGTAGATGGATTGAACGAGACGCTCGAAGCTCATCTCGGGCAGGCGATCCATTCCCGGATTGGTAGCGCGGATGGCGGTGTCCAAACGCTCGACGGTGGCGTCATAGGCGCGTGCGGCCTGTTCGCTCTGTTCGGCTGTTGGCCCTGGCGGTAGTTCGTCGGTCAGAGCATCATTCTGGTCTTCTGCGGAGTCTGTCACGGCAGCAGGCTTGTCGGGGACAACCTGCGGGCCAGTCAGCCGGGCCGATGACTCATAGGCGTCTGGCGGTGGGGGTTTCGGTTCCAGAGTTTCTGGGCGAGCAGGTTTAGGTTCTGAGGGGGGAGCGTCGGGGCGAAGATCCCCTTCAGCGGTGAACTTGCGACGGTCGTTGACGACAAACTCTTTGATTTCGGCCATGTTGTTCTCGATGGTATTGGATGCGTCGGACGGCGGTTGCGATTGCTGCCCGAGCGGATGGAGGTAAGAAAGCGCGTTTCTGACGAGTTTCGAACTAGGAGCTGCGCGTAACGCTGCCGCCAGAATAGGTGAGGGGCTGGTGAGTCTCCAGTGCCTCGCGGCGGACGTAGCCGAGCGCGAAGAGGGTTGGGCCTTCCGGTAGAGGGATGAGTACAGCGCTGGTGAGCTCGCCGACGGTCTTGCCGTTGGCTTCCAGCGGTGTTGGCAGGGTTGGCAGGGCTTCCGATCCCGTAGATTCGCTGTTGGGCGTTAGCCGGAAGGCCGTGAACGTGCGATGCACCTGCCCACGCGAACGAATGCGCTCCACGATCTCCTGGCCGAGATAGCAGCCCTTGCTGAAGTGCAGTGCGTGAGTCTGTGCGGTCTCCTGCGGCAGATCGCGGTCGCGGATGTCCTGTCCGAAGCGTGGAGTGGCCTCGAGCAGCCGGAGGTGCTCTAGCGCGGTAGCTGAAACTTCGGTCGCACCGGCAGCGAGTAGAGCGTCGCGCAGACTCGCGATGGCTGCTGCTTCGGCCCATAGCTCGTAGCGAGGAACCGAACCAGCGGAAGGGGTGAGCCGCAAAACGGAACCGTGGGTGCTTGGGGCATGGACGAGACGCAGTGGGTCGAGTGTCGGCAGTCCCAGCATGGGGAGGATTGTGGAGGTTTTGGGGCCGAGGAGCAACAGGCCTTGCTTTTCCGTGTACTCAGGAGAGAGCTCAACGTCGTCCATGATGATGAAGTGGTCGAGATGGCTCTGGATGGCCTCTATCTGGTTGGCCGAGGTCTCGAGGAGGAACTCATCGCCATCGCGGTAGATTGTGCAATCGCCCTGGATGCGGCCCTGGGCATTCAGCAGGAAGTTGTAGTTACCTTCTCCCGGGGCTAGTGACTGAATGGAGTTTGTCACCATGCCGTTGAGCCAGCGCGTCGCGTCTGAGCCCGTAATCCGGAGGAAGGCTCGGTCGTTGAGCGGGGCGAAGGCGGCGTTTTCGCGGATCTGGTCGAGTTCGTGCTGGGTGTTATTAGCCATGGTATTTCGTACCTCTCAATGATTTCACACAACGGGCGGGGCAAGACACTCATCAGAGTTCACAGGCCTCTCTCTCTGGATCAGATGACACAGACTCTGCCTGGGCGTCCAAAGCATGGGTACACTTGAATAGGCAGCACTTTATGGAGGCAGTTTGAGCTTACGGCGGGCTTTTGGGGTTTTTACAGCGATTGTGGTGTTGAGTGCGGCGTCGCCGTCATGGTCGCAGGGAACTACGCCCGATAAAGCGGCTCCCGCCTCTGGAAAGCCTGTGCCTGCGACACAGAGCGGTGTGACGCCTCCGCAACTGGAGTCGGGGAAGACCAGCATCACGGTGGACTCGCACCTGACGAAGGCGCAGGAGAGGCAACTGCTGGCGAAGCTCGACGAGACCTTTCACTTTGTCAGTAAAGATACTGGGCTTGAGATCAAGCGGCCCATCAAAAGCACGTTTACCTCGCGTGAGGCGGTCAATAAGTTTCTGCGCAAGAAGTTCGACGAAGACAAAGACACCAAGCGTATGGAGAGCAGCGAACTGGTGCTGAAAAAGTTTGGGCTGCTGGACCGGGATTTTCACCTGCGTCCCTTTCTGTTGAGCCTGCTGACGGAACAGATTGCCGGTTTCTACGACAACAAGACGCAGACCATGAACCTTCTGGACTGGCTCCCGATGGACCAGCAAGAACCTGTGATGGCGCATGAGCTGACCCATGCTCTGCAGGACCAGCGTGTGGGTCTCTCGAAGTGGGAGAACCAGGAGCAGGACGGCATTGCCAAGGATGTGGCTGAGGACAACAAGCACATCCAGACCGATGAGGCGGACACCGCTCGTGAAGCCGTGCTCGAGGGGCAGGCAATGGTGAGTTTTGCCGATTATGCTCTGCAGACCAATGGGTTTCCCGGCAAGACCCTGAAGGACATGCCGGAGATGGGCGACAAGCTTCGCGCCGGCGCCGGCGATATGAGCGATTCGCCCGTACTGGCAAGAGCCCCGCTGCTGCTGCAGCAGTCCCTGTTATTTCCGTACTCAGAGGGGCTGGGGTTTGAGCAGGAGATCTTGACGAAGACCAGCACGGAGCGGGCGTTTGCCGGTGTGCTCGACAATCCGCCGAGCTCGAGCTTCGAGATCATGCATCCGGATAAATATCTGGCGCACGCGCCGGTGCCGGTGATGCGGTTGCCGGACATTCATCCGTTGCTCGAACAGGCGGGATATGCGCCGTATGACGTCGGTGTGATGGGCGAACTCGATGTGCGGATTACAGCGGAGCTGTTTGGCGGCAGGCCGCTGGCGGTGGCGCTGGCTCCTAACTGGAATGGCGGCATCTACTACGCGGCGCAGCGCAAGAACGCGACCGAGGCGGAGAAGCAGACCGCTGCATCACTGGCGCTGCTATACAGTTCGCGATGGAAGAATTCAGACTCGGCGCGCAGCTTCTTTACGGTGTTTGAGGAGGAGCTTCCTCGGCAATATGATGGGTTGAAACGCCGCAAGGAAGATGAGAAGGATGAGACCGAGAGGGTCTATTCGACGCACGAAGGCGATGTATTTCTGTCGGTTGTGGACGATCGCGTTTGGGTCAGTGAGGGCTTCGATCTAGCCCTGGCACGCAAGCTGCGCGAGGCGGTGGATGGAGCGCAGGGGGTTGGGCCGATCCGGATAGCTTCGGTAGTGAAAGGCAACGAACTGGTGGGTGGTTTATCGCACTGGATGGGGTCGTTTGGGATGGTGTTGCCGCCCCGGATCAATACTGTATTGCGGTAGTGCGTACTGTTGGACTTTGCCGTAAACGCTGCTTTTTGCACGGACGATACCCCTGATTTCATGAAATCAGGGGTATCGGTTTTATCTTTATAAGTTGTTTGTAATCAATAATTTGAGGATTATAGTGGGTCGCGGTAGCGGCGCAGGCGTATGGCGGCGGCGAAGAATGCCGCGGCTACCGCCAGACCGATCCAGAGGTCCGGCGTACTCAGAAACTTCCACGGTGCGATAGGAATCAGGGAACTGCCTAGAGGCTCACCGGGATGCTGCTGGGCGGAAAAAGCCGTCGTTAACACGCCGGTCACGCGGTATTGCACGAGGTAGGCGAAATATCCCGTGTGAAACGCAATCTTCTCAAAGATGCTGATGGCCAGCAGCGGCAATACAGCCCATAGAAGAGGTGTACGCCGCGCCCAGCTGGAGACCAGCAGCAGCCATCCATAGATGGGTGCATGCCAGAGCGCAATCGCGGCCAGAGCGTACAGCAGTTCCAGAGGCATCCCCAAAAGGGGGAATCCTGCCCATAGTGCCACCGCACTATCACCCTTCATCAGCAGGCCGATGGTGCCAATCAGCAGGATGAACAGCTGGGTGACAACGATGATCGCAAAGGTAAGCAGCGGCAGAACGAGCAGAGGAATGCTGGCCTTCGAGAGTACGGTCGTGAGATCGGAGACCGGCAGCGATTTCCAAAACAGGATGCTGCGATCGCGGCGTTCTCCGTGCAACGCGTCGAGGCAGTAGAAGGCCCCAATGATGAGCGCAGTAAGGAGCAGAAGAAACGCAGCGTTGAAGCACGCCACCTCGATGGCTATGTACTCCTGGACTGGGGCTACCCCCGCCGCGGCATGCTTATGGGCATTGATGACAGCGACCAGGACGCCGAACAGAATGACGCCAGCGACGGCCAAGGGTGCGACATAGATCGATTGGTTTTCCCAGACTTCACGGCGCACGGACCAATACATGGGCTGAGTCGCCGACGTAGGCGCGGGGGCGACTTGCAGCGAGTCGAAGTGGGATTCAGGGACTACATTCTCTTGAGGGTTCATCTGCCCGCTCCTGGTGTTGCGACGAAAGGCTCTGTCATAACGGCAACGAATAAATCGGCGATGCTGGGTGTGTGTACGTCGCCCAGCGTAGCGAGTTGGGCGCGGTCCACACGATCGAACAGCAGAACACTGCGTCCGAAGACCTGTCGCTCGTAGAGTGGCTGGAGCGACCGCGCCGCGGCTACGTGCTCGGGAAGGACTGCTACTTCGAAGTAGCGTGACTCAAACTCTTCCATGCTGCAGTTCAGAACGATCCGGCCGTGGTTGATGAACATAAGATCCGTGAGCACATGCTGAATCTCTTCCACTTGATGGGTGGTCACGACGATGGTGCGGGTGTGATCGAAGTAGTCGTTGAGCAGGGAATCGTAGAACTGTTTGCGATAGAGGAGATCGAGGCCCAGCGTCGGCTCGTCGAGCACCAGCAGTTTCGCGTCGATGGCCATGACCAGAGCGAGGTGCAGTTGCGCCACCATACCCTTCGACAGTTTTCTGACCTTACTGGTGCGGCCGATGTTGGTCCTGGCAAGAAAGGCCTCTGCTTTGGCACGGTTGAATCGAGGATGCACACCGGCGACGTAGTCGAGTGCCTGCGAAACCTTTATCCAGCGCGGCAGGACGGCGACATCGGCGATGAAGCAGACATCGCGCATGAGCAGGTCGCGCTCTTTCCAGGGATCGCGGCCAAGCACCTTCAGCGATCCCTCGTAGGGGGTCAGGCCAAGAATCGCACTGAGCGCAGTGGTCTTGCCGGCACCGTTGGGGCCGATGAGTCCGAGAATGCGGCCCTCTGCCACACTCAAGTCGACGCTGTCCAAGGCGACGGTTTTTCCGAAGACCTTGCGCAGGCCGCGAGCTTCTATACATGCCATGATCGTTACTCCTCCTGTCCCGCGGCCCTGGATTTCGAGCGGCGGTTTGCGGCAGAATCGAGCAACTCGTCCGGGGTCAGGCCGAGCCGCTGAATGGTTGCGTGGATGCTGGGCCACTGTTCATCAAGAAACTTCCGCCGCTCGGCCGCGAGCAGCAGGTTGTGCGCACCGGTTCGAACGAACATGCCCAGACCTCGCTTCTTCTCGACGAGTTGCTCGTCGGCGAGTTGTTGATAGCCCTTGAGAACCGTCAGAGGATTGACGCGATGTTCGGCTGCGACGTTGCGCACCGAGGGCAGAGGATCGCCTTCGCTGAGCACGCCGTCGAGGATCATCGCGACGACGCGGTCGCGAAGCTGGCGGTAGATCGGCTGATTGTCATTCCACTCAAGATCCATCTTGGGTTCCAGATATTCCTTTCGAGTGAGTTGCGGTCGGCCCTTGCGGTCGATTGCGGCAACTCCCCGGATTTCTCAATGCCTGTGTTGCGGAAGCGGTGTTACCAACAACCAGCTAACGTTCAAGGGGTCAAAGATTCTTTTGAGCGCTCAAATTGTGTTGTCATGCTGAGTGCTCTTCATAGTGTTGTACTACACTACAGCACTACATCTCGTGTCAAGCTTTTAAATTTCATCGGCTGACGAGATGCGAGTTCGTCAGCAGCCTTCCGAGGGCGAAGGCTTCTCGATCAAGATTCTTTGTAACCTGTCCTACTAGTTGGTAGTCACATACGCGTGCAAGGAGAAATCGCAGATCGCATCGTCCACACAGTCAAAAGTCTGATGTAGGCCAGGTTTTCGCTTCTCCATTAACCTACCTACTAGAAGATAGCCAAAGGAATTGTCATGTCCAACGCCGTCCCCGATGAACAGCTACAAGCGCATTCGTTACGCAACCTCTACTTCACTCGCACCGTCGTCCAATTACTCTGGGCCGGTATTGTCCTCGCAACCGCAGCCACCAATCCCGCAGCGGCCGCTGGGCTGCTGATCCTCTACCCGCTCTGGGACGTTGCCTGCACCGTGTATGACCTGAGGTCTTCCACCCGATCCAACTCCCACCCACCCATCGCACAATACGTCAACGCGGCCCTGGGAACTCTCGCCGCGATCGGGATAGCGCTGACCGCTTTCAAGTCTCCTCAGCAGGCCGTCGTCACCTTCGGTGCCTGGGCCTTCGCTGCCGGAGTTGCGCAACTTGCCGTCGGCATCTCTCGCAGGAAACAGCTGGGCGGGCAGTGGGCGATGATCCTGAGCGGCCTACAGTCCGCTGCGGCAGGTGTGGCCTTCATCCTGGGTGGGCTCCACGACAAGACACATATCAAAGATCTCGGAGGCTACGCGATCTTCGGCGGAGTCTACTTTCTTATCGCCGGTTTCCTGATGCACCGCAAGTTGGCACGGGTCTCAGGTGTTGGTGCAACCGTTGCTACCGAACGCGAATGATGGGCTGAGAGCGAATCCTTTGGGTTACGAGAGTACGTCTCAATTTGGCTGAGAGTACTCGATCACTCCTGAGAATATGTCTTCTCGGTAGTGATCGGTCAAGTGATGAGGTGCGCGTTTGAACTAAGCCGCTGGCGCGGCGGACGCTACGCGTGCGATACTCCGGACATCATGGGCTTCCGAAGCGTCCTGAATCAACTTTCGCCTATTCGGACTAAC
>Ga0185299_10000197_pt1 | contig 186527 bp, 159 predicted proteins | sample PaiPotPPA55metaG_FD_128002 | JGI IMG/M metagenome (GOLD analysis project Ga0185299, IMG submission 128002) | Iron sulfur acid spring bacterial and archeal communities from Banff, Canada, to study Microbial Dark Matter (Phase II) - Paint Pots PPA... ...
GACTCCTCCTCCTTAGAGGCGGCTCACATCCGCCCGGAGTCCCGCATGGCCCCTAGCGCGCTCGGAGCCGCATACGAGGGATTATTGTTGCAAAATCGAACAAGTTCGCAACATTGTTGGAGGGGTAACTGTTGATCCAGAGGGTCGGCGCCTGACCCTCAGGGTCAAAAGGTGGTCCAGAGGGTCCAGCTGTAAAAGCACGAGTCCTTCTGACATCCAAAGAGCGCAACTGCGCTTACCGCCAAACCCTCCCTGGAGACCCGTTTTGCTGGTCCAGAGGGTGGTAAGGTGATCCACAGGGTCGAAACCTGGTCCACAGGGTCCGGCTACCGCAACGGTGTTTCCGAATTAAACCCCTTCCGCGGTATACTCAGGAAGTCGAAGTCGCCCCGGATTTGTTTCGTTTCACCTGCCCGGACATCCTCCGGTTGTGCGGTTGCGGTGGAGAATACGTTCTGCGATTGCCTAAATGGTTTCGATCCCTACTGGAGCATCGGGAGGCCGCGATCCCTGCTTCACCCCCTCTGGCGATAATCGGTTGAGAAGTAAACCGGCGTAGCGTACCCTTCTCACAATGGTTCAATTCGATTTGGCCTTACTTTTTTGACGAAAGCCTTGCTCATGGCCGACCCGGTCGAAATCTACCTTCGTGACCTCCGCGACATTCGCTCCACGGGCGCGGCTGTCAAGGAAACGTCTTATTACAGCCCGTTGGCCAACCTCTTCAACGAGATCGGCAAGACGCTCAAGCCCAAGGTACGCTGTATCATCAACCTTGCAAACCGTGGCGCGGGTCTTCCCGACGGCGGGTTCTTTACGCCTGACCAATTTCAAAGAGCGTCTGAACTCGAACCGCTGCCCGGCAAGAGTCCGTCCCGGCCAAAGGATAATTTCCTTTTTTGGAGTCAAATATGGCTGCTTAATTCAATCACCCACATTGATTGCTGCCGCTAAGCTCGTTACCTTGACCGCAGTGAAACCTCGGAAATTCCAACAACCTTGTCACCGTAGCAGGACTGCTATCGCCTTGATTTGGTTTCACGAGCACGGGCGATTTGGAAAGAAAGGCTAGTCGTGCATAAATCAATACCCTACTCCCTGCGGGGCCTCGACATCTTTTCGGGAGCTGGCGGACTGGCTTTCGGCATGGCTAGCGTAGGCTGCTCAGATTTGACAGTCATGGATTTCGACCATGTCGCTTGTGAAACGCTTCGCCTCAACAATTGGAATCGCACAAGGCAGGCCTGGAACGTAATCGAATCGGATGTTGCCAATTATGATTTTTCGGCATACCGAGGAAACATCGACTTGCTAGGCGCTGGTCCCCCTTGTCAGCCTTTTTCTCAAGCCGGCAAACACCAAGGTCGACGGGACGCGCGCGATATGTTTCCTGCGCTAATACGCACTCTCCGGGTGGTGCGCCCGAGAGCGTTCATTGTCGAGAACGTGAAAGGGATCCTTCGACCGAAATTCCGGTCGTATCTCGACTATGTTATCCTCCGGCTTCGATTCCCACTTATTGAGCGAAAGCACCAAGAGAAATGGACGGAACATCGCGCACGTCTCGAAAAAATGTACACCGGAGACAAATATACGGGAGTTCAATACAACTTAGTTTCTCAATCGTTGAATTCTGCGGATTTTGGTGTACCACAATGGCGAGAACGATTTTTTATCGTGGGCGTTCAAGCCGATGCCGGGATTGAATACAGCTTTCCACTCGCAACGCACACGAAGAAGCAATTATTGATTGACCAATGGGTGACCGGGACCTACTGGAATCGACACGGGATCCCAAATAAAAAACGTCCCACGAATCTAGACCGAATCTCTTCCTTGCTTGTCGAATTGAGCAATTCAAATGAACGCGCTCAACCTTGGAAAACCGTCAGAGACACAATCAGTGATTTGCCCGCCCCCAGGATGAAAGAAAGCCACGTTGATGGCCACTACTTAATCCGGGGAGCTCGATCATATCCCGGCCATGATGGGAGTTCGCTTGACATGCCGGCAAAGACCCTTAAGGCAGGCCATCACGGAGTTCCCGGTGGAGAGAACATGGTTCGCCTGGATAATGGCAACGTTCGCTATTTCTCTGTACGTGAATGTGCAAGGCTACAGACCTTTCCTGACACATGGGCGTTTCACGGCCCTTGGACTCGGTGCATGCAACAAATTGGAAACGCGGTGCCAGTCGATCTCGCGGAAGTGGTAGCGCGTCCTCTAGCTTTAGCTCTAGCCGCGCCTCGCGATGGAAGCAGATCGCGCCAGCATACACTTTAGTCTTCTTGCCCAGAGATTCTCATCCAGGGAATGTTCCCAAATGCGCATGACACGATAACCGAGCCGACGTAGCTGGCGGTCGACTCGTCTATCGCGACGCTTGTTTGCACTGATTTTGCTCTGCCAAAACTCCGCGCGATTCTTGGGCACATTGCGCCGGCAATCCGGACAACCGTGCCAAAAACAGCCGTCAACGAAAACTGCCAATCGTATTCCAGGAAAGAAGAAGTCAGGAGTGCCCGCAACGTCGTTTGCGTTGCGCCGCCAACCCCGAATTCCGCTACGGACTAGGACCGCCGCAACCCGCATTTCAGTAGAGCGGTTCCCGCGACTTCGTACAAGCGACATGCGAACGGAGCGTTGTTCGCTGGACAACGGGTCGCGGCGCGACGATTCGCTCGTGCATTCGGTAGAGTTGTTGACGATCACTCCCTGGCCCACTAGAATCCTTGATTAGTTGGTTCTACCATGTTCGATGCGCGGCCGATTGCAGCTTACCGTTGCTTTCCTTCGTGCTGAGGACCTTGCAGGACCCTCGGTGTTTCGAGGTCGCTAACCTACCTCAAGACAAGGAGCAACCATGTCTGATTCTGCGCCAACATTCTCGGTCCATTCCTCTGATTCTACGCTCGAAATGAAAGTTGCCAACATGACCTTCATGTTGGAGCGGCTTGCTCAGGATTGCTCGCCTTTGCAGTTCGTCCGCGAGCTTACTCAAAACGCGATTGACAGCATCGTTGCCCTCGGCGGCAGTCACGGCGAAATCCGCTGGGATGTCGATTGGAACCGGTTTGACTTGGAACCGACGCAAGGGTTTAAGCTTTCCGTCATTGATACGGGAATCGGTATGACGGGCCCAGAAATGGTCAATTACATCAATCAGCTTTCTTCCTCGATGCACGAACAGTCCACGCACGGAAACTTCGGAATGGGAGCCAAGATCGCTGCGGCACCAAGAAACACGGAGGGCTTGGTTTACTTGAGCTGGAAGGGGGGAAAGGGCACCATGATTCATCTGTGGAAGGATCCAGAATCGGACACCTACGGCTTACGACGCTTTCCTAATGCAGAATTCTGGTTGCCTATCACTGATGAAATTAAGCCAGAGCCGATTAAGGGGCACGGAACCATGGTCGTGTTGCTCGGCCGAAGGCCTGACGAAGACACTATAAAAGCCCCCCTCGAAGCGCAGATTCCTTCTCGCTGGATACTCCGGTATCTCAATATGCGGTACTTCCGCTTCCCGCAGGTCGTCACGGTAAAGGCGAGGGAGAATTGGACTCTCCCGCGTGATCATAAGCATAACATGCTGCGAAAGGTCCCCGGTCAAGAAGCGTTTCTGAGCGCGAATTCAACCGAGTCAGGTAAGGTGGAACTTAACCAAGCCAAGGCTCATTGGTGGATCTTAAAGGATGAGAGGGATACTTCCGGCCATCATTTTTCAAGCGGGCACGCAGCAGCGTTGTTTCACAACGAGCTTTACGAAATGGTAGTTGGCCGCTCAGGTGTCGCCCGGCTGCAATCTTTTGGTGTTATTTTTGGATACGATCGCGTCGTTCTCTACGTCGAGCCCTTGCAAGATCAAGAAGGGAAGCTGACGGCCAATACAGCGCGAACACAGTTATTGATCGAGGGCCAACCTCTACCATGGGCCGATTGGGCTGCGGAGTTCCGAGCCAAAATGCCCGATCAAATCCATCGGCTGATGGACAGGGTTGCGGCTGGCGCTGCGGATGCAGAAAACGCCAGTTCTATAAAGGAACGGCTGAAGCAGATTCGAGAGTTGTTTCGGTTTAGCCGATATCGACCTAGCGCGGATGGCAAATACATGGTCGATGACGATATGGCGAACACTGGTGGAGGATCGGATAATGGGAAAAAACGAGCGTCGACGCGATCTGGCGGCAGAGGCGGTAGCAGCGGAGGCCGAGCAGGTGACATTTATTCGCTATTCGCAAACACGGGCGAAACGCCTGCGGACGAAGTAGGAGGTATTAGCCATCCCATCGTCAAGTGGGTGTCAGTAACGGACGGAACTCGCACTGCCGACTTTCTTGAGGACCGTGCCGCAAAGTACCTTCCGGAAGTTAACACAATTCAGGCTAATGCTGATTTCCGCGTATTCAGAGACATGGTCGCGCGATGGAAACGATTCTACCTGCACGTTCCGTCCGGTGCGCATGCCATTGAAGCGATAGTCAAGGAGTGGTTTCAGCAGCAGCTCGAAGAAACGGTGTTAGGGGCCTTAGGCCTTCGCAAATCCGGTAATTGGAGTGAACAAGAGATTTCTCTGCTATGGTCCGAAGAGGCCCTTACGTCAGCAGTATTGCCTAGGTATCACGTTGACCAGAGTATTAAGCGCGCTTTGGGAAGCAAATTAGGGACCTTAAAGGATAAGGATAGCGCTTGACGAGCAGGTGCCCTGGCGGGTTGTTCGGACAAGCCGCCAGGGCACCACTCCACCCGACTACGCATGACCTTTACATAAACGAAACGGCCTTCTGGCGCAACGTCCCCACCCGGCTGTGGGAATACACGATCGGCGGTTACCAGGTAATGAAGAAATGGCTCTCCTACCGCGAGAAACCCCTTCTAGGCCGCGGCCTAACCAACGACGAAGCCCGCGAAGTCACCAACATGGCCCGCCGCATCACCGCCCTCATCCTCCTGGAACCAGCTCTCGATGCCAACTATCAAGCGGTCAAGGCTGCGACTTATCCTTGGGCGAAAAGAGAGAGTGGGAAATAGACTGTGTTCTCCTTGAGATTCTTCGGATCACGGAGGAGGAAGTGAACCTACTGTACGAACCGGCTCCGCCGAGGATGCCGATTGGTCGAGAATGAAATGGCAAAGGCAACCGGGATTATGACGTTTCTCTAAGCAGCGCTCGAAAGCCGGCTTGTTCGAAATGCTTATCGTAAGTAAGGGCGTCCGTGAGTTTGTCCTCACGCATGATCTGAAACGAAACGCAGTCGGTGTGACTCCAGGACTTGTCCTTGTAGGACGTAAAGTCCTTGAGTCCAGAGCGAAATTGAATGCGTGAAAGAGGGACTACCTTGCTGTTTGGGTCCGTTTGCAAAGCTTCAACGAGTTTCGCCGCGGCGGCACGAAGTGCGGAACCCTTTTCACTGAAGTTATTCAACAGTTCCGTTAACACCGCTTCGGTCGTAACGATTCGTGTTGAACCGAGAGCAGCCGAGACTGTTGTAGCTTTGGCATGAAGCGCGTCGCCACGATTCAAGAGTGCGATCCAGTAACCGGTATCGGCGAAAACGGCTCTCAAGGTTCTTCTCTGGGCGCGCCATAGAGATAATGATTGAAGTTGAGGGAAAGGTCAGTGGGCACCTTTGCCCATTCCTCATCCGGAACAGACTCGCCTATTTCGACCGCGATTTCCCAAATGGGCCGTGCCGTAGCGTCGTAAACGGTTTCGCCGGGAGGCTGCAAACGAATTTCTTCCACGCCAATGAGGCGTTTGGTTTTGCCTTCGGAATTTAGCAGCGCCCGCCCTTTAACATGGAGGCGGGTAAAGGAGTGGTCTTGCAACGCGTTGACAATGAGCATCTCTTGCTCGGATGTAAATCGACCGGAGACTTTTTCCTGTTCCGATAGGCGCAAGGTGAATTGCCTGCCATCTAAATCGGCAGCGCGCACTTCGCCGACAACTTCGATAACGTCTTCATAGTCTCCCTCCGTAGTATAGGCCAAGCGCTCTTGAACGGATTTGTCGTATTTCACTTTGCGCGCGTCACCCGGCCGCTGAAGAAGAAAGCATTCATCGCCTTCAAGAGTCTTGCCATAATTCTCAAAAAGGGGAAGCAGCTTTTTGGGGAAGCGCTCCGGTAGCCGTTCATTGCGCCCCGATGTTTCTATGACATCTAAGCAAAGATCCGAAGCTTCATCTAATTCATCAGGCGGAGCATCAAAAGGCAAACAGTTCGTTTGATCCGGAAGTTCACGGACAAGCGGAACGCCAACGCTGCCCTGCCGAAGTTCATAGAATTTCAGCCGAAGGCCGTCTTCAAAATTCCTCGGTAGGCGCTGCTTGTCCGGATGATTTTGCCGCCACAACTCCTTGGCTGTTTCCACCAGCAAGGTTTTGAATGCGATCAGGTCCGATAGAGAATCTAAATCAAGACCCTTATCTTCGTAACGCCCCCCATGAAAGAAATGGGTCACCAATTCTCTTCTATTGGAAGGCATGGGACACCTGGGTAGGAATCGGGTTCACGTCAATTACTCCTCTGAATGGAGAGTCTCGGACGATTTAAGTTCAGCGTCAAGGCGGAAATGAACCGACCAATGGTATTCTACTCGGCCTCATCCGTTACGGGCGACAAAGGACGGAAAATCGGGCTGCCTGTGTTCTTCACGAGCTTATTGGCCAAAGTGCCATTCCTTCGGGGGCCTGTTTAGCAAATGCCTTTTCCTCAAAGCCACATTAGCCCCGAAAGCATGCCAACCCCGGAGCGGCCTTCGAGCCAAGCTATAGCACCGGCCGCTTGCATGCTTTCGCGGCTGTTCCTTCCTGCGGTGACAAGTGCCTGTCACTCTAGAGCCGCGAAATCATGACACGCGGCGCTGGCGCCCGGCGTGGTGCTCACAGCCCGTACTTCTCACGCAGCTTGATAAGCGATGAGCCGCCTGGCAGGCCGCGCATCCCTTTGCCAAGAGCCTGCCGGACGTCCTCGCTCGGCTTCAAGAATGCGGGTGTCATACACCGCCCGTAGAGCAAGCCGGCCGGTCTTTGGGCTTAATGATTTAGGAAGTTAGGGAAAAATCTTTCCAGCCTAGAGGCTCCCAAAAAAGCCGACGAAAAGAGCCCCACTAGAAATCTCCTTTTGCCGGTCGGTTGGGTTGAGAACTTCGATCGAATAATCGCAAGACGTCAATAATCGGGCGTGGTACTATGCAGCCCTAGGGCCATGCCACGGCAGTCGAGCATTCGAGGAGTGACTATTAAGCTTCAGACGGACGGTGCACTCAAATGGCTCCTCGACGGGGACCCGGCCATTCGTTGGCAGGCCTTGCGGGATTTGGTTGGGGCGACCGAAGGCGCTGTCGAGCGCGAGCGGAGAAAGGTCGCGCGCGACGGCTGGGGCGCTCGCTTGCTCGCTAAGCAGGATCCCGAGGGCACGTGGGCGGGTGGTCAAACGTCGGATGCAGGGCTCTACTCGCCTAAGTGGACTTCGACGACCTACACCATGCTGCTGCTTCGGGACTTCGGCCTGCCGGCCAACAACCGGCCCGCGCGAAAGGCCTGCGCTCTGCTTCTTGATCGGGGGCTGCAGCGCGACGGCGGCATCAACTATGGCATCTGGGCAAAATGGACGGCTCGGAGCGAGACCTGCATTACGGGCATGGTGCTTTCCATCCTCTCGTACTTCGAGTACGAAGACGCCCGTCTTGACACCATTGCCGGCCACCTGTTGGAGCAGCAGATGCCCGACGGGGGCTGGAATTGCCGGCGGCCATCCGGGGCAACGCATTCGTCCGTCCACACGACCATCAGCGCACTTGAAGGTTTACGCCACTACGAATTGCACCGGCGACGCCAGGTAAGAGGGGTGCGCGAGGCGCAGCGCCGTGGCCGGGAATTCCTTCTGGTGCACCGGCTCTTTCGCTCGCACCGGACCGGCGCCATCATCAAGCCCGTATTCCTTCGCTTCGCTTTCCCGCCCCGGTGGCATTATGACATCCTCCGCGCGCTCGACTATTTCCAGGCCGTCGACGCGCCTCGCGATTCGCGCCTCTCTGACGCCATCGACATTGTCCGCAGCAGCCAGCGCGAGGACGGCCGCTGGTCCTTGCAACAGGTGTTCAAGGGGAAAACCTACTTCGAGCTTGAACGCCAGGGCGCCCCGAGCCGCTGGAACACGCTCCGCGCGCTGCGGGTGCTGAAGTGGTGGGATGGGAGAAGCGAGGGTTGAGGGTCCCCGGGTGCCATAAAGAAAGGCGGCGACATGAGCAAATCCGATCCTCTTCCCTATCGCACCACCTTGGGCGAATACCAGGAACAGGCCCAGGCGCTCTTCGACGCCGTGAAGGCGGGTGACGAAGCGGCGGAGTGGCGCTTCAAGTGGTTGCACCCGCGTTTCCGTGGCAAGTCAGTGACCGACGTCAAAGGGGCGACACTTGCTATCCCGGACGCCCAAATGGTCGTCGCCCACGAATATGGCTTCGAGAGTTGGCCAGATCTCGCGGAGTTCACCGAAGCTGTCAACCGCGACGGGCCCATCGCCCACTTCGAGGGCGCGGTGGATGCGGTTGTCTCAGGTGACATCACAACACTTCGGTCAATGTTGCGTGAGAACCCGGAACTAGTACGCGCCCGGTCGCCGCGTAGACACCATGCGACACTGTTGCACTATATCGGCGCCAACGGTGTCGAAGGCTGGCGACAGAAGACGCCGGCGAATGCCGTTGAGGTCGCGAAGATATTGCTAGACTCCGGCGCCGAGGTCGATGCGTTGGCGGATATGTACGACAATAAGTGCACCACCATGAGCATGCTGGTGTCGAGTTGTCACCCGGCCAAAGCTGGTCTGCAAGCCACGCTCGCGGAAACGCTGCTCGATTACGGCGCGACATTCGATGGGCCCGGCTCGGCATGGCAATCGGCTCTCGTGACGGCCTTGGCGTTCGGGTACTTAAGCACCGCTGAGGCTCTCGCCCGGCGCGGTGCGCCCTTGAACAACTTACCCGCGGTGGCCGGGCTAGGAAGGCTCGAGGACACAACTCGGCTGCTCCCACTTGCCGATAGCCAAAGCAAGCATATCGCTCTGGCACTCGCCGCCCAGCACGGCCATGCGGGCATTGTGTGCTTGCTTCTCGATGCCGGTGAGGATCCAAGCCGCTACAACCCGGACGGGTTCCACGCGCATTCGACGCCGCTGCATCAAGCGGTATGGTCCGACCACGAAGACGTCGTGCGGCTGATTGTCGAACGCGGCGCGCGGTTGGACATCCGGGATAGGATCTATCAGGGCACGCCGCTCGGTTGGGCAAACTACGGCGGCCGGACAGCGATCGCGGCGTACTTGCGTGATCGGGGCGCGCCGTCGTCGTGATCCTAAGCCGGCAACGGCGAGCGTGGGGGCTCGCGGCACAGTCTCAAACTCAGGAGGGCACGGTTCGTTAAATCTATTGGGAAAAACAAGACGGGCTGCTTCGTCCAGCAATCAAAGTGCGGAGGCGAGAACAGCTAGGGTCATTCTTAATAGGTGAAGAAGTCTACGCCACGGTCGAGCAGACCGCCGAGGTGGGCAGTGAGAGCCGTGATGAGGATCCCGGACATCAGCAGGAGCCGCACACTTTGACTTCGGGACCCGTGTCGGGAATCGCGTTCGGCGCAGACCGCCGTGATGACCAGCCACAGGGCGGCGGTGGTGCCGAGCCAGCGGTGAGCCATCAAGAGTTGAGGCGAACCTACCCCATTGCCGGCCGCTGCGAACAGCCAACCCAGACCTGCCGTCGGGACCGCGGCAAGAGCCCCCAGCCACAAACAGTATCGAACTGATTCCGACGGGATCGGATTTCGTTGCCAGACCGACCAGGCTTCGCCAACCCCTGCCGCGAGGACAAGAGCGATCGGGAAGTGGAGCAGAAGCAGGTGAAACTTGCCCAGCCAGCGAAGTATTCGATCAACCGAGGCGATTTCCATTTGTGCAGGGGCCGGCGGTTCGATTTGGTCTGAAGGAAGGAATTCCAAGGCAAAGCGGGAAGGCTCCGGGGCGCCAGCGTCGATCCATTCCCGGATGACTTTCTTTTGCTCCTGCGTGAGCGCTCCTTGCGGCGAGTCGCTCGGGGGCATCTCGTCCCGCTTAACCAGGTCCCATAACTCGGACTCGTCAGGTCGCCCGGGGATCACCATTTCAGGGTTGCCGGCCACCCGGCGGAGATCGAGGACATATCCGAACCGGCCCTTGGGCTTCGCCAAGTCAGGGCCGTGACATACGGCGCATTTGGTCGCGAAGACTTTACGAACTTCGGCCCCGAAATCTCGTTCCGGCGGAGTTATTTGTGCCCTCGCCGCCTCGGGGCGAATCCCTGCGAACACGGCAAGAGTCATGGCTGCTGAAATCCACCAATTCATTATGTACCGTCCCTCAGGCTACAAATAGGTAGGGAAAGACCGGCGGCGGGAATATGTGCCGCGGGCCTTACGGAAAAAGAAATGAAGCGTTGCGGCGAAAACCGGTTTGGGTGGGCCTCTAAATTTTGGCGAGAGTTTCTTAAGCCCCTCTCCCCCCATCGTGGGGCAGGTTTTCAACCTGCCCGCAAGAATGGCAGGTTGAAAACCTGTCCCACACCGCGTCAACGAGCCCGGAGGGGGCCCTTTGAGCTGTAGGTTTTTCCATTACTCCTTATTCGATGGACAGATATTCGACCGAGGAATAAGGAGTTATGGAAAAACCTACAGCTGAGAGGTACAGGAGAGAGGAGAGCTGGGTCATTCCAGCGCGGAATCCACGATGGCGAGGGAGCCGCGATTCTCCGTATAGGATACCGCCGACAACCCCAGGGCTGCTTTGAGCTTCCCGGCCGGGAGGTCGCGGATCGGTCCCGGAGACCCCTTTCCGGGTTCCGACTGGGGGAACGCGGTCGAGCGAGCCGTGTGAAACGTCACGTTGCCTTCCACTTTCTTCATTACCTGGTGAATGTGGCCGTTGAGGACGGTGAGGGATCCGAACCGCTTGAGTGTCTTGAGCGCCTGTTCGGCATCACGCGTGCCCCAGCCCCATTTCTCGTAAACCATCCAGAGGGGGACGTGGGCGAATAAAACGACCGGGTTGCTGTCCTTGAGCCCGGCCACATCCTTTTCCAACCACTGCAGTTGATCCTTGCCGATCACGCCGAGCCCGCCGTCGCCACTGCCCGACTTGGCATTCGCCACGTTCACCAGGCCGATAAAGTGGCACCCTTTGTGGTCGAAACTGTACCACCCCGTCCCCTTCGTGGCTTTGCCAAACCGTTTGAGGTATTCCTTGTTGCCGTCTCCGTCGAAATCGTGCTCGCCGGGTACATAGAGCACTTTGCCGGCCTTAACCTCTTTGAGCAGTTCCGACACCGCGTCGAATTCCTCCGGCTTGGCGAGGTGGGTGAGGTCGCCCGTGTGCAGGACAAAGTCCGGAGGCTCGGGCAAGGCATTGATCCGGGCGATCGTCTTCTGGAGCGTGGCGGCCACGTCCTTGTTGGGGTCCCGAGCGAACCCAAGGTGGCTGTCGCTGATCTGGGCAAACGTAAACGTCGGCTTCGCGGCAGGTGCCTGACCAAAGAGTCGCGAGGTGGCCATCCCGCCTGTCATGCCCCAAACCAGTCCCGTGCCCACCCACGCCATACACTGGAGCATGCCCCGGCGGTCGATGCCATCGTCACTCGATAACTCCTGCCGAGGCATCCTGTTTTCGTCCTGCATTTTTGCTGTCCTTTCGTTTCGGGTTGGAGCGGCCCGCGGTTGCATGTGCAACAGGCCTCGCATTTCCATACCGGCCTACTCGCCGAAATATTCCCTCTGGCAAATAAAATCGGATCCACGGCAGGGAATTTTCGGACAGCATCAGCAGTCTTGGCTATCAGGAGAGGCAGGCATACCGAGCAAGTCGTGCCTTCCCATTCACTCGGTCCCGAGTGTCGTGTCCCTGTGTTCTTTGCCTGAATCTTCGCCCCCTAAGGAGTGCAACCTATGGTGCTGTTCTGGCCTTTCCGCCGTCAAACGAGCCGACCGTCACTCCTGTCCCGCCACCGCGTCCGCCCTTCAGTAGAAGTCCTCGAGGGGCGCGACGTGCCCTCGATTACCGTCGCCCCATTCACTCTCCCGAGCGGTGTCGTCGGCCTCCGCGTCACCGAGAGTGGGCGGAACGACACTGTGACCATCACAGACAATTCCACAGCCCAAACCACCACGGTCATCGCCGACGGGCAGACGCGGATAGGAAAGATGCCCAGTCAATCGACCTTGCCTAGTAGCGGTTATTAGTACCTAATGCGCACTTCATGGCGGGCGCGAAAACACGTTGAAATGATTTGAACCCCACCCCTCTGGCGCCGATCCATTGAGCAGCTTTGAGCGTCAATGGCGGCGCCTTCCACACGATGCGGGGCCAGGTGTGCGAAACCAGAGTGTCATCACCTGACCGGCCGGGCCAAAAGCTGTTCCACAGGCCTGCCATTTGGTTCTCTCCATTTCGCCTGACGCCCTGTGGAAATAATGAAATGGCTTGCGTGAGATCCCGATGTGCGCTTATGCCACTAGGCGAGAGGCAACCCCAAAATCGTGAGCTTGACCCTGTGGACCAGGTTTCGACCCTGTGGATCACCTTACCACCCTCTGGACCAACAAAACGTGCCTCCAGGGCGGGTCGGGCGGTAAGCGCAGTTGCGCTCTTCGGATGTCAGAAGGACTCGTGCTTTTACAGCTGGAACCTCTGGATCACCCCTTTGATCCTGAGGGTCATAGGGGTTATCAACGGCACACCGCGACCCAGGAGCAGCCTTCTCGGACCAAGAATTTGTCGGAACAGGGCGGCTGGTTCGATCCGACGGCATACTCTTCCAGCGGCACGCCGTCCTTTCCATCCACTGCCGCGAGATGCTCCAAAGTGGACCTACATTATCGCATAATAGAGCGCTTATGTCAAACGGATGGAAGGGGTTAAAGCAACATATCTACCCTTATTAAGTTGACGAGCGTCTCAGGGCATGGGTAGACTCCATGAAAAATAAAAGGGGACAGGGACCGTTTTTGTAAACTGTCCCTGTCCCCTTTTCTTTTTCTTTTCTTTCTTTACCCTGCAACTATAAGATGATTTAGATTTGGGTCTTGGAATTTGACCATAATCTAGTCAATGTGTTGGCATGAAATGAAACCAATGCAATCATAAAGCTTAGAAACTGAATTACAGAAAACATTGCCAGAAGTGTGAACAGCGGAAGCCTAGGTCCCGGATCGCGCATTATTCCTCCCATGTCCACCAAGGGCAGAATCCGCTCGATGCCTATGCATGCTGCAATGGTGAGGGCCAAATTGAAAAGCGTGATAAAGGCTCCTGCCCAAATAGCAGCAGGCTTTCCCTTAACTGTGAAAATGCCAATCGCAAACAACGGCAAATAAAGCAAAAAGAACACTACGTCTAGCTGCCAAATGGCGGCGTCAAGATCATTTGGCTGAAGGAAACCAAATCGAAATGTAATTTGGCCGATAATGTTCCAGGTGGCCATTACCAAAGAAATAAAAATCATAAACCCGCCGGCTTCCTTTATTCTTTGTGGGCGCTGGCACCATAGCAATGCACGGGTTGGAAGCCCGGGGGACCGCGCCACGGTGGGTTCACCATCCAGATAACGGCATAAATCGTCCGCCAGTAACTCGGCGCTTTCATACCGTTTGCGCGGATCTTTCTCCAAGCACTTCAAACAGATTGCTTCCAAGTCCCGCGGCACCTTTACCAACCTGCGAGGAGGCAGGGGCTCTTGGGACCTAACTTGATCCAGTGTGTCCAGTACCGTGGCTCCTCGGAAGGGAGGCCTGCCAGTCAACATCTCGTAAAGAATCGCACCGAGTGAATAAACATCCGTTTTGGGCCCGATTAACTCCGTCATTCCGGCCGCTTGCTCGGGTCCCATATAACTTGGCGTGCCGATAACAGCTCCGGATTGTGTTTGGCCCCAATCGCGATCGACTTGCTTGGCCAATCCGAAGTCGGTGATTTTCGGGATCCCTTCCATGGTCAACAATACATTGGATGGTTTCAAATCGCGATGGATGATGCCATTTCCGTGAGCGACTTGTATGGCGCGGGCCAGCACTTCAGCGATCCTTGCTGCCAACTCTGGAAGAAGGGGTACTCCGCCCAGCTTCGTAGCCAGCGTTCCACCTTCAACCAACTCCAGTGAAATGAATGGCAGGCCGCAATCTTCTCCGATTTCGTGAATTTGCACGATATTTGGATGCTGCAACCGGGCGATGGCCTGTGCTTCGACACGAAACCGTGCGACATGGTCGGCGTTTGAAACCTTACCGAACAGGATAGTTTTCAATGCCACCGGGCGATCTAGTCCTAGTTGACGGGCTTTATAGACAATCCCCATCCCGCCCCTTCCGATTTCCTCGACCACATCGTAACCAGCAATTGCTGGAAGTTTTCCCGAAAAGGGTTTTGCCTGGGCATCTTCAGTCCTGATGGACAGCGTGGCCCAGGGATCTTCCGTCCGCGTGCCTGGTGAACCCGGGCATTCGCTTTTGGTCTGGGTGCCAATCTTCTCGGTCGAGCCGGCAACCATTGAAGTCTTCTCGGGCGTTGGTTGGGTCATGGCATGGTTTCGTTAAGCCAACATACACAAAGGTGTTCGGATTCAATGTGCTGCGCGCTATAATCCGGCACAGCTTCTGAGGTGTCAAGAACTGACTTGAGAAACACTACTCTGGACCACGGAATACCGGTCAGGTCAAGTTTCCGCTTCGGTCATTCGAAGCGATGCTCCACGGGAATGCGGCTGGTCCATTTCATCGCAAGCCGCGCTGCGTGCATCTTGGGGCATCAGGGCATGAACGGCACGGTGCATGATTCTCTCGGACACGATGAAGGCGCTCATGAAATCCTCCTTTCCCGTCCGCCTGCCGTGCATCGTTGCCGCTGAGGCAAAGCTCGCAGGAAGGAGAGGGTCCGCTGGTTCACGGCACGCTGTTGGGGAGTGGCCAAGGGGCGCGGTTCCGGTTTGAGCCAAGCCATAATGCGGTTCCACTCTAAGGCGCGCAATCTCTTCGCAGGTCATTTTTTGGCTCCTGAAACGGGAATGGGTTTTAGAATGGGGCAGAGATGCCCCAAAGTGGACCTGCATTGTCGCATAATAGAGCGCTTATGTCAAACGGATGGAAGGGGTTAGAGCAACATATCTACCCTTATTAAGTTGACGAGCGTCTTAGGGCATGGGTAGACTCCATGAGCTTGAATCCTCACAAGGACTGAAATAGGTCCCCTGTGAAATTGCGGGCTTTTTTAGCCTAATCGTCAGGCCATTTCCGCCATAGAACCATGTCCTTGTCGATTAGGCCGGCCGGCAACCAGGCAGGTCTTTGTTAAGCGTAAGGACCAACGGCGGCTGCTCCCTTTAGGTTTTTCCCGTTAACTCATGCTGACCAAGAATAATTCGAGTCAAACCAATCGCTTGCTTCAGCGCGTGTCAAACCAAGAGGGGCAAGCTCTGGATCAGTTATTCGCAAGGCACAGGGAGCGCTTGCGAAAGATGATTCGTTTGCGGCTCCATCACCGAGTTCGCGGTCGATTCACTTCCTCGACTGTACTTGCCGAGGTTGAACGGGAAGGTAAACGACGCATCGACGAGTATCTGCGGAACCCCAGGAAATCCTTATTCCTTTGGATGAGGCACCTTGCCGGTCGCCAGATTCAGGCTCTACATCGGCAGTATTTGGGACCGCATTTCTCGGATAGCGGGCGGGAGATTTCTCTTCATCGAGGGGCGATGCCTGAAGTGAACTCGGTGTCCTTGGCGGCCCAACTCATTGGCGAAAAGGGGGTGAATCAAGCAGCAGCCCGCGCGGATATGCTGGTGCGCCTTGAAGATGCTCTTAACAGCATGGACGCTTTTGATCGCGAAATTCTGGCCATGTGCCATTTCGAAGAGTTGAAAGACGAGGAAGTCGCTGCCCTTCTCGACATCGACAAGACTACCGCGATGATGCACTACGTGCGAGCGCTCAAGCGGCTCAAGGAAATACTGAAAAGCATCCCGGGATTCTTCGAACTTCGCTAGAAAGGGGCGGGGGTGTCCTGGGCGGCCTGCACCGAGATACTTCGAAATCCGGACGAGGAATTTGCGGCTTCGGATTCACTGCCCTGTAACCCATAAAAGAATGCATCCGAGGCTTTGAGTTTTTCAGCCACGGACGCCTAAAGCAAGACCTATTCGTTTTGTAGCGTGTGAAACGGAGTTGTCCCCAGAACACTCAGGTGATTGCTATGGTTAGCTCCTCCTCATCCGATCCTAGTCGAACCAGCGAGGTCGCTCAAATAGTCGCGGAATGGCGGCAGCGGTTGCAAAGAGCCGAACCCATCGATCTCAAAGAATACACCGCCAAGCACCCCGAAATAGCTGATGAATTGCGCGATTTATATCCGACCATCGCCATGATCGAGGACCTCAAAGGCGATGTCAACAACTTAACCGGCAGCATCGGTGCAGGAGCTATCTTGCCTGAGGGTAAGATCCTCGAGCGTCTGGGCGACTACCGCATCTTGCGCATGATCGGCCGGGGCGGCATGGGCATTGTCTACGAGGCGGAACAGGAATCCCTAAGCCGGCGCGTCGCCCTCAAATTATTGCCTGTCCAGTCGCTATTAGACCCGCAGAATCAGCAACGCTTTCAGCGTGAGGTAAAAGCCGCCGCGCGCATGCACCATACGAATATTGTTCCCGTCTACGGCGTGGGCGAACATGAGGGACTGCATTACTATGTGATGCAGTTTATCCAGGGCCAAGGTCTTGACGGGGTTATCGCGGAGCTGAAAAAGCTTCATGACGCCAAGGCGGCCTCCAAGGTTAAGGCCTTGGCTTTTCCGAGCCCGCAGGGAATCGTCAGAGAAAATGATGCCACGGCTGGCGATGTCGCTCAGGCGCTGCTCTCCGGCAATTTTTCCGCGTCGGGGATCGGGGCACTAGGCGACCCCACTCTGACAAGCGTTGGTCCCTCCAACGGATCATCGGCAACAAGTCTCGCTCCTCCCATAAAACCAGCCAAACCCAGTGAGTCGCCCACGGACTCTCCCACATGGCGACTAAAGGACGGGTCTTCCGGCCTCGTTGGTGATGTCGCCCATACGACTTGGACGGGCCGAACGGGGAAAACCACTCTTACAGATTCAGGCCGCCATTATTGGGTTAGCGTGGCACGTATTGGTTTGCAGGTAGCCGAGGCCCTCGAATATGCCCACGGTCAGGGCATCTTGCACCGCGATATCAAACCTTCCAACTTGCTTCTCGACACCCAGGGCACGGTTTGGGTCACGGACTTCGGCTTGGCCAAGTATACGACTGATGGCGACAACTTGACGCACACCGGCGACATCGTCGGCACGATTCGTTACATGGCGCCCGAGCGCTTTACCGGCCAATCCGACGCGCGAGGCGACATTTACAGCCTGGGCCTGACGCTATTCGAACTTATAACCCAACAGCCTGCCTTTGCCGAGACCGATCGCGGCCGACTGATCAAGCAAGTGACCGGGAGCGAGCCGCCCCGCCCGCGCAAGGTTAACCGTTCAATCCCTCGGGACCTGGAGACCATAGTTCTTAAGTCGATCGACCGGGATCCCGCACGTCGGTATTCGTCAGCCGGCGCAATGGCAGAGGACCTTAAACGGTTTATCGAAGATAAGCCCATTCGAGCGCGGCGCGTCAGTTTGGCCGAGCAACTGTGGCGCTGGATGCATCGCAATCCTGCCATGGCCGGATTGAGCGCGGCAACCTTGTTGCTTTTGCTCACAGTGGCGGTTGGTTCAACGCTCGCTGCTGTGCGCTTGAAAAAGCTAGCGGGGGATGAAAGCGCGCTGCGGAGTTCCGCCGATTCGGCGCGCCAGAAAGCCGAAACCGCTCGAATAGAGGCCGAAGCTAATTTGCAAGAAGCAGATCGCCAAAAGAAACAGGCGGAGGCCAATCTTCAAGAAGCCGAGCGGCAAAAGAAATTCGCGGAAACCAACTTTCATCAAGCCCGTACGGCCGTCGATGATTCTCTGACGCGCATTAGCGAAAACAAGTTGCTCAACGTGGCGGGATTGCAGCCGCTGCGCAAAGAATTGCTCGAAGCCGCTTTGAATTACTATCAAGGATTTCTGAATCAACGCAGTGACGATCCGGCTCTCCAAAAAGACTTGGCCACGGCCTATTCCCGGGTGGGGCGCATCACGGCCGAGGTCGGCTCGAAGACCGACGCTTTGAAAGCCTTTCAAAAAGCCTTTGCGCTGCGCACGGCCTTGCTCAGTCGCGAGCCGAACAACCTCGATCTGCAAACCGAGTTGGCATACCACCATCAGACGGTCGGCCGGCTGCAACTGCAGATGGATGATTTGAGCGGCTCTCTCAAGTCGTTGCAAGAAGCCTCAAGCCTCCTGCAAAAAGTCATTAAACAAACCCAGGACAAGCTGCCGATGCTGAGCGGCTTTGCCAGTGTGCTCAATGATATTGGGAGTGTGTATATCCAGAAAAACGAACCGCTGGAGGCGATGAGCTATTACACCTCGGCTCTCAAGCTTCAGCGCCAATTAGTCGAGGAAAACTCCAAGCACCCCAAACTTCCCCAATGGCAATTCGAACTGGCCAATCAACTCAATCGGATGGGGCGATTGCAAAGGGACCTCGAGCTTTATAGCGAAGCGCTGAAATTACATGGTGAAGCTCTGGCCTTAGCGAATGGTGTGGCGGCTACTAATTCGAAGGATGATCGCTTTAAAGACTGGCAACGCACGCTGGCCGCTAGCTTGGAAGGCATTGCCGACGCTCAAGACCAAAATCAACAGGGCGAAATCGCTCTCCAATCTTACAAGCAAGCCCTTCCTATCCGCGAACTCCTGGCGAATGCTAATCCAGCGGTCACGGACTACCAGAATGATCTAGCCCAAGTCTATTTCGCCGTCGGTTCGTTGCAAGCGAAGGCAGGTCAATCAAGCGCGGCTGCCGAGGCATTCAAGGCAGCGATCAATCGCCAGCGCCTCGTATTGGCCATTGCTCCGGAGGTCACCGAATATTCCCGGCTGCTGGGCCGGCAATGGTATCGCTTGGGCGAGTCCCAGCGCAACCTAGATCAGCCTGGAGAAGCGTTACGGTCTTATCAAGAAGCTCGCGCCCTTTTGGAAAAGCTTCCTCCGAACCCTGAGGATCTATTCAACCTGGCCCGTACCTATGGCGCTTGCAGCATGCTTGTCGCGCAAGGCAAGGCCGAACTGACGACCAAAGACCAGGCTCAGCAAAAGGCGGACGCCGACCTGGCCGTGAAGACGCTCCGCCAGGCGGTGGCCGCGGGCTTCCGGGATCTGGATCGCGCTAAGAATGCATTCGAGCTCGACGCCTTGAAAACGCATCCAGGTTTTATCGAAGCGATTGTCGAACTCGAAAAGAAAGTAAAGGGCTTGGATTGGCAAACCGACATAGAGGCTGCCAAGCTCATGGCACAAAAGGAAAAAAAAGATCTCTTTATTTACTTTACGGGTTCCGATTGGTGTTATTGGTGTCTTTTGGTTCGCAGCCAGGTGTTCGGCAAGCAGGCATTTATCGATTATGTCCAGAAAAACTTCATCATGGTCGAATTGGATTTCCCGCAACATAAGCCAGTGCCAAAAGATTATGCCAAAAACTCCGGTCTCTTGCGCAACTGGGGATTGCCTGGATTTCCTAGCCTTATCCTTGCCGATGCCCAGGGCCGGCCATACGCCAATTTACGCGATTTACGCGATGGCCAAGTTCGCGATAATGCGGAGGCCTATGTAAAACTCATGACCAAGTCGCGGCAGGATCGGCAAGGTCGGGACGAATGGTTAGCCAAGGCCGCTGCTGCTGAAGGAATCGAAAAAGCAAAGTTTCTGGACAAGGCATTGAGTGTCGTTCCCACTCAATTCTTGCAAGCGAGCTACCCGGATGTTTTAACCAGTATTCTCGAACAGGATCTCAATAACCAGGCCGGCCTTAAGGCCAAATACTTGCCCTTGATGATTGCCAAAAACAAACGGGAAGTCCAGGAGTTGACGAAAAAACAGGATTGGGATGGCACCATTCTCAAGATTGACAGGATAATCGATGAACTCAAACCGACCGATGCTCAGGCGGCCGATTTCTGGGTCGAACGCGCACGGGCTCATGTCAAGTTGAATCAGCTCGATAAAGCCGAAGTGGATTTCGAAAAAGCGGTCGTCCTCAAGCCCGCGGATGCCGGCATCAGACTGGAACGAGGCCAGTTCTACGAGAAGCTCGGCAACCCACAGAAAGCGGCAACTGATTTTTCCGCCGCTATTGAGTCGGGAAAGAAAACCGTGGAATCGGCTCGCACGGAGTTCAACAAAGCCCCACACCTTCTGGCTAATCGCGACGCCCTGAGCAAAGCCTGTTTTTCCTTGGGAGAGGGTTATCGTAAAGCCGGCCAACTTTCGGATGCGATCGCCTTAGCCCAAGATCGGGCCAAACTCTGGCCCGACAATTTCGAACTCTACAACACCGCGTGCGAGGTGGCCCTCTGCATTCCTCTTCTGGCCAAGGATGATGAGGCGCGACGCCGCCAATACGCGGACCTTGCCATGGATTTGGTGAGGCGGTCCATTCTTGCCGGGTATTTCGACGTTGCCAACATAAAGAAGGACACCGATGTCGATGCTCTGCGCGGCCGAGATGATTTCAAGCAATTGGTTCGCCAGTTGGAACAGCAGAGCCGATTTCCCGCGCCGGTGAACGAAAGCCGTACCCTCAAAGGGCATACAAGTGACTGGATCGAGAGAGTGGTATTTGGACCTGATAGCCGGCTGGTTCTATCGTCCGGCTATGACAACACGGTGCGGCTATGGGATGGGGACACGGGCAAAGAAATCAGGCGTTTCGTCGGCCACAAAGGGCTCATTCGCGGCCTGGCCTTTTCAAGCGATGGGAAACACATTGTAACCGGCGGTCAAGATGGGACGGTTCGACTATGGGAGCTTGCAACCGGCAAGGAAGTGCGGCAATGGAAAGGGCATACCGGTTCCGTAACAGCGGTTGCCATAACACCGGACAGCAGATATCTGCTTTCGTGCGGGCCGGATAAGTCTATAAGAGTTTGGGATGCAAATAGCGACAAGGAAATCCGTCGTATAGAAGGCCACACTGGTCCGATTTTCAACATGGCCCTATCCATGGACGGCCGGCGCATTGTCTCTGGCAGCGATGATGCTACCGTTCGCATTTGGGACCTTGAAACAGCCAAGGAAATAAATCGATTCGCCACCGTAAAAGAACCCGTTCTCGCCGTGGCATTTGATGATAAAGCACGACGGGTCGTGGCCGGCACGCACAGCGGCGGTGTCTACGTTTGGGATCTAGAGAAAAAGCAGCTAGTTCACGATCTGGTGATTCACTGGAACTGGGTTCGAGCGGTTGGCTTTACCCCAGACGGCCGGCATTTTTTATCGGCAAACGTGGGCGCACCCAACCCGGGGGGAGGCATGGCTCTTCTGAACGCCGAGACGGCCGAGGAAGTATTTCGCTTTGGACCGGCCCTTGGGTTTGGGCCTTTGACCATCGCTCCCAACGGAAAGCGCGTGGCCACGGCCAACAGCGATGGCATGATCCATATCTGGCAGCTCGCCGAGGACATGCTTAACGCCCGTAAACTGGCTCAAGTAGGCCAGCCCGATAAGGCAATCGTCCTATACTCGGATGCTTTGGAGAAGCATCCCGAGGACGCTGACCTACGCGTGGAGCGGGCTCGGCTCTTGGCGCGCCAAGGACATTGGGACAAAGCCGTTGCCGATTACAATTTGTTGCTCAAGGCAAGATCGGAAGATCCGGATCTCTGGCTTGAACGAGGACGCTGTTACTCGGAAACCAAGAAATGGGAAGAGGCGGCAGCGGATTATGCTAGGGCTCTTGAGACGTCCAACCTGACAGGCGATCCTTGGGAGAGTCTTCCCAATTCTGTCCAGGACCAAATTGCCAAAGAGGATGATTTGTTTTCCCGCGTCAGCAAACTCAGGCCGAATGATCGTTTCCTATGGCTGGCCAAGGTGCGCCGCCATGCTCCGCTAGGCCAATGGCGCGAGGCAGAGACTGCATTAGCTCGCGCGCTCGAAATCGAGCCCACTGACAACTACGCCTGGTACTGTGATTCCATACTCTTGCTGGAAATCGGCGATCTCGAAGGCTATCGCAGGGTGTGCAAAGAGCTATTGACCCGTTTTGGCCAAACGACGGAAGCCTATATTGCCGAGCGCACGGCCAAAACTTGCCTACTTGCCCCTGACGCGGTTTCCGATCTCAAACCGGTCGTTCAATTGGCGGAGTTTGCGATTACGGGAACGGAGAAGAGCAATACATATAAGTGGTTCCTCTTGGCCAGGGGTATGGCGGATTATCGCATGGGCGAATTGCAGGTGGCCGTCGAACGATTACAAAAATGTCTCACACCGGGTCAAGAAGTCATTTACCTTGATTCCACGGCCTCGCTTTTCATTGCGATGGCGCAGCATAAGTTGGACAAAAACGACGAAGCCAGGCAAACGCTATTCAAGACATTTACGCTTGCCGAGCAGAAGATTCCCAAGCCCAACCCGGGAGTGCTCGACGGCGATTGGGCCGACTGGCTGCGATTCCAGATTGTGCGCCGGGAGGCCGAGGCACTTATCCTGAACAAAGACAACAATAAGTAGGGTGGGATGCAGTGGTCCTTCAGCTACAGAGGCTAGTCAGAAAACAGATCATGACCATGAGGGACAAGACCACATTGTCAAGAGGATGCCTTCTTGGCGTCTTGCCTTGTTCATCATGCTCCCTCCACTTTTTAGTGAGTCTGGAGGTCCACGGTATTTCGGCAGAAGGGTCCACAAGCTGTGCTGAGTGAGCATAGGCCTGGCGACTTTGCCTGGCAAGCGAAGATAAGGGCTCGGAATTATAGCAAATGTCAAGGGCCGGTCAAAATGACCGGCCCCTGGCGTCTGATCGAACTATTAGATGGTAAGCGCGTCTTGATCCACTTGACTCACCAGACCGGCTTTTTCGATATCGCGCGGGGTTGTCTTGATAGCTTCGGGAAGGGCCCGCGCTTGGCGGATGAAATCCAAATACACCTGACCTCCGCGGCTGAACAAGAGAGCATCGTCGCAGCCGGCCTCGAAAAGGTCGTCCTGGCGTTTCGTTGTTAATTCCGTGACGCCGGTAGGATCCAGGGTGAAAGTGAATTCGCGCATAGCCTTCCCCCATTCCGTGGAGGCGGGCAGCTTATGGCCATTGAGTCGAACTGCGGGTTGGCCTATCGCTTGTGCCTGCAGATTTGAAGGATGCGCGAAACAGTTGACATGGTGCGTCTCCTGGTAGGCAATTCCGTGGTCTACGGAATACGCCGGTTTTCCAGGCCGCACTGCCAACCGTTGGCAGGTAAGCGTAACTTGCTTCGGCAGATATATCTTAGGCTAAATCGGGGCGAGAGGATTCGAACCTCCGACCTCCTGAACCCCATTCAGGCGCGCTAGCCAAACTGCGCCACGCCCCGGGAAGAGTCAGGTGACTCTTCAGCAGGATTGTTATCATGCGCAACTCGCCCTTGTCAAGGCCGCTGGAAGCGGTGGCGCGGGACATCGATTACAATAACGGGCATGCCGGATGATCGCGATGCCTTGTGGATGGCGCGGGCGCTGGAATTAGCTGAGCGCGGGCGCGGGGCGGTGGAACCGAATCCGCTCGTGGGCGCCGTGGTCGTGCGCGACGCCAAAGTGGTGGGTGAAGGATGGCACGAGGGCTTTGGCCAAGCTCATGCGGAGGTCAATGCGCTTTTAGCGGCCGGTGAGGCGACGCGCGGGGCCACCCTCTACGTGACGCTGGAGCCGTGTTGCCATTACGGCAATACGCCGCCCTGCACGGAGGCCGTCTTGCGGGCGGGCATCCGGCGCGTGGTCGCAGCCATGGGGGATCCCTTTCCGCAAGTTGCCGGTCGCGGCTGCCAGATCCTCCGCGAAGCCGGGTTGGACGTTATCGTGGGGCTGGCTGAAGTTGAAGCCCGACGGCTTAACGCTCCCTACCTCAAGCTCCTAAAAACGGGGCGGCCTTACGTACACGCCAAATGGGCCATGTCGCTGGACGGCAAGATTGCGACGCGCAAGGGGGACTCCAAGTGGATCAGCAGTGAGATTTCACGGAAGCGCGTTCACGCCCTACGCGGACGCATGGACGCCATTGTCGTTGGCATCGGCACCGCATTAGCCGATGACCCAATGTTGACCGCTCGATCGCCTGGGCCCCGACGACCGGTGCGCATTGTGCTGGACGGCGAGGGACGATTACCGGCTCAAGCGCGGCTCGTTCAGACGGCTACTACCGAGCCTACGTTAATAGTGACGGCAGTCGAATGTCCCGAAAGCAGGGTGAGGAGCTTGCAGGCATTAGGTTGCGAGGTCTTGTCTTTGCCGTCCGTAGGCGGCCGGCCAAACCTGGTGGGTTTGCTTGATGAATTGGGTCGGAGAAGAATGACGAATCTCCTTGTCGAAGGCGGCAGCGAAGTCTTGGGAAGTTTTCTGGACGCCGGGGCTATTGACGAGGTTCACGTAGACGTTGCCCCGATCTTGATTGGCGGCCGGCAGGCGAAAACGGCCGTCGGAGGACTTGGAGTTGACCGCGTGGCCGATGCGTTGCGTTTAGCGGAATGGAAAGTCGAGCGGGCGGGGGATGATTATTATCTTCATGGTTGGATTCGTAATGACGGCAGGAATGGAGAATGAAGAATGATGTGCGCGACTTTCCAGGATTGCGCCGGATTCATTGTTGAGGGCCGATAAAGCGGCGAAGAAAGGTTACCCCGGCGGCGATATCGGCCAGGCGGTTGTCGCCGCTTTCGCGAACCACGGTGACCCAGCCGCGGTACTCGACCTCTTCCAAGACACCCAGGTAAAGCATCCAGTCGATGTCACCGTGACCGATAGGCACTTCCTGAGCGGTCCGGCTCGGGCCGGCGCTGCGCACGTCCTTGGCATAAGTGTGGACGATCCTGCGATTCAACGCTCGAGCACTGGCATAAGGATCGAAATCGTGCATCAAAAGGTTGGCGGGATCAAGGTTCGCGGCCAGGCTGCCGGTGTCGAAGCGATTCAGAAATTCACTTAGCGTTTCGCCTGATTCCAGCCCCATATCCACCGCAAGAATACAGCCGGTCTTGTCCCCGTAATGCCCCAACGTCAGAAGGGCCTCCTGAAGGAGAGGCAGCCGGGGATCGTCCTCGCTGGTTGGGATGCGGCCCGGCTGGATGATGACCAGGCGCGGGCCGAGGTCGAAGCCGAGCGTCATGACCTGGCGGATGAAGTCGATGCGACCTTCCTGGTTCTCGGGAATGTCAAGCCCGTGACGCAGGGGGCAGCCTAGCGCTGTCAGTTCCACGTTGTGGGCGCGTAGAAGATTGCGAAACTCGCGGCGACCGGTCTGGGAAAGAGCCTTGGGTGATAGATCCCCCATGGCGTCCACCTGCACGCCCGCCGCGCCTAGCCGCTCGACTTCTTGCAGGGCGCGGCGCAGCGGCAAGCCAAAGGACTCCAGGCGAACGCCGATCTTGAGTCGGTCCATGGTTAGAACGGATCCTCCTCCGACACAGGGCTAGGGCCACCAAGAAAATGGTGCAAAGGCTGGACGAGCCGGCGAAAAACAGCGCTGGACAGGTCGACTGTTCCCCACTTGGGGCTGCGCGTCCGCATTTGCTGCCGGTAATCCATCACTTCAATGGCCCGGAAGAGATAGCGCCTGCCGCGAAAGGTAAACAGGTCGATGGTATCTTCCGGCAATTCAATGGCCGGGCCCAGGTGATAGGAGAAGACTAGAAGCCCAAGATAGCCGGGGCCGAACAAACCCAACCAGCTCTGCAGGCCTTCGATGTCGTCCTGCGTCGACCAGCATTCCCAGACGCGCCGAGGCCGTTCAGGAGGACCTGAGGGAAAGCGCCGTCCCTTTACGTCGATGAGCAGGCGGGCGTCCGGTTCACCGTAGACGATGAAATCCAGATTTTTGACGCGCGTCTCACCCAGCATGGCCCGACGTGTCTCGTCCACGGCGACGTAGCAATAGCGGTGCCAGCGCAGATACGCTTCGAACGCCGCCTCATAATGATTGCTTCGGTCCATTGGCAATGCTCATCGAAGCAGATTCAGCCACGAAAAACACAAAAAAGCACAAAAAGAAAGAGGGGCAGGTTGCCAAGTGAAGAACTTTTCTTTCATATGTTTTTCAGGTTTATTGTGCCTTTTTGTGCATTTTGTGGCTCACTCTTTTCTGCCATTTAACAGGGCATGCAAAGCCACGGCGACCTCGCCGGCTGGCACGGTTTGTTCCGTGCGAGCGGCCAGATCCTTGATTTTCCAGGTTCCTTTTTCAAATTCGTCAGGCCCGGCGATGAGGGCGAAACGAAAGCCGCGGCGCTCGGCGTATTGCAATTGCTGGCCCACTTTCTTAGCGTCCGGGAAGACCTCCACGCCGATGCCCTGGATGCGCAGGGCATTTGCCATTCTTTGATATTCCCCAAGCTGATCAGCAGTGAACTGAATCATCAAGACCGGCGCGGGCGTGGAGATTTTCGGCAGCAAGTTCAGATCTTCCATCGCCGCCAGGAGCCTGGTAAGTCCGAGCGAGGCGCCGACGCCGGGCAACTGTTGTTTGGTGTACAGGCTCGCCAGGTCATCGTAGCGCCCGCCGGAACAAATGCTGCCGATGCTGGGCATATCGGTCAAGAAGGTTTCGTAGATCGTGCCGGTGTAGTAATCAAGGCCGCGTGCGATGGAAAGATCCAGACTGAGACGTTCCTCGGGAATACCGGCCTTAGCCGCCACCGCAATCAATTCGCGCAAGCGCTTAATGCCCTCGGCCGCTTTGACATTGTTGCCGAAATCTTTCTGCAAGCGATCGAGAATCTCCCTATGGGATCCGGACATCTCCACCAGCGCGAGTATGCGCTCGGCCTGCGAGGAGCTGATCGCGGTTTGATCGATGATCTCGGCGACGACCGCCTCGTGGCCGATCTTGGCCAGCTTGTCTTGAGCGCGCAAAATGGCCCCGGTGTGCCCGGCCAGGCCGAGTTCTTCCAGCAAGCCGTTCAATACCAGGCGGTTGTTGACATGAATACGAAAGCGCTCGAACCCAAAGGATCGTAGCAGTTCGTGAATCACCAAGGCGGTTTCAATGTCAGCCGCGTTGCTGGTTGTGCCGATGGTATCGAAGTCGCACTGCCAAAACTCGCGAAAGCGGCCATGAGCCGTGTTCTCGCCGCGCCAGACGGGCCCCATGTGATAGCGCTTGAAGGGCGTGCCGAGTTCGTTGATGTGCATGGCCGCGAAGCGCGCGAATGGCACGGTCAGATCAAACCGCAATGCCACGTCCCGGTCGCCATGATCCTTGAAGCGATAAATGAGCTTGTCGGATTCCTCGCCCCCCTTGCCGAGTAGGATTTCGGTGTATTCCAAAGCGGGGGTATCAATGGGCGCAAACCCGAAGGACCGATACACTTGCCGGGCCTTCTCCAGCAAGTGCTCGCGCGGAATCATCAGGGCAGGCAGATAGTCGGGGAAACCTTTTAGGAGGCGGGGTTGAATCATTTGGCTTGTCAGTTGTCCGTAGTCAGTTGTCAGTTGCAACACAGATTACCACACAAACCATTCCTTGTCTTGATCGACTGTTTTTGTTTGCAACTGACAACTGACCACGGACAACTGACAACGCCTAGTGCCGATTCCGATACCGGTCGCTGACGCGTTTGAGGAAACGGCGTTCCTCCTCGGTAAGGGCGCTGAGGCCGTGGTTGTGGACGCGTTCGAGCAGTTCGTCCATCCGGCGTTCCTCGGACTCGCGCTGCTCCTGGTCGCGTTGGAGTTTTCGGGCGGAGCGGCGTTGCTGCCAGCGCTGGAACCAGTTGGGCTGGCGCGGGCGCGGCGGCGCAATGGGCTGGTCGCGTTCGAGGCTCGTGTACCCCTGGGAGAAATCGTAGCCGAAGAGCGATTCCTCCCCGCCGGTTTCCAGAATGACGTACTGATGGCGGCAGGAAAGGTAAATGAACACGGCCAATGCCGCGAGCAGGATGCTTTCTACTATTATGGAAACGATACCCACACAAACCATCGTGACGAAGCCTGCGAATACAGCCAAAAGCGTCGCCTGGCGATAACCGACGAAGTGCCACAAGACGGCTTGAAACATCCGGCCCATGTCCATTGGGAAGCCGATGAGGACCACATTAAGGAGAAAGAGAACCCAGCTAACCCAGAACGTGCGCGCCAGAACGATCCAACCTAAGCTAAATGTTTTGAAGGAATCGCCGTTCCAGTAAAAGAGTTCGATGGTTCCCGTATCATCAATGCGAAAAGGACCCCGCGCAAATGGATTCCAAGGCGGGCTAATGGCCGGATCGTGAAAAAAAAGAAATATGCTGGCAAGGACAAGGCAGATCAAGAGATTGACGGCGGGACCGGCAGCCGCGACCAGAAAATGAGCCCGAGGCGTCTGGGGCACGTCAACTTGGGCCAACCCCCCCAATGGCCAGATCAAGATTTCGTCGGCGCTCCCATTTAACCAACGCGCGGCAAAGCAGTGGCCCAGCTCATGCAGCAGCACGAGAAACAAGGCCAACCCGACGACCATGGCCACGTCGATCCACAGGCCTGGCGGATAGCCCACGGGGTCTTTTGACGTCAAGTAAACGTGACGGAAAACGAGCCCGAGCGCCACAATGGGAAAAAGAGGGTGGATCCGCACCGTGATGCCGAACACGGACCCCAGCGGTATGGACCAGGAAAACGGATCACGCATCGCAGCAACTCACGGCGCCGGAAAACGGTTTGCGTCCACTACCCCATGATCCTATCATCGGCTGGGATGTCAAGCAATCATCCTCGTGAACTCGGAGGAGCCGCGGCATGACCCGGCAGATTATCTTCAAAGGGCGGAAAATTCAGGTGGCCGTGGACGAGATCACAGGCCCCGGCGGGCAGCCGATCCGGCGCGATGTCGTCCTGCATCCCGGCGCCGTGGCCATCCTGCCGCTGGTGGACGACGATCATGTCTGTCTATTGCGCAATCAGCGCCCCATCGTCGGAGCTACGCTGTGGGAAATCCCCGCCGGCACCTTGGAACCGGGCGAGCCGCCCGACCAGGCCGCCCCGCGCGAACCTGCCGAGGAGACCGGCTACCAAGCCGCCCATTGGAGAAAGCTTGCGGAGTTCTTTCCTTCCCCCGGCGTCCTGACCGAACGCACGCATCTCTATCTTGCCAAGAACCTGGCCCCCGGCCCGATGCGTTTGGAGGCCGACGAACAAATCGAACCCCGCATAGTCGCCTGGCGCGACGCCGTGCATTGGTCGCTGGACGGAACCATTCAGGATGCCAAGACGCTGATCGCGGTGTTGCTGTGGGATCGGATGCGAAGCAAGGAAAAGTGAACAGCGCGGCTTTCCATCCGTGTTCCCCCGATCAAATAAACCTGACAATGTCGATGTAGTTACTGATCGAACAAATCCGTGGCTTTTCTGATTTATATTTGACACTTCTTTCCAGGGTCAGGTAGGTTCTTACGCAGGTTGCCCGACGTCCATCCTCTCCCTTCTTCAAGCTGTTGCCAACGCATTCCTATTCAAGAAAGGCCATGCTCATGAATCGCCGCGAAGCCCTCCTTGCCGCGGGCGCTGTCCTGGGGACCGCCGCCAACCTTCGCGCGGATGATGCCGCCGTCAAGAACAAACCTTGCGCCCTGGCCGGCACACCGCTCGATGACATGCACCTCTATTTGTGCGCCTTCCACGTGGCCAAGAAAGACCCCAAGTTACAAGTGGAAGCTCACCACTATTGCATGGAAGTGCGTCCGGGCCTCCTTCAATGCATCATCATTGAAAACAACAAAGCCAAGGCGCGCTTCCTGGGCATCGAATACATCGTATCCGGTGAAATCTATCGCAGCTTTCCCGAGCAAGAGAAGAAATACTGGCATCCTCATGATTATGAAGTCTCTTCCGGTCTTCTCGTCGCACCAAACCTTTCGGCGGATGAAGACACCAAGCTTATGGACGGCGTAAAGGACACCTGGGGCAAGACCTGGCACACCTGGCCAAACCCCAAGGATGAATTCCCTCTGGGCGAACCCGTCCTGATGTGGGCCTTCGACAAGGACGGACAGATCGATCCGGCGCTTCTCAAAAGCCGCGACAAGGATTTGAAGATCGACACGGACGCCATTCGCAAGCGGCGCGCGAAATGATAGTCCGTTTAGCGGCGAGCCTCCGGCGAGCGCGTTTGCAACGCGCTCGCCGGAGGCTCGCCGCTAATCGGACTTTATCCTCTGGGCAAACGGGTCGCCGTGTGCTAAAACCCCATCCAGAACAAGCTCTTGCAATAATTCCTCTCCCTTCGCCCAGCTGGAGCGACCTCCATGATTACCCCCACTTTGCCGCGCTTCCTGCACTGGGTGATTCCAATTGGACTGGCGCTGGCTTTACTTCTGATGGCCGCCTCGGCTTTGGGGCGGGCCCATGCGTCGGAACTGGACACGATTGAAGTCGAAGGCCAACCGCTGGCCGCCAACGCCGAGCGCCTGATCGATGCGCTCGAATTCCTGGGCGCCAAGCCGGCCGCCGCGACAGTGACATCCCTCCGAGACGCCATCAAAGCCCGGGATTCCCGTAAGATTCAGGAACTAGTCGACCCGCTCGTCCTGGTGCAGGTCACGATCAACCCCGAAGCACGCGTCAAAGCATGCCGCGGCCCAGCCGAAGCGAAGTTGCAACAAGGTGGCTACGTGCCCTTTCTCATCAAGATCGTCAACGACAGCACCGTCAAGAAAGCCCTGCACCTGACCAGTCCGCAAGCCGGTAAGGTCTACAACGACAAAAACAGTCAGGGGCGTTTTCTTGAAACCGAGTTGTTCACCAGCCCGCCGATGACGACCAACCTGAGCGGCCTCAAAGTGGAATACGCGATCGGTCTCCTCTATAGCAACGAAGCCGGCAAGCGCGAGGCCACGCTCGCCTTCGACGTCGGTCAGGGGACGCAGGATCTGGGCTTCCGCGGCGAAGTGCCGATCCTGTTCGATGTTCGGCCCGGCGTAAAGGTCAATCTGGCAATCACGGACTTTGATGGTCATCCCACGGTGGGCCGCTTCACGTTTCGCGACAAGGCCGGTCATGTTTATCCGCCGCAGGTCAAGCGGCTGGCCCCCGATTTCTTCTTTCAGCAGCAGATCTATCGGCCCGACGGCGGGACCGTGCTTTTGCCGCCGGGTGAGTTAGCCATGCAGTATGGTCGCGGCCCCGAATACAAGATGCTGGAAAAGAAAGTTGCCATCCCGGAAACCGGCGACGCCAAGATCGCCGTGCAACTGGAACGCTGGATCAATCCCCGCGACTACGGCTTCTACAGCGGCGACCATCACATTCATGCCGCCGGCTGTGCCCACTATACCAGTCCGACGGAGGGCGTCTTCGCCGAGGATATGTTCTTGCACGTCAAAGGCGAAGGGCTCAATGTCGGCTGCAATCTGACCTGGGGCCCCTGCTATGACTTCCAACGGCAATTCTTTGAAGACAAGCCGAACAAGATCAGCGAGCCGTTCACCGTTATCAAATACGATGTCGAGGTGAGCGGCTTCGGCTCGCAGGCCTTGGGCCATGTCTGCCTGCTCAACCTGCGCGAACAGACTTACCCCGGCTCGGATGGCAGCAAGACCAAGGGCTGGCCGACCTGGACAACGCCGCTCATGCGTTGGGCCAAACACCAAGGCGCGGTGACCGGTTACGCCCATTCGGCCAACGGCCTCGAAGTCAATCCCGGCGCGGCGGCGCATCGCTTGCTTACGCAGCTTGACACGGACAAGGACGGCAAGCTTAGCGAGGCGGAAGCGGCCAAGGGCCTCCTGCCCGAGTCGTTCGGCATCCTCGACGCCAACAAGGACGGCTTTCTCACCGAGGACGAACTCAAGGCCGGCCTGACGCGCGTGGCCAACAAGCTGCCCAACCTGGCCATCCCGGAAATGAACGGCATCGGCGCTCAGGAAATCTGTGTGACCACGGCCCAGAAGTTGTGCGACTTCATCAGCGCCATGGACACCGCACGCGTGCCCGAGTGGAACTGTTGGTATCACCTCATGAACTGCGGCTTTCCGCTCAAGGCAAGCGGCGAGACCGACTTCCCCTGTATCAGCGGCAGCCGGGTCGGCCAGGGACGCGTGTATGTCCAGCTAGGAAAAGTCGATCGTGTTGATTTCACTGAATGGTGCAACGCACTGGCCAAGGGACGCTCCTACATCTCCGATGGCTATGCCCATGCCCTCGATTTTCGCGTCAACGATAAAGCGCCCGGCTTTGGTGAGGTATCGCTTGACAAGCCCGGCCCGGTGACGGTCAAAGCCCAGGTCGGTTTCGCTGCCGACACGCCTCTCGGCACGGCCATCGGCGCCAGCCTTCCTGCCGGCAAAACGCGCAAGGTGGAGATTGTCGTCAATGGCGTTGCCGTGGACTCCAAGGAGGTTCCCGCCGACGATAAGCCCCACGAGCTGACGTTCACGGTCGATATCGACAAAAGCAGCTGGGTCGCCCTGCGCGAATTCCCTCAGTTGCACACCAACCCCGTTAACGTTATCGTCGGCGGCAAGCCGATTCGAGCCTCGCGCAACAGCGCCTTGTGGTGCGTGGACGTGATCGAGCAACTGTGGCGCGTGCGCAAGAAGGACATTGCCGAGCCCGAACGCGACGAGGCGGAGCGAACGTTTCAGGCGGCCATCAAGACGTACCGCAAGATCGCCGCGGAAGCCCCGCAGGGGAGTTAGCTTGACCGTTTAGCGGCGAGCGCGTTGCAACGCGCTGAGGTGCTGGGGTGCCACGGGCGGCTTGTCCGCCCGTGCTGCGGACGCACGGGCGGACAAGCCGCCCGTGGCACCAAACGCACCAAACGCGCTCGCCGCTAAACGATGTATTCAAATTGTGAACACGAGGTAACGCATGCCGACAATCAACTGGCTGGCCGTCCTGGCGGCGACCGCGGCGAGCTTTCTTCTCGGCGGCGTCTGGTACGGCGCCTTGGGTCAGACCTGGTTGGAGGCGCTCAACAGACGGAAGGAGGACCTGCCCAAAGGTCCCGTGCCCTATATCACCGCGGCACTGGGCTCGTTCGTCAATGCCGCCATGCTGGCCTGTTTCATCCAGTGGTTGGATCGCGATCCGGAGAGGCAGTGGAATATCGGCCACGGTCTCGCCCTGGGCGCTGCCACGGCGCTGGGCTTTCTCGGCGCCTCAACGGCCAAACACTATGCCTTCGCCAATTGGCCCACCAAACTGTTCGCGATCGATTTCGGTGTGGATTTGATCGGCTTCATGCTCATGGGCGCCATCTTGACGGCCTGGCGGTAAAGGAAAGTACCCCGCCGCTCCGCGGCGGATTCCGCGACGGAGTCGCGGGCTACATTAAAATCCGCCGCGGAGCGGCGGGCTACCTTGGTCTTAGCGTTTATGCCCTTTGAATTCTTTGATCCGAGTCAGCCAGTAGACATTAGTCAAAGGCGTTTGCCGCACTGGTATCAACTTGGCGCCACTTACTTCATAACGTTTCGTACGGCCGATTCTTTGCCCGCTGACGTCATCAAGCAATGGCTCGATGAGCGTTTCGATTGGCTAAGAAAACACGGAATGGATCCCACGGCGAATGAGGACTGGCAGATTCGCTTGCACGGGTTGCCAAAGCCCTTGCAAAGAGAATTCCACTCCCGGTTCACTTCAGCGTTCCATCGTTATCTGGATGCAGGGTATGGTGAATGCCTACTGAAGCAGCCGGCACTCGGCGAGTTAGTGGCTGAGTGCCTCCGCCATTTTGATGGCGTTCGCTATCATATGGGCGATTTCGTTGTTATGCCAAATCACGTGCATCTACTCGTCTGCCTTCGGGGAGAAACCAAACTGACCAATCAGTGTTATTCTTGGAAGAAATACACGGCGACACAAATCAACAAGACCCTGGGTCGACATGGCCACTTCTGGCAAGGCGAGAGTTTCGATCATTTGGTTCGAAGCCCCGAGCAATTCGCCTATTTCCAAAATTATATTGCTGAGAACCCTGAAAAGGCGCGACTTCGAGAGGGAGAGTATTACTTGTACAGGCTGCCGCAATAAGCAGTAAAGAAAGTACCCCGCCGCTCCGCGGCGGATTCCGCGACGGAGTCGCGGGCTACTTTAGAGCCTCATTTCCGTCACCGCAATTCTCCCACGAAAGCAAACGTCTACGTCGCTGCCGAGCTGCCGCCGCCGGCTGTGATAATCGCCGACGTAATGCCAATCGTCGCCCTCTTGCCGGAAACCGATGGGCAGCGGCGCGGGGTCCAATGGGCAGAAGACGGCTTCTGGGGTGGGACTGCCCGGTTCCAGGTGGGGCAGGTTGATATTCCAAAACCCGCCGGGCGCCAACGGCCGAGCGATCAGATCGCGAAGGATCGGCGCGATCCAGCCGGCGGCTTGGTTCCAGTCGATCGGCCAATTCTTCTTGCGATAGTGCGACACAGCGATGCCTGGCCGGCCGTGAAGGACCGCTTCGCGGGCGGCGGCAACCGTGCCGGAGTGATAGACGTCCACACCCAGGTTGCCGCCTTCGTTGATGCCCGACAGCACCCAGGCCGCGTTGGGCGCGAGTTTGTGTAAACCGAGCCTGACGCAATCCGCCGGAGTGCCGTTGACGGCAAAGCGTCCCGGCTGGTTTTCGCAAACGCGCAAGGGCCGATGGGTGGTCACTCGATGACTGCAACCGGACAGCGCGTCAGTGGGAGCGACTATGATCGGCTCGCCAATTCTCGCGGCCGCCTGATACAGCGCGGCAATCCCCGGCGCATCGATGCCGTCGTCATTGGTTATTAATAGCTTCATGATTTATCGAAAGTTTCCTGTAGGACGAACGGACAGTTCGTCCTACATTCGCAGCCTATTGAACATTGTTGCCCCCTAATTTCGTCAGGGTATCGCTGCGGTCCACCAATAGGCCTGGATCAGCACCAATCCGCCCATGAGGATCGCCAGGGCCAGGCTGTGCCAAAATACGAAGCGGAGGATGGCCCCTTCCTGACCTGGTTGCTGCGTGGCCGCGGCCGAGACGACGATGCTCTGGGCATCAATCATTTTACCCATGACGCCGCCGGTGCTGTTGGCGGTCGCCAAAAGAATCGCCGCTTGGGAGGTCGTAAGCGGCAAGACATTATCCGCCACCAATCGGGAGGCGGTGATAGTTTGCAGGCTGCCGAAGAGAGCGTTGGACGACGTGTCCGAGCCGGTGAGGGCCACGCCCAACCAGCCGAGCAGAGCGGCAAAGAGCGGATAGATGCGGCCCGTGTGCGTGAAGGCGAGGCCCAGCGTGGCGTCCATCCCGCTGTAGCGCGTCGTGAAGGCGATGGCCAGCATGCAGGCGATCGTGAACAGCGGCCAGCGCAGGCGGTAAAACGTCAGCGCGAAGAGGCGCACAAATCTCCGGGGACTGATCCGCAACCAGGCCGCCGACGCTACGGCGGCCAAGAAAATGCCGGTCCCGGTCGCTGACAACCAGTTGAAATCGTAGATCGCTTCCTCCGGCTTCGGCTCATTCACGACCGGCGCGGTGCGTGTAATCTCTTTGTGCAGGTGAGGCATTTCAACGCGCACGCTCGCCTTGCCGAGAATCGCTTTGACCGAGGGCAGGCCCCACACAAAAACAAAGACCGTTAGGAGCGCCCACGGGATCCAGGCAGAGATGATTTGCCGGCGGGTGTAAAGTTCCGGTCGCAGCCGTACCAGCGCCGGTGATGGCTCGTCCGCGAAATGCCAGGTTGACTTGGGTTGCCAAACTCTCAAGAAAAGCGCCAGGCACACGAGCGAGATGACGCCGCCGGCAACGTCAACCAGCCAGGGCCCATGATAATTGGAGACCAGGAATTGCACGAGCGCGAAACTGCCGCCGCACACCACAAGCGCCGGCCACACGCCGAGGACGCCGCGCCAGCCCGCCATCACCGCCACCAACCAGGCTGGAACGAGGAGCGAGAAAAAAGGCAATTGCCGGCCGGCCATGGCGCTTAGTTGCAACTCGTCCAGACCCGTTACCTTGGCCAGCGTCGTGATGGGCGCGCCCAGCGCGCCGAACGCCACGGGCGACGTGTTGGCCAGAAGCGCCAGGCCTGCCGCTTGAAGCGGTTTGAAGCCCGCCCCCATGAGCAAGGCCGCCGAGATGGCGACCGGCGTGCCAAAGCCCGCCGCCCCCTCCACGAACGCCCCAAAGCAAAACGCAATCAACAGCGCCTGGATGCGCCGGTCGTCGGACAGGGCCAGGACGGAATGTTTGACGATTTCAAAGTGCCCCGATTCGACGGTGAGCGTGTACAGAAAAATCGCGGCGAGCACGATCCAGCCGATGGGCAACAGGCCAAACGCGGCCCCCTGCCCCGCCGCGGCGAGCATCGTCGCCGCCCATCCCGCAAGGCCGGCGCTGTCCGCTTGAGCGATCTCCGGCGGTTTGAAAACGAAGATGGCGCAAACAAGAGCCGTCGCCAACCCAGCCAACGCCGCTGCCGGGGCGGCGACCCGGCCGGTCGCGAGTAGCCCGAGCAAGAACACGATCGGCAGCGCGGCGACCAGCGTCGAGAGGAGCGGTGAGCCGAGCGGGTCGTAGTTTTGGGTCCAATGCATGGGTGGTCCGATAGCCCACTAACTTGGGTTTGATCACGTGGCTCGAAAGTACTCACCGTCATGACCGGTGTCAAAGTTCCTTGGTTGCAAACAGTGAGAAATGGTGTCAAGATGCGCTTGGCGCGGGAAACGGCCAAATCCATTTTGATCCCATCCGAAGGGAGATTAATCGGATGCTCTTTGAATCTCTCATTCTGTCCGCCTTTCTACTTCTGATCGTAAATGGCGTCGCCTTCGCGAATGGCGGCTATCGGGGCCCTTGCATTGCCGCCGCCCTGAGCGTCGGCTTAGTGGGTGCTCTTGCCTCAGTCGCCATAATGCTGAACGCGCTCTTGATCGTTATGGCCGGCGCCATTTGCCTGGCGGTCGCAGCGCACCCCCGCACATTTCTGCTCAGTTCCCTGGGCGTTACGGCCTTGGCATACATTATTGTAGGCCTTTACAACATCCCCAAAGTTACCGAAAAGGCGGTCCTAGCCGCGCAGTTTCCCTTCGAATCCATGTCCCTGCGGCTGGCTTATGAGAACAAATCCAAGCCGGCAGATTACACATCGGCGCCTGGATTAAACGTTCCCAAAGCGAGCTCGCCCGCGACTGAGAATGACAAGTCCAATCGGCTTGACCACCTCAAATTGATGGAAGACCGGATCGATTCGGACTACAAGGTTTCGTATAGAGCCGCCTATTTGAAAGACCTGCATGCCGGTTTTGTAACCCAGTTTGTTAATGCTCCCGGATTCGGCGTTGGCCGCAGAATCAGACCCTCGGATAGGGCCATCCAAATCGAAAATCCTAAGCCTATTCCTGTGTCAGATTACGACTACTCTGATAAACCGGTAGCCGACTCGCGAACAGAATCTTCGGGTCCGCAAGAAAAGGGCGTAGCCGGCCCGCTCGACGTTGATGAAGCGAAGTTGGGAGATCTTCACGCGAATGGGCTCTTCGATTTCATCAACCCGAGGGGATTTGGGTACATTCAAAGCCGGGACCTTGTCGCGGGGTTTCAAACGCATCGATTCTCCACGATGCCTAAACTGGAGGCTCCCTTACGGTGGATAATTCAAGACCTCGAGCTGGTTAGCCTTCTCAAACATGATGAGCCGGTCGCGTATGTCTCCAAACACTTGCCGCGCATGGACGAATTACGCGAGGCCAAGACCCGCCCGCTCGATGCCTTCGAGCGGGATGCGCTGGAAGTCCTTCGGCGAGGCGAAGACCTGAAGGTGCAAAATGCCCCACGTGATATCCGCATGCTCGGTTCCATCCGGGCGGTGAAGCAATGTTTGCAGTGCCATGAGGTTGAGCGAGGCGACTTGCTGGGCGCATTTTCTTACCGGCTGCGACCGGAATGATCATTTTAATGTAATTTAACGATCAACGCGGCATCTACGAACTCGACTCTTTTGCTGTCCCGCCGCTACACCCTGCGGACCAGGTGACGACCCTTTGGACCAACAAAAAGAAGTCTCTAGGGCGGGTTGGGCGTTGAGCGCAATTGGTCTCTTTGGATGTCAGAAGGCCCCATGCTTTTGCAGCTGGACCCTCTGGACCACCACTTTGACCCTGAGGGTCAGGCTCAGACCCTCTGGGTCCGCACCGGTTGATCCACAGGGTCAGAGGGTTCCCCTGCGCGCAGATTCAGGGCGTTCGGAAGATCATGAACACTGACGGGCTGATCTTGCGGTTCACTTCCGGCCAGGTCAAATCCTTCGATTCGAGAGATGCCGGCTTGTAGTTCTTGAGGTGTTTGGCGAGAAACCTGTCGAGGTCTTGGCCGGTCAGGGCGAGGCCGTAGCTGTCGGTGCCGGCGCGGGTGGCGGTCTTGGCGGAGATCATGCCGACCACGTTGCCGTGGGTATCGCAGAGCGGTCCGCCGCTGTTGCCGGGGTTGATCTTGTTTTCCAGGAGCAGCATGTTGTTGGTGCCCGATTCGGGCGTGGCACTGACCCGGCCCGTTGTCAGCTTGAGGCCGGAGCCGAACATCTCGCCCAGCGGATAACCCAGCGCGGCCACGTCTTCGCCGCGTTCCAGCGAGCGCTTGCCGTCCACCGAGACCGACGTCAAGCTCAGGCCGGCGGGGCCATCCACCTGGATCAGGGCGATATCCCGCTCCGTATCTTGGGCAATCACCTTGGCCGGAACGGATTGCAGGTCCGTGCCGACCCGAATAAAGATCTTGCCGCCGCCCGCGACGACATGGGCGTTGGTTAAAAGATAGCCGCCGGGAGCCACGACAAACCCGGAGCCGCAACTCAGGCCCATTTCACCGGCCAGCCGGAAGAGATCCTGGTGAATATGCGAGTTATCAGGCCGGTACGCCAGGCCGTCCAGGGCGTATTTCAAGGCGGCATCGCGCTCGCCCGCTTGAGCCGCCAGCCGGCCGGCTGAAAAATGCAGCCGGGCCGCGCGATTTTTGTCCTTGAAGGCGTGGTCCTTCTTCCAATCATCGAGCCGTCTGGCCAGGCGCGAGATCTCCGGCGGCGGCGTCTGGTCGAGCGGCGGCATCTCGTAATACCAGTCGGCCTCGAAGAATACCTCGGCGAAACCTCGATCGTTGGTGGGATCTTCCTGACGCACCTCGCCGCCCCACTCCTGGACCTGCTTCTTGTAGTAAAACGCCAAACCGCGCTCGGCCAGGAAGCCCAGGGCCTCCGCGGCGGCTTTAGGCTTGCCCGGGCCTTCGGCTTGTGCGACTTCCTTGAACAAGGTGTCGCGCCGCTCGTGAAACTCTCTGTGCTTGACCAGGCGGGCCGCAAAGGCAGCCGGGCCTTCCTGGCTATAGCCGCCCTGGGCGAAAGGCCGGCCCTCCGGATCGGTCAGAATAAGCGTTGGGAAATTACGTAAGACCTGGTACTCACGGTTCAATTTCATGTTTTGATCCGGATCGGCCACCTTGCTCAGGTTGGATGGCTTCTGGGGAAAGTCCATATAGACCAGAACGAACTGTGACTCCACGCCCTCCTTGAAAGCCGGCTTGGCGAAAATATTCTCCGCCATGGCTTGGCAATATTGGCCCGCGTCGGAGGCGTTGAACAGGATTAAGAGGTCTTTCCTTTGCTTGGCAGCTTGTTTCTTGGCGGCTTCGAAGTCTTGAGTCCATTCCTCAAAGGGCGGGTCGGCCTTGCCTAGCTGGCTCTTTGAATCCTCATCCTGCGAAGACGAGTCGCCGGCGGCATGGTGTCCCCGGGGCGCCTTGAGCCAGGCGTAATAATAGACGAGCCCGCAGGCCACGGCGATCGTTAGTAAGACGGCCGCGAAACTCCCGGCACTGATCAGCCAGATAAGGCCCGCGTTACTCTTCCTCTTACGAAGGTTTCCGGCCGAGGGGTATTCATTCGCGGTCAAAGCCTGGTTTGGATTTGCGGCAGAACGAAATGCATCGGTCGTCGGCAAGGCGAACAACGTGCCACAAGCCGGACAGTGAAGTGGCTCATCCGGGGTTAGCGCCGCATTATCAAGAAGCGCGCCACACGTGGGGCAACCGATTTTGGCCAACAGCATAAGAGGCCGCCTTTTCCCAAGGAGCGATTCACTCCATGGTTCATAACTATTCCTGCCAGGGCAGAGGAACGTGAGGTATGAGGACAAGTTCTAATATAGGCCGCAGGCGGGAGACGGGGCAATCGGATTTGCAGAAAGTACCACGTCAGTATAAGGGTTTATTTTATTCCCGCCGCCCGTTTGCGGAGTTCTTCCTTGGCGGCGAGAAAGATGCCGACGAGACGGTCGCGCTGCTGGTCGGTTTCGCAGCGTGCCTCGGTGCGAACCCATCCAACCATTTCGTCAAGCTCATCGAAAAGAAACCTGAGATCCTCTGCCTCCGGAGGCGGAGCCGGCTGATCACGAACCTGGATGTATACCGGAGAAGTTTCAGCCGTTTGGTTGGACCCATAACAACCAGCCCTCACCCAACCGCTTCTTTCCACCGACATTTCAAAATCCAGAAGCGCTCGCGCAGGATCGCCTTCAACCACCACTGTTTCTTTCACACCACCGCTTGCCATTACAATGAGCTCTTTAATGGGAAAGACGCTATGAGCCTCGGCATGAATGTGAACGGTTTTGCGTGGATTTTCTAATTCAACAATGGAACCAGGACCTTCGCCATTAACCGTAAGATAAACAAGCGGCCCGTTCGAAATGAAGGTTCGCCCAGCCCGGACGGCTTCGATCCAGTTAGCGTAGGTCAAATCTTGGTCGTTCAGGAGTTGCGCGTATGTACGGAACCTACCCACGACCTGCTGATTCGAGCGTTTCCCGCTTCCTGCCACCAGAGGAAGCCGATAGCCCAGTCCAAGAATGGCGTGATATTTGCCAAGTAAAACTCCCCAACCACCCCATTCGCGCGTGGCCTCCAAGGCGTCAACTTTTCCCACAAGTAGCTCAGCCAAGCCTGAACAACCGTCGGAAATCACCAAGCCGCGTTTGCGGTGACACTGATCGCACCAATCGGACAAAGACCAATCGTCTGCCCCGTGTGGGGAGCCAAAATGCAATGGATAAACGACGCGATGGCAATTCAGAAGAATGAGCCGACCAAGCTTGGGATGCCAGTTCAAGGTATTGACCACCACCAAATGGCCCGGCATTTCCAGCGCAGGCTGTTGGCCGCTGAAGGAAAGGATGTTCGGAATCGCCGGAAGAGGATGGCAATCGGGGTTAGCAACAAAGGTAGTTCTTGCCAAAAGATTGACAACCGCCACATCCTCGGCCGCTGCTTCCAAAAGAGCGCCATTCGGCGCGAGGTATTCCACGTGGATGTCGCCGCTATACCATCCACTGTTCCGCGCATTGTGCCAGCGCTCCAGGGCCAAACGAATGGATAGCTGACCAGGTCGCAAGGCGATTTGCTGGTTGATCGGCAGATACTCAAACCCTTTGCCAATCCCAATCTGAATAGAGCCTGGTGGCAATTGAATCTCGCAAGAGCCGTCGATGTAGGCGTATTTCTGGTCGTCATGAAGCCAGAGATTGCCTCCAACATCCTGTCCCCATGCAACCGCAAAGTCAGTCAACCTCCCAAACGGCGCATAATAGGTCCCATCCGGCCCCGTGAAGCGGACGCGGCACGGCGTCGGTTGGCCCGTCGCCCTATCGTTGATGCGGACGTGTACGGTTTGCAGTTTGCCGCTCACTGGTGGTTGGCCCCGACTTGATCGAGAATAGCTCGAAACGCGGCGACCGCCTTCGGGAAGAGTTCCGGCCCCGTGACGCCGCCGGTTGGACCGCCACCCAAGAGGTGGGGCTCGAGGGTCGCAAAACCATCGTAAGAGGTAGCCACGTCAGCCATCACGCGGGCAATCTGGCCCTGGCCTTCGCCGGCAAGTCGGCCATGCTCTTCGCCGCGCACCCAGTCCTTGATGTGCAAGTGAGCGGTGTACGGCTTTGAAGCCAGCCAGCCTTGCCAGGGGTCGTGGCCGCAAAAGACGAAATTGGCCGGGTCGTAAGCAGCGCGAAAAGCTGGGCTCTTTATCTGAGTGAACAGATCCGTGACGCGCTCGGGGGAATCGCCATAGATGCGATGTTCATTCTCGTGAAAAAGACGGATGCCGGCCTTTTCCGCCCGGCGAACCTTTTCGCCCATGCGCGCCATAACTTCGCCGCGCCATTGGGGCCAGTCGGCTTCGGTAGCGCCCTCGGCCGGATAATAGCTGAATACACGGATATTCGGAGTATCGAAGAACTTGCTCAGCTCGATTGCGCGCTCGAATCGTTGCAGATGCGGCTCGAACGGCTCATCAATACGCACCTTGCCGATGGGCGAGCCGATAGCACTTACCTTGTAGCCATTTTTGTCAAGCAAGGATTTGAATTCGTGGATTTGCAGATCGGAAAGCGCGAGGACATTGGTTTTGTGAATAGACCGGAACTCGATGTGGCGGACGTCGCACGATTTCAGCACCTCGATTTGCTTCCCAGGACTGGGGTCGATTTCGTCGGCGAAGGCGGAAATGATAAACATAGGAAGTCCAAGAACAAAACCTTACTGACTGACGGTCAAGCGGGCGCGAAACGTAAGCGAGCTATTTACTTTGGACCACCTCCAGCTTGGCCTTATCTACATAAAACGTCCGCTCGCCGGCGGCGGCGAAACGCACTTTCATCTTACGCAGGGCGCCAAAACCGCTGATCTCGGTCACGCGCCCTTGGCCATAGTTCTCATGGCGGACAACCATTCCCTCGGCATAGGTCGAATCCGTTCCGTTAGGGGTCGGCATCTTACTTGAAGACAGCTCAGCCTTGGTCCGTAGCGCCAGGCCCGCGTCGACCCAACCTTGCCGCGCGGCCGGGGCGCCGCCTCGCCAGGCTTCCATGACCGGAGCGGCGCCGGCGGCGCTTAAACCCAGATCCACCGACTCTAATTGCTCCGCCGGCAAATCATCGAGAAACATGCTGGGCACGGAGTATAGTGTCTGGCCGCGGAATTCGCGCAGGCGAGCATGGCATAAGTACAGCTCTTCGCGAGCCCGCGTCATGCCTACGTAGGCCAAGCGCCGCTCTTCTTCGACATCCTCCTCCTTGGCCAGGCTGCGCTCGTGCGGCAGGAGGCCTTGTTCGACAGCAACCATGAAAACAACGGGAAACTCCAAGCCCTTGGAAGCGTGCAATGTCATGATGGACACGCAATCTTGAATGTTATCCCAGCTGTCGATGTCGCTGGCTAGCGTGATGTTCTCCAGGAAGTCGCCGATGGTGTGGCTGTTGTCTTCGTCGGCGAATTGCTTGGCCGCCGTGATCAGTTCCTCGATGTTGGCCAGGCGGTCTTGATCGTCAGGGTCGGTGCTGTCGCGGAGCATGGCCCGGTAGCCGCTCTTGTCGAGCACCTGCCGAATCATCTCGTCGGGCTGGGCTTCGAGAAATTGGCGCAAATCGCTCATGAGAAGAGCGAACTCATGAAGTCCCTTGGCGGCCTTCCCTTTGATGGCCGGTATTTTATGCACTTCGGCCGCGGCAGAAAGCAGAGGGATCTCACGCGGTTCGGCGTACTTGCGCAGATGTTCCAGCGAAACTTTGCCGATGCCGCGAGCAGGCTCGTTGACGGCCCGCTCGAAGGAGAGATAGTCACGCGGATTGACGAGCAGGCGCAAGTAGGCCAGGACATCGCGGTTTTCCTTGCGGTCGAAGAAGGCCAAGCCTTTTACGATCTGATACGGAATGCGGTTCTTGATAAAGGCGGCTTCCAAGGCTCGTGACAAGGCGTTGGTGCGCAGGAACACCGCGAAATCGTGGTAGACGCGTTTTTGGTCCTTGACGTCGGCGGCAATGCGGCGAGCAATTCCCTCCGCTTCATCGAGGCTCGTCTCAAATGTCAGCGCGGTCACCGGCTTGCCCTGATCGTTGCTGGTCTGCAAGTCGAGTTGCCTGCCCGGATGCCTTTCCATCAGGGCGCCGGCCATGGCCAAAATCGAACGCGTGCTCCGGTAATTAATGTTCAACTCGATTACTCGAGCCTGGGGAAAGTCGCGCTCGAAATTGAGAATGTTGCGAATGTCGGAGCCCCTGAACTTGTAAATGCTCTGATTCGGGTCGCCGACCACGCACAGGTTGGGGTAATCCAGGGAAAGACCGCGCGCAATGGCGTATTGAGCCAGGTTGGTATCCTGGTATTCATCAATCAGGACGTGGCGAAAGCGGCCATCGAGTTCGGCGCGAAGTTCCGGATCATTTTTGAGAGCGAGAGCCGGCCAATAAAGCAAGTCATCGAAATCGACGGCATTGGCCGCGCGGAGCTTCTTTTCGTAAACGGGATAGACGCGAGCGACCGTCTGCGCGAAGAAGTCGTTGGCGGATTCGGCGTAGCGCTCGGGGCCGATAAGCTGGTTCTTCGCCTTGCTGATGGCGGATTCGATACGTTCCGGCGTGAAGCGATTGTTGTCGATGCCGGAGTCTTCCAGCGCCGCTTTTACCAGTTTATTGCGATCATTCTGGTCGTAAATGGTGAAGTTGCGATCGATGCCCAAGCGTTCGGCGTACATGCGCAGGAGCCGAGCGCCCATGCTGTGAAAGGTGCTGATCCAAACACGCGAATTGGGAAGGAGCGCCTCGATGCGCTGGCGCATCTCCCCCGCTGCCTTATTGGTAAACGTGATGGCGAGTATGTGATACGGCTTAACACCGTGCTGCAACAGATAGGCAACGCGCCGCGTTATGACGCGCGTCTTGCCGCTGCCCGGCCCGGCTAGTATCAACAAGGGGCCTTCAAGGTGCATGACCGCATCGCGCTGAGCCGGATTCAGGTCGTTAAGCAAAGGGTGATCCATACCTAATGCCATCATGGCCTCCGACGATAGTTTTCAGCGATTTTGCGGTTAACTACGAGACTGTTGCAAAACTAACCACCCACCCTCTACCCTGTGGCTCAGGTTCCGCTGGTCCAGAGGGTAGGCGCTTGAGCCACAGGGTAGCCCTTGAGCCACCGGATCAAGCTGCAATAGCGGCCACATCATTCAATACCGATCAGATGGCCCCAAGAGACGCCATGAAGCCCATTGGAATCCCAAGAGATGCCATAAGGCCCAATGGATTCTTTGTGGAGGTCTCCCGGTTAATTAGCACAGTTTTCGTTAGCCGTTTCATTTCATTTCACTGACCGGGTCACGCCCAAAACTGACTCGCTTTGACTACTTATTGAAGTCGTTGGTTGTCTATTTCCCAGATACCCGCAGCTACCTTCCCATAGATGAAACGAATTCTGAGGCTTACTCCTCCATGCCAGCGAGAAGGGGGGCCTTAAAACGTTCAGCCCGAGTACGCCCCTTGCTTCTAGCCTTTGTGTATTGGCGAAAGCTAACCGCCGATCGCTGAAAGCTAAGGGAACATCTTCGGATTTTACAGCCCCACGTTCTGTTTGCTAAGATCAGAAGATCACAATGCTTGTTGATGAGGCGATCCAACCATGGAAATCGTGGGAATCGGCACGGACATAATAGAATGCCTGCGCATCGGTCGCATGATCGAACAGCACGGCGAATTGTTCTTAACTAGGATTTACACGGATCGTGAGATTCGCTATTGCCAGGCGCGCAAGCGCGCGACCGAACACTTCGCGGGACGCTGGGCGGCCAAGGAAGCGATCTTCAAATGCCTGGGAACCGGCTGGCGAAAAGGGCTCTGCTGGACGGAGATGGAAATCCGCAACGATCACCAGGGCAAGCCGCACGTTCTGTTTTGCGGGGCCACCAAGGAAGTGGCCCAGCGCCTCGAGATCTCCGACATTCACCTGTCCATATCCCACTGCCGGGCCTATGCGACGGCCTATGCTCTCGCTCTGCGCGGCTCGTCGCCGGTGGGGTATGAGTTTTAGCCTGCTGTCGGTTGTCTGTTGCAACGGACGAATGATTACGGACAACAGACAACTATCGAGCAACATCGAGCACGACTTGACGGGCCATCTTGTACGCGGCCTTGAGAGTGGTCGCTCGGGCCTCGAGTTGGCCTTCGGTATAGTACTTGCCGTGTTCCGAATCGGGTAACCCGGCAAGTGCCACGGTAAGCGGCAGCAATTTCATGAACTCATTAACTTTCTGCTGCTGAACATCGGAACCTTCGCCTGCCATGATTTGATCTCCCAGGAGCGAATTGGAATTGAAGAACAATCGGCCTGATCCGTCATAAGACGCCTTTGGTGGACGGCACGCCCGGCATGCGTGGATCAAGTTCCACCGCTTGACGCAAAGCCCGCGCGGTCGCCTTGAAGATTCCTTCGATCATATGGTGAGTGTTCCGCCCATAGTGACAAAGAATATGCAGGTTCATGGCGGCGCTGGACGAAACAGCTCGCCAAAACTCCTCGGCCAGCGGAGCGGTAAATGTGCCGAGCATTTCAGGCGGTAATTCCGCTTGCCACGCGAAGAAAGAGCGGCCGCTCAAATCAATCGCACTCGTCACCAAGGTTTCATCCATCGGCACCGTGGCGTTGCCATAGCGGCGGATCCCGGCCTTATTACCTAAAGCCTGCGCCAGCCCCTGCCCCAGACAGATGCCCACGTCTTCAACCGTATGATGCGAATCGACGTGCAGATCGCCGTCCGCCTTAATGCTCAGATCAATTAGACTGTGCTTAGCCAGCAAAGTAAGCATGTGGTCGAAGAAGCCGATTCCGGTGGCGATTTCGGCGCGGCCGGTTCCGTCCAAGTCGAGCCGAAGTTCGATCTTAGTTTCGGCGGTTTCACGGTGAATGTTTGCGGCGCGGGACATTATTCGACTGAATCTTTGCTTGGAAACTTCTGATCTGTTGTACCGTTAAAGTTCTCCGCTGGTGGGCACGATTCTTTCATCGCCTTCAAGGTTTCAGGAGAAAGAATCGTGGGACGAATTGTGGAATCCTCTTCGCCACCGCTAAGGTCTACATGAACGCCGTAAATGCGCTCATATCGAATGCGATCCTCTTTAGTAAGTTTAGTCGAATCATTGTTCATCGAATGACTCCTAATCCTTGAAAACATCGAGAAGCCGGTGAGCGACCTCAGTACCGTCCAATTGAAGCGATATTCGGTAGCGACCAGGGGCTGGGAATCGACAAGTAGTCACCTTGATCTCGATGTCGGAAACTTGACCTGGACCAGGAAGGACGCACCACTTTTTATAAGAGTAAACGTCTTGTTCGGTTTCCAGACGACTAATTATTAGACGCATTATACCTTCCCCTTCCCCTCCATTCAAAGCGATATAGGTCGTGAACGCTTGGGGCTGCGAAGGAAATACTTGAACGAACCGCGCATGAAAAAGGCCATCCAAAGCCGTCTTGCCTCTTTGGGGATCAACTCGCATCGCGTCGCAGAGAACAAGCGAAATGACGGTGGGTAGTCTTGTCACAAATACTCTCCTGGCTCTCAAGAAATCTGCCGCAACTCGACCAGCAAGCTGTTAATTTCGCTGTCGGTACCCACGCTGATCCTCAACCCATCCCCATAGCCTTCATAAGTCATATAGCGCACCAGGATCATTCGCCGTTTTAATTCCTCATAAATCGCCTTGACCGGTCGATCCGCCCGGCGACACCAAAGAAAATTGGCTTGGCTTGGACAGACGTCAAAGCCTAGCCGAGTCAGTTCCGTTGCCATGCGTTCGCGGGTTGCAAGGATTTTGGCCCGCGTGGACTGCAAATACGCCTCGTCCTGCAAGGCCGCGGTCGCGGCGGCGAGGCTGAGCACGTCGCAGTTATAAGAATCCTTCACCTTCACCAGCTCGCGCACCAGCGCGGGGTCGGCGACCGCGTATCCAAAGCGGATGCCGGCCAGCGCGTAAGCCTTGCTCATCGACCGCGTGACGATCAGGTTGGGACGCCGAGCCAAGGCGAGATTATTGTTGTCGGCAAAGGCGACGTAGGCCTCGTCGATTACAAGCGGGCCGACACCTTCTTTAACGAGACGTTCTATTTCAGACCCGGAGAGCGTCGTTCCGGACGGGGAATTGGGGCTGGTTAGAAACGTGATATTGGCTTTGTGAACCGGCCAAGGACGGGGCAATCTCCAATGGGCGGCATAAGGAACCGCCTGAAAGCGGGCGTTTTGCAACTCGGCAAGAGTGCGATAAAGGATGTAGCTTGGCGTCAAGGAAACGGCCAACCCGCCTTCGGGCACGAACGCGCGCGTGATGATGGTCAAGATATCGTCCGAACCGTTTCCAATGAGGATGCTGTCCGGGTCGACCTCATGTCTTTGCGCCGCTGCCTGGCGAAAGGCATTTCCCATCGGATCGGGGTACTTGCGAAGTCGCTCGCCGGTCAACGCCGCTTGAAGCGCATCGAAAACGCGCGGCGAAGGCGGATAGGGATTCTCGTTGGTGTTGAGCTTGATGTACGCGCCATCGCGCGGCTGCTCGCCCGGCGCGTAACCGGCCATGGCGCGAATGTTGGGTCGAACGAATTCAGTCATGATGAAACGAACCACAGAGGCACAGAGAACACAGAGAGAACACCACAGAGAATAATAGCGGAAGGAGGAATGGCAGTAAGGACGCCGATGATTCCTTAGTGCTTTCTTGTTGTTGCCATTCTCACCCCTGAATCCTCGATCGTCTCTGTGGTGCCCTCTCTGTGTTCTCTGTGCCTCTGTGGTTCGTTTATTGAAAACTGCTCCAAGTTAAGCGGGTTTGCCGGCTTCGAAGGTTGACTTGGCCACTCCTGGATGGCTCGCATTGAGACGCACCGTGACGCTGGCCGCGTGGCCGGGCAGGCCTTCCTTGTTCGCCAGCAGGCAAACATCGTCGGCGACGCCGGCCAGGCCGGTCCGGCTGTACTTGAGGACGCTAGAGCGGCGCAGGAAATCATTGGCCGACAGGCCGCTGGTGAAGCGGGCGGTGCCTCCCGTGGGCAAGACGTGGGATGGTCCGGCCGCATAATCGCCCAGGGCGACCGGCGTGTAGTGACCGAGGAAGATAGCGCCGGCGTTCTCAATCCGGTCCACCAAGGCATCGGCATCGCGTGTGGCAATGTGAAGGTGTTCGGGGGCCAATTCGTTGACGCATGCAATCGCCTCATCTTGATTGCGCGTGAGCACGAAGGCGCCGAACTGCTCCAGCGACTCGCGCGCCAATTCGCCTCGACTTGAAGTGGCCAGCGCGGCGGCCAGGGCTTCGGCCGTCTCCTCGATAAGCGGCTCATGCCAGGTGATAAGGATGCTCGATCCTGGCGCATGTTCCGCTTGGGCTATCAGGTCGGCGGCGACAAACTCGGACCGGGCGGACGCATCCGCCATCACGACCACCTCGGTGGGTCCGGCAATGCAATCGATGGCCACGTCGCCAAATACACTGCGCTTTGCCAGCGCCACAAAGAGATTGCCCGGGCCGACAATCATATCCACCGCGGGCAGTCCCTCAACGCCATAGGCCAGCGCCGCCACCGCTTGCGCGCCGCCTACACGGTAAACCTCGGTTATGCCGAGTTCATGGCAAACCGCCAGCAGGTCGCCATTGTAGGCGCCGTTGGGCGTCGGCGGCATGACGACCGCCACTTCCTTGACCCCGGCTGCTTGAGCCGGACAAACCGTCATGAGCAGCGTTGACGGATAGGCCGCCGCGCCTCCGGGAATCATCACCCCAACACGGTTCATGGGTCGATAGCGCAGACGCAATTCGTGGCTGCCCGCTACATGAAGGACGGCGTCCCCGTGGAGGAGCCCCAGCTGAAAGGAAAGTATGTTCTGCCGAATGCGGCGAACCGCCTCAAGGAAGCGCGGATCCGCGTCGTCGTGGGCCTGGGCCAACTCTTTCGCGCTCACTCGCAAAGTCGAGGCCTTCAATTGGACACGGTCGAACTGCTCGGTGTAGTGGAAGACGGCCGAGAGACCTTTGGCGCGCACGTCGGCGCAGATGCGCTCCACCACCTGAGCCGGCGACAGGGCCTCGCCAAAGACCTTCTCCGTCAGCTGCCGGCCGCGCGGCGAAATGACGTTGCCCTCGGCGTTCAATTGCCGGCGGAGATCGGCGAGTTGCCCTGCCGCGTCCGCATCCGCACACCGAATCCGGCGTATGTTCAAGGAAGCTGTGAGCATGTTCGAGGTCCGTCCCATAAGTCAATTCATGAAGTGGGATTCAGACTGCGGCAAGAAGCGCTTCCTGCGACGGTCCGCATTTTCCACAGCCCGGTTCTTAGATCCTCTTTCGCACTATACGCAGGCTCTGATGGGATTGCAAGAAAATGGACGAGGCCCTTTTCCTACTCTCAGGCCAGGGCTGATGGAGGAGTATGGAAAGTTGAAAACTGGAGCTTCTAGTCTTCTTCTCGGCAGGTGAAATTGATGATGCGAAATACCATGTCCCGGTAATCGTTGGCGGCAACAACGGGCGGGCCATCGCAAGAGAGACGCACCGTATGCTTGCCGGGCGGAACTGTCAGGGTTTTTTCGAATTGTCTTCCCGTTTCATCGATTTGCAGGTCCGCGGAAAAGAGATCGCTCTCGATTTCTAGTCGCGATGGCTCTCGGTTCAGCGTGCCGCACGTCAATTGCAAGGTGATGGTTCGAGATTCATTGCTGGAGTTTAATATGTTGATTTCGCCGCGGCGCATACACCAACGCCAGATGTTCTCCGCGGTGATGCACTCAGGCGTGTAGAAACCCCTGTGCCACTCCACCATGATGGGATTCAGTAGCTTTTGTTCCACAACCTTCCAGCCGTCCTCGCTGTACTGATCGCGAAACTTTCTCGAAAAAACCGCCAAATCAAAATAAGCGTAGCGTTCGTTTTCACTTTCGAGCAGCTTGACGCAAAGCAACGAAACCAACTCGGATTCGATGTTGTGGCCATGATCCCCATAACCCGCTCGATCCACCCACACTCCAGCAAAGCCGTGGACTGTCAGGGTTTTCAATAGGGATTCTAAAGGCATCTCGCGGAGCCGCCTTTGCCACAAATCGGCCTCGCGCCCTTTCACGGCGCCGTAGCTCCAGCGCAGCGATCGTGAATGAAGATAGGGGCGGGCCGGCTCATAGTGGAGGATTTCATGTATGGGCCAGCTTTCAGGGAAAGGCATGTAAGGCAATTGGTAAACCATTGCGCCAGCCTGCGCGACCGCCTCGACTCGTTGAATGAACTCGGCACCTTGTCGATACTCATTGGCCAGCCGTGAATAATGGGGAATGAAGGATTGGCTTGTTTGATCGAAAAGTCCGATGAATAGAACGCTTGTAGGCAAGGCCCAGCGAAGCGAGCCGCCCCACTTTATGGCAGACAGGTAAATCCACGTCCACTGTAGAATCAGCGCTAATCCGAAGAACGAAAAGAAGGCGATAAAGACGCTGATTCGGTTATAGCCCCGGATTAAGGGCGTTGCCAGGAACCCGAAAAGGGGACCGAAACCACCTACCGTTGCCAGCAACACGGCAGCGACGTTCAGAAAGGCCAAACATTGTCCAACGGAAATGCCGGCGGTTCCGTGCCGCCGCAGGAACAAGCCCATGATTAAAAACAGAAATCCCGCGCTGCCGACCAGGCCGAGTCCGCCGCGGTCGGTTTCATTGGGCACTGGAAGGAATGCCTTGTTGTATTTCTCTTTCAATTCGGCAAAGGCGGGCAAGCGATGATCGGTGATCGGCAAGAGGAGCTGGGAAATCTTCAGCCCATAGAGATCCACCTGCTTGGCATTGCGCTCCACGGCCTCGCTGTTGCGTTTGTGATCGAGCCGATAAAGAAAAGTCGGCAATAAATTGATGCCAACCGAGACGCAGATAAGGGCTATACAACACAAGGCCGATACGATCGGACCTCTCTTCCGAAGGTTCCAACTCGCCGCCACACCTGCAAGGAAGAGGAAAATACAGGAGAAAAACGCATAATAAATGCCGGCCGCGCCCACAAGAAGGCAGATCAAGGACGGACCACCGGAATTCTTGAGCAGTCTGGAAATTCTCTCGGCGAGCGGGGGGCGTGAGCCCCCTGATAACCCCGATTTATCAGGGGGCTCACGCCCCCCGCTCGCCGATCTCACTACAACGGAATCTGTCCATAGCGACCATCCCTGGTAGATACGAATAATGACGAGAACAATGAGCGGAATCAGGTAATAGGCCACCAAAAAAAGATGCTCTAACCGGTAAAAATGGAATGGCAAGAATGTGAACAATATGCTCGCCGTCAACGCAATCGGATAAGCGATCCGAAATCGGCGAAAGACAAAAAGCGCCGATAAAGTTGCGAGTGGAAACGTCAGCAGATAGTAGAGATTAAAGACCGCCGCCGCATCGGGCACAACCTGACCAATCAACTTCATAAAGCCGAAATGCAGCCCCTCGGCCATCGGGAAATCATGCATTTCCTGGCCGAACGGCGCTCCCAAGGAAGGATTGGATAAGTACCATCCGTTTTCGAGCATGCCCTTAATCCAGAGCTGTGTCAACAGGCTGTCACCCTTACCGCTTAGCGGGACGAAGAGATCGGAACGCCACAGGCGGAGGGCCGCAGTCAAGATGAGCAAGCAGAGAATGACGGCCCCTGCATATTCTCCAAGGACTTGAAGAATCCCTCGCAACCGGAAAGAGGAGGACTTCACTGTCTTAGTAAGGTAAGACGTCTGACGATCAGACCGTTGCCCTGGGCAGGCTTCACGCTGGAGAAATGGAGAGGAAATCATCGAGCGACCAACCTCCCCTTGCGGGCGCCCCGATCCGAGCCGGCATTACCCTGGCGACGAATGTTATCGAAGAAATCGGCGAACGCTTGTTCCACGTAATCAAGCATGGCCGGGGTCAAACCGGGATAGACGCCGATGAAAAAGGCGTCATTCATGATCTTGTCCGTGTTAGCCAAGCCGCCAACAACGCGGCGCTTGATCGTCTGAAAGGCCGGCTGGCGCAGCAGGTTGCCGCCAAACAATTGCCTTGTCTGGATCTGCCGGTCCTCCAAATGACGAACCAAATCGGCCCGCAGAAAGGGCGCGCCGTCGCGCACCATCAAAAGCACTCCGAACCAAGAAGGCTCGCTGTGCGCAGTCGCCCGCGGCAAAATCAGGAATTCCTCATGCTTCCTGAGCGCCGCTGATAATCGTGCATGGTTAGCTCGCCGAGCTGCGATAAAACTGTCGAGTTTGCGGAGTTGCTGCCGGCCGATTGCCGCCTGGACATCCAGCGGCTTCAAGTTGTAGCCCAAGTGGCTATAGGTGTACTTATGATCGTAGCCATGGGGCAGGTCACCTCGTTGGCAATCAAAGCGTTTGTTGCAAGTGTTGTCCTTGCCGGAGGGGCACCAGCAATCACGGCCCCAATCGCGGAACGACTCGGCAATGCGTTTGAGCCGGCCGCTGTCGGTCAACACCGCTCCTCCTTCGCCCATCGTGATGTGGTGCGGCGGATAAAAACTCTGCGTCGCCAGATGGCCGAATGTTCCCGTGCGGCGACCGCGGTACAGGGCGCCGAGCGCGTCGCAGTTGTCCTCGATTAGAAAAAGTTCGTGGCGGCGCACCACATCCAGCACGGCATCGACGTCAAACGGGTTGCCGAGCGTGTGAGCCAGGATGATCGCGCGCGTCTTCGAACTGACCGCGTCGGCCAGGCGGTTCGACCGCACATTGGCGGTTTCGAGGCTCACGTCGATGAACACCGGCACACAGCCATATTGCACGATGGGCGCTACCGTGGTTGGAAAGCCCGCCGCCACCGTGATGACTTCGTCGCCTGGAAGGAGCGGCCGGTCTAATTGCGGACTCGTCAAGGTGGCAAAAGCGACCAAGTTGGCGCTTGAGCCGGAGTTGACCAATAAGGCATGGCGCGTGCCCACGGCGCTGGCCAGCTCGCGCTCGAACGCCTCGCCTTGGGGCCCCAGGGTTAGCCAGAAATCGAGGAGCGAATCGACGGCCGCGACCATCTCTTCTTCATCAAAGACACGCCCCGCGTAGGGCACTTTGCTCTGACCGGGCAAAAAGCGGCCGGGTTTGTGGCGGGCCTGGTAATAGTCCCGAATCAGGTCGAGAATGCGCGTGTGGAGTTCTTGCGGCATGGCTGACCTCCCTGCTGCTAAGCGACTTGCTGCATGGCCATCAGGCTGGGCTTCTGCATAACATTACCTGGCAGATCATCCACGAAGCCCCGCACCTTCCTGGTGATCGCTTCATCGTCCAGTTCATGTTCCGCGAGGAGATACTGATAGCTGCCGCACCCGCGCGAAAACCGATCTGGGATGCCGATCCGGCAGACCCAAGTCGGAGCATGGCTGGTTGCGATCTCGGCCACGGCCGAGCCGAGGCCTCCGTGAATCGAGTGCTCTTCAAGAGTTATGATCGCCCCATAACGGCGGCCGATAGAGACGATTGGTCCGGGGTGAAGAGGTTTAAGGCAAGGGGCGCTCCAGACGGCGCTGCCCGGCCAATGGAGAGCCACACGTAATGTTGTTGGCACCATGGATCCGGTGGCGATCCAGGCCAGCGGTCCATGTCCATTGCGTAAAAGAATTGGCTCTCCCCAGGCGACATCCGGCCTGCGCGAGTGGACAGTGCCCAAATCCGACTTCCCCATGCGGACGTAGACAGGCCCCTGGGCAACAAACGCCAACTCCATGCACGCCGTCATTTCCCAGGTATCGGCGGGCGAGAGAATCGCCATGTGCGGCAAAGCTCTCAAAGCCGCGACATCTTCCGTGCATTGGTGGCTCGCGCCCAGCGTGCTGTAAACAACGCCTGCTCCGTCGCCAATGAATACGACCGGCAACCGCTCATTGCACACATCGAGCTTGATCTGCTCCAGAACCCGCATGGGCACGAAGGCGCTTAGCCCATAAACGACCGGCCGCAAGCCGGCCTTCGCAAGCCCCGCCGCAACCCCGACCATGTTCTGTTCCGCAACCCCAGCGTTGATGTATTGGTGCGGACAGACTTGGCGAAACTCGTCAAGCAGGGAATACCCGTGATCGCCTGTCAAGAGGACGACGCGTTCATCGGCTTGAGCAGCATGAATCAAGGCTTTGGCGAAGGCATTGCGCATTGGCTTACACGTCCATACTGAGGTTGGGCGAGCGGGGGGCGTAAGCCCCCTGATGACAAGGCTTTGTCATCAGGAGGCTTACGCCCCCCGCTCGCCGAATTGTCTTCAATTCCCTCAGCGCCCCATGGTAAGCGGATGCCGTCAGGCGCGAATAGTGCCAACGATTGTCGTTCTCCATGAAGGAGACGCCTTTACCCTTCACGGTGTGTGCGACCAGGGCACGCGGTGCATTCGAGGTGCTTGCTGCAATGTGCGACAACGTTTCGTCAATCGCCGACTCGTCATGGCCATCGACTTCATAAGCTTCCAGGCCAAACGCCGTCAGCTTGTGGACGATTGAATCGAGCCTCATGACTTCCTGTGTGCGGCCCAACGCCTGGAATTTGTTAGCGTCAACGATGACCACCAGATTCGATAGCTGAAAATGCGCCGCGAAGAGCAAGGCTTCCCAGATCGACCCCTCGTTCATTTCCCCGTCACCGACAATCGCGAAGCACCGCTGGCCAGTGCCTTGCCGTTTCGCCGCCAAGGCGAGTCCGACTCCCACCGATAACCCGTGGCCCAAAGATCCCGAGGTAACTTCCAGCCCGGGCACATGTGCGTCGGACAGGCCCTTCAGGAGCGTTCCATCGTGGAAGTAGTTGTCGATATGCCAATCGTTGAGCCAGCCTAACTCGCGCATGCAGGCGTACTGAGCCATGACCCCGTGGCCCTTGCTTAGGACGAGGTAATCACGGCCTGGCGCCCGCGGCGTGGCGTCACCCAAGTGCATGTGCGACCGATAGAGAACGGCCAGAATTTCAATCAGTGAAAAGGCGCAAGCGATATGAACCGACGAGCCAGCGTAGGCCATGCGGAGGACCGTTTGACGCAGTCGATGAGACTCAAAACGGCGCATCCTTGCCCCTGGGAGAAATTGCCACGAAAAACACAAAAAGACACAAAAACAATGAAATGCGGTTGGATCTTATACTTGTTCCTGTTCAGCAATCCTTGCTTTCCTTCTCCTCTTTTTTTCGTGTCTCTCGTGTCTTTCGTGGTTAACTCTTCTCTTCATGTTCAAGCTGTAGTCCACCAGCCACAACGGACGGCGTTTGCTTTCGGCATAGACTTTCGCAACATATTCGCCGAGAACGCCGATGCCGAGCGAAAGAATGCCGAGGTTCATGAGCAACAACATCAAGACGGTGGTAATGCCGCGGGGTGGATCGGTTAAGAATGACATCACGAGGTAGACCCCAGCCAGAAGGCAGGTGAACCCCAGAATACCCAGGCCCAAAACGCTGAACATGCGCAGCGGCTTGACGGAGAAATTGAAGACCGCGTTAAACATGAATCCAACCAAGTAAAGCGGATTCATTTTGCTTTCCCCTTTGTGCCGACCCAGCCGAACATAAGGCAACCCGACCTGGCGGAAGCCCAGCCAATGAATCATGCCGCGGACATACCGGCTCGATTCCGGCAATTGGGCGAAGGCATCGCGCACACGCCGCGTGATGAGCCGAAAATCACCGCTGTGTAAAGGCAGTTTCACCTCATCGCTCATCCACGTGATGAAGCGCATGGCGAGCATGGTGGGGATGACGCGCAGAGGCGATTCGCCGGTCCGCTTCTGACGGATGCCGTAGACGATGTCATAGCCCTGACGCCACTTGGCGATAAACTGCGGGATCATTTCCGGTGGATCCTGCAAGTCCGCGTCGATAATCATGATCGCCTCACCGCGGGCGGCCAGCATGCCGGCGGTGATCGAGTTTTGATATCCGAAGTTCCGGCTCAAGCGCAGGAACTTCCAGCGAGCGTCTTTGGCGCAGATCGCCGCCATCAAGTCCGGCGTCCGATCCGTGCTTCCGTTGTCCACGACAACCACCTCAAAGGGCATGTCAAGACTTTCAAGCACCCGAGCGAGCGCGGCGTAAGTATCGGGCAGAACCTGCTCTTCATTGAGGACCGGGACGACAAGGCTAAACGTCGGCTTATCGTCGGACATGCGGGACGCTCTCTCTTAGTTCAATGGCCACAAAAAACACAAAAAATCACAAGAATCGAGATCATCAATTGGGAAGAAACGACTGCTCAAATCGATTGCTTTTCCCATTTTTTGTGTCTTTTTGTGTTTTTTGTGGCCATACGTCCTGTTCGAAATACGCGCGATACCAGGCGATGGTCTCAACAAGTGCTTCATCCAAATGAAAACATGGCTGCCAATCCAGCATTTGACGAGCCTTGGCGGCGGACAAGTACTGGTGCTTGATTTCATGGGTCGCTTCGCCGCGGATGTCTGGTTCCAAATCCGACTGCATGAGTTGCAATACCAGGCAGACCATTTCCTCAGCCGTGACCTGGATTTCGTTGGAGAAATTGAATGCCTGTCCGACCGCCTCGGGTCGGCGAGCCATGCACTCGGCCAGGTGCAAATACGCCTCCGCGCCGTCCTTGACGTAGAAGTAATCGCGCACATAGGTGCCGTCGGAGCGAATGACAGGGCATTGTCCTCGCAAGATTGAGCGAATCGTGCCGGGGATGAGGCGGTTCCAGTTGAGGTCGCCGCCGCCGAAGAAGTTGCCGCAGCGCGTGACGCACACGGGCAGGCCGTAAGTCTGATGGTACGTTAAGGCCAGCATGTCGGCGCAGGCCTTGCTGACGTCGTAAGGATGCCGAGCGCGCAGCGGCGCGGTTTCGAGGTAAGGCAGAATGGCTTGCTCGCCATACGCTTTATCGGAAGAGGCGACGATCACCTGAGGTTCCGAGCCGCAGCGGCGCGCGGCTTCGAGAATGGACCAGGTTCCCTTGATATTGGACTCAAACGTGGAAAGCGGGCTGCGCCGGGCGATGCCGACAATCGTCTGGGCAGCCAGATGAAGGACCGTTTGGATTTCGTACTCGGCAAGGGCGCGCTCGATTAAAGGGCAATCCTCGACGCAACCGTGAACGACGTCAATCTCTTCGAGCAGGCCTCCGCGGCGGACTTCCGCGCCGGCCACGTGATCGCGCACCAGGCCGACCACGTGAGCGCCGCGGTCGACAAGACTCTTAACCGTCCACGCGCCCACTAGCCCGGTTACGCCGGTGACGAACACGCGGCGATCCTGCCAGAACCGGTTCGTAGCATCCATGCGTTGTCCTTTCCCGGTTGAATCCATTCAATCGGTCGAGTCTATCCCAGGTGTTCCACGGAGCTTGCCCCTCGACCCAGAGGGTATTGAGGTACTGGAAGTCCCGGCTATTATCCATCGGTTGCCAGAAACCATCATGGCGGTAAGCCATCAATTCGCCGTCGCGGCAGAGTCCTTGGAGCGGAGGACCTTCGAAAGCCAGATCGGCATTGTTTTCCAGAAGATCGAAGATGCGCCGGTTGAGCACGAAGTAGCCGCCGTTGATCCAGCCGCGGGCTTGCACGGGCTTCTCCGCGAATTCGAGGACGCGATCGCCATCGAACTCGAGTTCACCGAACCGGCCGGAGGGCTGCACTGCCGTTACTGTCCCCGTCTTGCCGTGGTCATGGTGAAACTCCAAAAGCTTGAGCAGGTCCACGTCGGCCACACCGTCGCCGTAGGTCAGGAAGAAGTGATCGTCGGTGATGTATTTCTCAATGCGTTTGACCCGACAGCCCGTCATGGCATCGAGGCCGGTTTCCGCAAGCGTAACTTGCCAGTTTTCGAGGGCGGCCGGCGCCAGAATTTGGACTTGTTCGGGAGCAGCCAAGCGCAGGCTGAAGTCCGCCTGGGCCGCTTGATAGTCGAGGAAGTAGCGTTTGATTAGCCAGCTTTTGTAGCCCAGGCAGAGAATGAAGTCGTCGAAGCCTTGCTGGGCGAACCCCTTCATGATGTGCCAGAGAATGGGCCTGCCGCCGATGGGCACGAGCGGCTTGGGCAAATCTTCCGCCACGTCGCGAATGCGTGTCCCCTGACCTCCGCACAGGATGACGACTTGCATGGCGGGTTCCTTCCCACTCGAAGCGCAGTCCAGCGGCCAGGATAACTAGTAATAGATTGGCCGAACTGGGGTCAAGACCGGAAACGCAGGCGGAAGAGTAAAAGGCGAAGTAGGAAAATGGGGAAAGATACGGCGACTGCCGGACGTGGGTTACGATGGGAACCAGCCTAGAGTCACGCGAATTCCCGAAAATGCCTCAAGAAAAGAAATGGGAATAAAATCAGAGATGAAGCGGTATAGTCTCAGGGACGGCACTCTTTCTCGGTCCTGGGAGGAGCCCGGGGACGAGGATCGCAAGATATAAGGAGAGCGTTTTTGCCGGAATCCGATACCGTGCCGCGCTTCGAGGAGGCGGTCTTGCCGCACCTCGACGCCGCTTACAACCTGGCGCGCTGGCTGACACGCAACGACCACGACGCCGAAGACGTGGTCCAAGAAGCCTATTTGCGGGCCTTCAAGTTTTTTGGCAGCTTTCAAGGAAGCAATGGCCGGGCTTGGTTGCTGACGGTCGTGCGCAACACCGGTTACACCTGGCTGCGCCAGCATCGGGCCCAGGAATTGACGCGCTCGTTCGATGAGGAACTGCACAGTGGCGACGATGACACGCTCAATCCGGAGCGCCTCTTCCTGCAAAGCGCCGATCGCCAATTGCTTCGGCAGGCTTTGGAGGATCTATCCGTCGAATACCGGGAGGTCGTGGTTTTGCGGGAACTGGAAGGGATGTCCTACAAGCAGATCGCCGGCATAATCGGCATTCCCATGGGGACGGTCATGTCGCGCCTGGCGCGAGCCCGGCAGCGGCTTCAAGAGATCTTGGCGGTGCGAATCAACCAGGAGTCGTGACGTGAGTTGCCAATACACGCAAAACTTGCTGCACGCCTACCTGGACGGCGAACTGGATTTGTTTCGTCACCTGGAAGTGGAACATCACCTTCAAGAATGCCTGACTTGTTCACGGGCTCATGAAAACCATCAGTCCTTACGTTTATCTTTGGGAGGCGAGGCCGTGTCCTTCAAAGCGCCGGCGGGCTTGCGGGAGCGGGTGCAAACGGCCATTCGCCGGGAGGCGAGGAAAACCTCCTCGCCGCGCCGACCTCCCTGGAGCCGGCTTGCGGTCGCGGCATCGGTGGCGTTGGCCTTCCTTCTAGGCGCGGCCGCGGTGTATTATTGGCCGATTTCCCCCGCGCAAGATCGTCTGGCCCAGGATGTCGTATCCAGCCACGTGCGCTCGCTTTTGGCCTTTCACAAATTCGACATTGAGTCGTCCGATCGCCATACGGTCAAGCCGTGGTTCGTCGACAGCGGCCAATTGAATTACGCGCCGCCCGTGAAGGATTTTGCCGAGCAAGGCTTCCCGCTCCTGGGCGGCCGGCTCGATTATTTGGATGGCCACACCGTGGCGGCACTCATCTACAAACACGACAAGCATTACATCAATCTCTTTGTTTGGCCCGATCCATCCACCGCCGCCCAACTAAGAGCGAGATCCCTTTCCCGGCAAGGCTTTAATCTCCTCCAATGGACGCAAGGCGACATGACTTACTGGGCGGTGTCGGATCTCAATCCCACCGACTTGGGCCAATTCGTGCAACACGTCCAAGAAGAGTAGAATAGGCGGGTCCTTGATCGTCGCCTTCACACGATCAATCTTGCAAGGACCCAGGCATGCCCTTCCTGCTCAAGAAACGCCGGCTACGGCCCGAGATCATGGACCAGCCGGGGTTGGCCCCCGATCTTCACGTTCAAGCCTTGCGCGGGTTGCAACGCATCAATTTCTTGAGCGGCAGCAGCGGCATCTATTGGCCCTGGATCCGTAGTGCCGCAAATTCGGTTGCACCACGGCCGCTCCGTATCCTTGACCTGGCGACGGGCGGCGGCGATGTGCCGATCCGGCTTTGGCAAAAAGCCCAGAGAACCGGCCTGAATTTGCACATCGAGGGCTGCGACCGCAGCGCAACCGCTATCTCCCACGCACAAGCATTGGCGGCCGCGCAAGCGGCCTCGGTTCGGTTCTTTACCAGGGACGTTTTGCAGGGGCCACTTCCTGAACGGTATGATGCTCTTCTGTGTTCGCTCTTCCTTCACCACCTTGACGAGCACCAAGCCGTTGATCTCGTTAGGCGCATGGCGGAAGCCGCCGCGGTGATGATCCTGGTAAACGATCTGGTCCGAGGGCCGTTTGGATTCGCCCTCGCTTATGTGGCTTCGCGCGTCTTGTCGACCTCGCCTGTTGTCCATTCCGACGGCCCGCAATCGGTTGCCGGCGCCTTCACGGTGCGGGAAATGCGAGAATTGGCGGAACGTGCCGGCTTGAAGGAAGCAATCGTCAAACGGCGCTGGCCGTTTCGGATGATGCTCCGCTGGAACAAAACATGAATTTGGCGGCCACCCTAGATTTGAGCCAGGCAATTGCGACCGTGTGGGACGTGATCGTCGTAGGCGCCGGTCCAGCGGGTTCGTTGGCCGCGCGCCAGATTGCCATTAATGGACTAAAGGTTTTGTTGGTCGATAAGGCGCGGTTTCCGCGCTGGAAAGTCTGTGGATGTTGTTTGAATGGTCGGGCATTGGCCACTCTAGCGCAGGTTGGACTGGGCAACCTGATCCTTACTCTCCGTGCGGCGCCTTTACAGAACATTGTCTTGGCCGCGCTGGGCAAAAGTGCCCGAGTAGGCCTGAATGGTAGCGTGGCCCTTTCCCGGGAATCTTTTGACGCGGCATTGATAGACTCGGCCATCAAGAGCGGCGTCTCCTTCTTGCCGGAAACCCTGGCGCATTTTGACAGGAACGCGCCAGGGCTTCCTATGTTGCGACTCAACCAGAAAAACCAACAGGACTCGTGTTCGGGGGCTATTATCCTGGCAGCCGACGGGCTGGGAGGCCGTTTGCTGGCTGGGGAACCCGACTTCTTTGCTGCTCCCTCGACTGGTTCCTGGATGGGCGCCGGGGCCATTGCTGAATCAGGCCCGAAGTATTATGCGCCCGGCTCCATCTACATGGCCACGGGAGCTGGCGGCTATGTCGGGTTGGTTCGTCTTGAGGATGGGCGGTTGGACGTGGCGGCTGCATTTGATCGAATTCGCGTTCGAGACGTCCGCGGGCCGAACCACGCAACCGCGATGCTTCTGGAGGGAGTGGGCTGGCCGTTGATCCCTTCTTTGGCTGACAGCGTATGGAAAGGGACGCCGCCCCTGACGCGACGCCCGCGGCGCGTGGCCGGTGAGCGGGTCTTCGTTCTGGGCGACGCTTCCGGATATGTCGAGCCGTTTACCGGAGAGGGCATCGCCTGGGCCTTGGCTTCCGCCGTTGCTCTGGCGCCTTTGGCGGCCCAGGCAGCCCGGACTTGGCGCCCCTCTTTTGCCGCTTGCTGGACGGCAACGCATCGCCGGCTTATTCGCAATCGGCAACGGACCTGCCGCGCGGTAACCTGGGGATTGCGGCATCCCGGGCTTTTCCGGGGTTGCCTTGCTCTGCTGTCACGCTGGCCCGGGTTGGCGACGCCTCTGATTCGCCATCTCAACGCGCCGGCCTAGCGCGGGCGAAGGCGGTCCTCTTGTAGATCAAGCTGCCAGCTTGATCTACTGCCGTCAGGTTGGAAACCTGACCCACAGACGTAGATCAAGCTGGCAGCTTGATCCATTGCCGTCAGGCTGGAAGCCTGACCCACAAACGCTGCGGATTGTCCCGCTTTGGGAATAGCAATTGGAGTTCATGAATGAGTTTCGCCATTCTGGGCATGGGCACGGCATTGCCCAGTAACCGCGTAACTCAGGATGAGGCGGCCGAGGCCGCTCGGATAGTGTGCTGCCGGACGCCGGAACAGGCCGCCTTGCTGCCCCTGCTCTACCGCCTGACCGGCATTGAAACACGCCATATGGTCGTGCCTCAGGAGGTCGTACATGACGTCCTAGGCGGCACCCAACAAACGCAATCGGTGTTTCTTCCAGGCGACAAGGAAGAACTCGGTCCCACCACGGGCCAGCGCTTAAAAATCTACGCTCGGGAAGCAGGCCCACTCGCCGCCCAAGCGGCTTGCCAAGCCCTGGAGCGCTCCGGCTTGCGTCCCCGCGAACTCACCCATTTGCTAACTGTCTCGTGCACGGGCTTTGCCGCGCCGGGCGTGGACGTCGAATTGATTAAGCAATTGTCTCTACAGCCGACGATCCAGCGCACGCACATCGGTTTCATGGGTTGCCACGGCGCGTTCAACGCCCTTCGCGTGGCGGGCGCATTTACGGGCGCGGATCCCCATGCGCGGGTGCTACTTTGCGCCGTGGAACTTTGCAGCCTGCATTATCATTACGACTGGGATCCAGAGAAAATGGTGGCAAATGCCCTATTCGGGGATGGCGCGGCGTCCGTCGTCGGCGTTGCGGACAACGGAGCTCCGGAAGATTCTTGGCGCGTCGCGGCAACCGGCTCCTGTCTTTTTCCCGATTCCCAAGCGGACATGACCTGGGTGATCGGCGATCATGGATTCGAAATGACCCTTTCGACCCGTGTGCCGGAGCTGCTCGGCCAATATCTGCGCCCGTGGTTGGAAGGTTGGCTGGCGGAAAACGGATTACCCTTGGCCGAAGTTGCCTCCTGGGCGATTCATCCCGGCGGCCCGCGGATCCTCACCGCCATCGAAAAAGCGCTGGGGTTGCCCCGAGAAGCGACGTCCGTTTCGCGCGATGTCCTGGCGGAAAATGGCAACCTCTCGTCGCCTACGGTCTTATTTCTGATCGACCGCCTAAGAACGCGGTCGGCGCCAAGGCCCTGCGTGGCCCTAGGGTTCGGACCCGGCTTGGTCGCGGAGGCGATGTTGCTAAAGTAAGGTACCGCGACAGAAGTCCTTGACCAAATACGCGTTCAACCTGAGCCCGAAGCGCCAGCGAGGGAAAATCCAAACCTCCGCTGGCACTTTTTGAAGTTGCGCTTTTCGCCTTTGCCCTGAAAGGGCCGTAACAACTTAGCCCAGGGCAGCGCCTTGATTGGACCCGGTCCCCAAGCAAACGCTCGCCCTGAAAGGGCCAAACAACCTCACCCCCAGACAAACCGTTCATCGAAATCCACGTCATGCCGGCGGCAAGACTTGCGAAACTCATCTTGAAACACTACTTGCCGATGGTGTTCCTCCTGGTTCGCGATGTACCGGCTGACCGTGTTAACCATCGAAGAGCTTACAGAAAACGCTCCATAGCCGTTCTGCCATGCGAAAGGGGCGAATTCCTTGCCTTTGGCCTTCATCCACTTTGAGGAACCGCGCTTGACTTCCTCAACGGCCTTGACGAGAGCGTGGTTCTTGGAGAAACCGAAAAGAGCATGCACGTGATCCGCCACCGACCCAAGGATGATGGCAGGACTCTCCCAGTTGGTGAAGATTCCGGCCATATAGCCATGGCGTTCGGGACGGATTGTGGCCTGAAGAAGGGGTGCACGGTTCTTGGTGCTGAAGATCAAGTGGATCAGGTTCCTTGCCAAGGATTGTGCCATGAGAGGGTCCGTTGTTCAGCCCTTTCAGGGCGAATGATTCTTTGAGGATCCACCTTCCCAGGGCGTTGCCCTGGGCTAAGTTGTTACGGCCCTTTCAGGGCAAAGGCGCAAAGCGCAACTTCAAAACTGGCGCTTCAGGCTCAAAACTCGCCGCAGGGCTCAAAACTCGCCGCAGGGCTTAAAGCGGCCATCACCTTCGTGTCCATTATTGGCCTCGAAGCGGCGTAATCGTACACCCAGCGATTGACCACCGAAAAATGGTCACCTTTCTTTTACCAGCCTGGTTCCTGCAAGCGCAAGAGAGTTGTTCCTGCACGAAACTCAACGGCGGCATAGAGGCAGGATTCTATCCCAGTCTTTCCAGGCGTTTTAAACCGTTTGTCACGCAAGAACCCCTTTCTCAAGTGCCGGGCCAACACAAATTCATGCGGAGTCAGTGACGAAAAACGCCTGGAAAGACCGAAGAAAACTTATGGAATCGGTATTGGCCCGAAAGTTGCTGAGTAATCGTCAGCGAGAAGTGCAGCCGAGGCTAACCAGCCTTCGCGTTTCCCGCGATGCACCAGCTCGACTGCCACGGATATAATGTGTTAGGGACAAGCAGGTCCCGTTTACAAAAGGGAGCAGAGTGGCTACCGTGACCCCAGCCAAACGGGTCACCGGAACGTGGGGGAGCCTTAACATGACCACTGAATTCCAGGTCCAGAAGGCCGGTTTAGCGGGTCAAAACTGGACTACCGTTTGCCGTGCTAATGAAGCCAAAGCCCGTGAAATCTTCGACCGTCAGCTTCGGCTTTATTCCGTAGGCCGCTTTCGCCTTCTTGACTCCGCGGGCAGAGTAATCGACGAGCAGAAGGCCTATCCGCTGTTTAGCAATAACTAAGGCGCTGCACAGTTCTTGTGCGTCGCTTGCCGTTATTCCGGCATCAAAAAGAGACCACCAGAAAGCATTCTGGTGGTCTCTGTGTTTTCATGACGCCTTACGTGCACTTCCGGGGATTAACGCGCAAACTTACCCCGGTTTACGAAACTTAACACGTCATGATGACAAGCCATCTCCTTCCCCTTTGGCAGGTCACCGCCTCTTGCTTCCTGACTGCTGTTTCCTGGCTTCTGACTCCTATTTTCTGCCTTACTTCCCCTGCACTTTGAAGTCATCAAAGTAAGTCCCCGCGTCCGACTTGGTCCACAGGCCAATTTTTCCCGCCCGGGGGAAAGCCTCGTCAGTAGCGTCGATAAGCACTTCGCCATCCAAGGAAACCTTCACTTTGGAATCATTCATGTGGATTTGCAGGGAATGCCAGCTCCCTGCCTTGGACTTGAGGTTTTCCTTAGTGGCCAGCTGCGTGCGCCGGCCTCCCACGACCTTATAGCGCCGAAGGTTCTTCTCCAAAGGGTTCATGCGGGCCACATAATAGTTACGTGCATCGGCATAGCGCCACACCAGGCCGCCGCCCTGGTCGTTTTTGCCTTCCGCCGCTTTGAAGGCGACCGATAGAGTCAAATCCTTGAAGCTTCCTTCATCCAGAACACAGAGGTTGAAAACGCTCTCGGGACTTTCGGCCGTCTGCGCGAGGACGAAGCCGGTTTTGGAGGGCGAGGAAGCATCCTCGACCACCTTCCACACGCTACCCTCCCCGGCACCGGTCTTGGTGACAGTCCAGCCGGTGGGCGGCTTGCCCTTGTCTTTCTTGGAAAAGTGAATCGTCTGCTCCTTCGGCTCAGCGCCGGAACCCATCAAACTGATTGACAGCAAGATTGGAAAAACCAAAAAGCATCGCATAGTTGTTCTCCTGCCAATGGGCAAGCGGGACAAGAAAGTTATAGAGGATGGTGCCGCTGAGTGTCTTTGGTAGTTCGTCGTGAAGCCGGGCATTGAGCCGGATCCGGAGTCGCTGTGGCCAGACCCTGTGGATCATGTGACGACCGTTCAGATCACCCAAACGGCGCCCGAAGGCGGCTTGATCGGTAAGCGCCGTCGTTGTCTTTGGATGTCAGAGGACCCGATGCTTTTGCAGCTGGACCCTCTGGACCACCCTTTGACCCTCAGGGTCAGGCACCGACCCTCTGGGTCCGCACCAGTTGATCCACAGGGTCAGAGGGTAGACGGGCAAGGCCGCCGGAGCACTTTGACACCAAGCCGCGGAGATCCATTTGCAGGCGCCGACGGGCTGACGGAGCGGGGGTCACCGAGCTGCCCGCCCTCTCCATCTGGGACCTCCTTGGCACAGCTGTTGCACAATCGACTTGCCGATGTCGCTTGCCTGTAGGCGCGACCACCTCTCGGAAACACCTACCAAATAAGGGGGAATAACCATGCTTCTTGCCGCTGCTTTGGAGCTTCATCCGGGTGGAATTATTGCTTGGGTTGTGATTGGCCTCATCGCCGGATGGCTGGCCGGCGTAGCCATGGGTGGTGGAGGATTCGGCATTGCCGGCGATATCATAACCGGCTTGATAGGGGCCTTAATCGGCGGCTTTTTGATGAGCTTTTTCGTTGAAGGGGACACTGGTTTTTGGGGCAGTATTGTGGTGGCTTTCATTGGTGCTTGCGTGCTGATTGCCATCGTGCGAGCACTCTCTCCAAGGAGCCGCATTTAGGCCTTGATGAATTGACCAAGCTGCATTTGCATGAAGCCCTTGATGGCTTATCACCGTCAGGGGCTTTATTGCTAGTGTGGGAAGGCGTCTGCCCAGGAAAATGCAGTTGTTGAGCACCTTTTTCTAAGGCGAGGCCATTCTCAACCTCCTTTGGCTCATCTTCACCAGCTTGCCACCCGGCGCTTATTCCACAATTTCGGGGCGGTCCCTATAATGACGAAGAAAGCACTTCTCCAAGGAGCCCCCCATGCAAGACCGGATCGCGTACCAGGGCATCACTTTTGATGATGTCCTCCTGGAGCCCGCCTACAGCGACGTGGTTCCCCGCGACGTCGATGTCCGCACCCAGCTTACTCGCTCCATTCGCATTAATATCCCCATCCTATCCTCGCCCATGGATACCGTGACGGAGAGCGACCTAGCCATCGCGCTGGCTCAGGAGGGCGGAATCGGCATCATTCATAAGAACATGTCAATTGACGAGCAAACCCGCGAGGTCGATAAGGTAAAACGCAGCGAAAACGGCATCATCACCGACCCGATCACCTTGCCGCCCGATGAAACCGTCGGAACGGCGCGCCGCATCATGGAACAGCAAAAGATCAGCGGCGTGCCAATCACGGTTGACGGCTACCTTAAGGGCATTCTCACCCGCCGCGATCTGCGCTTTTTGACGGACAACAATCAGCGTTTATCCGGCGTTATGACCCACAACAATTTGGTCACGGCCCCGGAATCTACGACCTTGGAAGCGGCTGAACGGATTTTAACGGAAAATAAAGTCGAGAAATTATTGCTGGTTGACGAAAACTATAAACTGAAGGGCCTGATCACCATCAAGGACATCGACAAGCTCACCAACTTTCCCAATGCCTGCAAAGACCGCCGAGGCCGGTTGCGGGTCGGGGCGGCGGTGGGCGTGTACGACCTGGAACGCGCCGAGTCGCTCATCAAGGCCGGAGTCGATGTGCTGGTGGTCGATTCCGCGCATGGGCATTCCGGCAACGTGATTGAGACCGTGGCCGAGATCAAGAAGCGGTTCTCCATCGACATTATTGCGGGCAACGTGGCGACCGCGGAGGGAGCGCGAGCCCTGGTCAAAGCGGGAGCGGACGCGGTCAAGGTAGGTATCGGGCCGGGATCCATTTGCACAACGCGGATCATCTCCGGCGTCGGCGTGCCGCAGATAACCGGGATAAACCAAGTTGCCCAGGCTCTTGCGGACCAGGGCGTGCCGCTCATCGCGGACGGAGGCATTCGTTACTCGGGCGACATCACCAAGGCCTTGGCGGCCGGAGCCCACTGCGTGATGTTGGGCGGCCTGCTGGCGGGTCTTGCGGAGAGCCCGGGCCAGATGGTGCTCTATAAAGGTCGGAGCTTCAAAGCCTACCGGGGCATGGGATCGCTAGGCGCCATGATGTCCGGCTCCAGCGACCGTTATCGGCAAGCCAATGGCGCCAGCGCCAAGCTCGTGCCGGAAGGGGTAGAAGGGCGCGTGCCCTACAAGGGACCGCTTGGGCCCTTTGTGTATCAACTCGTCGGCGGCCTAAGGGCCGGGATGGGTTATTGTGGTACGAGGAACATCGAGGAGCTGCGCACCCGCACCCGATTTATTCTGGTGAGTGGGGCGTCGATGCAGGAGAGCCATCCTCATGACATTGTTCTTACGCAGGAAGCGCCAAACTACAGTTCGCGGGCGGAATACGCCGGTTCGGATGGCGGCTAGCCTTTGGGGTTTGGGCCTGCTGCTGGCGGGCACAGTCGCCCAGGCTCAACAGAGTTCGCCCCCTGAGGGAGGTCCCCGCTCCACATGGAAGCCGGCCAATCAAGTATCGATGTCCGACCTTCCCGGTGAAGCGCCTATGTCGCCCTCCCCGAAAAAGACGATTTCATACCATAAAGAACCGGGAGCGGCAGCGCCCACGGCGGTGCAGCCGGCCACATTTCAGAACCGAATCCCGCCTCCCGGCGGACAAGGAATGACCGGCCCTTATGCCTCGACGGCCGGAGAAAGCGATCTCATCACCCTGGTCCCACCCGGCTTCGAACGAGTCTTTGGCCGCCTGGAATCGGAAGCCAGTTTCAATGAGCGCATTAGACAAGCCGCCCGCAATCGCGACTTCAAGGACCGAACCGTTTTCCCCGAACAACCGATCATTTCGACCGAACCTTTCAGACCGCGATCGTTTCCGCCACACCAAGAGATAGTCGAGCCGAATTTCGTCGCTCATGACCTATTGCTTTTCGAGCAGAAGAACTTCGAGCGTCACGGCTGGGACTTGGGCATCCTTTCGCCGATCGCTTCCGCGAGCAAGTTCTATTGTGACTTTGTGACTTTGCCCTATCACCTGGCCAGCCAAATTGGCCGCGGGCCGGATGCCAGCGCGGGTAAGTGTTTGCCGGGCGATCCCGTGCCGCTTCTGCTGTACCCACCGGAGATCAATTTGACCGCGGGCATCGTGGAAACCGCGGCGATAGTCGGCTTGATAGCCATCTTCCCCTAATCGACCCCACGAGAATCGTATAACTGAGAGCCTCGGGCAGACGACTAGCGCCTACCCGAGGCTTTCTTCGTTTTTCCGTAGAATATGATGGGAACGAAACGCCCACCTACGCTCATTGCCCATGATGAAGATCAAACGCTGGAATGATCCCAAAGAACCGGACGACGGCTTTCGCCTACTTGTTTGCCGCTACCGGCCACGCGCCTTGCCAAAGAAGGATGAGACCTGGGATGCTTGGTGGAAAGATCTAGGACCAAGCAAGGAACTCCACGCCGACATCTATGGCAAGCACGGTGATCCCATCCCTTGGTCCGAATTTCGGCGACGTTATCTTAAGGAAATGAAAAACCAAAAAGTGCGAATTGCCGAGCTGGGGCGGCGGGTGCACTCCGGGGAGACCATTACTCTGCTTTGCTCCTCATCCTGCACCGATCCGAAACAGTGCCATAGGAGCCTGCTCAAGGAATTGATTGAAAATCACATGAAATGAGATTCTCCTAAAAGTCTGGGCCCGGCAGTGTGAAGGCATGGTTCCGAGCCTTTAGTGCCCCGAGGGAGGAGGCAGCATGCATCAAGTTCTCACGCCCATCCGTAGTCTTGAAACGCTCGCCGACTTGGTAGAACGCCTGGGCGGCATTCCCTTGGAGCGCATCCGCTTTCATCCTCCCCCCGGCACGGCCACGGAGCAGGATGTCCTCGAAGCTTTGGAAGCGCCACGCAAGCGGATTTGCGAATTGGTGGATGGCACGTTGGTGGAGAAGACCATGGGCATCAGAGAGTCCGTGCTAGCAGGAATTATCCTTCAACAGCTCTGGAACTTTCTCGATGTTTATGACCTTGGCATCGCCTCAGCACCCGATGGCACTTTGAAATTCAAAATCGGCCTGGTCCGCATCCCGGACGTTTCGTTCATTTCCTGGGAACGAATTCCCAACCAGGAGATGCCAGAGGATCCGATCCCCGCCATCATCCCTGACCTCGCTATCGAGGTCATCAGCAAAGGCAATACTCGCCAGGAAATGGACCGGAAGTTGCGGGAGTACTTCAAGGCCGGCGTACGACTTGCCTGGTTGATTTACCCGAACAGCCTAACCGCCGAAGTATACACCTCGCCTCGGAAGATACAGATTATCAAGAAAGATGGCGTGCTCGATGGCGGCGAGATCTTGCCGGGCTTTAGCCTTACGCTCAAGAGTCTCTTTGAGCGGGCCACCCGACGGCGTACGAACGGCCACGGCAAACGAAAAAAGAACCAACCTTGAAATCGCAAAAGACGGCGGAGAAGGAAGAGAGATACACCTGAGGACGATTTGCGACTTTAACGCTCATTGTTGGAATGGCCAGCTCTTCAATTGTGGCCGATCTCTTTGTCGATAAGGTTGCCCTCGTCTTGCGACAACGTTGCGTGCAATGCCCCAATCCTTCCAAATCTCGCGGGGGCCTCGATGTCACCTCAATGACTAAAAGAAATGGATCGACGGTGGCGCGGTTTGGCGGGGAGACATACGGCGAGAGTGATGAGTGGTCATATAAAGCGGCCAAGAATCCCACTTACTGCTATGATTTGCACGCGACCGTGCTACACTTGCTCGGCATAGACCATGAGAAGCTGACATTTCGTCACAATGGCATTGACCGCCGGCTTACGGATGTGCATGGAAAGGTGATTGAGGAAGTTCTGAGTTAGTCTGCGAATCCGCAGTTTCGATCGCCCCGCCCCAGATTGCCTTGCGCCCGCCACTTTTGTACACGCACCCACACCATCCCCCCTGGATTCATTGCCTTGGGCTTGCAACCGATACACACGCACCATGCCCAACGGTAGTCATTCGCCAACCGCTGCATTGACGGCTGAACCTCTCCATGCGCTGTGGCCCTTAGAGGACGATCAGTCTGGCTCCAAATCCCGTTCCTGAGTACTATCTGGGGCCAATTCTAACGTTGCCGAAGAGCGGTGATCCCGGGCCTTTGTATCGGTGGGAGGGCTTATCTCGTGACTGTGATGAAATTGTTCGTTCTCGTGGTCTCGATTCTTAGTACCAAACACGGGATAAACCGAGGTGGATATGACTCCATCAAAATGGGTATGACGGAAAACCAGGTCATCGCGACATTGATCGCTTCCCCTGGAGATTATCGTTTGGTGCCCGACAAAAAGGATCAGATCCAGGACTTACAGTGGGGCGTATTCATCTTAGGGAAAGGTTTTAGTGGTCCTGATTCGCGATCGTGGATAAGTGATTTTGGAGAAATCTATGTTCGTCTTAGCGACGACGGCAAGGTAACTGCAAAAATGATGGTTCCCTCACCCTTAGGGGGCTTCTCGCCTTATTTCCGGTTCTTGCCTTGGGCCTATATGAGTCTTAGAGCGCTCCAGGTGCTCCCCGACAAGGAGCGAAACTAACGCGGTGTTGGAACTTCCTTTCCCCAGCTAAGAAGTGGTCCATGCGTTCACTCATTCTCGTCGTTTCTATTCTTGTGCTTCCTGTCTCCGGCTGCTCCCTCTTCATCGCCAACACCGGCAAAGACCTCACCCTGATTGGCTCTAATGAGGATGCTCATATTGAGCTAGGCAAGCCTGTCGCAAGTGGCACTGATAAGGCTTTGGAGTTTGAAGACTTTAGCTACCACTCCAAGGTCTATCGGGAGGAAGAAGTCGGATCTGCCTCAATAAGTCTAGGCATGACGTTTGGCCTTGGTGAGGTAATTCTATTTCCGGCCGCCCTCGCACACTTGGGCAAAGCCCTCATCCTTGGCGAAAAGGTTAGGCTCTATTACGACGAGAGGGGCCTCGTCAAAATGTGTCGGCTTAATGGGGAGTTTCTTTATGGGCATGGCCTATGTCAACCTAAACCAGAGTTGAACTCGCGGGACTTGCCCCCCGTCGTGTTGGATTTGATGTTCACTTTGATCTCTTGACCTCTCGCGATTTTTGGCGATCAAGTCCCCAAGGTCTGCAGCAAGCCCTCCTTGCTCTAGCCCCATTTTCCATTTCTTATTACCATGCCAGGGCAGAATTACCCATTTCAAGGGACGTCGTCCATGCTTCACATTTCCGCCACTGTGTCCTTGGCCTTCGTGAGTTTAGGCACTACCGAAGTTGACCTTGCCAATAAGCTGCGCCTTGAATTGTCCCGCTTCCCTTCCTTCGAAGTCGCGGATCGATGCGTCAAGTTTGGCAAAGCTCACCAAGAATGGGTGCTCTATGGAAAGAACGTACTTCCTCACTGCGAAGGCTATGGGCGTTGGTTGGAAGAGGCCGAGGCCTACACCAAGCTGTGGTTGTGGCTCAGATACGTGCAAAATCGCTCTATAAGCGTAAATCGCCGCCTAGAGGCGCTCGAACGATTTGAGGAATTGCTCGGTCCCCAAGACTGGATCCTCGGGCGCATGCCCCTTCCGCCTCTTAGCCATTTTCAGGACAGCGCCCCGTCTGAAGCCATAATTGAGGAGTTCAAGAAGAACATCACGGCTCTTGAACCATTTATTCCCAAGGTGGAGGCAATTATCAGGGCAATCTGGGTCCTAAAGGCCGGGGAAGCTGTTGGCCAAATAACGGCCAATGTGGTTCCAAAGATGGCTCAGTTGTCGCCTTTCACCAAAGAACAAATAGCGGCCAGGCTGTTCTTGAGAAAAGGTATGACGGAAAGACAAGTAAATTCCCTAATCGGCCGATCTGAGGGCGGGTTTGGCGGGAATGGCGGATTTTTCCATCACAGCTACTCAAAAGCAAATGTCACAATTGTTTTCAAGGCGAGAAAAGTTCAAAGCTGGCATTTTGCCAAATAGGACCGACACGAAGGGCCAGCCGCGACTGTCAAAATGCCACTTCCCGCTAGGATTTGCCCTCTCCATGCTACACTTGCTCGGTATCGATTACCGCTCATGCTCCTTTATCGAATGTGAACGGTGGAGATCCTAAGGTGACCGCGACCGGCGTACATTCTGTTGATTTACCCGGTCCCAAGCGCCGTTGGCATGACCATCCCGATTCGCCCTACTATCAAACGCTCACCGAGACCGTGGCACAGATTCAAAAGAGCACGTGCGCCACGATTGCCGTCGTTGTACACGCTCAATCAGGCTCGTATCGCGACATTGACTATCTGTGCGGCGCCGGGTTGGCCTGGCTGGCCTTGTGCTTCCTCGTTTTCATTCCGGCCGAAGTCCACGATTGGAATCTGCCCATCTATACCGCCCTTCTTTTCCTGGTCGGCATGTGGGTCTGTTCGCGCACGCGGCTGCGGCGTTGGTTGACGAGCCGAAAACGCCGCCGCCGGCAGGTCAAGCGCGCGGCGGAGGCGGCTTTCGTCGAAGAGGGCGTGTACCACGCGCCTGAGGGCCGAGGTCTGCTCATCTATTGGTCCCGGTTTGAACAGAGCATTGAAGTGGTCGCGGACACCGGCATTTTGACCACCTTGCCGGCCGAGCCCTGGCATCGACTGTTGTTTCACCTTCGCCGTGTGCCTTTTCACGAACAGCCCGGCCAGCATTTTCTAGAACAGCTTCACCACGTCGGCAAAATGTTGGCGAAGCATCTGCCCGCGCCTCCCGAACAACCCGACCTTCTTCCGATGAAACCGGGAGGCAGCGCATGATGTCCTCCTTGTGGCGAAAAGCGGTCCACTTCATCCTCGTCGTTTGTTGGCTGCTCGTGGTCATCGCGCCGGTTTGGGCCAGGGCAGGCGGCGGCCATTCCTATTCCGGAGGCCACAGCAGCGGGGGCGGCGGGCATAGTGGTGGGGGTGGAGGAGGAGATGGCGGCGACATCTTTGATTTACTCATCTTGCTCTTTCGACTCGTGGAACTAAACATCGCCTACCCGGCCATCGGCATCCCGATCGATCTGCTCATCGTCGGCGCGGTGCTGTGGTTCATTTATTTCAACCAAAACAGCGCCTGGACAACCGGCTATTCGTCGCGGCGCTTGACCCCCATCTCCGCCAGCCAAGCGCAAACGCTCGACGAGGAAATCGACGGCCTACGCAAACACGATCCCAGTTTCTCGCCCATCCTGTTTGCCGACTTCGCGTACGCCCTCTATGCGAAAGTGCAAGAAGCGCGCGGCAACAAGACCCTTGAAAACTTGACCCCATACCTCTATCCGAAAGTTCTTGAGCAACTGCAGCAGCAGAGCGCGGATGTGAAGAATGTCTCCGGCATCATTGTCGGCGCTTTCCACATTCGCCGTATCAGCGACTCGACCCGGCCGATGATTTCCATCGAGGTCGAGTTGGAAACTAATTACACCGAAACGCGCAGCAACGGCGGTTCAACGACTTGGTACAACGAAGAAGGATGGACTTTCCTCCGCAAGCGTGACGTCCTTTCCCGCCCGCCGGACCAGATCACGGCCATTCACTGTCCTAAGTGCGGCGGCGCGCTCGAACAGAAGCTCGACGGCACGTGCGTGCATTGCGGCGCCAAAGTGACCGGCGGCGATTTTGATTGGTTCGTGGGCCGCATCGAGGTCGACAAGCATGAGAATCGTGGCCCGCTGTTGACTGCCGATGTCCCCGAGGTAGGCACTGATTGGCCAACGATTTACCAGCCTGATTTCGCCGCCAAACGTCAGCGCTTCCTCGCGCTCAATACGGATTTCTCTTGGCCGAAGATGCACGAACGCGTTCAATTCACTTTCCTGCAAGTGCAAGCGGCCTGGACCGAGCAGAAGTGGGAAAAAGCAAGGCCCTTTGTCAGCGATAGCCTATTCCAAATGGAGCTGTACTGGATCACGGAATATCATCGCCAGCATCTTCGCAATGTCCTGAAAGACATCCGTATTCAAAAGATCGATCCTGTGAAAGTAACGCTCGACGCCTTTCACGACACGCTAACCTTCCGCATCTACGCCAGCATGATCGATTTCACAGCTGATGAGCAAAGCAAAGTGGTGTGCGGCAACAAGAACTACCGGCGGGAGTTCTCGGAATATTGGACGTTCATTCGCAAAAGAGGCGCAAAGCCAAACGACAAAGGCAACACGAACTGCCCGAACTGCGGGGCCGCTCTCAAGGTCAACATGGCCGGCTTGTGCGAATACTGTCAGGGCAAGATTACCAATGGCGATTTCGACTGGGTGCTTAGTCGGATCGAGCAAGATGAGTCGTATGGCGGCTAATTAACACGGTGGCGCTCTTCCTCAACGAAAAATCTTCCAGACAAAACCTCTGACACTTTACTCAGGGAATCAATGCCTGTAAGGTCATGAGTGCAATGGACCCCTTCAGGGCCTGTCTCATGACTTCTCTGCTCTGGCTTTTGGTAGTTCTAGTTCCTCCGCTGGCCGTATTGATCCAGTCTTGGCTCATTTTGGGCCGGACCCGGACGATCCAGATCTTTTGCGGCATACTCACAGCACTGTTGCTCGTTTGGTTTTCGGTCGCTTGGTTTCAGACCGATGAATACAGCCCGGAATCAAACCGTTCCGTTACTTCGGAGACGTGCTTTAAATGTCACTCGGCTCATTACGCCAGTTGGCATCAAAGCTATCACCGGTCCATGACGCGCGAAGCGACATCGGAAAACGTCAAAGGAGATTTCCAGGATGCGACGCTCACGATTCAGGGCGTGACTTCTCGGATGACCCGCGAAGGCGATCTGTTCTACATGGAGACCGCCGACCATTCCTGGGCCGATAGCATAGCCGCGTCGGGGAAGCCGCCCGAGGACTGGGGCGTCCCGCGGCTCAAGAAATACAAAGTGGATCGGCTCGTCGGGTCCCACTGGTTCCAGGAGTTCATGCACAAGGAACCGAATGGCCGATATGTGCGCCTGCCGTTGTCTTACCATATCGTCGAAAAGCGCTGGATACACACCAACGGCGCCTTCCTAGCTCCCGACACCGACGATTTCTGGAACAAGAGCAAAGGGGCCTGGAACGAGTCGTGCCTTTTCTGCCACAACACCAAACCCAGCAAACGGCCGCAAATCAATCCTCTGGCGAAATCACATGACCCCTTGAGCTACGACTCGCAGGTTGCGGAACTTGGCATCGCTTGCGAAGCCTGCCATGGCCCCGGCGGCCCTCATGAAAGTGCCAACCAAGACCCGTTCCGGCGCTTCTCACTGCGCGGGCATGGTGATAGCGACCATACGATTGTGAATCCCCGTCGCCTGCCGGTGGCTTTGGCCGATTCCGTCTGCGCCCATTGCCATGCGGGCCATGTGCCCCGGCCGGAATCGTGGGATCTGAAGACCATGGCCGACCCTTTCAACGCGGGGGAAAACCTGTCCCGCGTCTATTCCGTCTTCTGGTCCGAGGCGGAACAGCGACTGCTCTCTCGGGGCGCGCGATCCGATCCGAGGACTCGGCTTCGTCCCGATAGCCAGGATGGCCGATTTTGGGGCGATGGCACGCCGTTGACGACCGCCGTCGAGTATCAAGGCATGGCTCTGTCGGCCTGTTATCAGAATGGGCACGGCGAAATGAAATGTCTCAGTTGCCATTCCATGCACCAGGGCAATCCGAACTTTCAGCTAAGCTCGCGCATGGAGACGAATGAGGCCTGCTATCAATGCCACGGCAGCTTTCGTGAGCGCTTAGTCGAACATACTCACCATGCGGCCAATTCGTCTGGAAGTCTCTGCTACAACTGTCACATGCCTTACCAGGTGTACTCTCTGTTGACTACCCATCGGTCACACCGCATCTCGATACCGCAAGTCAAAGACAGCCTGGGGACGGGTAAGCCGCATGCCTGCAACCTCTGCCACCTGGATGAGTCGCTCGGCTGGACGCAGGAACAACTAGGAAGGTGGTATAACACGCCGCCGGAACCGCTAAGCGATGAGGACCACCTTTATTCATCGGCCCTGCTCCATTTATGCCAGAGCGACGCGCGCAGTCGGGCCGTTGTCGCCGGCGCTTTTTCTTGGGCGCCCGCTCAACAGGCATCGGGGACCGACTGGTTTGGTCCCCTCTTGGCGACGATTATCGACAGGGATCGTTATCCGGCCGTTCGTTACCTGGCCCATCGAGGCCTACGATCAATCTATGGCCAGAAAGTCGAGACCTACAACTACCTGGCAAGCCCCGATGAACGCCACGCCGCGCTGAAGACGATGGAAAAGGAATGGTCAGGCCGCATTAAGTCATCGGACCGAATACATCCTTACGTTCCTCTGGATTCCGAAGGTCAACCGGAAGGAGTCGTTTTGGAACGCCTTCTTCGCAAACGGAACGATCCCGATGTCATTATCAACGAATGACCAAGTGGAGGCATTACGCCAGCGGCTGGCGCGCCGTCATCATTTGCTTGGCTGGTTAGGGTTGCTGGTATTTTTGAGCATGGGGGTGTTTTTGGAGGGCTTGCACGGTTTCAAGGTCGGCTTCTATCTTGACCTTGGCAACCGGATTCGACGCGAAATGTGGACGCTAGCCCACGCGCATGGCACTTTGCTGTCCCTGGTAAACATCGCCTTTGCGGCAGGCCTGCCTCAGTTTGGCTCGTGGACTATCGGACGCTTACGCCTGGCATCTTTCTTCTTGATCGACGCAGCATTCCTGATTCCAGTAGGCTTCTTCCTGGGCGGAGTTGGCCCCAGTGAAGGAGATCCAGGTATTGGGATCCTCTTGGTTCCGTTCGGCGCGGTGTTGCTCTTCGTGGCGGTGGGATTGGTGCTCTGGAGCGCACACAAAGCAAGAAATGATCAAACGAATTAGGGGAAAAAGCCATCCGGCACGGTGTACCACCTCTCCCATGGCCAGCGCGAACCGGATGGCTTAGACTCGCTTTCGGTCAACTACTATCGCAACTGCTGGGCCAATTCCTTTTTTTTCACTTGTTCCCCCTGCTCTTTCACTTCGTAATCCTTTGAAATCAAATAGGTTTACGCGATTATAATTATCGTCGAAATGTTCGTTGGACGACCTTTTTCATTCGAGATTTCGCCCAAAAGCCAAGCGAGGGCTGCTTAAAAGATGGGCGGGACCTTTCGAATGAGTAATGGAACTGAGATTATTTAAGGATCCTCTGTGCGTTCACCTCCCTGAATCAGCGCGCATATTTCGTTTCAATCGATTTTCTCTCCATTCCGCTGAGCCGGCCTTCCGAATGATAATCAACATGCCCGTTTGACTCCTTTGGAAAAAGCCTCTACCATTTCAAAGGAGCCGGCCTCAAGGTTTGCCTAGCCTAGCGGGGATTGCGTGATTTTACTCCTTCCATCCTCCTGTAGCCTATCTTCTTGCTGCGGCTGTCGTCAGGCGGCAGCTCGGCAGGAACTCACGCCTTGATGTCGTGATTTCCGGCTCGTTCGCGGCCGCCCTACCTTTCTTCACTGCCTCTTCTCACTCTCCAAACTATCGCTCTGCCGTGCGCGGCTTGAGGAGCACTAATGGCCACCGATACTCGCTTGAAGGAAGCCCTGCCTGAAATCACCGACGCGATCGTCGCCACCTATACCGAGTGCAGTCGCACAAGCCACCTGGGCCACAAACCGTTGCCCAGCCGCGAGGCGGTGGACGAGATCCTCACTGACTTGCTCGACATCCTCTACCCCGGCTACTGGCGGCGACAGAATTTGCACCTAGGCAACGTCGAGTATCACGTCGGCGACTTGATCGACGGCTTGCATGACAAGCTCACGGTACAAATCGCCCGCGCCCTCCGCCACGATTGCGAGCCCGATGCCGTTGCGGGGGACATCGAGGCGGAAGCTCAGCGCATGACGCTGGATCTGCTGGCCCGGCTACCGGGTCTACGCCTGCTCTTGGAACAGGATGTCACGGCCGCGTACGAGGGGGACCCGGCGGCGCGCGGCTTCCATGAAATCATCTTTTGCTATCCGGGGCTCGAAGCCGTCACGGTCTATCGCATCGCCCATGAATTGTGGGGCATCGGCGTGCCGCTGATCCCGCGCATGATGACCGAGTACGCCCACTCCAAAACCGGCATCGACATCCACCCCGGCGCCCGCATCGGCACGGGCTTCTTCATCGACCACGGAACCGGCGTCGTCATCGGCGAGACCTGCGACATCGGCGCTAACGTCAAGCTCTATCAAGGCGTGACGCTCGGCGCCTTGTCCTTCCCGCGCGACGCCGCCGGCAACATCATCCGCGGCAAGAAACGCCATCCGACCCTGGAAGACGAAGTGGTCGTCTACGCCAACGCCACCATTCTGGGCGCCGAATCAACCATCGGCCATCACGCCGTCATCGGCTCCAACGTCTGGCTAACGCACGGCGTCGCCCCGTACACGGTCGTGTCGCTGGAGAAGCCATCGCTGCGAATTCGCAATCCGGTCACGGAGGAGTTGGGGCCGAATTATCAGATATGAGAGGGGTTGTTTGACCGACCACACCGAGGCCGGGCAGCGAGAGCCTGGCGGGTTCGGGGACGGTGGAAGTGTCATCGTTGGATGAGGCGACAGCGGGCGATATAATCAAGGCATCTGTTCATGCTATTGACCTGGGAGGCTATGCGATGTCAATCACGATTGATGCCACTTACGAAGACGGCGTACTCAAGCCGGCGCAGCCGCTGCCTCTGAAGGAGCATGAACAGGTGAAGGTCACAATCGAGCCGAAAACCAGCGTGGCCAGACAAACGGCGGGCATGATCCCCTGGACTGGCGATACGGAAACGCTCGACCGCCTCATTAACGACCCGGAATTCGGCATCCTGGAGTCGCCATGACCTTTGACGATCTGCAGACTGGCGACACGGTATTTGTTGACGCCAACACCTTCATTTATCACTTCACCAACCATGCCAAGTACGGGGCGGCCTGCACCCGACTTCTGGAGCGGATAGAACTCAAAGAACTCATCGGTTTCACGGCGTCGAACTGTTTGGCAGACGTGGCGCATCGACTCATGACCATCGAGGCCATGGGTCGAATGGGTTGGCCGCTAACCGCCCTGGCGGCGCGATTGAAAAAGCACCACGCGGAGATCCCCAAGCTATCGCTTTATCAACAAGCCACGGCGAAGGTCGGGCAACTCGGTATTCAGATCCTGGCCATTTCCGAGCAACTCGTGCTGGCCGCGACCGGCTTCAGTCAACAATTCGAGTTATTGACCGACGACGCGCTCATCGTTGCCGTCATGCGCCAACAGGGCCTCACCAAGATCGCCAGCGAAGATGCTGATTTCGACCGCGTGGCGGGAGTGACGCGCTACGGGCCGGGGTGAAGAAACAAGCCAGGCCAAGGCGTTCGGTGCTCCGCCTTGGCCTTGTTTTCGGGCCTCACGCTTCTAGCCCAGCCGTCGCTTGTGCCAACCGTAACCCGCCAGGCCGGCGAGGCCGAGGGCGAGCAGCGACAGGCTGGCGGGTTCGGGGAGGGCCTGTTGACATCCATTGGTTTGACGTGGATTTGCCTTGTATAATCATCCGCATGGGGCGAATAGCCTTGGCCTTCTGGAGATAAGTGAATGTCGATAACCGTGCAAGCAACCTACGAAAATGGGGCCCTCAAACTTGCGGAGCCCTTGCCTCTCAATGAGCATGACAAGGTCACCGTCACCATCCACGCCGATAAAAGCTGGGTGCAAGAAACCTACGGAAACCTCGGCTGGAAAGGAAGTGTGGAGGACGCGGAAAAATTCGCCCTCGATCCCGACTTGGAATATGATCAGTAGGAGGCGCTTTGATTCTCCCCGATCTTTCCTCCGGCGCCTCGGTGTTCATCGATGCCAACATTTGGACTTATCATTTCCAGCCGCATCCCCTTCTTGGCCAAGCCTGTTCTGACTTCTTGCAAAGAATCGAGAACCAAGATTTAGTCGGCTACACATCAACACATGTCGTTGCAGAGACCAGCCACCGGTTGATGACCATTGAAGCATGCACGAAGTTTGGATGGCCTTTTGCTGGAATTGCCAGCCGCTTGCGCCGCCACTCATCTCAAATCCAGCAATTGACAACGTTTCGCCAAGATATTGACAACATTCTAAAGGGCCGAGTTCAGCTGATTGGCATTACCGCACCCATACTTTCATCGGCTGCAGCGCTCAGCCAACAACTCAACTTGCTAACGAACGATGCTCTCATTGTCGCTGCCATGCATGCTAATGGCCTAACCAACCTTGCCAGCCACGATGCCGATTTCGACCGCGTGCCCGGGTTAACGCGCTATGGGCCAGGATAAGGAGCGTGGCTTACGATTCCAATCGTGACAGGTGCTGTCACGATGGAATCGTGACCCATGTGAGGCCAAGGCGGTCGGTGCTCCGCCTAGGCGTGGTTTGGGGCCTCACGCTTCTAGCCCAGCCGTCGCTTGCGCCAACCGTAACCCGCCAGGCCGGCGAGACCGAGGGTGAGCAGCGACAGGCTGGCGGGTTCGGGGACGGAGCTTACCAGAGGTGTTTCGCCTACGGTTACAGGGTCAAGCAGTTCTACGCTTGTCGTACCGGTAGGATTGGTGTGTTCGATGGATATAGTAAAACTTATGCCGCTTATTACGTCAATAATCCTTGCAAATCCGCTGGTTACCTCGACAGTGGTGCCTGACCCAGAAAAAACTTTTCTAAAGGGGCCAGCTTGGTCAATAATGCCGAAGTCAAGCGGCAGCCCCTGGGAGCCAAGGATCTCGCTGCCACCTTGGATTGAATAAACAACCACATCCCCAGGCGCTACCACGCCTTGAATTGTAAACTGCTCTTCAGGAGTAAGAAAAGTTCGTACGGGGAGAGGGGTAACCAAGAAAGGAAATTCTGCTCCAGCACCTGAGCTCACCTGTAAAAGGTAGGTGTTGCTGCCCTCATTGGGGATTTGAAATCCAGTCACAGACAAGTTCGCACCGAAGGAAAGGACAGAAACCGCATCGGATACCGTCGTGCCGGTGTTAAACAACTGGACGGAAACGCCGCTTGGTTCAGGTAGAGTTAAAGTCTGAATCCCCGGCACGCCATTGATATTTGCGTTATTAATCGTGCCGATGTAACCGGCCTGAGCAGGGTATGGGCGGGCAAAAACACCAAGGAGCAGGAGGGCGAAACAGTAAGCCGCCTTGTAACTGGGTGGAGTCATTGATGACCTTCCTCTCAAGTAAGTCGGACACGCACGCACCCCGAACGCCGGGGCGGGCAAAGGGATTATCTTGGGCACCTGAGGTTGTCAGTCCTTCATGAGCGGTCGAGCCGCTTGATCCGGATCCGCACGCCAAATCAAGAGTTTGGAACGACGGGACGGATCCTCGCCCACGCCTCCCGCGGCAACGAGGGCGTTGCCGTCGGGGCTGAATATCAAAGCGCGGATCGGCCACATATCGGTTTCAAGAGTCAGGATTTGTCGACCAGCCGACACCGCGGCGCAATCTGAATTGACACCGAAATCCCCTTTCCAGCTTCGCTTTTTCTTTCACTTCTTCTTTTTGCCTGGGGCGTTCTCATCCATATAAAGCTGGGTCTTCGACTTCAAATCCTTATTAATGCTCTCCTGTAGCTTCTCCGCTTTGGTCTTCGTCTTCATCACCGGCTCCACGATTTCTGTGATGATCTTGTTGAACGCTTTCGTGTCATTTCCAACCTTGTCTACGCGATCCTGGAGGTCCTTCTCCTTCTTGTCGAGATTCCGTTTGGCCTTGTCCGCGTCCGCTTGCGCTTGCGCCTTCTTGTTCCGGTACTCTTCCTTGAGCTCCAGGTGTTCCCGCGCCGTGCACTGGTCATAGGGGAAACCATTGGGGCAGATGTAATCAGAGAAGTCGCTGGCATTTCTGATTTGCTCTTCGACCGTTTGCTGCTCGGCTGCGCGCGCCGGGTTCTGGAGCTCGATATTGAGTTTTCTGGCCAGATCATCGAGTTTTTGCTTTACTTGGCGGAGCGGCGCCAATTCATTGGCCTCTTCTAAGCGCTCGAGCCGCTTGATCCGGGTCGGCGCGCCAGATTAGTAGTTTTGAAGGATGCTCCGCATCGTTCGCCCATCCCCCCGCCGCGGCCAAGTCGTTGCCGTCGGGGCTGAAGGTCAATGCCCACAATGGCAAAATATCAGAGTCAAGAGTCAGAATTTCCTGGCTGGTGGCGACGGACCAAAGAATGATCTTGCCTTCTTTGCCGCCACCACTGGCCAGAGTTTTGCCATCGGTCGAGAAAGCTAGGAGAAGACCGGCCATGTTCTCATGGCATACCAACGTATTCTTCTCAACTTGACCTGCCAAATCCCACAGCTTGACCGTGGCGCCGAAGCCCACCGCCAAGAGAGAGCCGTCAGGTGAAAAAGCCAAGGAACTGATGTGATCCACAAGTTGGGAGCGAAGACTGGCAATCTTGGCCCCCGTTTCCACGTTCCACAAACCGACAGCACTTTGATCGCTAACACCCGCCACGACCTTCCCATCTGGGGAGAACGCCGGTCTACATCCTTGCCAATCCGTCGAGAACAGATTCTCGCGACGGCCTGACGCGACGTTCCAGACTCCCAGGCCTTTGTCCAAGGCGACAGCCAGGTGCTTGCCATCCGGTGAAAACGATGCTCCTCTTACGGAAGCCGCCGCACCTTCTAGCACCCTGTCCGGTTTGTTAGTCTCCAGATTCCACAGTTGGATGGTTTCGTCGATCCTACACAGGGCCAGCAAACGCTCGGTCGGCGAACTGGCAATAGTCCCGATCTCGCCCAAGGGAATCGGCAGCTTGCTTCTGAGCCGGCCTGTGCCCATCTCCCAAAACTCCACATCGCCTTTCACATTGTGTGTTACCAATAGTTGGCCATCAGAGGTGAAGGCCGCATGACCTGGGTTCGCCGCCGGCAATGACAGGGGATTCTTCTCGCGGAAGCGCGCCGGTTGCCAGACCTTGATGCTCTGATCGTGACCGCACGACGTTAGCCAATTGCCATCCGGAGAATAAGCCAGGCACCAGACTCGACTGCGATGACCACGAAGCGTCATTTCTTCTACATTGGAGGCCAAGTCCCAAATCCGAATGACGGCGTCGTCACCACCGGAAGCCAACGTGCGGTCATCCTGCGAAAACGCCACGGTTTGCACGGCAGCCCCATGCACTAGGTCTGGCAAGCTTCGCCCCGTGTCCGTCTCCCAGCGGCGGATGATGCCATCCTCTGCCGCCGCCGCAATGATGCGACTATCATGGCTATATTTCACGTTTAGGACGGCCTTGCCGGTTACATTGAAAACGTGTCGAGAAGCATGCGATTTAGAATCCCAAAGGAGGACGCGATCGCCATCGGCCGTGCACCAGCTGGTGCCGTCCGGTGCAAAGGCGACAAATTGTCCGGTGGCTTCTTGCGGCAACGTCGTTACAGGTTGATAGGTGCCGACTGACCAATATTTGACCGTCCTGTCACTCGCACTGGAAGCAAGGATGGACTCATCCGGCGAAAAAGCGACGCACACTACGGTTTTGTCATCATGCGCCTTAAACTCTTTCAAGGCTTCTCTTGTGGCGACATCCCAGATTTTGACTATTCCCTGGTCGCAAGCCGTGGCCAGCAGTTTTCCCGAAGGAGAATAGGCCATCCAATTGACTTCAGTCGGATGTTCTAAACACTTTGGCCGCTTTTCACCTGTCGCCGAATCCCAGAAACAAACTTTGCCGTCCATGCCCGCGCTGGCGAGGGTATGGCCGTCCGGAGCAAAGGCAAGGCAGTAAACTTCCCCGAGGTGTCCCCGGAGTGTTCGTTCGGGATGTGGAGTGGTCCGGCCAAGCCTTTGTAGAAGACGCCACTCGAAGCCGCGCAGGTCCGTTTGCTCGGGGTCGGGTCGTTGCCGATCCAGAAATGCGAGCATGCCCTCGTGATCGTGGGCTTGCCATGCACGGAAAGCCTGGGCCATATGGGCGACATAAAGATGCTGGCGGATTTCCTCAGTCGTTTTCTGAGCCCGATCCCGTTGCCGGCCGGCTTCATCGCGCCCCCGGACAACCTCAGCATGCTTTCCGGCAATCAAATACGTGCTGACGCCCAATCCCACGACCGACAAGAGGAGAATGATTAGGGCGGCTCCCACAAGCGGCTGATGACGCCAGCCCCATTTGTTCAGCCGGTTGATCACCGAAGGAGGCCGCGCGTGCACAGGCTTGCCTTCTTGCCAGCGTTCCAAATCTCTTGCCAGCGCTTCGGCGGATTCGTACCGGCGGTCGGGGTTTTTCTCCAAGCATTTGAGGCAGATGCTCTCCAGGTCGCGGTCGACTAGCGGATTCACGGTGCGCGGCGCGGGGGGCTCGTGAGTGCGAACCTGCTCTAGCGTGTCCAGCACGTTGCCGCCCTGGAATGGCGGGCGGCCGGTTAGCAGGGTGTAGAGGATGGCGCCCAGGCTGTAGATGTCGGCCGCGGTGGTTAGGGGGCGGGCGCGAGACGTGAACTCGGCTTGTTCGGGGGCCATGTAGGTGGGCGTTCCCACGATGGCCCCGGTGTTCGTTAGATGGCTGTCCAGTTCTATCCCACGAGCCAGGCCGAAGTCCGCGATGTAGGGGGTGAGATCGGCGAGCGGGGGGCGTGAGCCCCCTGATGACTCGGAAGTATCAGGGGGCTTACGCCCCCCGCTCGCCAAGAGGATGTTGGACGGCTTAAGGTCGCGATGCAGGATGCCGCGCTGGTGGGCGTGGTGGACGGCGCGGGCCAGCGTAATCATGAGACTGGCAATTGTGGATTTCCGATTGTTGATCTCAGTTTGTGTGGGCGTCTGTGTGGCCGGGGCTGAGGTACTCCGAAGCCCCGGGGACGGCGAGACACGCTCATCCGGGGCTTCGGAGTACCTCAGCCCCGGCCACCCTTCGGAGTACCTCAGCCCCGGCCACCCTTTGGAGTATCTCAGCCCCGGCCACCCTTTGTTGTTCGTTTTGGAGTCGGCAAGGGGCAAACGAAAGTCTTCCAGGCGCTCGGCCAGGTTGCGGCCTTCGACCAGCTTCATCGTGTAAAACGGTTGGCCGTTGACTTCGCCGACTTCGTGGATGGGCACGATATGCGGATGGTCGAGCTTGGCGGCAGTGCGGGCTTCGTTTTGAAAACGCCGCACGTGCTCGCGGGTGGCCAACCAGCCGGCGCGGATCATCTTGAGGGCGACGAGGCGGTCGAGCTTGGTGTCCCGGGCCTTGTAGACGACGCCCATGCCGCCCTGGCCGAGCACTTCGAGCAGCTCGTAATCGCCGGGGAAAGGAGGCAGCGGGGCGTCCAGGTCGAGCAGGGAGCAAAGATCCGGCGGCTGGGCCGGGCGAATCGGGGCGGTCAGGCGGTCGAGGCGATCCAGCTCGGTGAAGAATTCGGTCAGCTCGGTTTCGAGGTCCGGGTGGCCGGCGAGGAGTTCGCGGCGATCCCCCGCCTGGCCGGCATCGGCGGCGGCGAGGTAGTCGCCGAGGATTTCATCCAGATGTTGTTCACGCTCCATTGCGGCGAACATTGGTGACTCGCAAATGGATCACGAAAACACGAAACACGAAAGAATGCAAGAAGGCAGAATCTTCGTTATCCGTTATGCTTTTCGTATTTTCGTGCTTTCGTGATTCATTCTCCTGGTGAATCGGGCATAAGCTCCCGTAGGCGTTTCAGGCCGCGGCGTAAGAGGCCCGCGACGGCGGCAGTGCTTTTGTCCATGAGGGCGCTGATGGCCGGGACCTTGTGGCCTTGCAGGTGGCGCAGTTCAAGAGCGAGTCGTTGATCGTCCGGCAACTGGGCCAAGGCGTCGGCCAGCTTTAGCAGCTGTTCTTGCCTCGCCGCGTGTTCACTGGGCGATGAACCGGCGGCGGCGAGCCAAGCTTCCAGGCGGGCCGAGGACTCCTCCAGGCCGGCTTGCAACGAGCGTTCCAGGCCAATCTGCTGCCGGCCGAACTTGCGGACCGCGTCGGCCAGGTTGTGGGCCAAGATCTTGCGCAGCCAGGCTTCCCACTCGGCCGGGCTGGCGCCGTGATACTGATCACGGTGGGCGTGGGCTTTCAGCAGCGTTTCCTGAACGATGTCCGAGGGATCAAGTTTGCCCTGAAGCCGCGGGTCCAACTGCAAGCGCGCAAGCAACAACAGGAACGCGCGGTGGCGTTCGAGCGAGTTGCTATCGCCATCAAGATTCTGAGTCATGCAACCAGTTTAAGATAAGGACGCCGAAAAAGGAAAACTCGACCGCGCGGGGAAGGAGATTTTTTGGACAGCGGGTCTCCAAGTGAAAACAGGGACTCAGCGCTGGCCGCTCCCAAGGGGAGGTGTCCGGGGGTTGAAATGAAACGAATTCGGGGCGACTCCGACTTCCTGAGTATACCGGGGAAGGAGGGTGGTTCGGAAGCACCGTTGCGGTGGCTGGACCCGGTGGGCCAGGTGATGACCCTGTGGATCAGGTAACGACCCTCTGGAGCAACAAAATGGGCCTAGAGGGTGGGTCTGCCGGTAAGGGCGGTCGGCGCCTTTGGATGTCAGAAGGCCTCATGCTTTTGCAGCTGGACCCTCTGGATCACCACTTTGATCCTGAGGATCAGGTTCCGACCCTCTGGATCAGCGCCAATTGAGCAACAGGGTCGGAGGGTCGCCTTGAGACAAAAACGCCGGACAAGAATGGCTCTTACCCGGCGTCTTCGTTTGCGCTTTGGCGGTATGGCAACAGATTATTCGCCGTTTGCCGCGATGCTGATTTCCAGAGGCTTCACCCAACACTTGACATCGGCGTTGTAGTAGAGATAGGCCCGGCTGGCGGGGCCGTGGTACTCGCCGGGGACGCGGCATGTCAGGTCGATGGGCACCTCGATTTTTTGCTCGGGGGCCAGGTCGCGCCAGTAAAGGACCAGCTCCCGGCCGCGGATCTCGTAGAAGCTAACGACAGGCTTCGTGCCGTCGCTGGGGACGAGGACGTAGCGCTTGAGTTGTTCAAGGTTCTCCGGCAACGACAGACCGGCGGGCAGGCCAAGAATGGCGACGGCCATGCCCTGACCCTTGCCGCTGACGTTTTCGATCCGAGCGGTCAAGCGGACGGTTTCGCCTTCGTTGACCTTGGTCTTATCGAGCCGAGTTTCCAGCTTCACGGGCGCCTTGTCTGCGCTGGGCGGCGTCAAGGTCTGATACGACCAGCTCAAGCTGTACGGAAAGGCGTTTTTCCCGGTGATCTCAACCCGGACGTTATTCCTGCCAGGCTTGAGCCGTTTGTCGGCGTCGGGCACCTCGAGCGTCAAGGCGTCTTGAGCGCCGGCGGGGAAGGCCAGCTTGGCGACTTGTTCCTCGCCGACGTAGAGCCGGATTTCGCCGGCCTCGGCGGTCTTTTTGTTGGCCTTGGCAAACTGAATGAGAGCCTTGAGAGCCAGGATCGTCGATTGCGTGGAACCGAAACCGCCGTAGCCGCCGCGCTGTTGTCCGATCCATTTAACGGCCTTCTGAACGTTGAGGTTGTAATCCGGCCTGTTAGCCTTGAGCCAGGCGAGCGTGGACAGGCCGGTTGTCTCGATCTGCAGATCACGACCGCCGGAGCCGGTGATGCTGGTCTTTTCCGCGTCGAGATGGCCATCTTCCTTCTGGCTGCCGGCCAGCTTTTTCAGTATGGGATCTGCTTCCTCAAGACGGCCGCGATTGAGGAGGCTATTGGCGACCAAGGCCAGGAAATACGGGTCCTTCGACTGTTCGGCCTGCTCAACCAGAGCGTCCAGTTCCTTCGTGACATCGTCTTCTTTGCCGCTCTCGGTGAGCGCCCAGACGATATAGGCATTGGTAATGTTCTCAGGAGCTTGACCAAAGGAGTCGAGCGCCCGCGGATTGCGTTGGAAGCCGCCCTTGCCGTCTTTGCGGGAGAGCAGGTAGGTTTTGGTCCGTTCGAGCATCTTGCCGTCTACCGGGAAGACCTTGGCCATGTCGCGGAATTCGAGCAAGCCGTAAGCGGTCAGAGCCTCATGGGCGGGAGCCGTGCCGCCGAACCACTCGTAGCCTTCCTTGGCGTTTTTGCCCGAGTTAAGACATTCGAACGATAACAGCTTGTCATATCCGCGCGACAGCAAGTCGCGAGCGCGGGCTTCGAGTTCAGGCTTGGTTTGATCGCTTTCCTTCAGGTAATTAAGGATAAGCAGATTGGGATAGTTGCTGGTCGAAGTCTGCTCGAAGCAGCCGTTGGGTTCGCGGAGGAGACCTTCCAGGCCTTTTTGCAGGTCGGCCAGCGTCGAGGGATAGACATTGACCTGGCACTTGAGCGTGCCCTTGAGCCACTTCTCAGGCAAGGTCACCTTATTATTGGCACTGCCTTCCAGGAATTCGCTGATGACATTATTGATCGGGAAGCCTTCGGGCACGACGCGAAACGTGCGGACGATGCTATCCGCGCCGAGCGGGTCCGTCTTGCCGGTGACCTGAACCTCGACCTGGCCCTCGACAATGGTCGGCTCGAAGTGATATACCCGGCGGGCTCGCCCTTCGGCGTCGACTTTCAGTTGATCGTCGGACTTGCCAACAATCTTCAACCCCTGAGCGGCGACATTAATAGTCACGGACCGTTTCTCGGTGCTGTTGTTGGCAATGCTGATTGGAATGGCGATCTTGTCGGAGGAAGTCACCTCGATCGGAATCTTGGGCTCGACGACGAAAGGAAGCTTCGAGACGACCTCGCTGGTGACAGCGCCCAATCGGCCATCTGGCGTGTGGCCGAATGCGGTGAGCTGGAACGTGGTCACCGAGTCGCTTAGCTCAAACGATGCGGTCGCCTTGCCATCCGGCAGGATCAGAACGGGCTGCCAGTAGAGGGTCTCGGCAAAATCCGAACGCAGCGAAGTCTCCGAACCATGAATGTGCTGGTGGGCGTATTCACGAACGATGAACGGCAGAGCGGGCGCCTGGACAACCTGTTGTTGCAGCTCACCTAGGCCGAACGCCAAATCTCGATCCTCCAGGCGGATTTTATCCCGATTAGCTTTCTGATCCGCGGCCGGACCTCCGCCTGGTTTCTGGGCTTTGCCGTTCCCTAATACACGGCGCGGGGCCAATTCATTTTCCACGCCGCCGCGCCGTTCTCCAATCTCTTTAGCATTGGCGGCAACCTCTGCTTTGGCTTGCGCCTTGGCCGGTTCAAACCCGCCCAGCGCCTTGCGATCCTTGGCTTCCAGTTTGTCCCCGGCATCCCTCTTAAGTCCCAAATGCTCGGCGTTCTTGGCCTGGTCATCGAACTTGGCCCGGCCATCGAAGACGTCTTTGCGGCCTTGAGGCATATTGCCGGGACGTGCTCCTCCCTTACCTGCGGGTGCTGGAGGCATGCCCTTATCCAAAGGCATGGGACCGCCGCCGCCGAAAGCGCGGGGCAAACCCTCGTTTTGATCAAGTCCGCCGGCGATGTCCTTCTTTTCGAGTTTTGGCGCTCCGAAGAGGTCAAGCGCGTCTGCCGGATCGTCTTTCCAAGCTGCTATTGGCCCTTCGGGGGAAGCGTCAGGCCCCATAGCCACTTCCTCCATGGCCGTCTTCCCAGCTCTTTCGGCCTCCTTGGTAGCCATTAGATTGACAACCAGGAGAAACGCTCCGGCCAGGGCGGCCATAGCTCCGATCGGGACGGTTCGCACCACTCGCCGGAGAAGGCCGATAGCCAAAACGATGGTGCCCAAGGCCAGGAATGCGATGCCGACGTAAGGCAGGACGGAGCGCCCTCTGTCGATCCACTTTTGGAAATTCTGAAGCGTAACGGAAGCAGCCAGCGCTTCTTCGTCGCCGGTCGCGGCATTCAGGCGACTCTCGGCCTGAATCAAGTCCTCTTGCAGTTTTTCCTGCTTGGCCACGAACCCTTCTTGGAGCTTGCGATAGGGTTCCTCGGTCAAATTAACCGTTTTGGTCGCCGATTGCCCAATCGACACGAGCAATCGCTCGGCGTCTTCGGTATGGCTCTTGCGAAATTCAGTGGGGTTTTGCTCCGCAAAACGGCGCCAACCCTGAGTGCCGAGCAAGAGGTCGAGAGCCTGCTTAGCCTTGTCATGCGAGGTCAGTAAGAAGTCGGCGAATTCTAAATCCTCCGGCTTGCGGACTTCGCTGGCCAGGTAGAATTGCGTCGGCATCGTCTTGGCCGTCTTTTCATCGGCCATCGTAAGGACGTTCTTATCAACAACGGCGATCATCAGAATTGTCGGGGCGGCTTCGCCTTTCTCGTTGGTTCCCGCGAACGACAGATTCACTTTATCGCCGGGCATGTACTGCTTCTTGTCGGCGGTCACCTTGATGTCGAGCTTGTCGGCCGGTTGCCGATAGACAAGGCGTTCGGCCTTGGGAACGAGTTGCTTGTGCTGACCGTCGCCCGCTTGCTCCTCGAACACGGTGACGCGGCAGACGCCGCCGGCGGTGGAGGCCAGGTTTAGCAAAACCTCGGTCTCCTTATCCTTCTTGGCCTGTACTTCTTGATGGTCCAGCAGCCGACCCCGGCAATAGACGCCGACAAGCAAGGAGCGATCGGCCTTGGCACTGGTCAAGACGGCCTTGAGCGAGTCGCCGGGGTTGGTCACGCCGTCGGGAATGTGCAACGCGACGCCATCGTCCTTGGCGACGGGAAGTTCATGCTTCGATTTAATGCCCAGAGGCGCATCAATCTTGAGTTCGTACTTCTTGCCGGCCTCGGGGGTGAAGGAGAATAGGCCCATACCCTGATTGACGCCGGGATGTTCGTTATCGTTGAGCGTCTGGATCACTTCCACGATTTTCTTGCTGTCGCCGTCAACGAGATGGCCAGTGATTTCCGCGGGCTTGCCGAGGAGCGTTTTCGCCTGGAAGTAAACGCGATTCGATACGCCGGCAATAAGGTCGCCGCCTTCCGGATAGAAATCGACTTGCAGCTTTTGAACCACGATCGGCACGGGGCGGACAAGTGATTCGGGGCCGTCGCCGTCGTTGAAAATAACGGTTAGGCTGGCTTCACCGCGCTCGATGGCGGCCGGAAGCTTATACCGGACAGCTACCTTGCCCTGTGCGTCGGTGGTGGAGACGAACCCGGGTCCGTTGTCCTTACCGTCGATTCCATAAACCTTGCCATCAACGTTGAGCGAGGCAATGACGGTAATCGGCTTGGCGACGCCTTGATTCCCTTCGGCGCGGGCCACCTTGCAGTTGGCGACAATTTCTTCGCCTGGACCAAAGGTCTTGCGGGAGAAGTTGAGTTCTTTGTTGAGGCGGGAGCGCTCGTACTTATTGACGATGAACTTGCGCGTCTGTTCTTGAAAGCGTTTATTAGCCTCGCGTACGGTCAGGACGTACTCTCCGCCCGGAGAACCATCATTGATTTCCCAGTCACCGGCGCCGACGCCTTTGAGGAACTTCTTGTCCGGGCCAAGGAGCAGCTTGCCGCTGTCGTCCCCTAGTCGAGAAAGACCGTCGAGAATAGGTTTTTCTTGGCCGTCGGGGCTCTTGATCGAATAAAGGAGATGGAAATCCTCTTCCGCTGGCTTGAGCGTTGCCCGGTCGAGCGTCAGGGAGCGGAAATGAACGACCTCTCCCGGCTTGTACATTGGCTTATCGGTCGCCAGGTGCGTCATGTAGACGGGCGTCGATAATTGGATCTGATCCTTGAGCGCGACTTCGGATTTGATTTCGCCTTCACGCTGGGCGTTGATTTGAAGAGCCAGCAAACTATTGGGAGCAACATTGAGATTGGCCGGCAGGTTTACCTGAAGCTCACCGCTAGGTGCTTTCTTTTTCTCTTCAAAGACCAAGTTGTTTTTGTCGTCGATAACACGGACTTCGAGTTCGGACGCGACAAGCTGGCCATTGGCCTTGCTGATGGTTTGAAGTTTGTAGGCGTTGGGCGCTCCCGGTTGATAGGTTTCAGGGCCACTGACGACGACATTGATTTGCTGTTCGTTAATCTTGCGGGCCAATTCCCGCGCTTCCTCACGCTGCTGCATGGGCAACTGACGCAATTGTTGCTTAAGCTTCTTTTCCTCTCCCCGGGCTTCCGAAAGCGCGAAGCGATTGCCTTCGACGATGTGTTTCTTTTCGAGGTAGTCGCCCCCGTACTTGTACCCCAGCCCGCTGATTCCCGCGAGCGCGAGAAGCAGCGAAGCGGCCAAAGCCATGCGCTGCCAAGAGCGGCGAGACGAAGGCCTCGCTGAGGCTTGCTTTTTCCGGAGGGGAAGAGAAGGCGGAGTGGTCGGCGCCACGAAACGAACGCCGGCAAATTCCTTCTTGGCCGCGGCCCCGATGACCTGTTGCTGCCGCTTGGCCTCTGTCAGGGCAGCCTGGCAAGAGGCGCATTCGGCCAGGTGATCTTGCAGGGTTTTGCGGTCCCCGTCGTCGAGGAGATCATACAAGTATTCCAAAAGTTGGGCCTGATAAAGTTCACATTGAGGCATGGCTCTCTCCACTAGACAATCCGCATCCGCGTCTTTGGGCCGACGCCGATACGAAGTTTGGTGGTCACTTCATCTATGAAGAATGCAGTTCAGACACCTTCGCACGCCAGCACTTTGCGGAGTTTTTGCAAGGCACTGCGCATTTGCGTCTTCACGGTGCCGACGGGCCGATTGTGCAAATCGGCGATTTGTTCGTAGGTCATTTCGCCGTTTTGCCGCAGGAGAAAGACTTCTTTTTCCTCGGGCCGTAGGTCGTGCAGGGCTTGGCGGACGCGGGTCAAGGATTCTTGATCCTCCAACGCCTGTCCGGGTGTGATAGCATCCATCATTGGCATGGCCTCCGTCCCCAGGAACGGCTTCACCTTGCGACGCCAGGCACTCCGTTGCAGATCCTTCGCGGCATTCAATCCGACGCGGAAGATCCAGGCCCGCAGGTTTTGGATCCCCGGCACATTGTCCTGCGTTCGCCAGCAACGTAAAAACGCTTCCTGGGCAACATCTTGAGCGTCATCCTGGCTTCCGAGCATATACCAGAGCGTGCTGACCAATTCGTCGCGCATCTCGTTAAAGACACGCAGCAATGTCTCCCCGGATGGCGCACAGGCCACGGGAACGGCAGCCGGCTGGACCCAGACGCTTGCAGCAGGTTTGCTCATACCGCTACCTTTTCGACGAGACAACCCATCCGACGGATTGCCGAGGTTAAGAAAAAAGGACGAAACCGTGACGAGCGCCACGGCTGCCTTCTAACCGCCGATCAAGAGATGATGGCTAGAGAGTATCCAGGGAAGAAACGACGGACAAGGAGATTTCGTTTGCGGGGATGTGGAGATCCGTTTAGCGGCGAGCCTCCGGCGAGCGCGTTGGGTGGGCGTTGGGTGCCACGGGCGGCTTGTCCGCCCGTGCTGCGGAAGCACGGGCGGACAAGCCGCCCGTGGCACGCCGGCTCTTACGCGCTCGCCGGAGGCTCGCCGCTAAACGGTTTTCCTAAAATGAAAAACGCAGGCGTTGCGGTTTCACCAACCGCTCGTAATCCCGGCATAGCATGCGGATGGCCTCGCCATGCGTATTGGCCTCGAAGACCATTAGGGTATCAGGAGACAGACTGTCATCGAGAACGGTGGGGAGAGAATAGAGGCTGCCAAAAGGAGGTACGACGCCCCATTCGCAATCCCAGAAGATTCGGGCGACCTCTTCATTGTCCGCTAGCCTCACCGCCCCCCCCAAGGCCTCCGCCAGCCGGCCGGTGTCAATGTGCTTGGTGGCAGGCAATACTGCCAGAAGGTATTCGCGGGGACCAAAGAGGAGAACGCTCTTGGCCACCTCCCGGCCTGACAGGCGCAGAAACTTGGCGCGCTTTTGGGCCGTGAAGGCCGGGGGGTGCAAAAGGGTCTCGTAGGAAATCGTCTTGTCGGCCAGAAAATCAGCGACACGCATGGGATGGCTCCATCAGTTCCGAGGTCGAGGAGCAAAGCACCAGGATGAGTCAACTTGAGGGACAAAGATTTTCAACCTGACATCTCATTTGATCAACTATAGACAAACTCTGCCGCTTTTCTCATGGGCTAAATGCTCATTTTCTTCAAGGCTTCACGAAGATTTGCCAAGACGAACGAATTTGCCGGACGTGCCGCCCGCCGCGCCGACCATTACAATGCCTACAACCTGGAGTTTTGATGTTTCTTGAATCGGAAATTGAAATCCTCAACCCCAATCTGCCGCGCGGCCGATTTCGGTCCGTCCTGTTCGACTTTGACGGCACCCTGTCACTTATTCGTGAGGGCTGGCCGCAAGTCATGATCCCCATGATGGTGGCAGTGCTGCAAGAGACAGGGACTCAGGAGACCGAGGCCGAGTTGACCGCCACCGTCGAGGATTTCGTAATGCGTCTCAACGGCCGGCAAACAATTTATCAGATGATTCACCTCGCCGAAGAGGTAGGCCGCCGGGGCAGGCAGCCCCTGGAACCTCTCGCCTATAAACATCGCTATCACGACCTACTCATGCACCGCATCCAGGGCCGGCTCGCGGACCTCGAATCAGGCAAGGCTTGTGCCGCGAACTGGACTGTCCCCGGCTCACTTGAATTGCTGGACAATCTGAAACGGCGCGGCTTGACCCTCTATTTGGCCAGCGGCACCGACCTAAAATATGTTCTGCAAGAAGCAAAACTACTCGGCGTAACGCCGTACTTCGGCGAGCATATCTACGGCGCCCTCGATGAATACCAAAACTTCTCCAAACAGATGATCATCGACCGGATTCTGCGCGATAACAATCTGCGCGGCGAGGAATTGCTCGGCTTCGGCGACGGCTTCGTGGAAATTGAAGAAGTCAAGAAAGTCGGTGGCGTGGCGGTGGCCGTGGCGAGCGATGAGGTGAAACGCCAGGGCGTCAATGAGTGGAAACGCCAAAGGCTGCTTCGTGCAGGAGCCGATATTGTGATTCCCGACTATCGGCGTCAGAATAACCTCATGGGTTATTTATTGGTGGAGGAATGAGTCGTGGAAGGCAAACCGCCGGCTCCCGTGTGCCAATCGTTCCTGGTTTGTCGGCAGATCTTCCAGGATCAAGGCACGCAAGAAATCATCATTATTGGGCCGGCTTACCAAATAATCGCCATGCAGTTTCCCGTGGTCGGGCAATTGTCCGTCTACGCGCGGGTGACCTCCCTTCATGGAATCTATCTTCTGGAGGCTCAATTGCGCGACTTCGAAGGCGCGGTTCTTTGGCGGCATCGCTTCGAGAATCCCTTGGACTGCCGCGATCCTTTGGCCGTGACGAACATCACTCTTCGTGATTTGCGCGTATCGTTTCCCGCGCCCGGCAAATATGAATTCGTTCTCATGGCCAACGACGCCGATGTCGCGCGCGACGTCTTCAGCGCCCAAGTGCCCAACTTGCAATCCAATCCTTCAACTTGAAGGGCTCCGTCCCATGCCATTTCCGGCTTTCGACCGCTCCCGCCTTCGCCTCCAACCTCTCAACCAGCGTAAACACGACCTCGATCTATCGGTCATCCTTTCGCTCAACGCTCCTCTGACGAAGTTTACTCACCCCGCCCTGCCCAAGTTGGGCCAGTGTCTGGTGGAAGCCCGTCAGCGTGGAGCCGCACGGATTATGCTCATGGGCGCCCACGTTGTCCGCGCCGGCGTGGCCCGACATCTCATTGATCTGATGGAGCGCGGATTGATCTCCCATGTCGCCATGAACGGCGCGGGGCCGATCCACGACTGGGAATTCGCCTTGATCGGCTCCACGACGGAAAGCGTCTCGCGGTACATTCAAACCGGTGAGTTCGGCCTTTGGCGGGAAACCGGCCGGATGAATGACGTCGTCCGCACCGGCGCGGCCAAAAACCTCGGCCTGGGCGAGGCGCTTGGACGTGAGATTCTTGAAGGCGATTTTCCGCACAAGGACGTAAGCATTTTGGCCGCCGGCGCGCGTCTGGGTGTGCCTGTGACGGTGCATGTCGGCATCGGCTACGACATTATTCACGAACATCCCAACTGTGACGGGGCGGCCCTCGGCCAAACGAGCTACCAGGATTTTCTCGTCTTCACCGAATCGGTAACGAAGTTAGAAGGCGGTGTCTTGCTCAACTTCGGTTCCGCGGTGATGGGGCCGGAAGTGTATTTGAAAGCCTTGGCAATGGCCCGCAACGTCGCCCATCAAGAGGGCCGCGTCATCCGGCATTTCACGACCGGCGTGTTCGATTTGATTCCGCTGGAAGGTGATACGCGGCAACAAGCGCCTAAAGAGGATCCGCGCTATTATTATCGACCGTGGAAAACGATCCTCGTCCGCACCGTGGCGGATGGCGGGGAGAGTTTCTACATAGCCGGGGATCACCGGCTTACCGTGCCGCATCTGCGGCGAGCTACCCTGGACGCTTTGGCACGGTAACGGTCGGGTCAAGGGAATATGGTTTTCGCAAGCCTTCCGATCACCTTGCCCGCGCCATAAGCCCGAAGCGCCAGTTTTGAAGTTGCGCTTTTCGCTTTTGCCCTGAAAGGGCCGTAACAACCTAGCCCAGGGCGTTGCCGGCGATGCCCTGGGCTAAGTTGTTACGGCCCTTTCAGGGCATCCGAGGATCCTTTCAGAGCGTTCCAAGAAACGGTCCCTAGGCCGAGACTAAGTCGGATTTTCTGTGGAGGCCGAACTACAAACTTACCTTCCTTACTGCCTGGCGCCGTCAACGTTCATTAGACACGTTTGCACTGCGGCCACTATCTCCTCCACCGCCGCCATGGCGCCGACGCCGACGTCGCCGCAGGCCAAGCGCTTGCTAATAGGGTGTACAATGCGCAGCCTGGGACAATGGTCATTTATCCAAATTAGCAAATCCTCGCATGCCAAATCCGTGGGAACCGGGTCAGTCTGAGCGTCAGCGGCGAGTTGCCGTAAGTGGCGGACGGTCAGCGGATGCTCCCACATGAGCGTATTCATGGCGGGCGCCAAGAGGACAGGTCGATTCACGTCCCAAGCCCGCCAGGCGCACATTAAGCAATTGTCCGCCAATCCGTTGGCCAATTTAGCCAAAGTGTTCGCATCCAGCGGAGCAATCAAGAGTAAGTCCGCCCAGCGGCGCAGTTCAATGTGCAGGACCGGGTCATCGCGCTGATAAAGCCGGCCGGAATCCCGGTCGGGCCATTCATCCTCATCCCGGAAAAACCAGGAACCAGAAAAGGGGAAAGTAGAATCGGCGTCTTCCTTTTCTCCTTGTTTCCTTTTCTTCGTTTCTGCTTCCTTGAGTTGGGCAGGGTCAAAGAAATACAGCGCGGCTTTGGTGGCTACCAGTTTAAGTTGATGTCCCGCAGCACGGATTTGGGCAGCCAGCGCGGGCGCGCGGATGGCGGCCACCGAACCGGTCACACCCAGCAAGATTTTAGCCATGATTCTTTTTCCCGAGCAGTGACTCCACCTCTTCAAGCAGGCGCGGGGCCAAGTCGCGGCGACTAATCTTTTGATAGCCGTTTTGGATAGGTCCAATATAGGCCCAGTGCGGCGCTCCCTCCAAGGTGTTTGCCACCATCATGTCAGCTGCGGATTCAACTCGGGAGCGCTCGGCCACGACGAGCAGATGATCGTCATCCAGGCCAACTTCGAGCTTAAACTTGACCAAAATGCCTTGAAAGCCCCAAGCGCCACGAAAGCGGTCGATGAGCTTGGGCGTGCGCACCAACCGCAACCAGAGTTCCGGCTCGTCGCTCTTCACCTTTCCAGCAGACCGATCAACAAGGGCAGGTGGCCCTGCACGGTCGCTTACCCAGTGCTCGCTCTCGTCAAGGCGAGTCCCTGATGCCGGGGCATAGATTCCGGCTGTGCGAAAGTCGCTGACGGCGGCGCAATGGATAATTGCATCAAGCTTGCTCTGTCGAATGAGCGGTTCTAATTGCGTGTGTAAATCGTCGAAAGTGCGATAAGTCTTCAATGTCCACCGTTCAGGCCCAACGGCGGTCGGCCCTACCTGAACGACTTCGGGATGCGAGGTCAGCAGCGTGACGTCATGGCCGCGCGCATGGGCGTGGCGAGCAATGCTGGCACCGGTCCGGCCGGTGAAGATGTTCGTGATGCACCGAACACGGTCGATTGGCGTCTGCGAATTACCGGCGGTGACAAGAAGGCGCATGGGTCTTTTGGCGGCGAGTGATCCGCTGCCATCGTTACGTGGCAATAAGAGGGTTTAACTCTATGTTCAATTATGCAGCAAATGAAGGGGTTGGCCCACCTCAAACAGGGCGGGGCGTATAACTTGCCTTAAGCAAGCTGCTTCGGAAAGGATACATGGGCAAGCATTCGTCCGAGGTTAAAGTAGCCCGCCGCTCCGCGGCGGACTTCTTCAGCTCCGGACCCTGTAGACCAAGTGATGACCCTGTGGATCAAGTAACGGCTCTCCGGACCAGCAAAACCGGTCTCCAGGGTTGGGTTGGGCGGTAAGCGCAGTTGCGCTCTTTGGACGTCAGAAGGGCTCATGGTTTTGCAGCTGGACCCTCTGGATCACCCCTTTGACCCTCAGGATCAGGCTCCGACCCTCTGGATCAGCGCCAATTGATCCACAGGGTCAGAGGGTATAACCGAACCGATCACTGCTCGCTTTCCACCGCATTGAGATGCTTCTCCAAAGCGTCTTCCAGCGAGGGGAAGACCTTAACGAGCTTCGGCTGCAGGGATCCCGGATTGGGATTGGTGCGAAGCTGCTGCAAATAGTCGAGGAGGATGGCGCGAGCTTCGGGCTTGTCGCGGAGCAGGAGGTGAACCCACGCCCAAGCTTCCCGGTACTCGGCTGGATTCATGTCCTGGACTTGGCTCAGGCCTTCCAAGCGATCCAGATCTGGCTTGAACGTAGCACCAGCATCCCGGCGAATCTGTTCGAGATGCGCCTGGATGGTGGTTTGCTTGTCGGGCGGCATTTCGTAATACTCCGCCAGCCCTTCGTCGAGCCAGAGCGGCACGTCTTTGAGTACGCTGTGGAGCAGCGCATGCGTGACCTCATGCCTGAGATCCTGCTGCACGCGGTCGCCCCAGAAGGTGTAGACGAGCAGATCCTCGGTGTTGCTGACCGCCCGCGGCTGGGCGACAAAGAAAGCTCGCCGCCTGGGTAGATCAGGATACTTGGCAATCATGTATCGCTCATATTGGTCGCGATTCTCGAAGAGATAGACTTGGATGAGCGTATTGGCGGAGGGCAGTTTGAGCTCTTTATAAACCTCGTCGCGCAGGTCACCCAACTCTTGGAAGAGCGGGACCTCTTTTTTCATCTCGAAGTCGTAATAAAAAACGAATTGCGAGACGCGCGCGGAACTCTTGCTCGGCAGGACAAGCGCGGGGTCTCTTTCCGGCCGATCGGCTACCGTCGCACCCATCTTTTTGAGGGAGTTGCAACCGATTGCCAGCGTCAAACAGAGCATCAAAGCGAAGACGGATCGGCCGTGAACCGTCCGGCTTGAGGGCCTAGCGTTTCGTGTATGGCAGTGGTAGCCGATCATGCCTTGGGCAAGCCCTTTCCGACCTGGCGCCGAGACCAAGTTCGCAAGCATACCGAGGGAAACGCGGGATGATATGTTTCTGGCGCTGATTTCACAAGTGCGAGTTCTTTCTTGATCGTCCGAACAGCAAGGAGTTCTTTACAAGCCTCCAGCGCCGATCACGCCAAAGGTCGTCCGCTTCTCTGATTCCGCGCGACCTTGGCTAGCGTGGCCTTCTCAATTTCGCGCCACCATATTTTCCACTCGGATCGCCCAAACAGGCCCCATTGCAGGTAAACACGCAGAAAGCGCAGCTTATCCGATCGTGTCAGGCCCGGATGCGCATGGAAGCTGGCATGAAGCCTGGCCAGGTTCTTGACCTTGCGCCCATTGGAGAGCCATCGGTGGAAACGCACGCCGACGAGGTCGATAAGCCAGAATGGCCCGAAGTCCACATTGAGCTTTGGAAAATCGGCCTTTGGTCGCTGGACCAAGATATTCACGGCCTTTAGATCGCGATGCGATGCCCTTCGCCGATGCATCTCCCGAACAAGCCGGGCAAGCTGGTCTATGCTGTGGCGAAGTGCCGCCCGGCACTCGAGGGGCGGTAGACGACCAAGCCCGGCCACGAACCTGTGTAGATCAACAGCGTCGGGAATTTTGACCGTCAGCAAATAACCATCCAGGTTGGACAATCCTTCATATGATCGAAACGCGGCTAGGGGCCTGGGGCTCGGCAAACAGCGCTCGCGTAAGCCATGTCCATTTATCCAGGAAGACAGGGCCGGTAGACGTCTAAGCAAGTCCGCCAGCCAGTCGCGCCAATGGCGAGTTCCGATGAAGCGCTTGTAAATGACGGGGCACAGAATATCGTTAACCGGCAATGCCATTGCCGTCACCGTCGAACTGCGCGAATCCTTGAGCAGCACAGTTCCGGCCTGGCGGAATGGCTCTTGAGGACTCGTGAGCAGTGCTTGCATGGCTTGCCGATCGAGATCCGTTGCAATCATCCCGTCAATTCCAGGAAGGCCGTCCGATTCCTTCCTAATGAGCTTCTGATAATACCGGTTGTTAACGAGGCAGCGCCGGTCCCGGTTTCGCCAGAATCGCAAGTTTGACTTCCAGGTCAACCGCTCCAATTCTTTGGCCAGCCGGTGGTCGTCTCTTCTGTTCAGGCCAAGGACGGCAAGGAACGGGACGGTTCCGCTGTCCGCCCGCGCCCGGCAATACCCTTTCCAAAAGCGCAGGCGGTCCGCTCGATTGGCGCGCATGCTAAACCAGTGATTGAGCAGAACAAGGTTTGCTCGACTGGCTCGCCAGCCGAGCGGTCGGCCGATCCGGACCGCATGCAGATCGACCAGGAAGAGAGCGGGTAAGTCATCCTTTTCGACGCAGATTAATAGATTGCCAGCGTGCAAGTCGTTGTGCCAGATGCCGGCATCGTGCATCCGGGCGATCAGCGTCGCCAAAGCCGTGGCGATTCGTTGGCGAAGCCGGGTCTGACGCGCCAGAGGAAAACCTGGGAGCGTAGATTCCAAGAAGCTGCTTAGCGGCTCGCAGTCCTCAAGAGCCAAAGTGATGAGCCAGCTCTCGCCAGGTTTCCAACCGTGAGTTTCGCCGATCCCCAATGGTGTAATCGTGGGCACGCCTCGCGCAGCCACATCCATCGCACGATCGTATTCCAGGCGTGCCTTGCTAGGGCGGAGCAAGCCGCGCAGCCAAGCGCGCGTGTTGGGCAAGCGATTGTGCTTCAAATAAAAGCTCAGGCCCGGCAGATCGACCCGATAGACCGTGCGATGGGGACCATGTTTGACTTTCTGAGCCGCTCCGGAAGATAACCACCCATCTAAGCGCAGCCCCTCCGGGCTCAGCAGAAGGTCGCGATAGGCCGGCGTGACCTGCCATTGAAAGATGCTTTCCCTTTTGTCTGTGGCAAGAAGCACCACGGATCTTCACCCCGCCCGCGCCATGCCTGGCCTAAGAGAGTTTAATACTTCAATCCAGCGGGCCGCCCCGTGTCTGACGCTGAATTCTTTTTCCAGCTTGACTCGACCCGCTTTCCCCAGGCGCGCTCGCAAAGCAGGATCGTGAGCGAGGCGGCCGACAGCCGTGCTCCACTCCAGCGCGCTGCGGGCCAAGAAACCTGTTTCGCCGTGAACCACCATTTCCGCCTGCACGCCAACGGGGTTGGCCACAACGGGAAGCCCCGCAGCCATGTATTGCAGGATTTTCAGGCCACACTTGCCGCGGCTCCACAGATCATCCGGCAGCCAACTTACGCCGATGTCCGCGGCGGCGATTTCCGCCGCTTCGCTTGCTTCCGACCACGGGCAACAATTGATCGGCAAATCCGCCAATTCGATGAACCGATCACAAATCAGTTTCAGCCTCAAGCCCGGCCAGCTTCGGCCGACCTCTTCTAGCACGGGCCGAATGGTTTCCAAGCCTTGCAGCGTGCTGGACGAGCCGATCCAGACCAGTTCAACGCCCTGGCCGGATCGCTCGTGCCTGGCAAACGGATACTTGGCCGGATCAACGCATGTGGGGATGACGTGAATCCGGGCTTCCTTCGCCCAGTAAGCGGCCTGGCCGCGCAGAAAGTAGTTGCCCGCGATCACCCCATCCGCCTGCCGCATAATGTTGGCAAACCTCCTTGCTCGGCGTGAGCTGTGTATCCCTCTGATCGAATATGAGTCGCGCAAGAAAACCGCATCATCGAAGTCGAACAGTAGGCAGGGCGCGGCGCGACGAAGCAAACGCACTTGCCACGCCGCCAACAAACGCCGCTGCACGATTAGCGCGTCGGTAGATCCAAGGGTTTGCTTGATGGATAGCCATTCCCACCAGGTTCGCGGGAACGGTCGCAGATCCAGACGATGCCCGGCGTTCTCCAGCAATGGTTGAAAGGCGCGGAGACGGTACCGGCAACAGACGTGATCGGGATGTTCGACCAAAGCGGTCAAATGCACCGGTGGTCCTCCATGACCAGGCGCCAATCTATTTGTTGCGCGCGCGTTGCGATAGCGCGCGCCGAATCTCCCTGTTGGCTTCGGCTTTCTTCTTTGCCTCGCGCTTATCGTGCAATTGCTTGCCCTGCGCGATGGCCAGTTCCACCTTGGCCAGACCTTCCTTGAAGTACATGCGGATCGGCACCAGCGTGAAGCCGTGTTGCGAAGCCTTGCCGGCAAATTTGGCGATCTCACGGCGATGCAGCAGAAGCTTGCGCGGCCGTTTGGGCTTGTGGTTCATGCGGTTGCCCATCTCGTATTCGGGAATGTCGCTGCCGATGAGCCAAACCTCGCCGTCCTCGATCTTGGCGTAAGCGTCTTCCAGGCTTGAATGACCGTCGCGCAAGCTCTTGACCTCAGTGCCTTTCAGGGCGATGCCGCATTCCAGGCTCTCCAGGACGACATATTCGTGAAACGCTCGCTTGTTGCGGCAAATAATCTTGAAGCCATCTTTTTCGTCGTTCTTCGATGTCCGCGCCATATCTCTATTCTCCCGCCGAAATCGTACCAGAAGCGTGGCGGGCGGTGAACACGAGAACGACCCAAGCGGGCTGGGAATCAAGGCACTTGAACTCGGCCCAGGGCTCCCTATTTGGTTCTCTCCATTTCGCCTGACCCCCCGTGGAAAGCAATGGAAAGCATTTTTCGATTTTGGAAAGAATGGAAAGAATCCGTTTGGGGCTCTTTCGGTGCTTTTCAATCCTCACAACCGGCTTCTTAAGATTCAGCAAGAATTCCCACTCGGGTTAACTGCCCATCGGCACCGTCTCATTTCCTCGTCCTGATCTGTCTAACCGCGGCGGAAACCTCCTGTCCTTGAACATTTAAGGACAATCCCTTCAAGTGCTTCATAGCCAAGCCGGTGGCTTGGCCGTCGCTCTTGGCATTAATAATGTCGTCAGTTACCGGGGTAAGGGCCTGGATGATGGCGTCCGAATCAAGCGTCTTCGGCAGGACTGACTTTAGTAATGCGATCTCTCGCTCCAGCACGGCAACTTGGGGGGCATCGGCCCGGTTGTGGGCTTTTAACTGCGTCAATGTCTCCGTGTTGCTCTCCACCATTTTTCGAAGCACCTTTTCAACCTCGGCTTCTGGCAATTCCTTGCCCGTTCTGGCTTCGGCAGTCGCGATGTCGCCCAGGATGACCGACAACAGGTCCTTTTCTTCTCGGTTGCCCGCCCGCCTGGCCTGCTCGAATTTTTGCCGAACTGATTCTTTCAAGCTCATTGCTATCCTCCACTCCTTGATTTAGACCGTGCCCATTTAATGCCATTCTACCTACTAGAGTTCTCGTGAGGCTTTGAGTTTTTGCGTGGACGTTGCTATCCACGATCCATGTATAGAATGAAATAGTCTTTTTGAAAGGCAAGCTATGCGGTACTTGGTAACGGCAAGAATCCGACCGGGCAAAGAGAATGATTTGCTTGAGGCCATTGAAAATGGAACATTGGGAAAGGGCTCCGTTGCGGAGGGCGAGTATCTCCGTAATATGACGGAGGCACGGCTCGTCGACCAGGGCAAGGTCAAATGGGTAGAGGTTTGTTTTTGTGATATTCCGCTTGAGGAGGAAAGGCCCTATTGGGAAACCTTCTTTGATCTCGTGCGCGTTCAAGATGCCCATAGCCGCAAAAAATGCCGGGACTTGAACGCCGCCGAACCCTGGGCCTGCGGTGAGTGCGATTGCACCAATCGCCTGGAGTCAAAGCTGGCCGGTCAAGGGGAATCCTTCTTACAGGAACTGCGGGCAATTGTTCATGACCTTGCTCCGCAAACGTGAACAGCTTGATCGCCTGATATGCTTGAAATGCTTCAAACTCGGCCTCGCGTGATGAAAACTTTTTGAAGGTTTTGCGACTCACCCTCGGCTAGGATGAACCGATTCATTGACCGCAGCAATCCTAGGTCTTCTCCGCCGAGGCCTCCTTTATGCCCCCTGCATTGCATTTGTCTCGCGGCAAAATCCCCCTTTGGCTCAAGGTGCTCTATACCGCCTACATGGCCGTGCTTGTGCCAATCTATTGGCAAGGCTATGGCCCCGTCAATTTCCTTTGGTTCTGTGACGTCGCTCTATTCGTCACGTTGATTGCCCTATGGCTCGAAAGCACCTTCCTGGCCAGTATGCAAGCCGTTGCTATTACGCTTCCGCAACTCTTGTGGGTGGTGGATTTCATAGTCCGAGCGATTGTCGGGGTGCATATTATCGACCTAACGGAGTATATGTTTGACCGGGAAAGGCCGCTGTATCTGCGCGCATTATCAACCTTCCACGGCTGGTTGCCGTTCCTTCTTCTTTGGATGCTTTGGCGGCTGGGCTACGACCGGCGGGCCTGGATCGCTCAGACATTCCTTGCCTGGGCCGTCTTATGGTCGGCATACTTCTTCGTCCAAGACCCAACCAACTCCAGCGGCCCGGGCAACGTCAACAAAATTGGTGGACCGGTGGATGATCACTTGCAGACCTGGATGGATCCGCGGTTGTGGGTTGTCGTCCTTATGGTCATTTATCCTGTCTGCGTTTACCTGCCGACTCATTTGCTTTTGAGCGCGCTCTTAAAACCGGCCGATAGAAGGACCGAGCCCACGCATGGGACGCTTGTCAAGTAAATACCTCCTTTGTGGTGACCTGATGACCTGAATAATTTCCCCAAGTGTTACGATGCGCCAGCGAGGGAGAAATCGTGCTCCCTCGTTGGCGCCTTTTGAAGTTGCGCTATTCGTTTTCGCCCCGAAGGGGCACTTACAACCTAGCCCAGGGCGTTGCCGGCGTTGCCCTGGGCTAAGTTGTTACGGCCCTTTCAGGGCATCCAAGAATAGGGTCCCAAGTCTGGGTTTAGGTCGGATTATCTCTTCACGCAGAAGCGCTCCTTCCGCCTGAAGGCCGGACTACGAAGAAAAGACTGCTACTAACTCAAATGGTTGCATTCCGCTTGCGAACCCATCCTGTTCACTCCACCCGGGCCCTTGCTTTAATATCCTCCCTTTGATCCTTGGCAGTCCCCGGCGGGGGTTTGCTTCCACCCGGTGAACCCATTAATCGGACACCCTGTTGAGGGGGTAATACTAATAAATCCTTTTCGGAGAACGGCAAACCAGTGAGCGGGTCTATGGGAATGGCCGGCAAAACCTTCATTTCCACAAGCTTCCCAAGTGATTCCAGGCGAGCCTCGTTTCCTGCCTGGGCCTTGTAAAGCGCGACCGCCAATCGGATCCGCAACAGGCGCAAGCGGCTAAGATTATCCGGAACAACCGTCGCAAGGTGAGAGACTGAAGAGGGAAGAATGTCCCGCAACCACGAACGATCGACCAGGGCGGCCAAGCGTTCTCGTGACTGCTGCCCTTGGCTATCACCCTCCGCGGGCATCCAGGCTCCCAAAACATACCGGTTTGCATTACGGGAGCGATGTGATGCTTGATCGGCCTGCTGATCGGCTTGCATGTGCTCGTGCAGGGTGGGGTAATCGAGCGCCAGGGCGCGCAGCCAGCCGGCAAATACGCTGTCAAGAAGGCGATCCACGCGATTTTTTTCCCAGGGCAATACCTCTAAAAGGCGGGCTTCCCCCGCGGCATGCAAGACCGCTGACCGCTTCTCGCTCCCAAAATAGGCCTCCATGATTTTCGGATCATAAATCTCATTGCGAACGAACAAGTATTCCGCTTTCAAGCAATCGAGGACCGAAGGCAACGTTGCCTCATGATGAGCTAATCCATCCAGCGCCGTTTTGAAGAGCCCCAACTTCTCGGAGTTGGAAACCTGTTTTGCCCTGCCTAGTTCGTGGTGCCAGAGATCGATCGCGTGCAAGGCAATACTCTCGCTTTCCAATCCGGCCGTAAAGGCTCTTATGAGCGCGCAATGGCGCATGTGCCGAGTTATGGACAGAGCGACAAAGAAATGTTCCAGCGCCTGCTTATAGTCCCCGCCGGCTTGAAGTTGCATTCCCCTTAAGACGAAGGCGTTTACTACCCAGCCTGAGTTTTGTATGGTCTTATTGTCGAGTTCCGAGGGAGGGGAAAGAGGATCAATTACGACACCTAGAGCAAGCGTGGATGACCTACGCACCTCCTCCGCCGATTTCTGCCACGTATCCGTGAATAGGCGGTTCAGCCATTCGCCCAGTTCAAGATGATCTTTTTTCGGATCCCCCCACCCATTTCTTAGCACTGACGTAGTTTCCTGGTCAAAAGTCGGCGGGGATTCTCTCCGAGGTCCCCCAATACGGGACTTTGGCCCCCCGGGACCACCCCCCTTGCCGGGTTGAATCATGATCGGCGCACTCCCGAATGCTGGGAGACCTGCGTCGGGCGGGGTTCCTAGTTGACGAAATCGCTGGGACTCGTCTTCATCAAGAGGCCGTAGCTTGTCGCCCGCTTCTTTCAATGCGCGGCCGGCAACGTTTTTTTCCACGGTCGGCAAGGTGGCGATAAATGCCTTTACATCGAAGGCCTGCGGAATGGACGGGATTTCGAGGACGCGATAGGTCAGTTGAGCGCCGATCCAGCCGGCTGCCAGCAAGCCACAAACAATCAGCCCGGTGAGAGGGCGCAAGGAAATCAAGCGATTGCCGATCCAGGGCCAATACGCCAAACGGCTCCCGACTAGCAGGATTAAAGGCGCGCCCAGAACTTGCCAAAAGTGCAATCCCCCGTAGAGCACCGAAGGAAGCCAAATCGCCCCCACGGCCAGACAAGCGCCAATACTCAAAAACCCGGCCACTACCGTCTTGCGGCATGTCATTGCAAAGATTTGGCCAATCGCGAAGCCATGCAGGAGCCAAAGCCCGGCATACGTCCCGGCGTCAATCATGGAAACGAGACTCGGGCTAATGCCCAGGATTCGGATCGCCAACCAGATACGGTTCGCTTCCACATTAGTCCCAGGATGCTGCTCTCCGCCAAATGCTCGAACTACGGGAATAAGCCAGAATAGACCTGCTAAAACAACCAAAAGCGTGAGCCACATACAAACCTTGTATATCCAAAAGCGGCCGGCGGGAACCCGTTCCGTTCCAAGAAACACCTCGCTGCCGCCGGATTGTTCGCCCATGAACGCGGTCAGGCCGCAAACCAAGCCGAGAACCAAGCTAACCAGCGGCCAAACGACCAGGCCATCCACATGGGCAACCAGCCCGGTTAACAGGCACATCGCCGCCAAAATGCCAAGAGGCAATCGGCCTTGCTGCCAAACCAGCCAGACCATTACCCGCCAGGTACGGACGGCGGTGACCTGCTTAACAAGAACGGGCCCGACCGACCGCTTGGCGGAGCGGCTGAAGTCCGAGCCGGCGTAGATCGTGAGCGACCCAACCAGGGGCAACGGCAGCATGACCACCGCGGCCAAGACAATGAGCACGTTTGGATCTTCCCGGCCCACGCCGCCATACAGAAGCGATTCGAGTACCGAGACAATGACAAGGCCAATCACCACGCCGATGATTTGTCCGGCTAATGCCAGTCCGATGGCGCTGAATACATTGCGGCACAGCGCCGAGCCGAAGAGTCCCCAGGCGAAGGCATACAGAGCGCATCCGGCCAAGGCGGCGATGGCCCGGGCGGTTGGGACCTTGTCCGGAATTAGCTCGAATGACGTGTTAAGCGCTGCTATCAAAGTAATTTGAAAGGCCACGGCTACCAAACCAAACAAGACCTTTCCCAACCATAGGCGCTTGCGCCAAATGGGAAGCACGTCAAGGAACGGCTGCGTGCGTGCTTCTTCTTCTCCGGCAAGCAGCATGGCGCCCGTCACCAAGCCACATAGAAACGCCAGGCAAACGGAGACCTCCAGCGCCGATTCATTCATGGCCTGGTATTGGGAGGGCCCCTCGTTGCTCTTCCATTGAAAGAAGCCGAGCAAAGTAAGGATGGTAAGTAGAACCAAGGTCACGGCAATGACGCGTTGTTCCCGATATTCCTTCCAGAAGAGGGTTCGTATCATGACGTACCCTCCCGTTGCATCAAGGCGCAATAGGCTTCTTCCAAATTCAGAGCGATCTCCTCAAATTCGCTGATCCCTTCGGCCCGCCGGACCGTTTCAACCGCGGCCCGATTCGGGTCCAAGATGATCGCCTCCCATTGCCTTCCGATGCCGTTGCGCTGCAGTACGGTGCCCAGTGACTCCGCATCGGGGGCTTGTCTCTCATACCGTAGTTGGAACCGCACGAGCCGCTTGCGTAGGTCCTCCATGGTCGCGGCAAGCACACTCTGACCCTTCGACATGAACACGACATGACTGGCTACGCGTTCGACCTCGGCAATTTGATGGCTACAGATGAGAATGGTCCGCCCTTCGCCGGCCAACTCTACCATGCTCGCCAAGAACTCGCGGCGCACCAACAAATCGAGGCCCGAAGTCGGTTCATCCAAGATCAGCACGGCGGGATCGGGCGCCAGCGCGAGAGCCAGAGCCACTTTGGAATATTGCCCCTTGGACAGAGTCTGTAACTTGGCTTTTCGTTCGAGTCCAAAATCACTAATGAGTTCCTCGTAGCGCGGCAGAAACGTGCTCTTGTAAAAGCCGGCCGTGAACCAGCCGATTTCGGCGATGGTCATCCAGTCGTAAAACCTCGGCTTCTCGGGCACGTAGCCGACTTCATGGCGCAGGGCCACGGCGTCGCGCCAGCAATCCCGGCCCAGAATCGTGGCGCCGCCGGCATCGGGCTTGAGCAGCCCTGTCAACATGCGGATGGTAGTGCTCTTGCCGGCGCCGTTCTCGCCCAGGAGCGCAAAAATGGCGCCGCGCGGCACTTGAAGATCGAGGCGCTGGACCGCGGCCTTGCTGCCGTACCATTTGCTCAGCCCGTTTATTTCGACGACGTGGTCCATGCCCGATTCCCCCTCGAACGGCGCCAACCGTTTGCCTGGGCCAATTCTTCTTCCACGAGCTGCCGGATTTCCCCGGCCGGCAAAGCGCTGGAGGCCGCCTCCCGCAAAGCCTGCCGGATTCGACCGCGGAGGATATCCTGGCGTTGCTCGCGACATACCTCCGGCGCGATCCTCGTCACCTCCATGCCGCGTCCCCGCTTAGCCGTCAGGATCCCGCGCCGTTCCAGCTCCTGGAAAGCCCGCGCCACGGTGTTGGGATGGACCAGCAACTTTCCCGCCAAATCGCGGACGCTCGGTATCAGCGTTTCCGGTTCGAGCGCCCCGGAGGCAATTCCGAACGTGACCTGAGCCACGATCTGCTCGTAAATGGGCACCAGAGATTCAGGATGGATCGTGAAGAACATGAGAGCCGCGATTTGTTTTGTGTGTCACACAGCGCTAGTACAGTAGACGGGGCGCAAACCAATTGCAACAAGAAAATGAATCCCGCGCAGGACCATGTTCCCTGCTGCTCCTCGCATTCTGAGTCGAGGAAGGGTGAGATTCTCGATTTTTGCGGAGCCTTGTAATGCCCCTCTCCCCCGTACTCGGGGGAGAGGGGTTGGGGTGAGGGGGCGGACCATGCAAATCCGTAACCCCTCATCCCCGACCCCTCGCCCCTGAGTACAGGGGCGAGGGCAGATCGATTGCCAAAATCGAGAGGCACCGTCGGGGAAGTTCCCTGTTCCGCTTACGGGCCATGCCGTAAGATTCGCTTTTCAGCGTCCTTTTGCAGGAGTTGCCCCATGCCGCAGGAACGGGAGGTGCAGGTTCATCTGCTGCCCAGCCTTGCGCTGCCGGGCCGATTGACAGGAGGCCTGGCCGTAGTGATTGACGTGCTCCGCGCCACCACGACGATCATTCACGCCCTGGCTGCCGGCTGCACGGCCGTGCGCCCCTGCGGCGAAGTCGAGGAAGCCAGGGAGATGGCCGGGACGATGCGAGCGGGCCGCGTCCTTTTGGCCGGCGAACGGGGAGGTGTCCCGTTGACCGGTTTCGACCTCGGCAATTCGCCCCGCGAGTTTACGCCACGCGTCTGCCGAAAGGCGACGCTGGTCCTGACGACGACGAACGGCACCCGCGCCTTGCTTCGCGCTGCCGAGGCCGAACGGGTCCTCGTGGCCGGGTTCGTTAACTACAGCGCCGTCTGCGAACAAATGCGGGGCGACGCGCGTCCTATTCATATTATCTGCGCGGGGACGGACGGCGCCGTGACCTTGGAGGATACCCTGCTGGCCGGCGCCCTGGTTGATTTCTTGAGCGAAACGATTGAAGTCCATCTCAACGATGCCGCTCGCCTCGCCTGGGACTGTTTCGAAAACCACGGCCGCGTACTCTTGGGCGCCTTGGAGATCAGCCAGGGAGGCGAAAACCTGAAGGCCTTAGGATATGACGACGATATTCGCGATGCGGCGAAGGTCGATCAGTTTAACCTGGTGCCGGAGCTAAAACGCGACCCCCTCCGCCTCGAGGTCGGAGCGGTGGGGATAATGAAGAATCATTGGCAACATTAGTCAGTTGTCAGTTGTCCGTGGTCCTTTGCAAAAGACAACTGACTGACAACTGACAACTGACCAAGGACCGATAATGGACATGGAAAAACTAGTCGCCCTGTGCCGTCGCCGTGGATTCATCTTTCAATCGAGCGAAATCTACGGCGGCATCGGGGGCTTCTGGGATTACGGTCCGCTCGGCGTCGAACTCAAGAAGAACATAAAAGACGCCTGGTGGCACGACATGGTGCGCAATCCACCGCCAGGACCGGAGGGACAGGAAATTAGCATGGTCGGCGTGGATTGCGCGATCATTATGAATCCGAAGGTATGGGAAGCAAGCGGGCATGTTGGCGGATTTGCAGATCCGATGGTGGATTGCAAAAAATGCCGGAGACGATTTAGAGCGGATAAAGTGTTCTTCGCAGTTTGGCGAAGTGAGACGAAATTTGACGCCCAACTCCCGATAGCGCACGTCGTTAGTGAACAACAACCGCTAGCGAGCCGTGGCAAAGCAATCAAGTATCAGGTGCTACGATCCTATGAGGCAAATGACGAGGCCGAAGCGAAAAGGCTCTTCGAGGACGAGAAGCACAAACTCATAAAGAAGAGACTTGTACCAGCAGACGCCACTCCCAGTTTCTATTCCGCTCAGCAGGTATCGGTAGCTGAAGGTTGGGTTCTTGACAGGAAGCAGTGCCCCGCCGACGGTTGTGACGGAGGAGAATTGACCGACCCACGCAACTTTAACTTGATGTTCAAGACATATGTTGGCGCATTGGAAGACGCTTCTGCAACAGCTTACCTCCGTCCCGAAACGGCTCAAGGCATTTTTGTCAACTTCAAGAACGTCCTTGACAGCACGCGTCTCAAACTGCCCTTCGGAATCGCCCAGGTGGGCAAGGCGTTTCGCAATGAGATCAATCCGCGCAACTATACGTTCCGCAGCCGTGAGTTCGAGCAAATGGAGATTGAGTTCTTCTGCCGTCCTGAAGAGTCGATGAAATGGTACCAATATTGGCGTGACGTGCGCATCAAATGGTACTCTAGCCTGGGCATTCGGTCAGAAAAGCTCAGGCCGCGCGAGCAGGGCAAAGAGGAGTTGGCCCACTACTCTATCGGCACAACCGACATTGAGTACCTATTTCCGTTCGCAGAGGAGCCGCAGGAATTGGAGGGCGTCGCCCATCGTGGCGATTATGATTTGACGCAACATGCCAAACACAGTGGCAAGGATCTTAGCTACTTTGATGAAGATCTCTGGGCCAAGGCAGACAAGTCTGCCTATGCCGGAGATAGGAAAGCGGAACAAGAGGCCAAATCGAAGCTGCCTTATCGGTTCATGCCGCATGTCATCGAGCCATCCGCCGGGGCCGACCGGTTTACATTGGCCATCCTCTGCGAAGCGTATGCCGAGGACGAGGTCGCCGGCGAAGCGCGGACAGTGATGCGCTTCCATCCCCGACTGGCGCCGATCAAAGCCGCCGTGTTGCCGCTCGTCAACAAGGAAGGCATGCCGGAAAAGGCGGAAGCGCTTTATCGCGAATTGAAACGCGAGTTCAACGTGTTCTTCGACGACAAGGGCGCGGTCGGCCGCCGTTATCGCCGTCAAGACGAGGCCGGCACGCCGTTTTGCTTCACCATCGACGGCCAAACGCTCCAGGACGACACCGTCACGATGCGCGAACGCGACTCGACGCAGCAAACGCGGATTCCAATGCGGGCCGTCGCAGAGGAATTGCGGAGAAGAATACAGCCCTGAGGAAGAACCGACTGTTTACGTTTCGCGCCCGTTTGTCTCTTCGAGAAGAGTTCATGCCTTCGGGGAACAAGCGGGCGCGAAACGTAAACCCTCTTCACGGCCCCTGATGTTCGAACGGCATGTCCATTCCCATTATCAAAATCGCGACTAGGACATGTTTGGCGACCATGAGAGCCAAGATGGCTGGGATGATGCCAAAGGTGCAGAACCAGGTTGTCACAAAAATGGTGGCCGCGGCCATGAGGATCTGCCATAGCCGGAAACGCACCCTCTTCATGCCGTCGCCGTCCGCGAAAGTAACTAGAGGTGGCGGCTGCGGTGGTGCCATCATCGCCATAAGCGTTCTCTATTGCGAATGACCGCTTGCATTGTCCTGGGTGAGGCAGGTGCCCGCCTACTTTTACTTACAGTCTCCCCGAGGAATCGGCCGCAAGCAAGTAAGATGGGACAAATCGGCGAATCCCGCCCAACAAAGCTTACAAATATCGCACCGTTATTCCTCCGGCTTGTAGCGCCTTACCACTTTTATTTGATCGCCCTCCAGGCGTGCGATGAACGCGGTGCGGCGAAGGACATGATCCTTGATCACGAGGGGACCCGTAACGCCGGGGAAGGAATCGATCTCGGCCAACGCCTTGCGTGCGCCGTCATTGTCATTCTTTTTCGATCGCCGCAGCGCTTCGAAGACAAGCCCGGCGGCCTCATAAGCCAGGACGGCGTTCACATCAGGCGCTTCGTGAAAGTGCTCTTCATATTTTTTTGCAAACGCCTTGCCTTCGTCGCCCGCCTCTTCCCCCGGGACATAGGAAGTCGCAAAATAGATCCCTTCACGCGCATCACGATCCACCAGCAGCGTGGCGAGCGTGGTCTCCGAGCCGGCGAAGATCAGCGCCGCCTTGACACCGGCGCCTTGTAACGCCGCTCGTAACACAGCCACATCGTCCGCCGCACTGGCCAGGACGACGACTTCCGGGGCTAGCTTCTGCACACGCCCAGCCAGCTCCGCAAATTGCTCTTTGCGGTCGTAAGTCCATTGCTCCAGGGCATGCGACTGATCGCGGGGCCAGTTTTTCCCAAATGCCGCCGCAATGGCCGTCGCCGCGCTCAACCGGCTATCGACCAAGATCGCGACCTTTTTGGCTTTCAGATCTTCACCTTGAGCAAACCGGGCGAGAGCCTGTCCTTGCTGAGCCGGGGCCAGGCTAACGGATAAGGGGCTGTCATTCGACGTGGACACAACCGGGTTGCAAACCACGAGCGCGATGCCTGAAGGTTCCAGCGACCGCGCCAGCCGTTCACTGTCCTCCGCCGTCGTCAGCGCCAAGAGCCCCATTATCTTGTTAACGGTGATGAGGCGGTCCGCCTCCGCTTGAAGGGTTTCGGCATTGCCCCGGCTATCGGCATGCAGAACAGCTACTTTCTGACCGGCAATCCGTCGATCTTCCTGGTTGCAATCCTCGACGGCCAGAATAATCCCTTGCCTGGCATGCTCGCCTAGTATCTTTTGCGGCCCGCTGAACGGAGCGATATGGCCCACCAGGATGGGTTCTTTCTCGGCCTTGGAGGAGCAGCCCGTCCAAAGAAAAGCCGCAGCAATGATGATGGCCGCGAGGGGGAACGCCCAGGAAATGGCTAGACGCCTAAAGTATTGCATAAGGAATGTTTTCGCTTGAATTCGGGATCGCACGACTAACGCTTCAATCCGTCTACTTCCAGGCCCCCCAGTTATTAGCACTGTTTTTGCTAGCCATTTCATTTCGTCTCGCTGACGGGGTCACCCCTCCAAAACTGACTCGCTTTGACTTCTTATTGAGGTCGTTGATTGTCTTTTTCCCTAATAAACGCAGCCATATTCCCATAAATGAGACGAATTCTAAGGCTTATTTCTCCATGCCAGCCGAAAGCGAGGCCTTACAACCTTCACGCAGGGATGCGCCTCTGACAACGGGCTTAATCAAATTCAAGCGATTTGGCGCTGAGGATGCAATAGCCCCGATGCCGGAACCGGCTTATTGCTCAATAATCGCGTCGATGGTACGCTTGGCTGGCGCTCAATCCTCCCCTTTCAACCTAAAGATGCCATGACTCTTGCTTCCGTTCCCACGATCATTGAAGGTCCGCTGGCCGATGCGCTGCTTGTCGCACTGGAACACGCGAACGAGCCGCTGGCAGCTACGAAACTCGCGCAAATAATACCGTTGCCTTACAAGAAACAAAAGTCGCGCTTCGAGTCGATCTTGCAAGAACTGGCCGCTCAAGGCCGAGCTCATGGCTTTCCTCCTTTTAGGTCCAGGCAGCCGCGCTACTGGACGAAAGACCAAGATCATTATGCTCGAGCGTTGATCCTGAACTTGCTAGTGGAGAAAGGCCCCTCCCGTCCGGCGGAGGTCGAGAAACCGATTAAATCGCGCCTCAAGAGTTGGCCCAAGGATAGGCTGACGGACCTTCAGAAGGCCTTGATACAGGAAGGAAAAATACGGGAACTCCCGCCCCTGGGGAAGACGAAGGTGCGGCGGCTCAGCATGAAGCCGCCGGAGCCGCGCGAGTACTTGGAAAAACTGTTCGCCAATTCGTTGGTCAAGCCGCTAGCGAAAGTTATCGGCCAGCTTCATCAAGTAGGCGCAGCGCCAGAGCAACTCCTGGCCGACGCCAACGCCGTCTGGCAAGAAGTCTTGCAAAAGATGGAGCCGTTTGCATGCTTGAAGACAATTGCTTGTCAGGACCGGCGAGCGGAGGGCGTCAACCCCCTGATGAGTCCATCTCATCTGGGACCTGACGTTCTCCGCACGTCAAACCCCGAGCTGACCGCCCTTATGCAAGGCATGCTGACGCTTAAACCCAACTCCGCTCAGGGGGCCATGGTCGCCATACCGGACCTGCGAAACTACCTGCGCGATGCCTTCGTAGAAAAGGAAGAATTCGACCGGGCCATTTTGAAATTGGCCGAGACCGGGCGAATCGACTTGCATCGCCATACATTCCCGGCCAACCTGGACGATTCAGAACGAGCAGCGCTGGTCAAAGATGAGCGGGGCAATTATTTCATCGGCATTGTTCTGAGGAGATAACGTGGAACCGGCCGCTCGTCCGTCGAACCCATTCGATGATTACATTGTGACCGACCCCTGGCAGGCCGCGGTCGCCGATGTGCCCGAGATTCATGCCCAGGCCTACGCCCTGTGCTGCCAGGCGCGCGACTACGTCCAGCTCGACAATAAGACTACGTCCGTCCTGCTGCATGGAGCCATCGGCAGCGGCAAAACCCACCTGCTGGCTCGTCTGCGCAGGCAATGGACTTCCACTCCGTCCGCGTCGTTCACGATACCGGCGCCGGGCATCCTTTTCATCGCGCATCGCTTTGCTCCCAACCCAACCATGATCTGGCGGCAACTGCGCCGAAGCGTGGTCCTCGACCTGTTGAGGCCGGACGCCAATGGCTCGACGCAACTCCATCGGCTCATACTCCGCCAGCTGGCCCGCGCGAGGCCGGCCGACGGCAATCTGCCGGACTGGTGGGATTGGATGCACCAGTCTTATGCGGGTCCCGGCGAACTCGACAAAGAACTCAGCGACCTATTCGACATCCTTGACCAGGAATGCGATTTGGGCCGTGACCTCTGCACCATCCTGGGTCATTTATTCCTGGATCGTCAGCGCCGGGACGCCCGGGACTGGCTGCGCGGCTCACCCCAGCCGGATGAAGTGCTTACCTCCTTAGGTTTGCCCCGAGCCAATGAGGATCCAGAAGACCCGGAAGCTCAGGCTCGGGAGTGTCTCTTGGCCCTTTGCCGGCTGGCCGGCCGCGATCGTCCTCTTGTTATCTGTTTCGATCAGATTGAAGCCCTGCAAATCCATCCGAAGGACCAGGCCGGCCTTTTCGCCTTCGGCCAACTAATCAGTTGTCTTCACGATCTGACGAACAATGTCCTGATGATTTCCTGCGTGCAATCGAGCTTCCTAGTTCAGCTCCGCGAGTACATAGCCGGGCAAAACTACAATCGTCTAGCGAAGTACGAAGGTTCGCTCGACCTCTTGAACTGGAATCAAGCCGCTCGTCTCATTGAAAGCCGTTTAAACAACCGGTCCGATCTGGAGCGGCAACGGGCCGCCCATCCCGACGAGCCTCTTTGGCCGCTATCCGAACCTCTACTCAAAGCCGGACTCGGCGACCGCCCCTGCCCAGCCCGTGAAGTCCTTTCGCACTGTGCCCGGCTCATGGGCGCGCTGCCCCCGCCGAGCCTCCTGGAGTTTCTGACTGGCGCCTGGAACGAGCGTGTAGAGCAGTCCTCCGCCCGCACGGACTCTGACCAAACCGACGCCATCCTTACCGAAGGACTGCCCATGCTCCTTCATTTGGCGGAGAAAAACTGGAAGCTGGCTCGAGCGGAAGGAGAAAAGGACCTCGATTTTGTCCTCGAAGGGCCGGACGGCCGCATCGGCCTGAGCCTGTGCAACCAGCCGAGCTTGAATAGTCTGGCGGCTCGGTTCCGGTGCCTTAAAGACCGGCATCATTCTCCGAAGTTGCACAAGCTGATCTTGCTCCGCGATCCGCGCTTACCGATCACTAGGGGCGCTCGGCAAGCCCGGAACTATCTGAAGGAGCTAAATCGCGCGGGCGCCAGTTACATGCAATCTGACGTGGAAGTCATCGCCGCCCTTGACGCTTTACGCAGCCTGCTATCCGACGCCAAATCCGGCGACCTGGCCAATGCCGGCGAGAACGTGGAACTCGCAAGTGTGGAAAAATGGCTGTCGGCCAACCTGCCGGGCGTGTTGCGCGATTTTCTGGAAGAGATTCTGGCCCGTCCGCGGCCGGCTGGCCAGGCAGACGCGGATGGAAAAGCAAAGGAAATTGAAAGCGCGGTCTAGGATGAAGTGTGTGTTCAGTTTAATGAAGTGTGTGTTTAGTTTAGCGGCGAGCCTCCGGCGAGCGCGTAGCGCTACGCGCTCGCCGGAGGCTCGCCGCTAAACGGGGTTAATGCCGGAATAGGAATTCCTTCGAGTTGATCAGCGCCCACAGCACGTCTTCCCACGCCTTACGCTTGTCCGGCGCCTTGGCGACGTAGCTCAAGGCCACTTGCGTCTCCTCCGAGGCGGCCGGGCGGGCGACGCATGTCAGGTACAGTTCATTCAACAGCTCGCTTTCGGGTACTTTCTTATCCAGTAAACGACCGAGCCGGTTCTGGGCATTGCGCAATTTCTCGTTGACCGTTGGGCCGTTAATGAGTTGCAGCGCCTGGGCCAAGTTGCTGTCGCCTTCACGTTCGCACTCGCAGGCCAGTTCGCGAGCGGGCTGGCCAAACGTCTTGAGAAACGGATGGTTCACTTCGCCGTCCGGCAATTGGACAGCCCTCGTGCCAAGAGGCATGCCGGCGAACTTCTCCGGCACCTCGGTCACGGCGCACAGAGCATCGAGCAGTTGTTCGGCGGAAAGCAACTTGGTGACGGCGTGGGAGAAATACTTATTGTCGTCCTTGTTCAAATCGTTGCCCTGGGCGCTGAGCTGATACGTCCGCGAGTTCATGATGACGCGGATGACGTGTTTGGCGTCGAATTTATGGGCAACAAAGTCTTTGGCCAGTGAATCGAGCAACTCGTCATTGGCGGACGGGTTCGAGTCGCGAAAATCGTCAACCGGATCAACAATCCCCTTGCCGTTCAAGTGATACCAAATGCGGTTGACAACCGACTTGGCGAAGAAGGGGTTGTCGCCGCCGGTCAACCAATCGGCCAGAATTTCCCGGCGATCCTTGTTGCCGGGGATGGCCGGGATGGCGCCGCCCATGAACTTCGGGGGCATGGTCTTACCGGTTCGCGGCTGCACCACCTCGCCCGCCCGGTCGCCAAAGATAATCTCCGATCCGGGGTCTTGCGCGTTGGCCTTGGGTTGGGTCGGATCGGGCTTATGCTTCACGCGGGCAAAGAAGGCGGCCATGCTGTAATAGTCGTCCTGGGTCCAGCGCTCGAACGGATGATTGTGGCACTTGGCGCACTGCATGCGAATGCCGAAGAAAAGCTGAGCGGTGGTTTCGGCTAGGTTGGTCGGGTCCTTCGCGACGCGATAGTAGTTGGCCGGGGCGTTGGCGAAGGTGCTGCCGTTGGCCGTGAGCAGTTCGTGGACGATTTCATTGACTGGCGTGTTGTTCTCGATGTGCCTGCGCAGCCATTCCTGGAAGACGTGCGTTCCCTTTAACTGGATTGTCTTGCGATTGCTGCGCAAGACATCCGACCACTTGAGCGTCCAGAAGTCGGCGTACTCAGGGCGTTCCAGCAACGTATTGACCAGTTTCGCTCGTTTATTGACCGCGGTGTCGCCAAGGAAAGTTTGTACCTCGCCGCCCGTCGGCAGGATTCCGCACACGTCCATGTAAGCCCGGCGGATAAACTCCTGATCGGTGCACAGGTCCGACGGGGGGATGCTGAGCATCTTGAGCTTGGCGAAGACATGGACATCGACGTAATTGTTCGCCGGCGGGTTGGGCCACTGGAAGCCGGGGCGCGGCTCAAGATAAGTCAGCCGGATGGGGTTGAGAATATCCAGGTAGCGGCACAGGATAGCCACCTCTCCGGAGGAATGAAACTCGATCAAGCCCGTGTTGCTGACCTCGGCAACGCCCGGATCGCTGCTCGTGAAGACGGTAAGCCGGGTCACATCGCGCACACCGCCATCGGCGAAAGTCGCCTGCACGGACAGTTGCTGCCAGCGGGCCGGTTGCTGCAGAACGCGCGAGCCGGGTAGGATTTCGATGGACTTCACCGCGGCAAGTCCGGCGGGATCGTCTTGCAGCCCCTCCTTGAGCCAGGCGCTGAGCGTTTGGGCAGGGATGCTAGAAGGCAGAAAGCGCTGGCCCCCCTCGTGTGGCACGCGGCCCAGCGCCTTCTGCAAGATCAAACTTTGTGCGGGGTCGTTGCGATCGGTGCGGCGGCCCATCATGTCGCGGGTCAGTTGCAGATAGTCGGCCGCCGGGTCAAACCCGCGCAGGCTGAGCTTGAAACCAGCCTTGCCGCTCGGCGTGCCATGGCAGGGGCCCGAGTTGCAACCGCCCACGTTGAGCGCGGCCACGACTTCATTGCGAAAGCTGATCGGTTTCGGTTTATCCATGTCGGCGACCTTGACCGGCGCCTTGATGGATTGACCGCCCACCTTAACGATCAGGAATAACTCGCCGTCCAGCTTCGTCTTTAACAATCCGCCCGTGCCGACCTCGATGGCATCCGATTTTTCCAGGGACATCTCGCAAAAGGGCGTGAGATCACGCAAGCTGCCGTCGGCATATTTCCCGGTCACGACCACCTGTTGCAGGCCGCGCGGGCCCGTGATGTGAACCACTGAAGGCTGCACCAGCAACGCCACTGGTTGGCCGATTATCTTGGCTCTTTCCGCCGGATCGATTGGCAGTCCGGCTCGAGCCGGCATAGCCAGTGCCAAAAGCCCGAAAGTGCCCAGCAACCAGGAATTTCGAGTCAAGACGAGAAGCCCAAAGGCGATGCGCGTGCGAGCCAACTTCATGTGAAAGCCCCTTTGAGGAGAGTGGGCTGCGGAAGGTAGGAAAAACCAGCGGTATGCGAGCAGTGTCAGGCAGGCAGCGAAGGCATGTTCAGTATCCAAACAAGTGTAATGTGTGCGCCAACGAAAAGCGATGGAAATTTTGACGAAAGTTAGTTAATCCGGGTTTACGAGGCGCCCATAGCTCCGGCATTTTCTTGCTCCCTTTTCTCCCAAGTACAGTGAGAAGGGCGTCCGGGGGGTCCCTGAAACTGTAAGTACACCCGTGCTTACCGATCCTTCTATCTTTGGTTGACATCAGCAAAGGGCCAAGCCAGACTACAGACCGCTGGCAAAACGTCTTGCTTCTGATTTTCTTTAATGGTCAGAAACGACTTTTCTCCTCTCCAGGTTCTGCATTGCTGCAAGGGAACCTTTGATGGGGATCAAGATCCGGTGCCCGAACGAACACTGCGGCAAGATCCTTAGCGTAAAAGAGGAGTTGGCGGGCAATAAATGCCTTTGTCCCGCCTGCGGTCTAGCCTTCCTCATTCCCGATCCGGGGCCGGCCATTGCCAAAGCGCCTTCCAGTCAGTCCTCCTCATCGCGAAAGCCGCTGCCGCCTCAAGAAGAAGACATCGTTCTCCTGGAACCCGAGCCCGATGAGGAATTGCGCCGCTCCAAACGCGCTCGCCGCGACGAAGTGGATGACGAGGAGCGCCACGGGCGACGTCCCCCGCGCATCCGCCGGGATGAGGAGGATTACGACTATGATGCGGATCCCGAGGAGCGCGAGCGCCGCAAGACCCGGGCGCGTAACCGGGAATTGAAACGAGCCAAGCTGGGTGTTTTCCTGATCGGTATTGGGGCATGGTTTTACGTGGGCGCGACGAGTGTCTTGTTGTTGTTGGCCCTTCTGGTCATTTGCGAAGTGCACATGGACGACGCCTACTTCATCCTGGCGGGCCTGCCTGGTTTGGCAAACTGGATCTTGGCAATTATCGGTTTGAGTTTTTGCGTGGCCGGTCCCGCGCGCTTCGGCGCTCGCGGTCTTGCCATTGCAACTCTCGCCGTGAGCGCCCTCCATCTGCTCACGATGTTCGTCATGGTTTTTACCAAGAACTCAACGGGTCCAGGCGGTCTATTGATCTTTAGCGGGTTGAAATGGATTCCGCTGGCAACCAGCCTGCCCATATTGCCTTGGTTGCTGAATCCGGAGGCCCTCAAAGTCATTGACACGACTTGGCCGCTTCTCATCACCTCGCTTTTGGAGTTGGCTCGCTGGATCCTTTTGCTGCTTTATGTCCGCGCTCTTGGAAAAACGGTGAAGGATCACTCCGTCGGGGACGATGCCATCAAGCAAGTAATCGTGGTCCCCTCCGCGGTAGGAGTCCTGTTCATTGTGGATTTAATCTTTGGCCTGATCGCCAAGTCCATAACCAGTGTTAGCGCGGCCAAAACATTCATATTTCTCTTAAAGGTCTTATTCCTGCTTAATTTCCTGGCCGTCGGCCTCTTGGCAGTCTGGTTCGCCATCTACCTCATGAGCGCCCGAGACAGCCTGCAATATCGAAAAGCCAATTGACTTGACGGCGGTGAGGACGACATTTATCGTTAACTTACATTTACTTGCCCAACAGGCATGTTAGCGAAAGGCAACGTGGTCGGTGCCATAAAGGCAAATGGCCACAAAAAACCCAAAAAGCCACCAAAAGAAATTCCTATCCATAATTGCCAGTATCTCATCAAGACTTATCCTTTTTTAGATTCATAGTACCGGCTTCAGCCGCAGGTCAGCCGCCTGAAGGCGGAACGACAAACCCGTAATCCAATCGTTGACAAGACAAAAGTAGGTTTCTTTTTGTGCCTTTTCGTGTTTTTTGTGGCCAATTCTGCTTTAAGCACTCCTGCGGCCGATGTCCATTTCTCTTCCCGGCACAATTTCAGATTGCCTGGCTATCTATACCCTTCAGGAACAAGATTTGCTTAATTGCCGACCGGTAGTCACGGAACGTCTTATAAGCAGGAGAACGCCTGATATGTTTGCAGTCAAGCATAGAATTGAAGCGACTCGGCAACACGAAGAACAGACTTACGAGGTTTTTCGCACGGAATGTTTGGTTGCCAGCCTCAGCGAGGAAATGGCAGGAAATGCCCAAACTGATTCGCATTCTGAGCAAGCGTATTCCCATGACGACTAGCTTCGCCGCCAAGGCCGCTCACCCGGCCGCCTCTTCATTGGTTTAACTTCTCCACCAATTCCTTCGCCTCTTTTGCAGCGACGGTGTCTGGAAAGGTCTTGATCAGCTTTTCCAGGCTGGTCTTGAATCGCTCCCGGTCCGGCCCGGTCACCTTTCCGCCATCGAAAGCGGCGAGGGTCAGCTTGAGCTTGCGAGCCGCTTCATCCTCGGGCGTCTCCGGTTCGGACGGCGTTTTCGGCTTGGCCGCATCCTCAAGGGTCAGGGCCGCCGGCTTGGGCTTATTATCAGCCTTGTGCTTGTTTTCCGCCTTACTCCAGACGGTCTCCATCAACTTAAAACCGGTTGGATCGTATTCTTTCAATTCATCGCGCGTGAAGGGAAAATAGGTCCCCTTGTCGAGAAACGCGCAGGTCAACTCGGCAAAGTATTCTTTATAGCTTGTGGCTGCGTACGCTTTGCCGGTCTTGCCGGTGACGCTATTGACCGAGGCGTAAAGGCCGCGGTCCATCGCCTGCTTGTAGGCGGCCTTGATAAGCGGATCATCGTAAGTAAAGAGCTGATGGTGTACGGCATGCGCCATCTCATGCAAAAGCACGCATTGCTGAAACTTTGACTTGGGTTGATGAACCTCGGTCAGCCGCCGCATGGTCATGATTTCGATGTTGTTATTCTTCAACGGATTCTTGCCCTGTTCCAGGACCCACACGCCCGAGCCACCGTAATACTTCGCAACGGCGCCGGGGCTGTTTTTGTCGATCTCGTTCCACTCGACCCAGACGGCCACATTTTGCAACGCCTTGACGGCCCGCGGCGACATAAGGTCGACAATCTTCTTGAGTTCGAGTTCCAGGACATCGAGCGGCTTGCGCTCGTATTTGTCGACGTTGGCTTCGAACACCTTGTCGCTGATCAGGACCGTAAACCCTTCAATCTTCCGCTTCTTGTACCCGGCCAGCGAATCATTGGCCGGCTTGCCCTTGGTCTTCTCCGGAGACTGGGGAAGGGCGACACTGCTTGCCAATAAAAGAATAAGCAAAGCAAAAGTCTTGCGCACAGTGGGTTTCCCTGAGTGAAAAAAAGAAGCCGATGGTCCGCAGAACTCAGGAAGTTATTCTAACGGAGCTTTGTAAATCTGTGAAATGGAAAAGAATCATCCGAAGCTGGCGAGCGGGGGGCGTGAGTCCTCTGATGGTTGGTTTGGCGAGCGGGGGGCGTGAGCCCCCTGATGACCCCAAATTATCAGAGGGCTCACCCCCCCCGCCCGCCGGGTCAAATTCTCGTTGTTCGAAGTTTACTCTCCGAAGAACGGAAACAACTGAGCCAGCTCCTTCTTCGATGGTTTGCGGCCATATTCGCAGACCTCGAATGCCTCTGCGTACTTGACCTTATCGGCTTTCTCCTTGCCGTACCAATCTGCCAATTTGGCGTGGAAGCGCTGGGCGATGGCTTCTGATCGGCCGGCGTGATTGGCACGGACTTGGCGGCGGCGTTCCTGCTGCTTGGCCGGATCGCTGGGCATCAAGTCGGCGGAGCCTAGCGCGCCGCCTTCGTAGAACTGCGATTCGAGCGTATCCAAAGCGTTGAGTTTCTTTTCAATCACGGAATCGATCGCGACCACTACATCGGGCTGAAAAGGATTCGGTTTCTGAAACGAGTCGGGGTAGAAAAGGAACAAGGCGTTCTTTTTCAGCGGCGGCGCGTCGGCGCAGAAATTCGGCACCGCGACCATGTAGGCCGTGTCCTGAACGAGGACGCCCGTGTAGCGATGGTCGGGATGATAATCATTGGGCCGATGGCTCATGACGATGTCGGCGCCCCACTCGCGAATTAGCCGGGTGATGGTGCGGCGATTGTCCAGGGTTGGCATCAATTCGCCATCGTGAATATCGAGCACTTGCGTGGCGATGCCAAGCACCTTGGCGGCCTGCTCGACCTCGGCCGTTCGCCGGCGTGCCAGCGGTCCGCCGGCGTCGCGCCAGTGGCCGATGTCGCCGTTGGTCACCGACACAAACTTGACATGATGCCCCTGGGCGGCCCACATGGCGGCGACGCCCCCCGCCTGCAATTCACAGTCGTCTGGATGAGCGCCGAAGCAAAGAATCCGCAGCTTGCCGTCGTCCGACGGCACGGTCGGCCGACCTGATGCTTGCCGGCGCGGCTCATCCGCTTCCGTGCCCGAAGCCAGGCCGATGGGCATCTTCGCTGCCAGCAAGCCGACGATTATTCCCAAGCCGAAGCATGCCAAAGCCGCCAACCACCACTGTGATTGCCTCATGGAAAGTTTCCTTTATCCGTTTAGCGACGCTTCACAGAAGCGTCATGGTCGACAACGCCCCAGAGATTGGACCGCCTGGCCAGGTTTTCAACTGACGGCTATTGTAGGCTGCATGCTTGGCGGCAGGGAAACACAAATCCGTGTGTGACTCTTAATGGGGGATGTGGAGAGCTTTATGGCGGATCGACCACTGCGCTTACTCATTATCGGGGCCCATCCTGACGACGCCGATTATCACGCCGGCGGACTGGCCGCCCTATACCGGGCCGCCGGCCATGTCGTGAAGATGGTCAGCCTAACCGACGGCAGTGCCGGCCACCAAATTTTGCGCGGAGCCGAACTGGCGAAGCGCCGCAAGGCGGAGGCTGACGCGTCGGGAGCGGTCATCGGCGCCACCTACGATGTTTTTGACAATCCGGATGGAGAGTTGTTTCCTACGCTTGAAGTCCGCCACCAGGTGATTCGGCTCTTGCGTTCTTTTCGGCCTGACCTGGTGTTGACGCATCGGCCAAACGATTACCATCCCGATCATCGCTACACGAGCATGCTCGTTCAGGACGCGGCTTACCTAGTCACGGTCCCGGCCGTCGTGCCCGACGTCCCCCATTTGCCGCGTGACCCGGTGATCGCCTACCTTCCCGACCATTTTCAAAAACCTTACCCCTTCCAGCCGGCCGTCGTAGTGGATGTCGGCGGCGTGCTCGATCAGATCGTAGCTATGCTGCACTGTCATAAGTCGCAGTTTTATGAGTGGCTGCCCTATAACCAGGGGCAATTGGATCAGGTGCCTCGGGGTGAGGAAGAACGGCACGTGTGGCTGAAGGAGGCTGTACGCGGTCGGCTCGAAAAGTTAGCCGACCGCTACCGAGATTTGTTGGTGGATAAGTATGGCCCAGAGCGGGGCAAAAAGATCCGCACTATCGAGGCCTTTGAAGCCTGCGAATACGGCGCGCCGTTGGATGAAGCGGCCATTCGCCTACTTTTTACCTTTCACGATTGACACCAGCAGTAGCGAGTTCGCCACTTTTTGAGGAAATTGGCGAACTCGCTGCTGCTCATTAAACAACTGTAACCTATGGAGTTGCGCTCGCTTCGCGGACCCAGTTCGCCACTTCGCCACTTTGCCGGGCGGGCCAATATCGTTGGCGGACGATAAACGGCGAGCGGGGGGCGAGAGCCCCCGTGGAAGCCATTTGAAGCGAGCACCACGGGGGGCTCTCGCCCCCCGCTCGCCGGGTCAAACTTGGCGCTAGGATTGATTCCGCAACGTCACGCGAACGAGTTGATTGATTCGCAGCGGCTCCTGGTTCGGTTCTAGCTCGATGATGCATTCAAGCGTGCGAACATCGTTGAACTGAAACGGGCTTTGGACGATATTGCGGCGCTCGGTGTAGATGCCGGAAATACGGGTGACTTTTCCGCGCCACGTTCCCGGGGCGCCCGTGTTGTCCGTGATGAAAGCGGACTGCCCAACCTTCAAGCGGTTGGCAAATTCTTGATCGAAATCAGCGCGGATAATACGCGGCTCATCGGGGCAGAACAGCATCGCCGCTTGCTTGGTCGGCGATCCAAAGACATCCCCCGGAGCGGTCTGCAGTCGGACCACGCTGCCGTTCATCGGCGCCTTGAGGACGCACTCATCGACAGCCAATTGAGCCTGGTCGCGTTGTTTCTTCTTGGAATCAACGTCGGCCTGAGCCTTGGTTAACGAGACCGTAGGATCGTCGAGTTGCAGCTTCTTTAGCTTGTCTTGCTCGGCTTCCAAGGCATATTGCGCCAGCTCGACAGCGATTTCTGCTTCCTCTAGGCCAGCTTTGCCGTAGGTATCGGGCTTGGCTTCAACCTTGTCCCGCTGCTTCTTTGCATGGTCGAGTTGCACTCGCTTGGCATCAATAGCTGTCTTCTGCATTTTCACGTCAAGGTCATGCGCTTCCGGGGCTTTTTTAGCCTGGGAGAGGACGGCCTCGGCGGCTCTGAGGTCGGCCTCGGCGCGCTCAAGCGTGTACTTGGCCGCCCGGTCGGCTATTTTTAATAGGGGCGTGCCTAAGGCGACCTTGGCGCTTTCCTCAACCAGCACGTCGGTCACCCGCCCCTGCTGCGTCGGGAACAGGGAAATCAACCCGCGGTTGACGTCCACGTAACCGATGCCCACCAATAGGAAATCACCCGAACCCGCGGCAGGCCCTTTGTCATCCTTGGCGGTTTTGTCAGCCGCCTGAGTGTGCAGGATCCAACTGCCGCCCACACTGACGATCAAGGTCAACACTCCCAATACCCAGATGTACGGCATCAAGCGGCGGAAACCTTTGCGATTACCAGGGGTCGTATAATTCATTGCACACTCCTCAGGTACGGCCCGTGGGACTGACGGCCGCCAGGGGGATAAGCTGTGATGTCTTCCGGTTCTCTCAAGCAACCGTCTTCCAGATCAAATACGCGATCGACGTAAGGGATAATGCGGGCGTCGTGGCCGACAATGAGGATGGTTGCTCCGCGCTCGTGGGCCGCCGCCCGCAGGAGTTCCACCACCTGTTCGCCATGAGCCCAGTCCAGCGCGCTGGTCGGTTCATCGGCGAAGCAAAACATGGGATCCTTAATGAGAGCCCGGCCGATGGCGACCCGTTGTTTCTCGCCGCCGGACATTTCCGCGGGGCGCAAGCTCGCTTTCTTCGCCAAACCCAGAAGCGCGAGCATTTCCTCCGCCTTGCGACGTGCTTCTCGCCTATTCATGCCCTCGCCCCAGCAAAGCATCATTTCCAGTTGTTGCCGGGCCGACAGAGCCGGGAATAAGTTGTAGCCCTGAAAGATGAAGCCGCAGTAGCGTAGTCGAAACTGTTCGCGCTGGCGGTCGGTCATTTGCCACAAGTCTTCACCCAAGGCGAAAACCTCGCCGCTGGTTGGCCGCAGCAAGCCGGACAGAACAGCCAGCAGCGTTGACTTCCCGCTGCCCGACGGACCCATGAGCAGGTTGATTTGGCCGGGGTACATCTCCAGGGAAACATCGTTGAGCGCTGTGGTTAGGGTTTCTCCCTGGCCGAAGGTGCGCGTCAGATGCTTGCCCTGCAAGGTCGGCGAGGTCCGGGGCGGTTCGTAGAGCATTACGTAAGCTCCAAAAAAGCATTCGGCCAGATTTCAGCGATCGTCCGTTGATTGCTGACAACTAGCTGCCATCACCGCAATAAAATCGCTGGTTCCACCAGCCGCAAAGATCGAAGCGCGGTCAAGCCGGCCAGCATCGCCATGATCAGCGTCACTCCGCCCGCGCCGGCCAGCAACCACCATTTCAAGATGACCCGCGCTCCCATCGTGTCGGCCACTCCGGCCAGCGCATACACGGTTGGAAAAGCTAAAGCAACTCCTAGAATGCCAACCCAAAACGATTGACTCAAGACCGCCATTGCCATGCGCCAGCGCGGTATGCCCATGGCCTGCAATACGGCATATTCACGCATCGAAGCGGCCGTGGCGGCATATAGCGTTTGGCTGGTCACGATCGCCCCGACCAGCAGACCTAGAAGGGCCGCATAACCCAGCGCGATGCCTGCCTTCGTCTTTAGCAGCCAGTGCATCCGCGACCGAAAGGAAAACTCGTTAGCCGTGAAAGCCGACATCTCCGGCATGTTCTTGAGTCGTTCCACCACATTGGGCGCATCGGCCGGATTGTAACAGTGGGCCAGGACATAGCTGGCCTGCGTCGAGGACAGCCGCGTCAGCATCCGGCCAGTCTGGAGCGAACAAAAAATGTACGGCCCGGCAATGCTCTTCAGGCCTTTAAGGAAACCCACAACGCGCACCCGGTGACCGGAAATCTCTCCCGTCGAGCCAATGCCGCTTATCCCCAGCCGGGCCAGTTCCGATTCATCAACCACAATCGCGCCAGGCTCGGTCAGAAGGTTGCGAAACTCCGGCGTCAATTCCAAGATGGCGCCGAGAGCGTCGTCCTCCAGGCGTGAGCCGATGACGATGCACAGCTCCGCTCCTCCGCTTGGTTTGACCCACTGGGCAAAGCTTTGGATATAGACCTCGGCCCGTTCAACCTCCGGCTGGCTGGCGACACGCGCCAAATAAGTGTCCGGGATGGGCCGATTGACATCAACGCTCAAGAGGCCGGGCGCGCCGACCCAGATGTCGGCCCGCGTATGATCGACGGGTATGGACGTAATCGAAAACAATCCCAGCAACAAGCCACACTGCAGCGCGATCAAGACCGCGCTGAAGCTGACGGCGAGGACGCCCGGCAAATACCGGCTGCGCTCATACCAGAGGGTTGCGAGGGAATAGCTCATAGTTAGTTGGTCATCGCCCTTTGTCCGCGGAAATCGGCGCCCGTAGAGACCGCCAAGGCGTTCTTCGTATGGCCGTTTGCAAAAGCCGTGGACCATGGACGCCGTATACCGGACAGATCCGCGAGGCTGCTGTCAATAAAAATCTGATGCCATAGTTGCGTTGCCAGGACACCGACCAGGCCCATCTCCAATCCCAGGCGTTGCGGCGAATGGGGGCGCATGGCCTTGAACGCCTGGCCCCAATGGGCGACCGCCTCCGCATTAAAGTAGCCCGTCTTGTCAAGCGACTCCTTGCTGAGCAATTGATCCACGTAAGCGGGCGCATGCGGGCCGTGAAAGCTGTCGAACGGCGCCCGGAACATAACCTTGGGCCGTCGGGCGATCGATTTGGGCAGCCAGCGCTCGGCAAGCTGCCGCAGAATGTACTTATCCTTGAAGCCGCGCAGCTTCCAACGCGGGTGAATTCCAGCCAGAAACCCAAACACGTCTTCATCGAGGAACGGATAACGCGTCTCGACGGAGGAATACATGGCGACCCGGTCGCCCTTGGCTTGCAAAAGAAGTCCCGGCAGCAGAATGCGCCCGCCCAGGTATACCGCTCGATTCAACGGGTGCCAGCGGCGCATGCGCTCGACGTTGGGCTTCAAGTCGTCGTAAGGCAAATGATCCTTCAAGCGCTCGTGCATTTGAGGCGAATAGAAGCGCAGTTTCGACAAGCTGATCAGCCCGTGCAAGTCAAGCCAGGCGTTGCTGCCGCCTACGGCGTCCATCCACCGCTTGGATTCCGCCCAAGGAAACTTTGGCGAGCCAGTAAACCGCAGGAATGCCTGGCGGAGCCATTGACTCAGCGGCACGCCCGGAACGGCGTCCAGCCAGCGCATGACACGGTGCACTTTATGCCATGGATAGCCCAGCATCCATTCATCCGAACCTTCGCCGGTCAGTGCGACTTTATAACCGCGAGCGTGCACTTCCCTGGCCAGGAGCAATAAGGCCGTACACGAAGTGTCGATCACCGGTCCCTCGGCCGCTTCAATCAAGCGCGGATAATTGTTTAACACCTCTTCCGCGCCGCAATTGACAATAATGGGCTCGGTGCCGTGATGCCGGGCGGAAAGCATGGCCGCCTGGGTCTCATCCAGCCGCTGATCCTCGATGCGGATGGTGAAGGTAGGGATGGGTTCACCCCGCGCCTTGCCGGCCAGGGCAACAACCATGCTGGAATCGACCCCGCCGCTCAAATAGGAGACAACCGGCACGTCAGCCCGCAGACGTTTTTCGACGGCCTTGAGAAGGACCTCCTCAAACTGATTGATCAGCCGTTCGGGGTCCTCGCCATATTCTTCTTGTCCCTTATCCGGGAAGTCCATTTCCCAATAAGTGTGGTCATCGATTCGCGCGGGCGCGCCGCGCTCACCCCACTGGATTGTCAAATAATGGCCCGGCATCAAGGCCTGGATGCCTTCAAAGCACGTCACGGGCCCGGGCAGCGCGATGAAGGTAAACAGATGATTAATGCCACGCGGGTCGGGCCGGGGTTTGACCAGTCCTGTAGCCAAAAGCGCCTTGATTTCTGACCCGAAAAGCAGCCAATCGCCCTGGCGAGTCCAAAACAGCGGGCAGATGCCAAACCGGTCACGCGCGAGCACTAGCCGGCGGCGGCGTTCATCCCAGAGGGCTACTGCAAACTGGCCTCGCAGCTTTTCGAACATCCCCTCCTGGTGGTCTTCCCACAGGTGAGGGAGCAATTCCGTATCGCAATGCGTCTTGAAGCGATGGCCGCGACTTTCGAGCGCGGCACGCGCTTCGGGGTAATCGAAAAGCTCGCCGTTGAAAACGACGGAGACCGAACCATCCTCATTGCTAATGGGCTGCCGGCCATCGGCCAGCCCGACAATGCTCAAACGGCGGTTGGCCAGGGAGACACCCGGATGTTCGAAGAACCCGTCCTCATCAGGCCCGCGATGGAGGATCGCCGCCGCCATCGCCCGGACCATTCCGGGAGGGACTTGCCGTTGTCCCATCAAGTCAATTACCCCAGCCACACCACACATTCAGCTTGGTCCTCTTTTTCCTGTTTTGACGAGTCTAATGCTCAAGGATACTAGAATAAGTCGGATTAGGACAGCTTTCGATCTCCGCCAATACTGTTCACCTGTTCCGTAATTGATGGCGGCTCATAGAGCCGAGGTCTCGGTGAGAAAGCCTTGGATTTAGGCGCGCGGACTTCCATGGCGGGGCTGTTTACATAAAGCTGACGCACTTTACGTGCCAGAATTCGGTCCACCAGACGCGGGAAGAATCTTTGGACCCGCAACATCCAACGGGCGTCCGACCCAATGATGGTTTCCGTTATGTTGTGTTCCAGAGAATTGACGATTCCAGCCGCCACCTTTTCGGGCGCCATCCCACCGGCGAAATCGATCTTCATGCGGCCTTCATTCCTCAGCAAATGACTGCCCAAGTCGCTCTTGGTCAGGCCAGGCAGGATTAGAAGGACATCAATCTCGAACCGCGTCATTTCCGCCCGTAAAGCCTCCGTCAACCCGACCAGGGCATGCTTGCTGGCCGAGTATTCCGGCCAAGCGGGCAGCCCCTTCCTTCCGCACATCGACGAAATATTGACGAGCGCCGGTTGCCGGCCATTGGTCAAATACGGAATCGCAAGGCGAGTCAACTCGGCCGGCGCAAAGAAATTGACCTCCATGATTTGCCGCAGAATGGCCTCCGACGACCCCGCAAAGTGGCCGAAGCTCGCGATCCCCGCATTATTGACCAGTATGTCTACACCGCCGAACTGTTCCGCTGTAAGCTCAAACAAGCGTTGGCGATCGGCTGGAATCGTAACGTCGGTCGGGATCGCGATGACCTCGGCTCCTCGCTCCGTCAGCAAGCGCGCGAGGGCCTCAAGCTTGTCGAGTGACCGAGCTGCCAAAGCGAGCCGGGCTCCCTTGCCGGCCAGCATTTCGGCCAGCGCTCGGCCAATGCCCCCAGATGCTCCGGTTATGATGATCCGTTGTTCACGTAAGTTACGCACAACGCCCCCAGCATTTGTCAAAACCGTGGACCGCCAAACTTCCCAGACCGCCACAATTTACCAAACTGCTATCAATTCCTGTAGTTTTTCCGGCCTGAATCCAGATTTTGGTACGGATAGGAGCCGCGATTATCAGCAAAGTTGGCAGGTTCGCCCAAGAAGGGCCTTTGAAACAGCAAATGGAGCAACCTTCGGGTTCGTAGGACCGGTATCAGCCGGTTCGAACCGGCTGACGCGGCACCTGGTTTTTTCCCCGGAACGAGACCGCCGATACGTTGCCTGTTTGTTTTGCCCTTGCAGGGCGAGGTTGTTGGTTGGGCTTCGGAAACCCAGGGCGGCGCTAGCGCTTGCCCCGGGCTAGGTTGTTTGGCCCTTTCAGGGCATCCGAATTGGGCGGTTGCAAAAGTGCCCCTCAAAAGAGTGCATTGCCCAAATTGGGCCCATCATTATCGCTATGTTCCCTACAATTAGGAAACTGCCCGTCTTTATGCACCGCAATGGCGCGGCGCTGAGGGCGGGACGAGGTGTTTGCGGAGTCATTAACCGGTGACCGCCAAACTCAACGTAATTACAGGGGCAACAGGGCTGATTGGCAGCCACATCGCCGAGTTACTGGCAGCGCGGGGAGAATCTATCCGCGCTCTCGTTCGACCAAATAGCGACACGACCTTTCTGCGGCAATTAGGCGCTGAACTGGCGGTTGGCGACCTGCACGACCAGGAATCTCTGCGCCGCTGTGTTGTTGGAGCGGACATTGTTTACCATTGTGCGGCTCACGTCGGCGACTGGGGGCCATGGCGGCTATTTCAAGACCAGATCGTGGACGCCACGCGAAATGTGCTCAACGCCTGCAAGGCAGCCAGGGTAGGCCGCGTTGTATACACGAGTTCGATTACGGTGTACGGCCGGCCTCTCAATCCCGGCATGATTAGCGAAGACGAGCCGCGCGGACAACGCATGCGCCTGTGGGACCATTATTGCCGATCGAAGATCATGGCCGAGGATCTCGCCTGGCAGTATGGATCCGACGCAACCATTATCCGCCCCGGCTGGACGTATGGACCGCGCGACCGCAATACCCTCCCGCGCATCATCAAGGCTCTGCAGGCGGGCCGCATCCGCCTCATTGGCGACGGCGCCAATCTGCTTAACCTTGTCTATGCCGGCGATGTGGCCGAGGGCGCTATTCTGGCGGCTAACAACCCAATCGCTCGCGGGCAGGCGTACAACTTGTGCAGCGAGGGGGAATTGACCCAGGAACAATTCTTGAAGTCGGTGACCGACGCCATCAGCTTGCCGGCGGTTCGCCGCCGTATGCCGTTTTGGCTGGCGTATGCAGGCGGGTTCATGTCGGAAATCATTGCCCGGGCGATCCGGCTGAAACGGCCCCCGTACGTCACCCGCTATGCGGTTGCCCTGGTTGGTCGCCCGACGCGTTTTAGCATTCAGAAAGCTCGTCAACAGCTTGACTGGGCGCCGGATGTCCGAGCGGAAGACGGCATTCGCCGGACCTTGGAATGGATGCGAAGGACTGAAAACGGAACGACCAGCGTGGCCTCGCCTTCACGTGCGGTGAGCCAGCCTGCATGACCGAGGTGAGGGAATTCAAATCACAGAAGCTCTGTGATCACGGTATCCGCTACATACTTGCCCGTGCGTGTCAGCAGCACTCTCTGTTCATCCTCTTGAAGCAACCCCAGCTCAACATGCCGGCGGATGGCAGCGCCGGCCAAGTCGACCAGAGCAAATCCTGTCTGTTGATGAAACTCCTGGCGGTTAATCCCTTCCGCGCGACGAAGATTTTGGGCAATCGTCTCCCGAGCGCGCTCTTCACCGGCCAACTGCTCGGATTGAAACGTGGTCGGTTCGCCGGAGAGAGCCTTGCGGATATACCCTTTCAAGTCGCGCGTGTTGAGTTCACGCCTGCCGCCGACATAGCGGGCCGCGCCCATGCCAAATCCGTGGTAAGCATGGTTTGCCCAATACACCTCATTGTGATGACAACGCCTGCCCGGCCTTGCGAAGTTAGAGATTTCGTAATGCTCGAAGCCCGCAGCCGTCAACGCATCAATCGCGTGCGCGTACATGGCTAGCTCGGCTTCTTCCGGCACGGGGATCACCTGGCCGCGCTGCCAATTCTTCCAGAGCGGCGTGCCTTTCTCGTAGGTCAAGCCGTAAGTCGAAATATGATCCGGCTCGAGCGTCAGCGCTAGGGCAACATCCGTTTCCCAATCGGGCAGCGTCTGTCCGGGAATGCCGAAGATCAAATCCAGCGAAATGCTACCGACGCGTTTTCTGACGCAGTCCACGGCGCGCGGCACATCGGCCGGCGCATGATCGCGTTCCAGGGCCTGCAACAAATGGGGATGAAACGACTGAGCGCCGAGGCTGACGCGATTGACGCCGTGATCGGCCAGGACGGCAACTTTGTCGGCATTGAGCGTGCCGGGGTTGGCTTCGATGGAGAATTCGCCGATTGTTCGTTGTTCATTGTTCGTTGTTCGTTGCCAAGCTGAGGAATCGTTGAATGGGAGCCAGTGGACAATGGTTTGCAAAAGGCGGTCTAGCTGAGACGGGCTCAATAATGTCGGGGTGCCGCCGCCAATGAAGATGGTATTTACCGGCTGGGGCTCGTCGAGCTTTGCTAATTCGGCTGCCAGAGCGTCGAGGTAAAGGTCGATCATATGGACTTGCTTCACCGCGATCGCGAAATCGCAGTAGCCGCAGTGATGCGCGCAGAAAGGGACATGAATGTACGCGGACTGGGGTTGAAGCCAAGGAACCGTCATACTGTTCTTTGTTGCTCGCTTTTGGAAGTCAACGGCACACCCATAGTTTGGCACACACCGATAATGTATCTTACCGGCACCTTGACAATAACGATGGACGACGGATCAAGGACTAACGAAATGAAACTTACCGGCAAAGTCGCACTAGTTACAGGGGCTTCGGCCGGCATTGGCAGGGCAACGGCTCTTGCCTTGGCGTCGGAGGGAGCCGATATCGCCCTCAATTATTTGGGATACGACGACTCCGCTAAGTCGGCGGCCGAGCAAATTCGCGGCATGGGCAGAAAGGCGCTGCTCGTCCCGGCCGATGTGTCGGATCAAACCGCCGTCGAGAAGATCGTCGAACAAACGGTTGCGGAGCTGGGCCGGATCGACATTTTGGTGACCTGTGCCGTTTACTGCGATGAGGAAATGTTTTGGAATGCCGACATGGCGGGCTTTCGCCGGACCATCGATGTAACCATGTGGGGCGCTTATTACACCCTGCGTGCCGTCGCCAATCAACTTTTGAAACAGAACCAAGGCGGCAGCATCGTGATCGTCGGATCGCCTCACGCGGTTGTCGCTGTCCCCAAGTCGATGGCCTACAACATGGCCAAAGCGGCTACCGATCAGATGGCCCGCAGCGCGGCCGTGGAGCTTCTTCCTCATCGAATCCGCGTCAACATCGTCCATCCCGGTTGGACCGATACGCCCGGCGAGCGCAAATACTTCTCGGAAGACGTTCTCAAAACAGCAGCCGACATCATGCCCTGGGGTCGCCTGGCGAAGCCCGAGGAGATCGCTCGCGGCATCACATTCCTGACCGATCCGGATTCCGACTACATCACAGGAAGCACACTAACTATCGATGGCGGCTTGCAGCTGCCCTGGTGGTCGAAGCGAGCGCAGGGTGGATTTTGAGAATGCTTATGGTTCGCTATCGTCTCGCAGATACGAGCCTGGAAGCGTTCCGCGCCTAGAGAATCGCAAGAAGCAAGAACCCGCAATCCCCAAAAGCATGACATCCGACCGGACTTATGCCTCATGAATACGAACTAGTTCACATTTGATGCCGAGTCGTTCCAGGTGGTCTGCAGCATTCATCAAATGAAGTCGACTAAAAAAGGGAAGGCTGGCGGGCCAATTATTGGCGCGGTCCGTCACGATACCGTATACAACACTGAATTCGCTTGGATTTGGACGCTCTTCCGGGATTTTCTTCGCGAGCTTCTTGTCAGCCTTTGCAACTTCAGCTCGAAGTGACTTGCGAAAGGGTGCATCACTCAAGAAACACTCCGCGGAAATGATTCCTTGCTCAAAAAGGTGGCTAAGCGTGGCTGACCGGGTTTTTTTCTTTACATGAATAAATTGGCCTGAAGAACCTAGTAGATCGCACGGCTCGATAGGGGAGCCGCCAACTCGTTTACATTTGCAATCGAGCACGACAAGGCCTTCGGATGCGCCGATTCGAGCATTGTAAGCCTTCTCTCGCTCCTTGAGTCTTGCATCAGGCAAGGAGAAACTGCTGGGAACTAATTTCCCAACACGGTTACTTACCCGATTTACAAAGGACTTTTCAACTTCAAACCAATCCCCGCAGCTGAGAACAAAGAATTGCTGTTTATGATTTGTTTCTACCACAAGACAACTATATACGCTCCATTTCATATCTCCGTACTCGTTGCCAGGGTGCCTAGGTCCGATTTTAGCCGTTTTCAAGGTTTCAAGGCTTGGTGCTGAATGAATAGCTAACCAAACCTCCAAATCCAATTCTTGAAAGCTCTCTGCATTCTTTCTCTTTTGGTATACAAATCCGTCGGTCCCTTCGGGGTCGAAAGGTTCAGGCGGGGCAAGATGGATTCCATCCAAGTCCCGGGATTGCAGCTTGCTGAGAAGAACTTCATCGAGTTCTTTTGTTATTGATGGGTCACGAACCGACTTCAGGTTGTCGATAAATGCGAAATTGGCCTTGTAAGCATCATCCTTATATTTCTTCAACAAATCCTCACAGCGATCGGCCAATTCTTCAAATGGGATAGAGGACCTAATAATCAGCACGTCAGAGCCAGCCACCATTGTGGCAAATTCCTTGTCTTTTGGCGTTCCCATAACTTGGCGCATCAGGTCACGGGACACGTTCAACCCAAATACGTGAAGCGGTGACTCTCTGGTCGATTGCTTTCTAGTTGTCACAGTGAATTCTTCAAAGCTTCGCGAGTCTATTGATCGAAGGCTTTTTGGATCAACCGTATTCAAAGTAACCTTCAGACCAAAATCACGAACCCAGCAATCGGGACTAAGAAGGTTTCTTCCGTAGCCATAAGTGATTGCAAAAACCCGTCTCTTAGCCTCGACCAGGAGCACTGCTGCATTGCTATTATTGTTTAGGGCTGAAAGGTCACCTTCTATTCCTTCCTCCACGTATTGGACCCATTCTGGTCTCGTAGGACTGCGATCTTCGAGGAAGAACCGGCCATTGAACGGGACATCATCTCTGAGAGAAAGCACCTTGACGCGATTGCGCTTTGATTCGCTGATAATTTCTTTGTCCGACGAGTATCCGTCCTTAAGTAGAAGAATCCGGATTTGGCGGGACTTTGGCATTGTTACCTACTCATTTGTGCTTTCGTTCGATGACTGGTCATTTGTTTCATCCGTGAGCCGCGCCTCCAACATCTTCATCACCCGCGCTTGCAACTTCTCATCCGTTGTCTTCTGCCCAACTCGTTCAAGCAACTCCGCGCGAATTTGCTCCCGGTATTGCTGATACCTGAATAGGGCTTTGTGGCAATGCTCCGGTTGGACAGGAATTGTTTGCCGGCCGTGGCGACCATGGTCGCAAAGGATTTTGACAAACTGGGCGCGCTCCGACGTGCCCAGGTCCAAAAACTGGCCACCGATATGGATGCCGTGTTCCTGCAACAGTTCGTGTGCATGAATGCTAGCGCGCCCTACTGGCAGCGAAAGAGTCTCCATCTCCCATTCGGGGTCAATGAATTCATCAGGGAAATGCCGAAGGAGATCAGGCTTGAGTTCTTGTAAGATTTCATCTGCGATCTGGGAAGCACTTGCCTTTCGCCTGCCTTTTTTCAGTTTTTTCTTGTTTTCAATGGCCTGCAGTTCCTTTCCGCGAATCGCCTGGTACATCTGCCGCATTTCTTCATAAAGACGCTCTCGCATTTCGAGCCGGCGGCGTGCGTTCTTTTCCCCTAGCAAGTCGAAAATCGCGTCGTCTAATTCGTGGCGATCCGGAAAATCGAATTCTGCAGTCAGATTCGGCGACGTTCGTTGAGCCATTTGCGCCAAAGCGTTGCGAATTCGAGATAGTGAATCTGGTGATATTCCACGCGGATCGGGCACCAACATCATGTTGACGTCGATCACTTCGGTCTTGAGGTTGCCCTCGGCCCCTGCCCAGCGCCCGTAAAGGTGCTTCATCATGGCAACTAGGGTGGAGTTCAACGCCCCGCACAGTGCTTGCTCGGCCATTCCCTTGGGCGTGAAGATGTCAAACAGATTGTGGTTGCAAATGAGCTTCGCATTATTTAACGGAATGACATGGCGATATTGCTGGGCCATCGGCCAAAACATATCTCCTCGTCGAGTTGGGTTGAGATCATACCAGGGTCGGCTTGCTGCTCGGCTGGCGCAGGTTGAGCCGGTGTGGTAATCCTCACGCTCACCCCACTCGATGTAGTCGAGCACATCCTTGCCCTTAAGTTTCTCTTTGGGCAGCGAGCAGACAAGGATGCGGCGCGAGCAATTCTCAGCCTTGACTTCAACCGAATCGATCTCCATGAGATTGTGGACTTCCGGCTCTAGAAAATCGGTTTCAATCCTATGCAACGAACCATCACCGGCTAAGACGATTCGATGTTTGTCAGCTTGGTAGCGGTGCATGCCATATTTGCGCCGAAAGGTTTTATCATCCGGTGTCTCCTCAAGGCAGCGCTCCGTGATGTCGCGAGGAAAGAAGAACTTGTCGCAACCGCTCTTGATTCCGAACCGAACCTCAGCAATATCGCCAAGCGGCACCAACCGGTCGCGGTAACGGTCCAAGATTTCAAAGAAAAGGTCCGGCGCGCGGAGAGGGATCCCCCATTTGCTACCTAGATATGCCTCGCCACCTCGAAAGCCTTGCGTTCGCAGCTGCTCTTGGCGGACGACGCGCACGCGCCAATTGCGGTCCAACACGTTTTCGGTAATTCCTTCTATCCGGTCGCGAAGAGCTTCGACAGCCTCCTGTCGCTGGGCTTCCGTCACGCCGGAGGGGAGGATATCCGAAAGGGCAGAGCGAAGCTGGACAAATCGAACCAGATTGGCCTCGCGCTTAGCGCGGTCTGCCTCGCGCCGCAGAATAGTTGTACAGGTTGCCACCCTGGCACCGGTAAACCACGGCTCTACGGAGGATTCGAGGATCGCCAGTACTGCGAAGTTGTCGAGCAGAAACTTTTGCAACCCGAATCCATACTCAACGTCAAGCCAACTCGATGAAGTGACGAACCCGTAATAGCCGCCTTCTTTGAGAAACCGGCTCGCATGCGGCCAGAAATAGACGTGTAGATCCGATCGGCCTGAAAACTTTAGGCCAGGCCAGTCGCTTCGCATTACCTCACGAAGATCCTTCTTGTATTTATCAGCATCCGCTTTGATTTGCTCCAAGGAGCGATGCCCAATCTTAGTCCTGCCTTTGATCGCGGCAGTCAGAGGCTTTGAGATTTCTTCCTGCCGAACATAGGGGGGATTGCCCACAACGGCATCGACTTCGTCTATGGCCAAGCTCATCATGTCGCGTTGTTCGTGACCCCGTTGTTGGCCGAAAGGGATATGAAAAATTGGCTGGCCGGGCCGCACGTCAAAGAAATCCGATTGTGCGATCAGCGGATAGTTTCGCTCATCAACCAGGTCGCGGGTTGCCAAATTGAGCGTCGTTAGATGCGTCGCGTACGCTGAAATATCAACGCCGTACAGATGGTCAATGAGGTTCTGATGCGGCAACCCGGCGCCGGCCCGCTCGGCGAGGAATTTTTTGCGGCTATAGGCCCGCACCAGGAAGGTGCCGCCGCCGCAGGCTGGGTCAAGGACTGCTGCTTCGGGCTCACGAATGCAAAAGGCGTTGATCACGTCCACGATATCGGGTTTGGTGTAGTGCTGACCGTAGCGATGCCTTTCTTCAGGGCTTATCAGCCGCTCGAAAATTGGGCCAATCACGTCGTAGTTAAGGCGTGTGAAGTCGAACTGGTCTATCTGTTGGATTAAGTCAATCCAGGCGGGCACGGCATTGTCGCTCAAGAAGGGAAGCCCATCACCAAAGTCCCCGTCGAAAATGGTTTCGTAGTCCTTGGTGGCGACCTTTGCCTTCTTGAAGAAACCCTCCATAAAGGACTTGAAGTCGGCGGCGTCCTGATGTTCTATTTTGCGACGACCGCTCAAAATCGGCAGCTTACTGCCATAGCGCTTTCGGAGAGCGTTGTAGAAGACAATCTTGTTAACGAGCACATAACAGGAAAACTTGGCGGCCCGTTCCAAGTTATCTCGCTGGATCATGGCGTCATCGGAAATCGGCCATTCCTGAACGTCGCGCATCCATTCGTTTATTTCCTTGCGGAACCGGCCTCGCTGCTCATACAAGTCAATGATAGCGCGGTGCACAAAGGCGATGGGTCGTTCAAGAGCGGCTTCCAAAACACGGAGAAAGAATTCATCAAGCGGGCGCTTTTCGAGGGGCACCTGGCCCGTAATGGCCTGGCTTGCTCTTTCCAAGAACAGGCGCAGGCCATTGCGAACCGCTCGCTCTACCTCGGGGTTGCGAAGCTCATCGGAGTCCCGGACCTGAGTGATGGCAAGGTCCCAGATGTGTCGATCATAAAGCGGCTTGCCTTTGTCATCCGTTCGCCATAGAACCAGGCGGTTAACATTCCAGGTAACGAAGAACTCGGCGCCTACCTTCGCTGCCTTCGTGTGAGCCCCGTCAACCAGTTTTTCATTGAATGGGCTTGCGCCGTCGGCGTCCCAAGGCAGCTTGACCTCGCCTGTGACCGCGATCTTCTCTTGCCGGTCATAAATCGTTAAGTCGCGTTTCCGGGCCGAACCCTTAACCGATTCCTCAATACGCACGCGACCGAACACCAACTCGGGCCGCCCTTGTAATTCCTGTTCCATCCATGATTTGGCATCGGCACAGAAGGTGAGTTCATGGCTCTTAGCCTGGGACATGCAGGTATTCCTTTGTTGGGATGTGAACAAAAGAATACAACTGCCACCAAGTGAATTCAAGGGTGTGGCATGCTTTGGAGGGTCCCGCGCGGCGACCGGGAACCCGGAACCAGCACCGCCAAAGCATGTTGAACTGTCCGCAACGAGAGTCTTGTGTGTGATGAGTTACGGGTTCGTCATGCTGTCGCCGTATTGAGGGTTCATCTTGGGCAAACGGAAGAAATCTAACAATGTACGCAAGCCTTGTTACAAATTACGACTACCGGCGCCGACAACGAAGGAAACGATGATGAAAAAACAAACAAAGAAAACCAAGACCGTAAGACAAGGCAAGCAAAAGCTCCCACGCAGGCGGGATGAAGAACGAGTCCGAAAAGTTCTGGAGCATTACGAGAACCAAACCGAAGATGAAGCGGTTGCCGAGGACGAAGCCGCTTATAAAGCCCAGGGCCAGACCGTCATGATCGTGCCCACCGAGCTGGTCCCGGCGATCCGCCAGTTGCTGGGGCAACGCTGAAGTGCATGAGGCTGTGATGAATGCATTCCACATTAACGCCAGGTAGCATACTTTCCCGGTCCATCACTGGGAACTGTACGATAATTCGGAAGGCAGCCCTATTTTTCTTGCTGAGGGAGATACGCCATGAAAGCAACCGCCTCTTCGAACAAAAAAAACAAGGCGCCTGCCGCTCTCAAAGCCCTTCGCCGCGCCGCCAAGCAGATCCCGCACCGGCCCGGCCTCGCCCCGGCGCTCGAAAAGTCGGATCCATCCATTACGGTGACCGCCGGCGACGCCCCCGGGAGGGCGCGATGCCGAGGAGTGCCCGGCAAGCATCGCGGACTTCGCCGGCCCAACGCAGGGCGGCGACGGCCTGGCGCTTGGTGGTGCGCAACAGGGGATAACGCGGGTCGACGGCAAAGTCCGTAAGGAATCGCAACCCGCGTCGCAAACGGTCCAACAAAGAAAAGTGCGGTAGCGCGAGATCCAGGAGGTCTTCCAGGTCATGGGTTTTGGGGATCGCGACGCTCCGTTCCTCAAGCAGGGCTTTCAGATATTTCTCGGCGGACTGTTGGCAATGGAAACAGACCTGGTCATGGAACGGCCCGCGGCGCGCGGCGAGTACTCCGGCAGCTTGAAAGTCGTCCTCCGCTTTGCGTACCCACTCGCGCGTCATCCTTTTCATAGAGGACTTTCCCCCTCGCCATGATCTCGGTCAGGAACGACTCGCGCTCCGCCAACCTCCACGCCACGTTTCGTGGCTTGAGGACGACAAGGTCCATTGGGAACTGCGTCGGCACAGCGCACCGGATTTTGAATGCCTGATCGATTTGGTTCCGTGCCGGCATGACGACCAGGATATCCACGTCGCTGTCGGCGTGCGGCGTGCCGTAAGCGTACGAGCCGAACAGGATGATCTTGTCGGGCTGGAAGCGTTCGGCGACCTGGCGGGCGTAGCGGCGGATCACGCGCATGGGGATATCGGCCCCGCGATACCAGCGCTCCGGCAAGGCCTTCGACGATGTGCGGCGTTTTCCGATCATGAGGTCATTCTAACACAAAGGAGCAGCAGTCAGGAGTCAGAGAAAACCGCAAAAGCCGGACTGACTACTGACCCCTCATTCCTGACTCCTGAACAAAAGCGGCCGGTGAGTCCCAACCGCGAATAAGGACACTCACCGGCCCGGCATCGCCCCGTCGCTGGGTCTGCGCGCCGGGATCGTTGGCTTTTTCGTTGTATCGCGGGCCAAGAAAGCTATCCAGATGGCGCGCCTTACCGGGACCCATGCGTACATACTGGAAGAAGGCCGAATTGTTGACGCCGCCAAGGGGAACCGCAAGACCCGCAAGATGCACGGCCAGGCGTAGGAAGCAGCGCGATTTCAAACTCGATAGCTTCAGATGGCTGAGGTAATTCGTCCGTTCCACCCTTTCAGCAGTAGGCAGCCCAAAATTCTTTCCATTTCTTTCCACAGGGGGTCTGGCGAAATGGAGAGAACCAAATCGGAGGGGCTTCCCGGGCGAGACCGACTAGCCCCTTGAGGCGCGGGTCGGAATCGAATTCGTTTCAACCCAAATAGTCCTTGGCGTGTGAAGAAGCAGAAAGAGTCGATGAGGCGCACAGGACAGGTTGGTCTCCAAGCGAAGATAGGGGCTCCGCCTGTACACTTTGTGGCAAGGCCCGTTGATCAGGTGGCTCAAGTGGCTACCCTGTGGACCACCTCCCCGACCCTGTGGATCAGGATTTGACCCTGTGGACCAAGAAAACGGGTCTCAAACGTGGGTTTGGCGGTAAGCGCAGTTGCACTCTTTGGAGGTCAGAAAGGCTCGTGCTTTTACAGCTGGACCCTCTGGATCACCACTTTGACCCTGAGGGTCAGGTACCGACCCTCTGGGTCAGCAGCAATTGAGCCAGAGGGTGATCAATTATTGAACACCCAATGCCACCCGAAAGTGTGCTGGGACTCCAGCCGCTCAGGCGAACGGGAGGGGGTGCAGAAACGATCTTTCCTAACATCAAAATCAACAATGCCTTCCGGCAAAAAAGATCGTTTCACTACTGGTGACGGCTACGTGAAACGAATAACGGCAACGTGAAACGAATCCAGAGAGGCAAGATCCGTTGCCGTTGTATCCATTTGGTTTCGAGCCGAGAGGAGCGAGCGGCGGGTGCGGCGTCATTGACGCTCAAAGCTGCTCAGTGGAGCGGCTGCGGAGGGGTGGCGCTTCACCCAAACAAACCTAATTTGCCTGGCGGGTTCTGAAACCCTACCGCGGGGTTTACCGGCTTATTAATTCGACGACTGGTTCCGGAATCGTTTCCTTGGCTGCGGCGGGTTGGGTGTCAGCGCCAGCCCGGCCGGCATAAAACGCGGCTACGAATTGGTCCACAAGAACGGGATCCAAACCTCCCCCGGCAGCGTTTGACTTGAGAATTGTCATGCAGGCATCTTCGGGGATCGCGGCTCGATAGGGCCGCATGCTCGCCAGCGAATCGTACACGTCGGCCACGGCCAAGATACGAACGAGCAAGGGAATTCGATCGCCGGTCAAACCGTCGGGATATCCTTGCCCGTCCATGCGCTCGTGGTGCGAGCGGATCAGGGGCAAAATGTCTTTCATCGAGCGCAGTTTTTTGGCGATCTCGTAACCTTCGACAGTGTGATCTTTGATGCGGTTGTATTCTTCTGTCGTCAATTTGCCGGGCTTGTTAAGGATATCGTCGGGGACGCTGATCTTGCCGATGTCGTGAAGCAGCGCCCCTTTGCGGAGCAGCTCCCGGTCTTGCTCGCACAGGCCCATCTGGTCGGCCAAGAGCAGCGATTTCTCGGCTGTACGAAGCGAATGCTGATTTGTAAACGGGCTTTTGGCTTCAACCATCTGCGCGAAAGCCACCATGACGGCTTCCGCGGTTTCCAGCTCATCGGTCAACCGCTTGAGGCGCAAGAGCGATCGGCAGCGGGCGAGCAGTTCCATGCACTGAATCGGCTTGGAAATGAACTCATCGGCGCCAAGATCCCAGGCGCGCAAACGCGCCTCGAACGGGTCTTGGCCGGTAACGATAATGATGGGGATAAGCCGCGTTTCCGGATTCTGTTTAACCCAGCGGCAGACGTCGAATCCGTTCATCCGAGGTAAATCGAGATCGAGAAAGATGAGATCAGGGGGATCGTCAGCCAGACTCGCCAGCGCCTGCAATCCGTCAGCGGCCCGCGAGACACGATAACCCTGGCCGGACAGCAAGCCTTCCAACATCGCCGCATTGGTCGGGTGATCTTCAACGACAAGAATCCGGTGGGTATTGGCTTCAGCCGCGCCCATTAATGACGGTCTCCGTGGATTGACGGGTAGGGCATCCCTGCGCAGGGGTCTATGGGAAGCTAGATTGCCCCCCGAAGCTTGTCAAACCCTCGAAGGGCCGGGATTTCAGATTAAACGGGAATTGGCGCTTGCATTTATGCTGACAACGGAAAAGTGGTTGGATTGTCAGTTGTTAGATGTCAGTTGTCAGTGAATGTTCGGTTGGGTCTAAGGCGGCTCAGAAATTGTCTTTGCAACGAACAACGGACAACGAACCACGAACAGCTGACCAATTACTGCCATTTGAACCAGCGTAGCGCGAGCGCGAAACAAACCACGGCGAACGCTGCCAAGATGAGAAGACGCCAGCCGATTTCCATCAACGAAGCTCCATCGAGCATGACCTCGCGCAAGGCATTGTTCAGCTGCGTCAAGGGTAAGGCCTGGATGAATGGTTGCACCGCTTCGGGAAATCGTTTCGAGGAGAAAAACACGCCGGAGAGCAGCCACATGGGCAGCATCACCAAGTTCATGAGGCCGGAGATGGTCTCGGTCTTGTCCGAGCGGCAAGCCAGGAGCAAACCAATTCCGGAAAACGCCGAGGCGCCAACGAGAATGACCAGCCCCAGGGTTAGGTAGCTGCCACGGATCGGGACATCGAAGATGAGTCGGCCGGCTAGGACGAGCAGCGCCATTTCCGGCAGCATGAGCGCCATACGAGCACTGAGAATAGCCAGCAGAAAATAACTACGCTTCATCGGGGTCGCTAACAATCGCTTGAGCAACTTGCGAACGCGCATGTCGACGATGACGAAGCCCACGCCCCAAAGCCCACCGCCCATCAGGTTCATCCCGATTAGTCCGGGCAAAACAAAGTCGATGTAGCGATTGCCGGGTTCGGGATCCGACTCTTCCTCCTCATGCCACGTGATCGCTGGCTTTGCTCGCCAACGAGCAATGGCGTTTTTGACTTGAAAAAATGCGGTACGGCTGTCGGGCTGTGTCTTATCGTAGACGTACCTGTAACCCTCATCGGTCGGCACAATATAGAGCATGGTCTTGCCGGTCAAGCGCCGGCGCTCGCACTCGGCTGCATCGTGAATCTCGACAACCAAACCGGCCTCGCGCAATTTCTCGGCCAGTTCCTCGGTCTGGGAAGCAGCGCCGGTTTGCTGAATGTCCACTAAGGCGGGCTCCGGCTCCCTGTTCCAAAATGCGATGCCCAATCCGATCGCAAGAAGCAGCGGAAATCCGTATACCCAAAAGATGACTTCCGGCTCTCGGTAAAACTCGCGCAGCCGGGTCAGGAAGAGTTGAAAGAAAGAGTTCATTGATGCGGTCAGTTGTCGTTGTCAGTTGCTCTTGGGGGGCAAGGCCATGTATAAAAAACAAGCCCTCATCTTTTTACTGACAACCCACGATTGGTCACGGGTCACTCTTTGTATGCCGCAAGAGCCAGGCGATTAGGTCCTCGATGAATTGGTCGGGTTGCGGCTCGAATTCCAGCGTGTGATGGGCTTGAGGATACTCGAGGATTTCGCGATCCGGCGTGGCGAATTGTTCGACATATTGCCTTGTAGCGGCATTTTCGATGATGCGATCCTGTCCGGCAAGCATCAACAAAACCGGCAAATGAAACGATTCGGGAGTTCGACGAAGATACCGGTCCAGGTCCAAGCTGGCGCAAAGGAATCGGGCGGTAGCTTTAAGGAGGGCAAGCGGATCCTGTCGAAGAAACTCGAGCCAAACCGGGGTAGTTGTGAACAGGGTCGGGTCGCTGAGTGGAATGGAAACGCGGTAGCGGGGAAAAACAGCCTTTACCAGCCGAAGAAATCTGGAATGGCGCTTCATCCGCGGCGTCAGTTTCGGAAAAAACCCCGGACAAAGTAAAACCACCCCGTCAATAAGACTGGTTCGGTAAGATGGGAGCGCCGCGGCGAGCTTTCCTCCCCATGATATGCCGACAACAATCGTGGCCCCCTTCGAACCGGCCGGGTGAATGTCTAGAAACTCAACAATATCGTCCAGCAACCGTTGAAAACTGGGCGTGTCGCCGCGAGCCGGCTGGTTGAGCCCTGCCCCGCGCCGGTCCAAGAAATAAACATCAAAGCCAACTCGAGCCACGCGTTCACAAGAATGCTGGTACCAACCGCCATGACTCTGAATGCCGTGCAGATAGACCACCCGCCCGCGTCGGGGAGAATTGACAGGAGGGGCATAATGACGGTAGTGCCAACCATACCCGTCGCTGGCAGTGTGGGTTGCGATCTCACAAGACGGCTCAGCCAAGCAGCGCCTCCTTGCGGACAGTGACGCGTTCCAGCGCGTCAGAATTAACCGTCACGCCAAGGCCAGGACCGACCAAGGCCCTAGCTAGGCCCCCTCTTTGGAAAGTCACGTCTTCCAATCCCAGGGCCTCCCGGACCAGATGTCGATCATAGGACCCTTCCAGGTAACGCAGGCCTCGGACGCTCGTGGCAAAGTGGCGGCCCGCCGCGGAAAGCAGCGCGGTTTCGCCGACCTGGCAGCCCAGTTGACAGCCGACGTTGTGTTGGCCGGCAAACTGCATCAGGCGCAGCGAAGGAATGAATCCGCCACACTTCGAGAGACGCAGGTTGAATAGATCGCAAGCCTTGTGTTCGACTGCAAGTTCCGCGTCGTGCAAGCTGCAGAGCGATTCATCGAGCATGATGGGCGTCTTCGCTTGACGTCGCAATTCCCCAAAACTTTTTATCTCAGCATGCGGCATGGGTTGTTCGACCGAGGTGATGTTGAACGATTCGAGTGCGCGTACTTGCTCGATGGCATCATCAAGGGTCCAGGCTTCGTTGGCATCGACGCGCAGATCCATCTGATCGCCAACGGCGCCGCGAATCGTCTTTAGTCTCTTGATATCGTCCTGCCCATTGATGCCGACCTTCACCTTGATTTGCTGAAAACCGTAGAGGCGCATGCCCCAGGCCACCAGACGTGCCTTGAGGCCGCGAGCCGAGGTAATAACACCGCTGTAACGCACTTCCGCGAGCATTTGGTACAGTTCAGGCGCCAGTAATCGCGTCACGCTCCAGAGAGGCTCACCGAACCGCCTACCAAAAGCATCGAGAAGGGCCAGCTCCACCGCACAGCGCGCCGCGTTGCCGTTACAGCCGCGCTCGTCCTCAGGAACCCCCGCCAACTTGAGCCGTTCGGCAAGGTGAACGACTTGGGTGAAGTCTTGGCAGTTCTCGAGTTGACTCGGAAGCTTGCTTTGTTTGAGAAGGTGGATTGAGGAATCGAGCGTTTCCCCGGTGACGTAATCGCGCGGCACCCCTTCGCCGTAGCCCTCGGTTCCGTCGGCGAGCACACAGCGGACAATGAGGTTGTCTGTTGAGGTCCGCGTATGCGAAGCGTGGCGAATGGCCCGTTTGAGCGGAATCGCAACATGCAACGCGGTGAGCTCGACGACTTTCAACGATTTCCTCGCGATTTCGTTGAGCGGCGAACCTCCGGCGAGTGCGTTGCAACGCGCTCGCCGGAGGTTCGCCGCTAAACAAGGTAGCTATAAAGAACCCGCCCGTCGCGCAGCCGCCTCGCCGAGGACGAGATTCAGTGCAGTAAAATCCACCGGCTTGACCAGATGAAAGTCAAACCCGGCCTCCTTGGAGCGGCGCTTATCGTGTTCCTGACCAAAACCCGTCAGCGCAACACAGAGCGTGTCCCGATACTCGGGTCGGCCACGCAACTGGCGCATGACCTCCCAGCCATTAGCCCCCGGCATGGCGATGTCCATCAGGATCAGGTCAGGACCCATGGCGTTGGCGGCTTGAAGCGCTTCATCTCCCGTGGCGGCCTTGCGAACCTCGTGGCCCCAGGCGCTCAGCAGGAAGGCCAACGTGTCAACCATGTCGGCCTCGTCGTCGACGACAAGGACGCGAAGTCGCTTAACAACGGGCATGGTTTATTCCGGCAAATGGGAAGTCCGAAGGCTGGTTTGCTCCGAGGTACAGTAATTTCAGGAATGCAGTCGGCTTCGAAACAATCCTGAGACGAAGACCTATCTTTGCTCGGAAAGCAATTGCTCCAGCACGTTTGGGTCCAAAGGCTTCACGAGGTGGTAGTCAAATCCTGCCTGCCGGGACCGGCGGCGGTCTTCTTCTTTGCCGTAAGCAGTAACCGCCACGCACAGCGCCTTGCGGGCCCCTTCCTGTTTTCGCAGGCGGCTGATCGCCTCCCAGCCGTCCATCCCCGGCATGCCGATGTCCATCAGCACGATGTCGGGCCCATAGGCGAGTGCTTCGCCCAGGGCGGCGTGTCCGTCATAAGCGACCCGGACTTCATGACCCCAGAGTCTTACCAAATAAGCCAAGGTGTCGGCCGTGTCGCGGGCATCATCCACAACCAAAACCCGAAGCGGAGTGACTGCGGTCATTTCTCTCCCCCACGTCGAGCGACCCACGCCTCAGAAAATCGAATTGCGTACATATACCAGCGCCGCCTCAATCCCTCAAGGAATTTACCCCAGATCCAGGCGGGCGATTATAGGTTGTTGCACCTACTTGCCGATCCTCCGACCCTGTGGACCAACTTGTGCTGGCCCAGAGGGTCGGAGCCTGACCCTCAGGGTCAAAGTGGTGGTCCAGAGGGTCCAGCTGTAAAAGCATGAGGCCTTCTAACATCTAAAGGCGCCGACCGCGCTTACCGCCAGACCCACCCTCTGGACCCATTTTGTTGCTCTAGAGGGTCATTACCTGGTCCACAGGGTCATCACTTGGTCCACAGGGTCTTGCTACGGAACGGTACAAGCTGGCCATTTGACTCAAAGACGCTCAAAGCTCAAAGTTTGATGGAACTCTCCCAAACATTGATCAATGCGCACTTTCATAGCACAGCCAAAGGCCCATTCCGGCAACCAGCAGCGCACTGACAATCGGTAAAGCGCGAAATAGACGGCTTTCGCCCCACTGCGACCCAGCGAGCCGTTTCGCCTTTACCACGACAATCCCTATGGCGATCAGTACGGCGGCCAGCCCCGCGCTAAACGCCAAGAGCAATGGAAGGCCAAGCCACAACCGCCGCGTCGCCACGGCAAAACCGAACATCAACATCGCATCCCAACACGGCACGATGCCGCCGCTCATTCCTAGGACGATTAGGCTTCCCATACCCACACGTCCACCCGCCTTGGAGGCGGGATCCTCATGGCCATGGTTCTCCTTGACGTGACCGACCGTTTCATGATGATGATGGTGATGATGCCCGTGTCCGCCAATATGAATATGATCCGCCTGGCCAGAGACACGCTTTAAGAATAGCCAGATTCCCATTCCCGCGACCAGCAAGCCTCCACCCAATCCCAGGATAAACTGCACTTGTGCCGGTACAGCGTTCGGAAAGAGCAAAGGCAAGGCCGCCGCCAGAATGAGGACCGCGCCGGTGTGAGTCAATGTGGTTACTAGGCCGAGCATTAAGGCATGCCAAACGGTGCCCTGTTCGCCAACCAGGTAAGCCGCCACGAGGGTCTTGCCGTGGCCCGGCGTCAAGGCATGAGCCGCCCCGAAGAAAGCGGCCAAGTAGATGAGCGCCCAGAATCCCTGACGCGAGTCCAAGAGCAGATCGAGCAACCTGCGGGGATTGGCCTGGTCCTCCGCGCTCCCCTCGGCTTCCGAAGTCAAGGCCACCTCGGGCGCTATGCCAACAATCCCAAATGTGGCCGCGGCTTCGCGCAGTTGATCTTCCTCAGCCGACGTGCGGTCGATGGCCGACTTGTTTTGCAAGGCCTCACTCGGTTGCTCTTTTGATTCAACCCGAACGGAGGCATCGATTCTTCCAGGATAGAGGGCTGAGGAAGCCAACAGAGGCGCGCCGCCCGGCGAGGCCATCAAGCCCGTCAAGCCGGTCGCGAGGGTCGGATAGTCCCACTCCACGAGTACGAAGGAAAGCTTGACCATGCCCGCTTCATTCTCAAAGGCGCCTTCGCGAAACGTGAAGCGATGCGACCTCTCACGATCCGGCTGCCAAGAGGCCCGAAATGTGAACGAGCAACGCAAATGATCGAGAAGCTCGTAATTCTTCCGGGTGCAAACAAACGTCAGCGGTTTGCCGTCGAGAGTCCCGGAAAGACGATCCGCCAGGATGGGACCGTAGGTCCGGACATACGCTCCGTAAAGTTCGGTCCGCGTGGTCAAGTTGGGAAGTTCGTCGGGCTTGAGCGCCGCCATCAAGTCGATGATGGCCGTGCTTTCATCGACATCGAGTTGATATTCCACCGTCGCGGCATTCGCCGAGAGGCGAACGAGAATGGTTCGCTCGTAAACGCGCTTCAGAATGGGATGAGCCGACGCGGTTGAGAGACTGCTAAGCGCCAAGTATTGAGTGCTGAGCAAAAATGCCAGAAAAACCCCGCACCTTTTACGCACGGTAACATCCTACTCCATATTTCAGCACTCAGCGCTCAGCACTCATTTTGCCGGCTTGCAGTAGCTCAACGTCATGAGCGCATACCCCGTTACGAGATTCGGGTCGGCTTCGAGCCAATGATTTTCATTGACCCAGCTGCCATTGTCTTTCTGGCGTTTGGCCAAGGCGGCGGTGATGTCGGCGCGCCAGTCGTGTTTTTTGCCGTCACTGTCAACAACCTGGTCGATTCCCAAAGTAGCGAGGCACTTGGCCATGCTGTGATAGTAGTAATACAAGCCCCACTGCGAACGGACCTTCGGCATGCCGGGGTTTTCATCAACCGAGTAATGCTTCTGAATCCACTCGTAGGCCTTCTTGATGCGCGGATCGTCTTTGGTCGCGCCACAGTAGATCAGGCTCTTGACGCCTGCATAAGTCATGCTGCCGTAGCCGGGGATAGGAGCGTCGGCCGGCAGGTTGTCGGCGACCTTGGTTTGGCCGCCGTTAGCGGCACTGTAAATGAAGCTGCCGTCGTTGATGCGGCCGGCCCAGGGTTGGTCGTTGTACTCGCCCTTGAGGTTCTGACAACGGCTCACGAAGACCATCGCCTTTTTCAGGGCGGGGTCGTCCTTGGGCACGCCGGCCGCCTTGAGAGCATCCAGGAAGAATTGCGTGTTGGACAGATCGGGTCGAGAGGTGCTGTCATAGCCGGCCCCGCCGTAAAAATCGTCGCTTGGGTTCTTGCCCTCCTCCTCGTCCCATTGTAGTTTCTTGAGGAACTTGACCGCGTCGCCGATCACCTGCTTGTAAGTGTCCCGATCGGCGGCCACGAGAGCCATGACGTTGACGCTTGTTACATAATTCTGGAGCTGCACCTTCGGATCCTTGCCCGCAATGTGCCCGGCCTTGGGGTTGATCAAGGACTCAATGTACTTGAGCCCCTTGGCGACGAACGGATCCTTCGAATTGACCCTGCCCGTATCTAGCAGCCCGGTCACGACAATGCCGGTGACGCCCGGGTTCTTTTCCTTGCTCCAGCTTCCATCCTCGGCCTGACTGGTCTTGAGATAGTCGATCGCTTTATCAACGGCCTTGTTCCACAAATCCGGGTCGGGCCCCACCTTCATGGGCGGTTCCTGTGCGTGGAGACTTAACAAAGCGGACAGAGTAAAGAACGCACAGACGGCGCCCAGACTGTAACGACGAAAGCACATGATGGGCTTCTCCCTTAGATTTTGCGAAAGCGCTTAGATTTTACCACGGGTTGAAGTTGTGGCAAACCCGATGCCAAGGACGCCGACGCCCGGTTTTGCGGCCATTCTCGTAATAGACCTGATCACGGATGGCGAGAACTTCACCAATCCTGGTTACAACGGGAACACGATTCACAAGCCCAAAGCGCAAGCGCCGCGATATCTCGCCTTCGGACGGGACCGTGTTTTTCCCTCTTGCTCCCATCGCGAAACTTGTTATTCTCCCTGCCCTCTCAGACTCCAGGGCGGAGGAGGAAGCCATGCGTTGGCTGGAGACCATGGACTGGCTGATGCTTGCGACGGGATGCACCGGAGGCATGACCATCATCTTCGGGCTCCGGCATCTTTATCGTAAACTCTTCGGCCCGCCCTCGATCCAGGTGTGCTTCTCTCCCAACGGGGGCTGCACGGACATCATCGTTCGCGAAGTGAAGAAAGCCCGGCGGCACATTCTTATTCAAGCTTACTCGTTCAGTTCCAAACCGATTGCCGAGGCCTTGAAAGCCGCCAAGCTCCGCGGCGTCCAGGTCGAGATTTTGCTCGATCGCTCCAATGAACAGGAAGCCTATTCCGATCTGCCCTTCTTCCAGGAACAGGGATTGAGCCCGCTCGTCGATGCCCAGCACGCCATCGCCCACAACAAGATCATGCTCATCGACCATTCGACCTTGCTAACCGGCAGCTTCAACTTCACGCATCAAGCCGAGGCCGAAAATGCCGAGAACCTGCTCGTTCTCAAGGGCCATCCCGATCTCTTCGACGCCTATCACAAGAACTTCATGGCCCACAAAGCGCATTGCCAGGCGCCGCAGCACAAGGCGCAAGTTCATGCGTTTCACGGGCACCAGAAAGCAGCGTAATTCCCACGCGGCCCGTTTTCGTAACACGCGCCAGCGCGGGGATTAGGGATCCCCGCGCTGGCGCTTGGGGCTTTTTAACGTTGCCTGATGACGAAAGCACGACACCAGATGATCATTCACCATCCCCACCGCTTGCATGAACGCGTAGCAAATGGTCGTGCCTACAAACGTGAAGCCCCGTTTCTTCAAGTCTTTGCTGAGGGCGTCCGATTCCGGGGTCGAAGCGGGCACGTCCTTGCTGCTTCGCCGGTGATTGAGCCGGGGTTGGCCATCGACAAAGCGCCACACATAGGTATCGAAGCTGCCGAACTCCGCCTGGACGGCCAGAAACGCTTTCGCATTTTGCACCGCTGCCCCGATCTTGAGCCGATTGCGAATGATGCCCGCATCGGCGAGCAATAGATCGATCTTACGCTTGCCGTATCCGGCCACGATCACCGGATCAAAGTGGTCAAAGGCCAGACGATAACGAGCGCGTTTCTTGAGAATCGTTTCCCAACTCAGCCCAGCCTGGGCGCCTTCGAGGATCAAGAACTCGAAGAGCCGCCGATCGTCGTGAACGGGCACGCCCCACTCCTCATCATGGTAGGCGATGCCGAGTTCCGTCGTGGCCCAGGAGCAGCGCGTCTGGCTCATGTTCCCGCCTTTCCTTGAGACTACTGCTTGTTTTGACGAGGTAGGACGGCCCCCATTTGATTCTCCCCATTTCGCCTGCCCCCCGTGAAAAGAAATGGAAAGCATTTTCTCTTTTGGAAAGCATGGAAAGAATCCGTTTGAGACGCATTCGATACCTTTCAAACCATGCTCGTCAACCAACCGTTTACCAGGGTGATCAACCAGCGAGTTTTCTTTGCGTGAAACGCTTACAGAATTCGATTACCATATAGCGTTACTGAGGTAAGAAACAACCGCTGCCGTCTTGCGACTCTTTCGGGGGACAGGGTGACAAAAAGTCCGATTATTGTTTGCAGTCTCATGATGCTTGGTTGCAGCCTTCTGTTGCTCGCTAACCATGACTGGCGCGGGGATGAAGCCGTAGTACCTTCTTCGGCAAGGCCGATTCAGGAAGGAAAGGACCCTCCCCTCTATATGGGAGAATCTGTTGAATTCTGGATGGAGCAGTTAGAAACCTCCAAAGTGTCCCATGAAAGGGAAATCGCCATTCTAGCCCTTGAGAAAATCAGTCAAGAGCAAGCCCAGCCCGCCGTGACGGCCATAACTCAAGCTCTCTCTGACGAAAACAATTCTGTACGCAAATGCGCAATCAAGGTTTTGCGCAGAATTGGGCCGTCGGCGGAATCAGCCCGACCCCGTTTGCTGGAATTGACTGAAGATCCAGATAAGGAAATCCGGACGATTGCTCGCCAAGCTCTTGATAGCGTCGATCCAGTAGGCGCTGAGGAACGAGAGGTTCAGGACGAAATCTCAGTCGGCACGGATATCCACAAAGCACATGCCATCATGGAATCAAAGGGCTTCAAATGCTCCAATGAAACCCCGGATAGGCTTTACTGTGATCGAATGCCCCAAGGCAACTTCTTCAGTAATCCCGTTGTTCGACGGACACAGGTGAGTTTGTATCATAAGGCAGGAAAAGTCACGAGTATCCACGTCTCTAGCGGGTTAATTGGGCCCTAGTAGCTCCTCAACCATTGCGGTTTGGATTCGTGGTACTTGCAATGGCCAAGTTGACAGACTGAAGGCGCAACTACGAACCCAAAATCCAAACCGAAAAGTGTCAAGCGCAGGAGGGTCGCGATGCGTTTTCTCGGACTGAGTCGCCTTGCAGGATTGGTAGGAGCAAGTCTAACGCTCGCGAGTGGTCTTTCGTCGCCTATCCCAGCCGGCGCGGCCGAACCGGCCAAGCTCTCCGTGCTCTTGCTGGGCGACAAGGGGCATCACAACCCGGCCGAATTCGCCAAGTTGATCGGGGCCGCGCTGAGCAAGGTCGGCATCGACGTGACTTATACCGACAAAGTCGAAGACCTCATTCCGGAGACGCTGAAAAAATACGATGCCGTCGCCATCTTTCGTGACAGCGGCGATCTGCCCGCCAAGAACGAAGTCGCGCTGCTGGAGTATGTCGAAAGCGGCAAAGGCCTGGTCCCCATCCATTGCGCCTCACACTGCTTCCGCAATAGCGATCGCTACACGGCGCTAGTTGGCGGCCGGTTCTTCAAGCATGAGACCGGCGTCTTTCGTGCTCGCATCATCGACGCCCAGCATCCCTCCATACGGGGCATCAAAAGCTTCGAAAGTTGGGACGAAACCTATGTCCACAACCAGCTCGGCAACGATCTCCGGGTCCTCATGGTGCGCGAAGAGCGGGGCGGCGGCTACGAGCCTTACACCTGGGTGCGCGACCAGGGCAAGGGCCGGGTCTTTTACACCGCTTTGGGTCACGATGAGCGCACCTGGAAAAACGAGGGCTTTCAAAAACTACTGGAAGCGGGCATCCGCTGGGCGGCCGGCGAGACCAAACCAAGAAATGCCCTGAAGCCATTCGAATATGTCGAAGCCAAGGTCCCTAACTACATCCCCGGCGCGGAATGGGGCAAGACTGGCGAGCCGATTCGCAAGATGCAAAAGCCTCTAGAACCGGCCGAATCGATCAAGCATTTCCACTTGCCCGAAGGCTTCGAAATCCAGCTCTACGCCTCCGAACCCGATATCGCCCGCCCCATCGCCATGACCTGGGACGAGCGCGGCCGGCTGTGGATCGCCGAAACGGTCGATTACCCCAATAACAGGCAAGATGCGGGCAAGGGACATGACCGCATCAAGATCTGCGAAGACACAAAAGGCACGGGCAAGGCCGACAAGTTCACGGTCTTCGCTGACAAGCTCAGCATTCCCACAAGCCTGACCTTCGCCAACGGCGGCTTAATCGTGACGCAGGCGCCGGACACGCTGTTTCTCAAGTCCACCAACGGCGACGATCATGCCGACCTGCGGAAAGTCCTCTTCACTGGCTGGGGAACCCACGATACGCATGCCGGCCCAAGTAATTTGCGCCGAGGCCTGGATAACTGGATCTGGGGCACAGTCGGCTATTCCGGATTCCAAGGGGAAGTCGGCGGGAGGAAGCATAAGTTCGGGCAAAACATATTCCGTTTCAGGCCCGATGGCGAGCAACTGGAAGTCTTAACCTCCACCAGCAATAACACCTGGGGCCTTGGGATCAGCGAAACCGGCGAAGTCTTCGCTTCGACGGCTAACAATGATCACAGCGTCCAACTCGCGATCCCAAACCGCCACTTTGAAGACGTCCGCGGCTGGTACGGTCTGGGCTCGATGACTATTGAGGATCACAAGAAAATCCACCCTGTCACCAAGGGGGTGCGCCAGGTGGACTGGCATGGCGGTTTTACAGCCGCGGCCGGCTCGGCGCTGTACACGGCCCGCAGTTTTCCCCAGGAATACTGGAACCGGGCGTCGTTCGTGTGTGAACCCACGGGGCACCTGGTCCATATGGATTGGCTCGTGGCGCACGGCAGTGCCTATACGGCGCGCGACGGCTGGAACATCCTGGCTAGCGATGATGAGTGGTCGGCGCCGATCATGGCCGAGGTGGGACCGGACGGCGCGCTCTGGGTGATCGACTGGTACAACTACATCGTGCAGCACAATCCCACGCCGACCGGCTTTAAGACAGGCAAAGGCGGCGCGTACGAGACGCCCCTGCGCGACAAGACACATGGCCGCATTTATCGCATCGTCTACAGCGGCGCCAAGCCGGCCTCCCAGCCCAACCTCTACAAGGCCGAACCGAAAGAGCTAGTTGCAACCTTGAGCCATGAAAACATGTTCTGGCGCTTGACGGCGCAGCGCTTACTCGTGGAGCGTGGAAACAAAGATGTCATGGCGCAATTGGCCGAGCTGGTGAAGGACTCGAAGAATGGGCCCGCTGCGTTGCACGCCTTGTGGACTATGGACGGTTTAGGAGCGTTTGCGGACTCCGGCAACGGCAAGGAAATAAGCGATCCGACGGCAATCGTACAGGGAGCTTTGAGCTATGCCGATCCCGCGGTCCGTCGGGCCGCTCTGCAGATTCTGCCTCATACCGAGACCTCGGTGAAGGCGATTCTCAATGCCAAGAGCCTGACGGATGACGATGCCCAGGTACGCCTGGCTGCACTCCTGGCCCTGGCCGAGATGCCGGGTTCAAAGGATGCGGCAACAGCGATCGCCGCCCTAATTCAGGAACCCCGTAATGCGACGGACCGCTGGATTCCGCTAGCCGCGGTCAGCGCGGCCGCGCCCAGCGACCTGCATTTCCTACAGGCCGTCGCCGCAACTCAACCAATAGCCGAGGCCGAGCGAGCCCTGGCCGGAGCGGTACGCCCGGTCGCGGGAAACCTCGCTCGGCGCGCCCCCGAGGATGCGGCCGGCCCCGTGCTGGCGGCCTTGGCAAAAGCCAAAGCTCCCCTGGCAGAAGCCATGCTGATCGGCCTTGCCTCCGGCTGGCCGGCCAATCACCCTGTTAAACTCGATGAAACCGCGTCGGTAGACTTGGCAAGCCTGCCCGCCAAGCTATCGACCAGCGGCATCTCCCAGTTGGCAACACTTGTCAAACACTGGGGGCAGCAGGACAAATTGGCGAAAGTGACCGAAGGCATCAAGGCCGCCCTCCAAACGCGCGTCGCGGACGAAAAAGCGGCCGAGGAAGCGCGGGTCGCGGCTGCCCGTGATCTGATCAACCTGGGAAGCGATGAGGAGTCAATCGCGACCGTGCTGGAACAGATTAACGCCAAGGCCACGCCCACTTTCACGCGCGGCATCCTCGAAGCCCTCGGCCAATCCACTTCCGATGAAATGGGCGCCGCACTAATAAAGCGCTGGGCGGAACTCACGCCGGCGGCTCGTAAATTGGCTCTCTCCCTGTTGCTCCAGCGTTCCGCCTGGTCCAAGGCCGTGCTGACCGGCCTCGAGCAGGGCGTGATCGACAACACCGACCTTGGGGTGGATCAGGCCCAGCAGCTAAGCAAGCACTCCGATAAGGCGATTGCCGAGCGAGCCAACAAGCTCTTGGCCAGCGGCGGCCGGCTGCCCAATCCCGACCGCCAAAAAGTGCTCGATGCCCTCCTTCCTTTGGCCAAGCGGCACGGTGACAAAGACAAAGGCAAAGCGGTTTTCGAGAAAAACTGCTCCAAATGTCACCGCCATGGCAATCTCGGCCAGGTCGTCGGCCCCGATCTCACCGGCATGGCGGTCCGCGATCGGGCCGACATCCTCATCGACATTCTCGACCCCAATCGCTCCGTGGAAGGCAATTATCGCCAGTACACGGTCGAGACCAAGAAAGGCCTGACGCTCACCGGCTTGCTCACGGCGGAAACCAGGACAGCCGTCGAATTGCTCGACAGCGAGGCCAAAAAACACATCATTTTGCGTGAAGACATCGATAACCTCATTAGCTCAAAGCTGTCGCTCATGCCCGAAGGCTTCGAGAAACTGCCCGAGGAGGAGCTGGTTGCGCTGCTCGATTTCCTCTCGGCACGCGACAAGTACATCCCCCTGCCATTAGGCAAATCCGCGACGATCACCAGCATTCGCGGCATGTTCACCGACCGCAACAATGAGGCCGAACGATTGGTCTTCGAAACGTGGGGCCCGCAAACGTATGCCGGCGTGCCCTTCCAGGTTATCGATCCGCGCGGCGGCTCAATCCCCAATGTCATTTTGCTCCAGGGGCCCGGCGGCGCGGTTTCCAAAGACATGCCCAAGTCCGCCAGCGTGCCTTGCAATCTTCCGGGGAAAACGATCCACCTGCTCAGCGGCGTCAGCGGCTGGGGGTTTCCGTACGGCAAGAAGGGCACTGTATCCATGATCGTGCGCCTGCATTATGCGGACGGCAAGACCGAGGATCATCCGCTTCAGAACGGCGTTCACTTTGCCGACTACATTCGCGTCGTGGACGTGCCGGAATCCAAGCTCGCCTTCAAATTGCGCGGGCAGCAAATTCGCTATCTGACCCTTACCCCGAAGCGCAAGGACAAAATCGAAAAGATTGAGTTCGTCAAAGGAGAAGACGAATCCGCGCCAATCGTGATGGCGGTAACCGTCGAGGCGGGAGAGTAGATTAACCGACAAGCCCCAAGCGCCAGCGCGGGGATCTCCGCCAAAATCCCGCGCTTGCGCTGTGGGCTTGTAAGAACTCTTGAGAGACTCAACGATGAATGTGACTTGGCAAGGAATCTTCCCGGCCGTCACGACGCAGTTCAAGGCTGATCTATCGCTCGACCTGCCCGCGACGCTCCGGCATATCGACGTCATGCTCATGGCGGGCATCGACGGCCTGATCATGCTCGGCACCGTGGGCGAAAACTGCTCCCTGGAACCTCAGGAAAAGCTGGAAGTGCTCAAGGCGACGGTCGACCACGTCAAAGGCCGTGTCCCCGTGCTAACAGGAGTCGCCGAATACACCACGTCGCTGGCGTGCCGTTTCGCGGGCAACGCCAGGAAAGTCAGCGTCGATGGTCTCATGGTGCTTCCTGCCATGGTCTACAAATCCGACGGGCGCGAAACGTTAAACCACTATCGCACGGTCGCCGCCGCCACCGACTTACCGATCATGTGCTACAACAACCCCGTGTCTTACGGCGTGGACATCACCCCGCGCATGTTCGCCGACCTGGCCGATTTGCCGACTCTCGTGGCGATCAAGGAATCGTCCGAAAACTGCCGGCGGATCACTGATTTGAAGAATGAGGTGGGAGATCGCTTCATCCTTTTCGGCGGTGTGGATGATTTAGCGCTGGAAAGCGTCGTGCTCGGCGCGGTCGGTTGGGTATCCGGCCTGGTCAACGCTTTTCCACAGGAGAGCCGGCTGTTTTGGGGCTTGGCGACGGCCGGTAAGCTGGACGAGGCCCGCGCCCTTTATCGCTGGTACACTCCGCTCTTGCACCTCGACACCCATGTCAAGCTAGTCCAGTACATCAAGCTCGCCGTGGCGGAATGCGGCTTCGGCTCCGAAATGGTGCGCCCGCCCCGGCTGCCCTTGGCGGGCGAGGAGCGCGAGCGCGTCCTTGGCATCATTCGTCACGCCATCGCCACGCGCCCCAAGCTGCCGGCGAAATAACCGAATGAGCACCGCGCATCCTCCACGCATTCAAGTGATCGATTCCCACACCGGCGGCGAACCGACGCGCGTCGTCATTGCCGGCGGACCGGACCTTGGCAATGGCTCCTTGCCTCAGCGCGTTGCCGTTTTCCGGGAGCGCTTCGATGATTTCCGATCAGCCATTGTCAATGAGCCGCGTGGTTCGGACGTATTAGTCGGCGCCTTATTGTGCAGGCCCGTTGATGCAACGTGCGCGACGGGTGTCATCTTCTTCAATAACGTTGGCTACCTCGGCATGTGCGGTCATGGGGTCATCGGCCTTGTGGTCACGCTCGCGCACCTTGGCAGGATTCAAGCTGGGCTTCATAAGATCGAGACTCCCGTGGGAGTGGTTTCCGCTACGCTCCAAGGAAAGAACACGGTCACCGTCCAGAACGTTCCCAGCTTTCGCAGTGCCGCCGCGGTGAAAGTCCAGGTGGATGGCATCGGTGAAGTTGTGGGGGATGTCGCCTGGGGAGGCAACTGGTTTTTCCTGGTCAACAATCATGGCCAGGAAGTACGCCTTGCCAACGTGGATCGCCTTATTGATCTAACATGGCGCATCCGCCAAGCGCTGAACCGGGAGGGCATCACTGGCTCGAACGGTGAGGAGATCGATCACATTGAGCTATTCGGCTCGCCCCAGGTCCCCGGCGCGGACAGTAAGAATTTTGTCCTCTGCCCTGGCAAGGCCTATGACCGGTCTCCCTGCGGCACAGGAACCAGCGCCAAGATTGCTTGTCTGATAGCCGACGGCAAATTGAAGGAAGGGCAGCGCTGGCGGCAGGAAAGCATTATCGGCAGCGTCTTCGAGGGGTTCGCTACATTCGAGCGTGGCCAGATCATTCCCAGCATTCAGGGAACGGCCTATGTGACCGGTGAAGCGACTCTCTTGTTGCAAGAGGACGATCCATTCCAAGTGGGCATTCGTCAATGAGTCCTTCTCGCGGCAAAGTGGCAATTGTCGGCGCGGGCATTGTCGGCGCGGCATGCGCTCATTTGCTAGCTCAGGAAGGCTTTCAAGTAGTCGTCATTGACCACCGGCCGATTGGCAGCGGCGCTACAGCGGCGGGGATGGGCCATATCGTGGTCATGGACGACTCGGAAGACCAGTTCGCTTTGACCCGTTATTCCCAAGAACTATGGGATAGGCTAGCGCCGTCGCTGCCGCTTGACGTTGAGCTCACCCGCTCCGGAACCATTTGGGTTGCAACCGATGAAGAGGAGATGGCGGAAGTCAACCGGAAGCATCAGTATTTTTTGGAACGGGGATTGAAGACTGAGATCCTGAGTTGTGTGAGGCTGCAGGCGCTCGAACCGAACTTGCGACCGGGTCTTGCCGGGGGCCTGCGCGTCCCGGGCGACAGTGTCGTTTATCCTCCCTGCGCGGCACGTTGGCTTCTTGAAGAGGCGGTCAAACACGGGGCTGAACTTCATTTGGCGAGCCCGGCCGTTGCCTTGACCGGACGAGGCGTGCAGTTGGCCGACAAGACCTTCATCCCCGCGGATAGGACCATCAATGCAGCCGGCTGCGGAGCGACCCAGCTAATCCCGGGCCTGAACGTCCGCCGGCGTAAAGGGCATCTGATAATAACGGACAGGTATCCGGGATTTGTACGTCATCAATTGCTTGAACTGGGCTATCTCAAAAGCGCCCATGCCTCGGACCTGGACTCCGTGGCTTTCAACGTCCAGCCCAGGCCGACCGGTCAATTGTTAATCGGTTCCTCACGCCAATATAGAGCCGAGGATGCCCGGACGGATACGATCCTCCTTCAGAAAATGGTTAGGCGGGCGCTGGAATACATGCCCAATTTGAAGAGCCTGTCGGCGCTACGCGTCTGGACGGGTTTCCGCGCCGCGACGCCCGACTCACTGCCGATCATCGGACCGCATCCGGACGACCCCGGCCTGTTCCTGGCGACGGGCCACGAGGGGCTGGGCATCACGACCTCGCTGGCGACCGCGGCACTTATTACCGACCAGATGTTGGGGAGGCCATCCGCGATCCCCGCAGCGCCTTATTTGCCGTCTCGTTTTTCCGCGATTGTGACACATGGCTGACACCATAACAGTGACTATCAATGGTCAAGCCATGGAAGTGTCAAGAAATTCCACCGTGGCCGCAGCCGTGCTGCATACTCGGATCAGCGTGTTTCGCCGGTCGCTCAAGGGCGAACCGCGCGGCCCATTATGCGGCATGGGCATTTGCTTTGAATGCCGCGTCGCCATCGATGGTCATTTACACCAGCGCAGTTGCCAAACTATCTGTCGGCCAGGCATGCAAATCGACACAGGCTGACTTTATTGACAATCGGTAACCTCCCAACGAATCTCTCCAGGCGTGGTTCGGATTGAACGACATGGCCCGCTCGTTTGATATTCTCGTCATCGGCGCCGGACCGGCTGGCCTGGCAGCCGCGTGCTGCGCGGCGGAAAGCGGTCGGCGCGTCTGCATCGTGGACGATAATCCCGACCTGGGCGGACAAATCTGGCGCAATGAGCCTGCCAAACCGAGCAGTAAGGAAGCGGCTCGATGGTTCAAGCGCGTTCGACTCGCACGATGCGAATTCTTGCCCGGTGCTCAGGTCATCAGTCAACCGCGACCTGGATGCCTTTTAGTTGACGAGAAGGGACATGCTCGCGAATTGCCCTACCAAAAAATAATCCTGGCAACCGGGGCTCGTGAACTCTTTCTTCCTTTCCCTGGCTGGACGCTGCCCAATGTCATGGGCGCCGGCGGCTTACAGGCCCTGGTCAAAGGCGGCATGCTAATTAAGGGCAAGCGCGTCGCCGTCGCCGGCTCAGGGCCGTTGCTTCTGGCCGTTGCCGCATACCTGCAAAACCAGGGCGCGGAAATCTGTCTGATAGCGGAGCAAACTCCCTTAAGGAATCTCTTACGCTTCGCCCTGGGCCTATGGAAACAACCCGGCAAGCTGCGCCAGGCAGTCCAGCTGAAATGGCAACTCAGGCGTGTTCGTTATCTGGCCGGATGTTGGCCGATTGCCGCCGAGGGACACGACCAATTAACTTCGATTACCTTCAGCACAGGTAAAAAAAGCTGGACCGTGCCGTGTGACTATCTGGCCTGTGGATTCGGGTTAGTGCCCAACGTGGAGCTACCTGCCCTTCTCGGTTGCGAAACCACTAGCCGAGGCGCTTGTGTTGACGAGATGCAGCAAAGTTCCGTGCCCGGTGTCTATTGTGCCGGCGAGACGACGGGCATCGGCGGTTTGGACCTGGCGCTTATCGAAGGCCAAATTGCCGGGTATGCCGCGGCCGGGTTAGAGAATAAGGCTCGTGCTATATTTGCCGCGCGATTGAGAGCCCGAAGGTTCGCCGGCTTACTCGAAGAAACTTTCGCCCTTCGCCAAGAATTGCGCGACCTGGCGACCCCAGCGACCATCGTCTGCCGCTGCGAGGATGTGCCCCACGGAAAACTGCGGCTTTACACTTCTTGGACCGACGCGAAGCTGCAAACGCGCTGCGGCATGGGGCCTTGCCAGGGACGAATCTGCGGACCCGCCACCGAGTTTCTCTTCGGCTGGAAACCCCTGTCGGTCCGCCCTCCCCTATTTCCCACCGATCTCGTCAATCTGGCCGGCATCTATTCGGAATCAGGACCCTGATAACCCGGCTTCAATTCGACTAGCCCAACCACACCACCGCGTTCCACGGAGGCACTTCGGGATACTGGCAGCCGATCACCCAGGTTTTGCCCGCTTTCCGGCAGTTCCTTACCTCGACATCGATCCAGCCGACGTCTTTTGGGGCCAGAACCGCACGCACCTTCAGCTTCGCGCCCTCATCGTAGGCCTCATCCACCAAGAGAGCCACACCCCCCGTCGAGCGATTGACCACCGCGCCGCGAACCGGTTCGACCCGATACCCGGAAATTATCCCCACCTCCACCGGATTGCCCCAGTAGCGAATCGCAGCCCGACGATTGCGGCCCTTTTTGAGGTAGGCGGCCTCCTCTGGCGGCGTCGGCAGATAGACGAGCGGCAACGGGACAACCGGTTCGTCCAAGATTTCCTGTTTTGGAGGTTCGGGTGGGCTGAAGCGGCGCAGCATCACAAATCTCAGCAGCGGGACGCGATGCCGGTGCAAGAAAAACAGGGCCACCACGAAGACAAGGGAGCCGACCCCTATCCCACTTGCGATTGGGAGCCATTTCTCCCATTGGTAGGGAATAAAGGTCTTAAGCTCCTGCAAATCCACGATCTTAGCTCCCCGTTTTGATGGGTTAATGCCGAGAAAGAAAGCGGTCGGCCCCAGGCCAACGGAAAACCGTCGCTATTTCTGCTCGGACAAGAACCTATTCTTAGGACGGGATTTTAGGTCCGCAGGGACCAAACATATATAGATCAATTTCGGCTTGTGTCAAACACGCGAAGGCCTTGGTGAAAGGCCTCCTCCGCAAGCTTGGCGAATTGACTGATCCATCGGCGGCCTGGGGTTTACACCTGTAAACCCACCCACCCTCTAGCTCAGTTGTGGTGGGTCCAGAGGGTCGTCGGTTGGCCCACAGGGTCCAGCTGCATCAGCTCCATGCCCTGTTTTGACCTTGGCACTTTCTACTCCCATAGGCGGCTCAGCTGCAATGCTGACGATGCCTACTGTTGCTGGAACCGTGAAATTCTTCGGTCTCAAGGCAAAAGGCCCCCGCCACAATTCGCCGATAGACCATTCGCCGAAGATGGTTCCCTCACCATCATATCTTCCCGTGTACAAGACCTGATGACGGCCAAGATAGAGTTTAATCAATACCACATTGCCCGCATGGTCATAATGGCCCTTAAAATTGAAGCGGCCGACGATATCGATTCCGGGGCCGTCAACATGGCCATCGCCAAAGTGCAAGACGAGGTCGCGCATAGCTTGGTGACCCCAATACGTCTGCTCCCAAAAGCCCAGCCAAGGTCCCGACGGATACAAAGGGCGTCCCCCTTTTCTCATTCACCTGATGATTTTCTAGTTTGCATGCATCCACCCTCCCCCCTAATGCAAACTTGCGTGCAAACTGACCGATAACCGCAGCGTAAACCTTTTGGCAACAGAAGTTAATCTAGTTTGCACATGCGAACAATCGGTTGCAAACAAAAACAGAAGGCGTGCAAGTCAGAGGAAGTGTGCAGGATGCAGCAAACGATCGCGCCTTGACGCACTTTGGCATGACCTTTCGGCCTGGTGACCTGACGCGAGTACCTGTCCGCGTCCCCTTTTTCTGTCCTCGCGGTGCGCGCCGACTTTTCAAGCGTGATCGTCCGGAGTGTTTTTATTCAAGAAGAGGGGGGCATAAAGCGATTCGGCGGCTGTGTCTCGCCTTTTCACATGACTGGCCTTCAATAACCTGCGCGCCACACGGCTTGCCTAGATCATCCGGCAGGTCAAGTTCGTGGGCCGTATGCCCCTGGCCCGCGACAATGCCGACCGCCGGACCGGCCGCCTGCCCGCCCGATCCGTCGGTTCCTCTTGTCGCTATGATGACAAAAGGAGACCGCCATGAAGCAATGTGCCCTTTGCGGTGAGCCGATCCTCGCCAATCCGAGCGACCCCGAAGATAGAGAGTCCGACGAGCACACACCGCCCCTACAGTTCATTCCGAAAGCCATGCGTTCTGAGCTTCGAGAGGAGCTATGGAAAGTCCCTTCCCACAAACGATGCAACCAAAGCTCAAAGTTGGATGAGGAGTACTTCTACCACCGCCTCTATCCACTTGTAGGGGTCAACAACGAGAAAATGGGCGATGCGATACTTGCCGACCTTATCCGCCGGGCAATGAAGCCTCAAAGCAGGGTAATGATCCGCCACATGCTCAAGGAAATCACGCACACGTCCCCAGGAGGCATACTTCTGCCCCAAGGCCAGGTCCGCGTCAATTTCAGAGAGGTGCGTATCCAAAACGTGGCCGTGAAGATCGCCAAGTGCCTTTTCTATATGGAACACACCAGGTATATGCCCAGGTCGAATTGTGTCCATATCGAGCTATGCCAAACAGTGGCGGACCTCCAGCAACCATTTGACGACCTTTGGCGGGTCCGGGAGTTAGAAAGACGTTCGGCAGCCCCGGACGTCTTCCGCTACTGGCACCTTGACCTAGACGGCCTCCACTACTACGCGATGCTGTTCTGGGATGCGTTCATGTTCTGCCTGATCTTCCAAGATCCGAAGCGCCGACGACGAGGTCAAAGTCGACCAAAAAAGCCGGAAACCAGCCGCCCCCGACGTAGCAGGTAGGTAAACTTTACCCGCTAGGCCACGGCCGCCTGCCTTCTATCAATACGGCAGGCGGCCGTGGCACCATGACATTGATTACCGGTTTTTGAATTGCTACGATTTGTGTCCTAATGTCCAGAGGGATCGGCGATGAACGAGAAAGAGATACCACAAGGAACGCCAGTGAATCTTCAAATCAGTTTTGCGGTCGGGCCACCGAACATCTGCAAGATGGCGGAAGACATACTCGCCTTAAAGATTCAGTGCAACGATAAGCTGAAAAAGCGAATCCGGTCCGTTGCAAAGGCGTTCATCGACGAGACGGACGAATTGAATCGTTCTTTGCGGGAATTTCAGACGAATGCAACCCGGACGCAACTAGGGACCTTTTCCCCGCCAGAAATGATTGAGAAAGCGAAGGGCCTAGCCTCCGTCGTCCTCGACAACGAGGACCACCAGAATAAAATCCGCATCGTCGCTGAAACGTATGTCAAGGTCGCGGAACACAATCATAGAGCGTTTGAAGACTTCAAGCGGAAGTATGGTCATCTTTTCCCCCCGCAAAAAGAAACGTAGCCTTGGCCCCGACCCCTCGTCTGCCAGCACCCCAGCCATTCCGGCATCACCCGCATTCAAAACTACATTGGACGGCAATTCTTGTAGTCTATTGCGGAGCCATTTAGACGGTGCTAGGCTAGGCCGCGTACCGTAGCAACCCATCGCTTTTGAGCCCCTTCGAAAATGGCCGGCAGGCCGGGCGACTTTATCCTGGAATGCGAGAATCTTCAAATGGACTACAACCCAGAGCTTTATGAAAAGGATGCCTCTCTCCATCGAACCTTAGTCGAATTTCTTTTCCACAGTGGCCATTCCGAAATAGCAGGTGCGATGCTAGAGGGATGGGTCAATGGGTGGAATTGGAAAGGTGATGCACATACGTTTTATATTGACGTCCCCCCAGCAGCGTACCGCCTTGTTGCGGTCAGCGAGGAGATTCAAGGAATTCTACGCATGGCAATGCGGGAGGTCGTTAAAGGCCATTCCAACAATGAAAACATTGAGGTCGAAATTAGGATGAGGCAGCTTCCCGCCCCTGACAAGGCCTGGAATATGGAGATGAAATCGCGAATAAGTCAATTCAAGGGTTCTAATCAGGGCCTTGTGTCTCAACTCATTGCCAGCAGGGATGGCCGACCCGTCCATACTTGGAACGAGCTAAGATATGCATCGGCATCGGAAATCACAATTGCACAAGAACTTGAAAAGCGAAAAATTCTCTTTTTCCCGTTAGCCGTTGCCGTTCGAGCCGAGACTGGGCAAAGCTGGAAAGATCATCGGGAGGTCGATTTTCTTATCTGCAATAACGGGGCCTGGGGCATTCTGGAAGTAGCCTATCATCCTGACCGCTACGAAAAGGATTCCGAGAAAGATCATTGGTTCAAGAAGTCGGGAATACTCTGCATCCAACACTACACAGCCGAGCGGTGTTACAAGGAGTCGCCCAAGGTAGTCGATGAGTTCTTAGGAATTCTCAAGCAATATGAAAAATAGGATCGGCTATCACGGCCCAAATGACCACGTTGTGGACCCGCTTTGCAATCGGCCACTTTTTGCTTGAACCCTAGCCTTGCCAGCTAGACAATTCGCTTGAACGGCAGCGCGCTCAGTCTTTGCCTGAAATGAGTTGCCACTGTTTGGCGGAAGAGACTAGGGGGTGATTGGTGCTGGTAAGCTCTGGAGATGCAAACCGGCCTTTCAAAGTTCTCGGTCTCGTTGTCGGGTTCGCAAGCAGGGGCCAGGGATGCCAAGGTAAGGTCGATGTAGAAGCGGTCTACGAGAAAGCACTTCAGCGGCTAACTGAAAGCGCCGAAGCACTTGAAGCGAGCGGCCTGCTTTTCGTGAACTTTCAGAATCGAGTTGCGAGTACTCAGGCGTGCGGCACTTCACAGCAAACCTTCGAGGTGTTCGCCTGGGGAACAGCCGTCCGGTGGGTGAAGACCAGTGAATAGGCTGGCATGTTGGGCCGCAATATTGGCAATACGTCTGTACCAGTTGTTTGGCCGCGGACTGGTGCAGAAGGAGTGCATCTACTCGCCCAGTTGTTCTTGCCGCGCCATAGCGTTCTTCCGGCGCGGCCCGTTCCTTGTGGCGTTGCTGTCCACTCGACAACAACTCGCCCGGTGCAACGGAAATTACTCGCTGAGACTGAATGGCCATCGTGAAGTTGAGATGGTCACAGACGATGGCGAGGTGGTGCATGAAAGCGAGCTAGCTCCACGCGTCACGCGCAAGCTAAAACGATTCGCTCCTGCCATGCCACCGGTGGACGCCTAACTAGCCACTTCCGTCTGCCTCTTGAGCGGCGGCCAGGGGATGGCAAACGAATACACCTATCTATGGGTTGTAGCTTGGTTCGGAGGGAGATTAAGGAGTGGGTTCCCAACTTCCATAGCAGACGGTTTTCCAACTTGACCCACTTAATTGCATCATTCGGTTGGAATAGATACGAATAGTCTGGCCTGACGATTTGCACCGCAACTCGAGGTAATCCTTGGTCCGGTTAGCCACGACTTCTTCCCAAGCTTGAATCAGCTGGCCCGACTTGCTGTTGACTTGATTCCATGAACTCTCATTTGTTCGCACCATTGCCGTGTTGTATGTAGTGTTGTTCCACTTAACTCTTTTATTATCCTCTTTTGCGTTGGTAGAGTAGTTCAGGTCTAGTCCTACCCCTTCGATTGCTGGTACACCGCTCTTTTCGTATGCCGATTTGAGAGATTGGATTGCGACCGCAGACTCGAATCGGTTCGATTTAGTTTCTGCACTTATCAGCTTATCAAGGTCTCCGAGGAATATCTTGAATGCAGTTTTGGCTTCCTGGTTATATATGGTTAACGCGGCTCTAACGTGGGCATTACAGTCGGTCAAGAATAAAGCGGCAGATTTTGGAAGGGACCCATCTGCTTTCGATTGCCCATTTTCTATGCGCTCCCGTTCAGCCTTCAATGCGATCACGGTGCTCAACTCACCACTGTCGGTGGCAGATTTGATCAATTGGTCCAATTTGGCCATGTAGGTTGTTTTCGCGGTCGCAAAGACTTTATCGAACTTATCCTGGGCCTTTGTTACCGTGGCGTGAAACTTGTCCATGCACGGAGTCGTTACTTCAGGTAGGGCGTTAGTTTCCTTAGGATTCTTAACAGTCGCTGGCTTGGCAGAATCTGAAGACGATTTCTCGGGTGCCGAACCCTCGGGTGCCGGTTTCTTGGTGACGTTTGGCGAAGAAAGGGGCAGTTCAGGGATGACAACGATTCCCTGCGGCTGAAGCGGCGGCAAGTTTTCAAAAGGATCAACCTTGGATTGATCATTATTCCGCGAACGGTCTTTAGTTGCACCGGTTGCCATAAAGGAGTTCTTGGTCTCCCCAGTGGCTGTTAAGGAAGCTGAAGCACGGTTGTCATCATCTTTCCTTGTAGCCACCCAAGAGACAAGACCGCCAACCAACAGAAGAGGGAAGATGAGGGCGAAAAGTAGCTGATTGCGTTTCCTTATTCTGTTCGAACGATTCCATTCAAGGTCGAATAAAACCGGACCATCAGCTGGCAATTGCGTGGCCGATGTTCCGATCGGTTCAGGAACAACGCTATCCCAACCGCAGTGAACACAACTAATTGATTGCCCAACATTTCGATCTTCTGCTTGCAAACGGGAGCTGCACTGTGGGCAGGAATAGTCAATCATTAGGCGACCTGGCAGGAGGATAGGCATGCCCGTCTAACAAACGAGTCAATCCAAGGCGGACACTTGGGAGGGATTGTCTCTTATTGTTTTGTCAACCGCAAGGCAAAAATGGACACCGCCAGGTTTTATTGAGTTGTTCGCCACATCGGGGTTATTGGCGGCCACGAGGATTAGGATCTAGTAATCCCCTCAGTTCGGCTTGCGCATAGCAATGCTGAGCATAAAGCCGATGATGCCGGCCAGTAAAAGAGCAATTCCTATTACAATAGCCATCGGATTTTTTTCGCGGGCAGCGTCAAACATGAGAAAAACGGTGATATAAGTGCCGACGATGCCCAAGAGGAGAAAGCCGAGTATTGAAAGGTTTCGGATGAGAGAAGGTCTTCTGTAAGGGACTTCTGATTCGTTACCGCAGGCAAAGCAAGTCACGACTTCGCCAACGGCGTTTCCGCCGATAGGCGTTCGGCAGTCGGGACAACGGTAAGAGACCATAGAAAACCCTTCTGATGTTCCGGATTGTTGTCGCGGATTATCATCCTCTCTTAATCGGAAAGCAAGTAATTTCCGGAGTCACTGGACGCATCGGCAGTCCCCGAACCAGGAACTGTTACGCTCCTGCTCGTTGGAATCGGTGGGTTGTTCCGGGTTCGCTTGGGCCCTCCTCTAACAGAGTCTCATTAGCGGCGGGTGGCCGGGGCTGAGTCTTCGAAGCCCCGGTTCACGCCAAGCCGGGGCTTCGAAGACTCAGCCCGTAGCCATGCAAGCATAGTCTTGAAACTATTTCAGCAATGCCGTAAATCCGGCCTGCTCAAAATGATGATCACCGGTCAAAGCGTCCGTAATTTTTTGCTGGTCCATGACCACCAAGGACAGGCAGTCGGTCAACGACCATTCCTTGTCGGGGCGTTGATCATAGAAGTCGATTCCTTGGCGGAGGAGATCATCGGCACAAGGAACGATGTGAAAATCGGGCTGTGCCAGCATGTCGCGGTACATGGGGACGAAAAGCCTGCGCCGGCGAGGATTGGCCAGCCCATCCCCCAACTCAACCAGGATCCAGCCGGTGGTGAGGATCTGGCCCCGAAAGCTCTTAGTGAAGTCCAAGGCCTTGGCGTGCGACGACTCGTGTTGATTCAGCAGGGCGAGGAAGTAGAACGTATCCGCGAAGACCGGTTTCATCGCTTGGGAGTCCCGTGGATGTAATGATCGTGCTGCTCGGCCATGTCGGCCGGCAAGTCATTGCAAGTTCCGGCATATTTCAAAAGGAAACCCAATGTCGGCTCGGCTTCGGGAACAACAACTTGGACGCGGAGGCCTTCCGGAAGCTTCTGATTGCCCTCCAAAACCACCATGCCGTTAATTATCACGCCGTCAAAACTCATGGTCAGATTCTCCTGAACTTGTTAGTGCTGCATTTTACCAGAAATGGAGCGCGGGAAAATAAGCCTTTTCCGATTTGTCAAAGAGCCCGCCAAGCGCCTCATTCCGCCTCATCCGCCTTCTAGGCAGCGCGTGGCCGGGGCATTGGTTGCTCAGGTCGGTCTGGTGAAGGAAATCTGCGTCTTGTCTACGTCCAGGCCATCTCGTCGATGTCGGCTTCGACGCCGGCGCATGGCCGGGGCTGAGTCTTCGAAGCCCCGGTTCACGCCAAGCCGGGGCTTCGAAGACTCAGCCCCGGCCACCCCTATCAAAGTTAAATCGGTCGGTCTCGTCTCATGTTGATCCGTGGTGTGAAGAAACCGGAGCCGCCTTCCCTCCTGGACCGCTAAGCCGGCAATGACAATCACCGATCCCATCGTCGAACATCTGACTTAACTCGTCCTTATACGATTCCAGCCGCTGAGTCTCCTTGATCACAGGCCGATTCCCAAGGTAGCTTGCGTGCTTCTTCAGAAAGCGTAAGGCTTCCGACTTGCCCATGTTGTAAACTCATGGAAAGCGGCATCCAACTCACGGGAGCGTATTCATGAGCGACACTTTGCCCCTCTTGTACCTGGCCCGGCACGGCGAAACGGCCTGGAGTCTGTCGGGACAGCATACCGGGTTGACGGATTTGCCTTTGACGAAGCGCGGTGAGGACAACGCGCGGCGGCTGGGGGAGCGGCTGAAGGGTTTGACCTTCGCCAAGGTTTACGCCAGTCCGCTGCAACGCGCCCGGCGCACCGGCGAACTGGCGGGGTTCGGAGCGGTCGCGGAAATCGATCCGGATCTCGTGGAATGGAACTACGGCGACTATGAAGGCAAGACCTCAAAGGAGATTCAGCAGCAGCGGCCCGACTGGCAGCTCTTTCGCGACGGCTGTCCCGGCGGAGAAACGCTGGCGGCCATCGGCGCGCGGGCCGATCGCGTCGTCGGCCGGGTGCGGTCGAGCAACGGCAATGTGTTGATCTTCTCCAGCAGCCATTTCCTGCGCGTGCTCACGGCGCGCTGGCTGGGGCTCGACCCGGCCGGCGGACGTTTCTTCGTGCTCAATACCGGAACAGTGAGCATTCTGAGTTACGAGCACAACAAGGCCGAGCCGGTGGTTAGGTTATGGAACGAAGGCGGAGCTGCTGGATCGTAAGGTTGCCGGCCCAGGTCATTTCAACTTCTTCGAGAAGCGGGCCTTCAACTCCAGGAGGTTCGGCGGCGCCAATGCTTCCACGCGGGCGAATTCCGCGCGGGCTTCCTCCTTGTCATCGGCGGCCAGCAAGCAGATAACTCGCAAGCTTCGCGCCTCGGCGTTGGTGGGGTCGAGCCGAATCCATGCCTCGCACTCGGGCCGCGCTTCATCCCATGCCTTGTTATCAACGAGGAGCATGGCGATGCCGCGGCGGTATTCCGGAGCCCAGGGATTGACCTGGATAACCCGGCGCCAATAGCTCAAAGCGAGGTCGGTCTTCTTTAGCCTTTCGACCGCCGTGACCGCCCCTACCAAGGAGTCTTCCCGATCGGGGGCCCTGGCCAAGACCGCCTCGAATGCCGCCAACGACTCGGCCCAGCGGCGCTGAAGGCCCAGGTTGTAGCCCCGCGCTTCCCCGGCTGCGTAATCGTTCGGGTCGCGCTCCGTGGCGGTATCCAATAGGGGAAGAACCCGGCTAAGAATGCGCGGGTCGGGGAGATTGCCGTGCAGCGCCATCTTCACCAGAACTACCGCCAGGTCACGGTCGTTTTCCGCCTCGTCGGTTCCGTGCCGATCGCTGTAAAACGAAACCACCGGGAAGCCATTGCCCAACCCCGCTTGCGGGTTAGTGGGCATAGCGGCCTTGCCGTCGCGCGGAATGCGGTGATTGGTGGAGGCGGTATGAGCGATGTCCGGGGCGTCGTAGCGCGGCATATGGCAGTCGATGCAACTGTCCTCCTTCGTCCGGCGTAGCCGATCGGCCACCGGAAGACTGCATCCTTTCTGCTCGTGGCATTGAAGACACCGGCTCCGGTAATGGGCAATCCGTTGCGAAGGCGATACACGCACATGCGGATCATGACAGGAGGTACATCCCAACTTCTCGGACCCGACGCTGGCCTGAAAGCAGCGGCTCTCATACATCTGCTCGACCTGGCCGACAGCTTTGTCGCCCCCTCCCGCTTGAGGAGCGCGTACAAAAACGGCCCAGAAAGGCTCCAACGGCAATCCGGGCCGAAAATCATCCAGGCCGCGGCCGCGCTTTATGATTCTTTGCTTTCCTACCAGATGGCACTGTTCGCAGACGGCCGCGCTAAGAGAATGCTCCAGGTGGCGGGGATTGACGATGGTGGGATCGGGCCCCGCGGCGACCGGCTCAGGCTTCTCCCGGCCGGCGACATGCAACTCCCCCGGACCGTGGCAGCGCTGGCAGCCGATGGCGTGACCATCAAATACCGGTTCCCGGTAGCGGTTCATCGAGCCTTCCACAAAGTTGACGCGGTTGGCATGGCAGTAAAGGCACTCCGGCAACACCGGCCGTCCCGCCATGCGGTCCTCCATGAAGCCCGGGGACAAGTCCCATTTCTCTTTCTGGGAAAACCAGCTGACGGGCGTCTGGAATAGATAGCCTTCCCGGTCGGTCAGATAGGAATGGCCGCGGGTGCCGGAACCGATGACGTAGTCAACATGCCATTGGACTTCGGCGGCAGGATGGCCGGCCGAATCCAGCCGGACTCCGCGCTGCCAGACGCGGTTTCCTTCGTGCTTTATTGAAAACATCATGCCAAGGGCATCAAAGGGGAGGTTATGGCCCTTATCCTCCGGAAGAGACGGAGCATTTGCCATGGGGAGAAGCGATCGTCCCATCGGATGGTCGGCGAAGGAACGGGCTATATCGGAATGGCAGTCAGCACAGCGGTCGTCGGAAACGTACCGCACGGCCAGATCCACATTGAGAAACGGCCCCGCATAATCGAGGCGTGGATCACGGGGCGCCGCCAAGACTGTAGGCGAGCCGTGGAATCCGCGGAAAAAGACGAAGTAAAGCGCGATTCCGGCTGCCAGCAACAGACTGGCCGTGCCCGCCACGAGGACCCGCCGTTTGCGACGGCTCGCGAGTGCAGGCTGCCCCCCGGATTCGGAACCATCGGGATTATTTGTGGCCATCTTTTGCCGCACTCACCACACCGGACCATGCCAATCTCATGGCCTTCTGTGGGGAGCCCTTGGCATCCTGTAGCTAAAACATATTAAGAGGCTTCCAATGACTCTATCTCTCCGGCACCCGGTTACTTTGTCCTATGTCTATTTCAACCATTCCACACAGGTCTGGGCCGCAATGCGGCCGTTGAAATCCAAACCACTGTCCGCGGCGTCATCTTGCCAGAGCGTGAGGGCCAAGCGGAATGCGGCGTCCGCTTCGTCCACCTCGCCCTCCTCCAGAGCGAGCAAGCCCCGCAGCACGTGGGCATCCGCTTGCTGTTTGAGGGACGTGGAGAGGCCCATAATCCGGCTGTGAAACTGCAGCCGCCCGTAGCGACGCCAAAGCAGGTGGAGCATGGAACCCGCTCCAACCTGGTCGTTGAGAATCGCCTGACCGACAAGGAGGGCCATCCGGTCCCGCAAGGGAACCGGGCCCGCTTCCTCGCCCCCAGCCGCCGCATAGGCCAGCTGGGCACATTCTTCCTCCGCCAGGGCATAATTGCCTATGGCGGCCAAAGCTTGAGCGTGCAGCCAATGGTAGCGCGTTTGGCCGAGCGTAGCCAAGTGTTCGGGGCCGGTCCACTCTTCGACTTTTCTTGGCTGTCCGGTCCTCAGCAGCAAATCCAATTCCAACTCCATGCCCTGGGGCCCAAAGGCGGAGATGTCGGATTCCAATAGGATGTCGCGGGCTTTTCCGGCCAAGCCCATTTGAGCCGCCATCATGGCCCGCTCGAGCACACTCAAGCCTGCCGATTCCAGCGTGTATTTGTTCTCGCGAGCCGCCATCTCGCTAGCCATGCCATTGACCGCCTCCTCATACTGTTTGCGGCTTTCGCGGAAATCCTCGGCGCTAACCCCCGGCGGCGGTCCGGCCTTTTGGGTGAGTTTATAGTGGGCTTGCCCGTGCTTTAGCGACAGATCGAGACAGTTCATTTCCCGATAGAGACCGGCCAGTTCGTGATGGGCTCGGGCGAGGGTGGGATTGAGGGAGATAGCCTGATTCAAGGCTGCACTCGCCTGGACGCGCCGGATCTGTGCAAGTTCCGAAAGCCTTTTTCCCCAGACGCTTTCACGCGTGCTGTCCAGAAAGCGCAGATAGCTTTCGCCCAGAACCGCATAAGCCTGGGCATCAAGCGGATTGGCGGCCACGGCCCGCCGGGCACTCCGCACAGCGAGATAGAGCAGAGCCGGAGGCACGTCATCAAGTTGGATGGCGTAGTTCCCCTGCACCCTTCGCCTCAAGCGATCAATCACGGGCGCGGAATCGGACTTGTTTTCCGCGGACGGCATTAACGGAGGGAGCAGCGAAATGCGCAGGAAAGCGTCCATGTGCCAGGGCGATCCTGGCCAGCCGGCAACCGCTCCCAACAGGGCCGCGCCCTGACTTCCTACCCATTGGTCCACGTTCTTGTTGAGAACCAAGCCGCGCGAGGCCTCGGCGTGCAGCAGGTGCAGCCTGGCCTCGTCACGGTCAATTGGGCGCGGCGAAGCGGGCTTCCAAAACGCTTCCCACCATTCGCGGGGTTCGGGTTCCTGGTCGGGGGCTTGGCGCGGGGCTTTCTTGTCCGCGGCAGGGTGGAAGGCCAGACGATTCAGGTCCAACTGCCAGGCGCGAAAGGTGTCGCCGCTTTCACCAAGGGCTGGATCGCGCCAACCAAAAACCGCCAAATTCCCTTCCACGTAAAGAAGCGGCCATTGCTCCGGATCGTTCAATAGGGAATCCAGCCCGGAAAAGAGACGCACGGGATCGGGATCATACAGGATCAAGTGGTTAATCCCGGCCGAACGCAGTCGCTCGGCCACCTCGGCCCTCGCTCCCGTATCGGCCTTGATCGTCCCTAACAAGGGATCCGCCAAAACTCCCTTGTCCTCGGGGCAAAACCAAGCAAAAACATTAGCGGTCTCGGCTGATAAATGGAGCCCCCGTGCCTGCGGGCCGAGCTTTCCCTCATCATGCCAACGTTTGGTTGCCAACGCCCCGGCTTCCAGGGAAGGCGGCAGATCGATGGCCCACCGACGTGGTTCGTAAGGAGGCCCCTGGAGCCAACCGGGCCAGGCCAAAATGGGGAGAACCAGAAGCATAGCCACGATCAATCCCCGGCCCATTGCGATTCCCCTTTGCCAGCCCAGGATATGCAAGCGCTCGCGGTCAAAAAAGCTGCTAAAAAACTCCTGGAGATTCTTGGCCAGAACCGGTCCAGCGATAATCGCAAAGAAGGGAACCGCTCTAACCTGAAAAGCGCTCAGTAGGAAAAGACCGAGCCAGGGAAGGAACCGCTGCCAAGACCAGCGAGACCGGTTCAGGGCGAACGAAAGCAGCCCCAAACCCACTAAAGGGAAATAGGCCCAGGCGGCCGGGCTTTGACCAAAATATGTAAAGTAACCTCTTTGGAACGGCGAAGTCACTTGTCCCAGGGCGAGGCCGGGGGAGGATGAGCCAGCCAGGCCAAACCAACCTAGCTCGGGAGGGAGCAAATGGTGGATGAACGACGACGGATGAAGGATGAAAAAGGGATTGAACAGGCATACCGCCCCAAGAATAAACAAGGAGACAAGGAGACCAAGAGACAGGGAGACTAGTGAACCGGTTCCATGCCTCCTTGTCTCTTGGTCTCCTTGTCCCCTTGTCTCCTTGACTGCCCCTCTCTCCTCTCCTTGCCATGCGAAATCCAGGACTCGACCAAGCCAAACAAGGGCCACGGTCGCAAGGCCAAGGACAAACCAGCTGTCCATATTCGCCCAGAGGATGAATAGAATGACCAGCGGCCAGTGAGGCAGCAAAGAAAGTACGAAGGATGAAGGACGAAGTGCGAAATGAGGGACGCCCGCGCCCCTCGCCTCATCCGTTCCGCCTCCTTCATCGCCTTGCCGTTCTCCGTGGTCCTTAATCCTTTGACTTCCGTCCTTCATCCCTTGTCCTTCCCATCGGGTTCGGAGAAACCAGAAAGTCAAGGCCAGAAACAAATAGGAAACGGTCGCCGGCTGGAGCAACAGCCGCGTGCTCAAAGCCAGCAGCGCCAAGGCGGTGCAAAAGGCCGGGACGAGCCATCCCCGATTGGACACGCTGAGCCGGAGCATTATTAGCGCCGCTCCGACGACAAACGCGGCCTTAAAGAACACAAGCCCGGGGCCTCCGAACGCCGAATACAAGCCATAGCTAAAAAGGTCATAGAGCCATGTATTGTTCAGCCGGAAATTGGGATCGAAGGAAACGTCCGAGTCCAGATAGTTTTGACCCTGGCTTAAGAGTCTACCTGCCGCCAATTGCCCCCAAAGATCACTGTTGCGTGCAGGGAACGAGGCCAACAAAAACCCCAGGATCAAAACGAAAAGAAGCAGTATTCGCTCGAAAAGGCTAAGAGAAACGCCGGACTGGGAGTTGGGATCCCAGGGGGACTGGCCGGCGGGGCTTGGTGGAACAGGAATAGGAACAGTTTCTAGGTTTTCGAAAGTCCCCGAAGAGGGCAATACCCCCCCCCTCATGCCTTCGACAGAGGGAGGGACACCCGACATTAAGGAGGGTGAGGATGATAGTTCATTTAGCGGCGTCATGATTTTATGCGGATTAGAAAAAGAAAAGCCGATGATTCGGCCGAAAATAATGGCTTGCCTTAGAAAAATAAGGGCTTGCCTTTAGGATAAAGGCGAAGATCGGACGGGTCAAGCGCCCCCATCATGAGGTCGGGACAATCGACTTTTCCGATTGAGCCGTCTTTCAAGACCGCCTAAGTGGCAATTGAAGCATTGCGAATTGGGACAGTTGGGAAATCGGAAAGAACCTGGAGGATTGCTAGGCAGCAGTCAAAGGGGATTTGCAGCTGTGTGTTCGTTTGTTTGCTGGACGCCCATTTACCCCGTTTGCCTAAGCCAAATTGGCCGCCCATTTTCTCCGATTTGCCGGGTGCATCAGGAAATATTGGAAATTGATGATAAACTTCTTGACACAAGGCCGCTCGGCGGAGAACATGCACGAATCGGGTATCTTACATACCTACTTCATTTCTATTTGAATAAGGAGTACTTCATGCCCCGGCTACGCCTCTCCTGGCGATTGCGAGGATTCACGCTCATTGAATTGCTCGTCGTAATCGCCATCATTGCCATTCTTATTGGACTTTTAGTCCCCGCGGTTCAAAAGGTTCGCGAGGCCGCTGCCCGGACTCAATCCCAGAACAATTTGAAGCAGATGGTCCTGGCGACTCACAACTGCAACGACACCTATGGGAAAATCCCCCCGGTCATGGGGGTTTTTCCAACCTCGGCCAACGGCACGGATTGGGGCGCTCCCTACAATCCATCCCATGCCGGCACCGGCATGTACTTCCTGCTGCCGTTCATTGAACAGGACAACCTCTACAAGAGCGACGAGGTCAATGGCGGCCCCAATGACCAAAACGCTCCCGGCGGCATCTATGGCAATGCGGGCAATACCAGTTATCATCACAACCATGGGGCAAACTCCTGGTGGTGCCATGACGTCGTCAAGACTTATCAGGCCCCGGCCGATCCCTCCTTGCCGGCTAGCGGCACAACCTGGGATGGGTGGGGGCAGCGCGGGGCGACCAGTTATGCCATGAACTGGCACGTGTTCCGGGGCGGTTGGGACGAAGACTGGCAGGTCGGTGGCGTTCACCGTATTCCTGGCTCGATTCCAGACGGTCTTTCTAACACCATCTTCTTCGCCGAACGCTACGCCATCTGCGGCGACCCGGCCCTTCAAACCGGAGTGTTGTATGTAGAGCACATCTGGGGCGAGGACGGACAAAACGCTGGGCCTAGGTCCGAGGCCTGGACCACCAACGCCAACTTCGTTTGCGGCTTCTGGGCGCATTTACCCGGCAGAGGCAGTGGCGATGGTAATTCGATCACTGCCCAATGGCAAAAAGTGGCCAATTATCCTTGGTCCTATGCTGCCTTGCCCCAGGATAAGCCACCTCAAAAGCTGTGCAATCCCGACCGACTGCAATCGCTCAGCGCCGGCGGCATCATGGTGGGCATGGGCGACGGTAGCGTCCGAAGTGTTTCGACCAATATTTCCCAGAGGACTTGGGGTTTGGCCATTGACCCGAACGATAGTCAAGTTCTCGGATCCGATTGGTAACGGGGTTCGTCCTTAGTTACTGAGTATCCTTGTTCGCATAAGAAGCTTGCCACGGGATCAGAAACCCGTGGCAAGCTTCTCTTTGTGGACTTCCGCTTTTCACTCTCCAGAGAGCTCTTCCAAGAGCAATCCTATTCAAAAAGGAATCTCACATGACAAAATGCCGACTGCTCCTGGCATTTCCTTTGGTTTTGGGAATCATCGCCGGGTGCAATAAGGGAAATCCCAACGCTCCGGCCTCGGTGTCCGGTAAGGTCACATACAAGGATAAGACTCTGACTGCAGGCACGGTAATCTTCCAAACTTCCGAAGGGACTCTATACGCCTGCCCGATTAAAGCTGATGGAACTTACTCGGGAACGGATATGCCGGCGGGAGAATTAGCGGTAACGGTTGAAACGGAGTCTGTTAACCCAAACAAAAAGACGCCCCAGTATGGTGGCAAAGACAGGGCAGGAGGGATGAGCCCAGGGCCCCGGGACCGCAACACGGAAGAAGGGGAGTACGTTAAGATCCCGAAGAAATATGAAGACAAAAAGACTTCACCATTAACCGCCACCTTGACTAAAGGCAAAAATACAAAGGATTTCGAGCTAACCGATTGACGGTCGCTTGTTGACATCCCTACAAACTTTTCCGGCTCTGGGTGATACAATTCAATGCATCGCCCTGAGCCGGTTTGTTCATGCAATTCGGTTCTGGTATGCCCCGTTATCTTGTCAATGGACAGGATGCTGCTTATGGCCGATTCATGAATGGCCTCATTGTGGTTGGCGCCGTTGACCGATCCCCGCTAACAGAGCCTGGTTGTTTGTCCTTTTCTCTGTTAAGCCACTTCATGTCTTTCTCCTTCCCTACTCCACCGAAGGAGGTTTCTTGATGTTCCGCTTCTTTGGGAAAGCGGCTCCGAGTCGTTCAATGGATTCAGTGCTAACCTCGGCTCCATCTGAGGCAATAGAGGGCGGCAAATCGGCTTCTTCGGCCCCCAATCCTTTACCTAACCCCGTCCCCACCTTTGCCAATGAAAAAGGCGGCCGATTGGTGCGCAAGCTTGGGTCCTTTGTCCTGAGGCATCCCAAAAGTACGATCTTTGCTGTGTCCCTTGTTATCCTGACCGGCTCTGGCTTGGGCTTTTACGGCTATGCCCTTCATCAATGGACCTTGGCCCAGGCAGCTGTGAAAGAACAGCGACCGGCGGAAGCACGAAAATGCCTGGACGTCTGTTTGTTGGTTTGGCCCCGCAGCGTAGCAGTGCACCTCTTGGCTGCAAGGGCCGACCGCCTCAGTTCCAATCTTGATGGAGCGGAGGCTCATTTACAAACATGCCTCAAGCTTCAACACGGCGCTACCGAAGACATCCAGCTGGAGTTCCTGCTCATGCGGGTCCAGAGGGGACAAGAAGATGAAACAGCGCGCGATTTGTTTTACTACGTCGATAGTAAGCACCCGGAAACGCCATTGATCCTGGAGACCTTGGCTCGGGCCAATATGCATCATCTGCGCTACGGACCCGCGCTTCACTGCCTGGACCGTTGGATCAAGGAGTATCCCGACTCGGTCAAAGCCTACCAATGGCGGGCTTGGGTCTTGGAGCGGGTGAGCGATTTCGATGGCGCCATGGGGGATTACAAGAAAGCGTTGCAACTGGCGCCCGATTCCTTCGAAATTCGCTTTCGAGTGGCTGAAATCTATTTGGAAAGGTCCAACCCCCCGGCGGCAATCGAGCACCTGGAATGGTTGAGGAGAAAATTCCCGGATCGGGCCATCGTCTCGGCGCGCTTGGGACAATGCTTTTACCTGGAAGGCGAGGTGGAAAAAGCAAGGCCTTTACTCGAGGCCGCGGTCGAAGAACTGCCCGACGATTCCAATCTTCTCCTCACGCTTGCCAAGTTGGAACTCCAAGAAGAACGGCCGGCCGAGGCTGAACAATGGTTGACGCGATTGCTGAAGGTCGACCCGTACGATCAAGAGGCGGAGTTTGCACTGTTTACCAGCCTGCAAAGCCAGGGCCGCATACAGGAGGCCGCCGTGGCGATGGATAAATGGAAGACTGATAAGGCCCAATGGGAAAAGGCCAATAAGCTGCTGAAGCAGGAGGCGCTAGGACCATCCCGCGACCCCAATGCCGCTTACGAGATCGGCGCCGCCCTTCTCAATGTTGGCCAAGACAACATGGCCTTGTACTGGCTTAACCAAGCCCTGGAGCGCAACGACGCCTATCAGCCGGCACTCAAGGCCTTGGTGGATTATTACGAGAAAAAGGGCGATTCGAAGACTGCGACGGCTTACCGGCGAAAGATTACCGAACCGGATAAAAAGACCGACTCACCCTGACCCCGCTTCGCGGACGAGATTAATATCCCACCAACCAATCGCCGCGGATTCCTGGCAGCCACGGCCGGTAGTCTTGCGCTTACCGCCCTGCCGCTTGCGGCCGGGGAAGCGCCTGCGGCAGCCGTTCCCTTTCAGCCGATTAAGATTCCCGACTGGGTTCTCGACGTCACGCGCATGGCGTACTTGAATCCCGGCGAGATCGCGAAAGCGGCCAAGGACGGTGTTCAGGTCGTGCATACCAACGCGGTCTGGCCTCACTTTCCCCTTCGCAAAGACTGTGGCGGCTTGACCAAAGACGAAGACGTCCAACTTCGCAAGCTCGTGGATGATTGCCACAAGGCCGGCATTAAGCTGTGCCTCGGCTTGCCGCCCTTTCCGCCCGTCGAACTCGTGAAAGCCCATCCCGATTGGCGAATTCACCCCGATGACACCGGATCGGTTCTCAAGATCGCTCCGGAAAAGGACAACCTCGGCACGCGAATCGGTTGCAACCTCGGCCCTTGGGGCGACTATCTGATCGAGGTGTGCGCTGAACTTGTCCAGGACTACAAAGTCGATGGTTACTCGTTCGATGGCAACTATCATCCGCCGCTGTGCTTCTGCCCGGCCTGCAAAAAAGCTTATCAGAACCAGCGAGGGAAAGCCCTACCGCCCAAGGTGGATCTCGATAGCGTCCCGTACCGAGAATACCTGGTGTGGCGCGGCCTGAAGCTTGAGGATCATTACCGCCGGCTTCAAGAACGGATCAAGAAGATCGACCCTAATGCCGTCATCATGTCCTGGACGGTCAACGCCGGTCGTTATGGGCACTTTCTCTATTCGCCGCGGGCCATGCCCACCCGCCTCAATTTGCTGTTCGACTTGCCCATGCAAGAATGGTGGCTCGACGAAACGAATATCGGCGGCAGCGTGGCCCCGGCATTCGGCGCCGCCTACCTTCGCGCGACCACCGGCGATCGGCCCAACGCCTCGGAAGCGTATCTCATGTCGCGCGGCAATCCGTATAGCTCGGACAGCTTTCCCAAGCAGGAACGGCTGGCACGGACCTTTCTTGCCATGGCCAACGGCGGCCTGTCACCGGAGTCCTACGGCTGGTCCGGACACAGCGAGTCAACGGCGGAGGTGTTTGCCGCCATCCGCCAGCGCGAGCGCTGGTTGACGCGAACCCGGCGAGTGCCGTGGGCCGCCCTCCTGGTCAGTGAACAAACCCGCCAATTCTACGCCTATAAGGATATTGCCGAGCGCTTCACGCCCCCCGTTTTCGGCGTCTTCCGCGCCGCTCTGGAAGAGCATCTGCCTCTGAATCTGATCAACGACTGGGATGTGGCGAAGGACGAACTAACCAGGTATCGCGTCGTCGTCCTGGCGAACGCCGCGGCCCTTTCAAACGAGCAAGCCGAAGCGATTCGCCAATATGTTCGCGATGGGGGCGGCCTGGTGGCGACGGCGGAAAGCTCCCTCTTTGACGAGTTGGGCCGGCCACGCCACGACTTTGCTCTGGCCGACCTCTTCGGCGTCTCCTACCTCGGCCGGCCCAAGGCGCCGGACAAGCGTCCTGAACTGGATGCCAACTTCGCGATCACGGTTAACGAGGATTACTGGAAGCAGCGCACGGGAGTCGGTACCCTGTCCTGGAAAGAGCTATCGCCGGTGCGCGACGGCCGCCTCGACGCCTTGATTCCCAACAGGTCCACGGTCTTTCGCGGCCCGCTGGTCATGGTCAGTGAGCCGAAAAATCGTGACGAGATTCTGTTCTCCATGAGTCCCGAGAGTTGGACCAAACCTCCGTTGCCCGGTGGCATCCTGAGGTCCTTCGGCAAAGGGCGAGTGGCTTATTTGGCGGCCGGCCTCGATGCCGCGCTCTGGAGCTATTCCTTTCCTTACCAGCGCCGGCTGCTGACTCGCCTGCTTGAATTGACCGCCGACCAAACGTTTTCCATTAAGATCACGGCGCCCATGTGCGTGCAGACGACGTTTTTCACGCAGGCCACCGGCCAGCACAATCGCTTGTTGATTCACTTCTTCAACGGTCTGAACACTACCGCAAATCACGGCGTGCCCGCCATGGACGTGCCGCTGCGCGAAGAGACAATTCCGATCCATGGCATCAGAGTTCGCTTCGAAAAAGACGCTCCGCGGCGATTCCATCTTGAGCCGGGCAACATCGTTCTTAAAGCGGTACAAGATGGCAAGGCGACGGTGGTTGAATTGCCGCCGCTCGACCTACATGCGATTCTCGTAGGCGAATCGGGTTAGGCACCGGCTGATTCAAGTTTTACTCCACTCCTTGATTCCTACATCCCTCCCTTTCCGCCAGCAAAGCCACGCAGCGGCGGAGGGGCCCCTCCGTTTCGGCGTCTAGCCCTCCCACCATTCGTAAATCGAGGACCTCGTCGGGACGATAAGCCGTGCTTCTGAGGCTAGAAGGTTCGTATCTGACGGTTGTGTAGGGGGTGTGTGAGGAGGTCGGGAAACGATCTTTCGTATCAGCAACGCCTATAGAGTCTTGCGGCAAAAAAGATCGTTTCGCTACTGGTGAAGGCGATGGGAAACGAATTGGCTTGGCGATTTATTTGCCCATTGCACTTTCAAGTCAGCCCTAGGCACGAATGCTTTCCATTTCTTTCCACAGGGGGGTCAGGCGAAATGGAAAGAATGAATTGGCAGGCGTGAGACAAGGGAGAGCCTCGTGCCTCAGCGCGGGAGGGAAGCCTAAAAAATGCGAGCTAAGACCCTGTGGATCACCTTACCCCCCTCTGGACCAACAAAACTGGTCTTCAGGGCGGGTTTGGCGGTAAGCGCAGTTGCGCTCTTTGGATGTCAGAAGGCCACATGCTTTTGCAGCTGGACCCTCTGGATCACCACTTTGACCCTGAGGGTCAGGCTCCGACCCTCTGGGTCAGCATCTACCGTTCCAACAATGTTGCGAACGCCCCTCTTGGGGGTCTGATTCAAAAGGGCAGGGTTGCACCTTGTAGACGACACGGACGCCGTCTTCGCCCACCTCCACGTGCTTGATCAGAGCGCGCATAAT